>Ga0255052_10001399_pt1 | contig 18123 bp, 7 predicted proteins | sample JV7_2_21_MG_FD_188632 | JGI IMG/M metagenome (GOLD analysis project Ga0255052, IMG submission 188632) | Seawater microbial communities from Jervis Inlet, British Columbia, Canada - JV7_2_21 | ecosystem: Environmental > Aquatic > Marine > Inlet | place: Canada: British Columbia | collected... | reverse complement strand
GAAAGGCTGCTCGAATGTCTCTCCTTCTACCGTGAGTCGGACCTTGTATTGTCCGGGTGGTGCAATCGGGGATGCGGGCGGCGAGTAGTCGACGCTAAGGAAACCGTCCAAGGCTCCAGAGGACGGCGGCATCTCGGTACTGGGATATCGCATGTTCCAGAAGAACCGGTTCATGCCTGCGTCGGCGGACGGGCTGGGACTTTCCACCAACCCGCCGGGAAACTCCTTGATGATCTCGCCGTTGGCTTCGGCGATGGTCATCGTCACTGGATCGTTGGCTGTCTGGGCCAGGTGATACTCGACCATCACCCCGCTCGGTGGGTTCCTCGCTCCGCCCGTAAGTCCCGTCCAACCGCGCCCGCCTCGAAGTAGACGAACGGCGGGGACAACTTCAAACAGATGGACCGGGGCCGATGCGACTTCGGCGGTGATGGCACGCAGGGTCGAGATATTGTCCATGATCCAGAAGCCCCGCCCATGGGTTGCCACCACCAGGTCATCGTCCTTCACGAACATCTGCATGACCATCACCGGCGGCAGGTTGCGCTGTAGGGGCTGCCAGCCGTCCCCGTCATCGAAGGAGACGTATGCGCCGGTTTCCGTTCCAGCGTAGAGCAGACCTGGCCGCACCGGGTCCTCCCGGACGACCCACGAGAAGTCGTTTTCCCGGATTCCGTCGGTGATCCGCCGCCAGGTTTCTCCGTAGTCCGTGGTCTTGTAGAGATACGGCGTGCGATCACTCACCCGGTGGCGTTCACCGGAAATATAGACCGTCCCGGGCTGGTGGTGTGAGACTTCTATGGCCGTGATCGTGGTCCATTCGGGGAGATCCGGTGGAGTGACATCGAGCCAGCTGCGGCCACCATCTTGCGAAACCTGAACGGTACTGTCGTCGGTGCCCACCCAGAGCTCACCCTCCTCGAGGGGAGACTCGGCAAGGGTCCGGATGACACTCACGTGAAAAAGCGAGGACGCATTGGAACTGATGGGCCCTCCGGATGCCTCGCCCATCACGTCCTGGCGGTTGCGCGTGAGATCCGGACTGATCTGGTCCCAGGACTGTCCTTCGTCCGTCGATCGGAAGACGTACTGGGCGGCGGTGTAGAGCACGCCGGGATCATGCGGCGACAGGAGTACCGGGAACGAGTAGTAAAAACGGTATTTGATGTCTTGGGCCGGCGTTCCGAACACCCACTCGGGCCAAACGCTGATCTGTGGAGCTTGCCCGGTTTCCCGGTCAAAACGGACCGTCCTGGACCGATCATTTGCGTAGACCACACTGCCGTCGGGCTTGACCGCCGTCTGCCCGCCTTCGCCGACCGGAAGGGGAAGGTAGTGTGACCAGCCGATGGACGGATCGTCGGTTCGACTTGGAATCGCGATGTGGCTGTTGTCGTTCTGGGCGGCGTAGATCCAGTAGGGCTCCTGATCGTCCACCGCCAGACTGAGAAGGTCTGCGGTGGGCTGGTTATCGAGGCTCGACCAGGACTCACCTCCGTTCAATGTCACCGAGGCGCCCCCGTCCCCGCCTTCGATCATTCGGCGAGCGTCGTTTGGATCGATCCACAACGCATGAGGGTCCCAGTTCTCCATGCTTACCCGTTCGAAGGTCCGGCCCGCGTCCGTGGACTTCTGAAGACCGGTGATGGGCTGGATATAGACGACATCGGGATCCTCGGAGTCGGCAGTGATGTGGTTGTAGGAATTGGGGATCTCCATCTTGCCGGGGTCCTGGTGCGTCATCTGCCAGTTGGACCCGCTGTCATCGGAACGATAGACCCCGCCTTCCCCTGCGTCAGCCTCGATGAACGCATACACCCGGCTGGAGCGCGCCGGTGAGATGGCGATGCCGATCTTCCCGACCAGGCCTTTTGGCATTCCGGGGTTGCGGGTGATGTCAGTCCAGGTGTCCCCGCCATCCGTGCTCTTGAAGAGACCGGTGGTCGGGCCGCCGCTCTCCTCGTCCCACGGGTACGTCACATGGTGGTTCAGGGCCGCGATGATCACCTTCGGGTTCGTGGGATCAATAGACAGATCCACGGCACCGGCAGTCTCGCCCTTGTACAGGATGCGCTCCCACGTCTCGCCTCCATCCGTGGTTCGATAGAGGCCGCGATCCGGGTTGGGGCCGAACATGTCCCCCATTGCCGCCACGTACACGGTGTCGGGGTCGGTTGGATGAATACGGAGCCTCGCGATGTGCCGGGTCTCTCGAAGGCCCACGTGGGTCCATGTCTCGCCTCCGTCGGTGGATTTGTAGACCCCGTCTCCGGGCGAGATGAATTGCCGCTGAATCCCCTCGCCCGTCCCGGCGAAGATCACCTGGGGATCCGAAAGCGACACGTCCAGGGCTCCCACCGCCGGGAATTCGAAGAAACCGTCCGAAACGTTCCGCCAGTACCTTCCGGCATCGGTGGTCTTCCACACCCCGCCGTGGGCAGCTCCGAAATAGAAGACAAGAGGGTCGTCAGGATCTCCCGCCACCGCAGGGACACGCCCTCCTCGGAACGGCCCCACGAACCGCCACTCGAGGGCCGAAAGAAAGCTGGCGTCCACGCTGGGATACTCGGCGAGGACGACTTCGCCCGTGCCCGCGGCACTGGATTCGCCGGGGCATCCAAACAGGACAAGGAGGGCTACCACCATGTTGACGACACTCAATCTCAAGGCACCGGTGCCAATCACCTGCACCATTCCTTCCTCTTGCACACCATCTGAAACGGCCATGAATTGCCCCTTGTCGCTCTTATTGTCGGTGGGGATTGCAACGCTTCAATCGTTCTACAGGCGGTCCCGCGCTGTGTGCAAGTAGTAGTCGACGACCTCGCCAGCGGTATCGATCACTTGGATGCCCGGGTAGCGGATCGTCGTGGGGCAAATGTGACCCGGCACCGCCAGCAAATAGTCGCCCACGCGAGGCAGTTCACCCGGGATCCTGAATACCCCGTGCTCTTCGCTCTGCGATACGAGTTCCGCCCTGTCCTGGCCAAGCAGGAAAGCCCTCTGCTCGACAGGAAGATCTGAACTGACTCCCTTGCTTCCCAGGTCCGTAGTGATGGTCCCCACGTCCGGATACCGGTCCACCACTTGAATCAGGATCAGGGCGGCGCAGCGGAACGGAATGTCGGGCATCGCCGCGCTATTGCCCGCGTCCCAGTAAATAAATGTCCCCGGTGAACCGTACATACCCTCCGTGCGTGCGTAGTAGGCAAACGAAAAGCTGCCACCAGCGACCACGCACGGAACGCTCATTCCTGCTGCCTCGATCTGCTGCTGAAATTCCTGAAGCGCCTCGATGTTTCGCTGCGCTGCCGCCTCGCGTTGAACCACGTCGCTAATGCGATCGTGTCCGTCGTACAAGTGAAATCCAGATGGCTGGAGGAACGGGTGGGCGTCGATTTCCCGATACAACTTTGCGGCATCCGGGCCGAATCCAATTCCCGTCCGGTGCATGCCGGCATCCAGGTCCAGCATCGCGCGCAGCGGCTGCTTGCGGCGTCTGGCGACGGTGGCCAGCACGTCGAGGTGAAACGGGGAGCTGACGATGGTGGCGATCCACGCCTCCGGGTAGGACGAGGTCAGGTCGCAAAGACGCTCGATCTTGCGCTCCTGAACCTGAGGGTAGGAGAGAATCGCCTTGCGTGCTCCGGCCCGCAGCACCATTTCCAGTTCCTTCAACGTGGCGCACTTGAACCCGCTGATTCCAAGCTCGACCTGTTTGCAAGCGACCGCCTCGGATTTGTGCGTCTTGACGTGGGCTATCAGATTCTGGCCACCGCCCACCATCTCGCAGACACTTCGAAGATTGTGGTCCATCATGTCCTGGAAGAGCAGCATGGCCGGCGTTTCCAACGCGTCCGGCTCGGCGACGGCATAGTCCTGCCAGGTGATCATCGCAAGTTCACCCATCGCCTATTTCCTCTGCAGGGTCGAAAAGCGCTCGCAAACGAGCGATGCCTTTTACAATATCTTCCTCGTCATAATGAGCGAAGCTCAGCCGTAGACAGTTGTGCAGGCTGCCTCTGCTCGAAAATAGGGCGCCGGGCTGGAAACCTGTTTCGAGCGCGACGGCCTTCTTCTTCAGCGGTGTGAGGTCCACGTTGTCAGAGAACTTCAGCCAAAAAAAATAGCCACCGTCCGGGCGAGACCATTGCGCGATGCCCGAGAAGTACTCCTGCAGCGCAGTATCCATCGCGTTGACCCTCGACGACAAGGATCGACGCAAGCTGATCACGTGCTTTTCCAACAGCCCGAGGTCGATCACCAAACGCACGATGTGAGAGGTGTAGTGGTTGATACTGCCGCCGGCGTTGACGAAGCCGCCGGCCAGTAATCGCTGCCGCAACCCATCGGAAGTGTGGATCCAGCCAAGCCGCAAACCCGGTGCCAGGATTTTCGAAAAGGAACCGAGTGAAATAACAGTGTCGCTCTCGATCATGGTACCGAGCGCAGGAGGCGGCTCGCCCCTGTAGGAGAGGAGGTGATAAACCTCGTCCGCGACGATCAAGAAATCGCGCTGCTGGCTCAGCTCTACCAGTTTCCTGCGGCGTTCGGCGCTCAACGTCTGGCCGCCCGGGTTCTGATAGGCCGGGATGGTATAGATGAATGCTGGCTGGTGTTTGCCTAATTCGCGTTGCAAGTGCTCCAGATCGAGCCCGTCATCATCAACAGGGATGGGGACAGTGTTCAAGCCGTGATCGCGAAAAATCTGAAAGGCGAGAAAGTAGCTTGGCTCTTCAACGAAAATGGTGTCACCGGGCTCTGCAAACACAGTGGAGACGAGATCTAGCGCCTGCGAACATCCACCAGTAACGAACAATGCACCGGCGTCAGTCGTAACCCCGTAGCCATCCGATAAATAGCCTGCAAGCGAATCGAGAAAGCGCGCATCCCCCGGCAGATCGCCGTAGTTCAGCTCGCTTGGAGTTGCCTCTCGGAAGTACGCCTCACTCGCTTGGCGGATCAGCTCGAGCGGCAAGAGATCGGCGGAGGGTTGTCCAAGGCCAAAGTTGATCGTGCCGGTTGGTGCCGGAGCGTCGAAGCCTATTGTTCCATTCACAAATTGACCCCTCGAACTACTCCAAGCTGCCGAGTGCCACCCTGATCGCCTCTCCGTTGACACCGCTGGATTCCTCGGACGCGAGGAAGGCGATCATCTCGGCTACTTCCTGAGCCGTTGCCACGCGGCCCGGAGGATACAAAGCCGCCCGCTCTTCCCACACCTGATCGGTCGTGACACCGCGATCTTCCGCCTCTTGCCGGGCCGATCGCTCGGCCATCTCCGTCTGTACCCAGCCGGGCAGGACAGCGTTGGATGTGACGCCGTAAGGACCAGCGTCCTGCGCGACAGAGCGCATCAATCCCAGCAGACCGTGCTTGGAGCTGTTGTAGGCACTCCCGGCGTGTTCGGCAACCAGACCGGCAGTGGAGCTCGTGAAGACCACCCGCCCGTATTGGCGTTCGATCATGCCCGGCAACACGAGCCTCGAGAGATGAAACGGCCCATCGAGGTTGACCCGCATCGTCTCACTCCAAACCTCCAGTTCCTGTTCCCAGACGACACGCTCATGGGCTGAGCCGATACCGTGGTTGCATACGAGAATCTCGATCGGTCCCAGCCGTTGCTCGGCCTCGGCGACCGCATGCGCACAGCCTGCCGGGCTCCCCAGATCTGCGACTGAGTACTCGAGTCCGACCTCTTCCAGCTCCTGCTGACTTCGTGCGACGCACATCACCCGGGCGCCACGGGATGCCAATAGTTCTGCGGTTGTACGCCCTATCCCTCGGCCCCCGCCCGTGATCAAAGCTACACGCCCTGCGACTCCAGCCATGCCAGGTATCCTCTCTGCGCTACTTCCGGACATTATATGGATCGCGGACGCTTCGCTGAGTACGAGCATCTGAGCCAGCACCACGGCCCGTAGCACCGCGCCCGGCCGATCGAGCTCATCACATCTTGTTGCTTGTGGACAAGAGTCGGATCAAGCGTCAGGGCGAGAGGGAGTGACCGGTCTTCCGACGCTTCCTGGCAATCACCGGGTAATCACCGACACTCAAAGCGCAACAAACTGTGTGCAAGCGATGACGACTGACCCGTAATCAGCAGGTCAGCGGTTAGCTCCCTCCGGTCGCCGTCCACACTCGCCCTCCCACCCAGGGGCGAGTCCGCTCGTCGGCTCCAATATATCTATCTGAAAACAAACAGTTTACAGCGCTGTCGAGGTGTCTTTCGGGCACCCAATCTCGGACCCGAGCAAACATAGAGCAAACACTCTGGAGCGTAGTCTGTAGTAGATCGCAGCGATTGGACGCTGGGCTTGAGACGGATCTTGCAGCGCCTCAGGCGGGCCGTCTATTAGAGGTTCTTGTACTCTTCCCTGGCCTCGATCAGGATCGGGATGTCCTCGTCGGCCTCTTGCCAGGAGTCGAAAAACGCCTGATAGGCCCGACGCGCCTCGGTCAGGTCTCCGGCGAGAGCGTAGGTCCGCGCCAGGCCGAGATGGCTGAGCGGTCGCTGAATGAGAGGTTGCCCCATATCGGGAAGCCCGACCAACCGCTCGAACTCGGCCGCCGCCTCACCCACCGATCCGTTTTCCAAGTGGGCTACTGCCCGAAGATAGATCGTTACCTGCCGCCCGTTCTCCTCGTCTCGGGCGCTCTCCAGGAGGGTGATCGCCTCCCCGGGCTCACCCCGCCCCAGGGCCAGGGCTGCCGCGATCGCCGGTATCCAGAAGGACTGGAGCGCCGTGTCCTGTGGATACCGCACCTCGATCTCGTCGAGCAACTCGGCCGCCTCGGTGCCGGCCCCGGCGCGCGCCAGCGCAGTCGCCACCCACGGCAGAACTGAGCGGTTGCGAGCGATCGACAGCGCTCTCTCGGCATTGATCAATGATCGAGCGGTTTCACCGACCTCCGCCTCGGCCAGCGCCATCCAAGCGGGGAACCGGCCGGCGGCCTCGGTCAGCCCTTGTCGCAGTGCGGTCGCTTCTGCTCGTTCGACCAGCGTCCGAGCGGCGGCCATATTTCCGATCTGAGCTTCAAATCCCGCCTCGAGAAAGAGCATCCTCGATTCATGAATCGTCCCATCCTGTGAATCGAGGTGCTCGCGAAGCGCTGCATTGTCCCCTTCCAGAGCAGCGATTTTTGCCAGAATCTCGTGGATATAGGTGACAGCCAGGCCCCGATCGACCGCCTGCCGAGCCACTGCCTTCGCCTCATCGATGCGGCCCAGACAAAGGTAGGCCCACACCACCTTGTGATAGGACAACCCGTGATTGGGCTCCAATCGCAGCGCCTCCTGGGCCTCGACCAGGGCTCGATCGAATTCACCTTTCACGATCAGATTCAGAGCCAGGTTGTGGGGTGCCGTCCAATCGCGAGGATAGGTTCTCTTCCAGAGCTCATAGGTCTCGTTCTGTTGGTCGCGGTCTCCCAGCGAGCCATGGTAGTGGGAGGTTATGTAGAGCCGCTCGCGCTCGCTGACGCGATCTCGCAGCTCATACGCTCGGGTCCTGTATTCGGTGGCCTTCTCAAGCTCAAAGAAATTACGGTAGATCGTTCCCAGACGCGCGTAGGCCAGAGCGAAGCGTGGGTCGATCTCGAGGGCGCGCTCGAAAAACGGCACTGAAGCATGATCGCCGGACCTGGCCCGCTCTTCCACGCCGAGACTGTAGGCTTGGAGAGCCTCCAACGACGAGGTCGTGGCCTGCTCGACCGGCGCGTCGTACCTCTCGATAGAGGCCAGGCTCTCGCCGAGCTTGCTTCGCATCCGAGAGGTTGCGGTGCCGACCGCGGCGAGGACTTCCTCTTTCGATCCCGCCTCGACTTGCTGGAGCGTTAGCGAGTCGCCAGACTGACAGTCGATCGCTTCCAGGGTCACGACATACTGATCCCCCAGCCTAGCGATCTGCCCAGTCATCATGGCCTTGATCTCTCTACGCTGGCAGATCTCCCTGCCCACTGCCTGGGTGATTCGGTCGTCGACCGACCGTTCCATAAACTTCAGAGTCTCGCGGACCTTGCTGTCGGGATAGACGTTCAGAAACGGCGACTCGCGAAGCTTGACTGCCAGTGCTTGCTTGAGAGTGCCGTCGAAGACCGGATCACCCGTGGTGTTGACGAAGTCGGTGAGCAAAAGATCGTCCTCCTCGGTCATCGCCAGGGGCCGGTTCAGGTACCACATTGTGATCACGCCCACGGCTGCCACCAGCACTACTGCCGCCACAATTCCCTTCCAATGTCGGGCACCGGCCCGGTCGATGGATTGGATAGCCGAGGAACTGCTGTCTGACGCCGCGCTACTCGGTGCACCCAGTGCTTCGGCACCACTGAGGGCTCTTTCGCTCTCGGACGGCAGTGTGATGGGTGTCGAGATCACGGAATGGCCCGAGGCCGACTGGTGCTCCATCCGTCGCAGATCGGCAGCCAGATCCGCGGAAGTCTGGTACCGGAGCTCGCGGTCTTTTTGGAGCGCCTTGCTGATCACCTGCTCGACCTCCGGCAGGACCTCCGGATTGACTCGCGCTACCGGGACCGGCTCTTTGTGGAGGATGGCATCGAAGACAGCCGCGGTGGATACGCCGCTGAAGGCCTGACGGCCAGTGGCCATTTCGTAGAGCACTGCGCCAACGGAGAAGAGATCTGTGCGGGTGTCGACCTCCTCTCCCAGGGCCTGCTCCGGGGACATGTAGGCAACCGTGCCCACTGCCGAACCTGGACTCGTGAGGTCGGCTTGGGTGGGATCGGAGGAGATCTGAGCTGCGTCCGGATCCGCCGTCTGGAGAGTCAGCTTCGCCAGGCCGAAGTCGAGGATCTTGGCGTGACCGTTTCTGGTGACAAAGATATTGGCCGGCTTGATGTCGCGATGCACAATCCCCTTGGAATGCGCCTCGGCCAAGGCCTCTGCCACCTGCCGGCCGAGCCTGAGCACTTCCGGTTCCTTGACCGGCTGCCCGGAAATCCTGTGTTTGAGCGTCTCGCCTTCGAGCAGCTCCATGGCGATGAAAGGAGCGCCCTCGTGCTCGTCGATCTCGTAGACGGTACAGATGTGAGGATGGTTCAGCGCCGCAGCCGCCCGTGCCTCGCGCAAGAAGCGCTCCAGAGCCTGCTGGTCGTCGGCGATCTCGGGTGGCAGGAACTTGAGCGCCACCGTTCGGCCGAGCTTTGTATCCTCGGCCTGGTAGACCACCCCCATGCCGCCTCCACCGAGCTTGGCGACGATCCTGTAATGGGAAACAATCTCACCGATCAAAACGGTGTCCGAGTTTACCAGGAATGGAGTCCGACCTTCTCCAGGTCGTTAGGATTTCGGCTCCCGCGATCAGTTGATGGATCGGCACGTGGAGATGTACTACGTTAGTGCCAAAGCAATGGACGCCACTTCTGATCCACAACTCTTGACAAATACTAGTAGGCGCAGTTGAGAACTCTCTCGACCCCTAGCTCGTAATCAGCAGGTCGGAGGTTCGAGTCCGCTCGTCGGCTCCATTGTTTTCAACAACTTACGTGAATTCTTGTTTCGCAGTTGAGGCTCCTGACGTGCAACTGAGATACCGTGGCAGCAATTCATAGGCTGATTCGATCACCTTTAGGATGAAGTCCTCATTCGCCTCTTTTCACGAAATCCCCTCCCCTGCCACGGCAGAACCTTCATCTCAACGCCATCTTGGGTCCTGGCCCAGAGCCTGGGAAGCCTTTTGGCTCCGTTACGTAGCCTACCCTTTCGGGTGGTGTGCTGCTCCGCATCACGTGATACTCGTGGAGTACCACGAAAAGGTAAGCCAGCCGAAAGGCTGAGCACACAAAGCTACGGGTCCTCATCTCCGTTTATGACCTAGGGACCGCCGGGCTGCCGAAGGCGCGACCGAATCCTTGGATCGGTAATCGTCTGGAAAGGAGAGTGGCATGGGCACTGCAGTGATGTGGGTATTCTGGGGGCTCGCCGGCTGGTGTGGCACCAAACCGCCGCGACCGCTGCCGGGACCCAATCCCTTCAAGCGGATAATCGTCGGCGTGGTCGGTGGCCTGATCGGAGGGTTTCTCTTCAACTGGGCATTTCCTTTCGAAGGGACCCTGACGGGTCTCGATGTCGCCCCTACTCTGTTGGGGGCGTGGATCTTTGGCAAGGTGCTGTACGACGTGATCGACCCGCCCGAACGCTGGTCGGGGTAGCGCCCACAAGCCAGGGAGAGCGATAGCCTGAGCTCCAACGCGTCGGGACGAGCTACCTGTCTCTCTCGAGAGGGCGTACATTTATGACATCTACGGGTTCTTGTCGAGGTAACCCATGACGCTCGTCGGAACCGCCATCGGACATATTCGCATCGTAGAGGCGCTCGGTGAGGGAGGTATGGGTGAGGTGTACGTCGGGTTCGACGAGACCCTCAAGCGCAAAGTTGCGGTCAAGGTCATTCGACCCGAGACCCTGCGGCATCCTCAGGCCAAGGCGCGATTCCTGCGCGAGGCACGAATCCTCTCACAGCTGCAGCACCCCAACATCTGCCAGATCCACGACTACATCGAGGGCGACGACCGCGACTACCTAGTGCTCGAGCTCATCCAAGGGCGCGACCTAGCCTCGGCATTGAGCACCGGCCTCGACAAGCCAGCCAAGCTCCGGATTGCCGAGCGGTTGGTTCAGGTCCTAGAGGCCGCGCACGAGCAGGGGGTCGTGCATCGAGACCTCAAGCCCTCCAATGTGATGTTGACCGCAGAAGGGGAAGTCAAGGTACTGGACTTCGGATTGGCCCGGGTGACTGTCGGGGCCGCCAGTGGGCAGAACGCCCCGATGACGACCGATGGTCGCGCAACGGACATCAGCGCGCTCGCTGGTCTCGACTCGACCGCACCGACACCCCTCATGCCCGAGAGCCCCGAAGCTCAGTCGTCGGTGTCCGCGACGGCCGCGATGTCATTGCCTGGCTCGCTCGAGACTCTGCGCACTCAGCCGGGATCGATCGTGGGAACCCCAGCCTACATGAGTCCCGAGCAGGCACGGGGGGAGCTGCCGACAGCGGCCAGCGATATGTACTCGTTCGGGCTCGTGCTCCAGACGCTTTTTACCGACAAAAGACCCTATCCGAGAGGTCTCGAATCTCCCGAGCTTCTCGATCGAGTAATGCGAGGGAACACGCTCCCTGTCACAGGAGTCGACGCCCAGCTGACCCAGCTGATCAACCAGCTCAAGTCTCTGGCTCCAACGGCGCGTCCCACCGCCGTGGAAACAGCCCACCGGCTCGCCTGGATACGCGACAAGCCCAAGCGACGCATCCGCAGTCTCCTTATCGGAGCCGCCGTGGTGGTTGTCCTCATCGGCGGCTTCAAGTACACGCTCGATCTTCGCAGAGAGCGAACCGCGGCACTTGCAGCCCGAGACCAAGCCGAGCAGGCCCGCGACGAGGTGAAAAGTGTAGTGGACTTTCTTGTTGGCCTGTTCGAGGTATCGGACCCTAGCGAAGCCCGGGGCAACACCATAACCGCCCGCGAGATTCTCGACACCGGTTCGCAGCAGATCGCACATCACCTGCGAGATCGACCCCTCACACGCGCCCGAATGATGGCGACCATAGGCACTGTCTACAGCAATCTCGGATTGTACGACGAAGCGGGGCCGTTGCTGGAACGCGCCCTGGAGACCCGTCGTGACCAGCTCGGTTCCGATGACATCACAGTCGGCGAGAGCCTCCAGAGCCTCGCGGTCCTCTACGAGAGACAGGGTGACTTCGCGGCGGCCGAGACCCTCTTTCTGCAGGCTCGCTCCATCCGGGAAAGGGAGCTCGGCACCGCGCATCCTGAGCTCGCCGGGACCCTCGATGCCTTGGCGTTTGTCTACCTCAAGCAGGGGCGTTTCGATGAGGCTGAGCCGCTGCTTCTACGGGCCCTCGAGATTCGGGAAACCAGCCTTGGCCCAGAGCATCCGGAGGTTGCCGCTACACTTCGGTCGCTGGGGATTCTCAACTACAGCCTTGGACGGTTCGACGAGGCCGAGGCGCAGTATCAGCGCTCACTTGCGATCCGCAGAAAGGTCCTGGGAAACGATCACCCGAAGGTTGCCAATACTCTGAACAGTTTGGCCAGCCTCTATCTGTCCCAGGGACGGTTCGACGAGGCCGAGACTCTGTACAACGAGGCCCTCGGCATTCGCGAGATGACGCTGGGGGGTGAACATCCACAGGTTGCCATCAGTCTCAACAACTTGGCGATGCTCCATTTCTACAAGGGAGAGTTCGACGCCGCGGAGCCCCCGTATCTTCGCTCCCTTGCGATCCGCGAAGCCGTGCTGGGGCCCGAGCATCCCGACACGGCCGAGAGCCTGAGCAATCTCGCATTCCTCTACTACTACCAGGATCGCTTAGAGGAGGCGGACGATCTCTATCGCCAGGCTCTGGCGATTCGCGAGAGAGCTCTCCCGGATCATCCGTCGACCGCCGAGACGCTGGCGGCCCTGGGCAGTCTCTGCGACGATCTGGAGCGCTATCGGGAGGCCGAGGATTTCATGCTGCGCGCTCTGGCCATCTATGAGAAAGCCTTGGGGCCTGAGAATCCCAAGACGGCCGAGAGTATCCACTACCTCGCCCACATCTACCATCGTCATTTCGACCGATTTGAGGACGCCGAAGAGCTCTACCGACGCGCCCTCGCCATCAACCAAGCCGTTCTGGGACCTGACGATCCGTCGACGCAGCTGACCCTCGGAGAGCTGCAGGAGCTATTGCAGGAACAGGACCGCGAGGAGGATCTGGGAGCTTTCGCCCAGGAATAGACCGGGAGGAACTCTCAGAATCAGCAGGTCAGCGGTTCGAGTCCGCTCGTCGACGGCATTCCGGCATGCGATTTCGGGCCCAAGCAAACATAGAGCAAACACTCTGGAGCGTGCTTTGTCGTAGTCCGAAGGACTTCGTGAACCACTCCCTCACCGAAACCAGTGTCAGCCTTTTCGTTGCAGGTGCGTTGGGCCAGCCAGTGCCGTTTGCTCCTGACTCGACCACGAGAAGACTCTGATGTGGAGTGCTGCCGCTCGAGTAAAGGTCAATCCAACGTCCATGCCGGTCAGAAATCTCGTATCAGCCAGATATTGCCGTGAAACGGCATGCCCGCAAAGGCCAGATACCGACCATCGGGCGATGGCGTTGGATCAACGTGCCAGACGTTCGGGACAGCACGTAGCAGGTGGGCCTGGCCGTCCATCTCCACCTGCAGAAGGACTGCATCGTACCCGGCAAATGAGATTCCGGCGTTTAGGAAGAGACTCTGGCCATCTGCGGCCCACTCTACGTATTCGAACTCGCTCCAATTCTCCACCTCGAGAGACTTCTCCTCGCGAGTCGACAGATCGATGAGTCTTACGATGTTGTCGTCCCCGTGCACGACGGCCACTAAACCTCTGTCTGGTGCTAGAGACCAGTTTGTAAAGGGAGCGCGATAGGAGATCCTCATCAGCTCCTTCGTCGTTCCGGTCGAGGGGCTCAGGCTGCTGAAGACGTACTTGTCACCGTCGAAGAAGCCGATGACGCACTCAGGCTCGAAGGACGGTGGGCACTGCACGTGATCTGCCCGGCCGGTCAGTATCTGGGACGCTCCTCCAGATGCTGGCAGGGAGATGATCCCACCATCCACCAGTGACAGGATGCTCGAGCCGTCGGCTGTAGACACCGCTTTTGAACCCCGCTCGGCCACGAGCTCCAACGATTCGGTCGATCGGCCCCATTTGAAGATGCCTCTAGATCCCAGACGGCTCGAAGAAAAGAGCAGCGAGGCGCCATCCGGCGTCCAGCTCGACGGGTAGTCATCTCTTTCGTCCGCAGTGAGTTGCTGGATATTCTCGAGCGATTTTGCTTCGGCGTTGAGCTCTCCGACATAGACATCGGCCTGATTTCGAACCAGCAGCGCGCCGAGCATGGAGCTGTCCTTAGTGATGCTTAGATCTCGAATGTTGAAGCCGGCCAGCTGTGTCAGTCTGACCGGATCTCCTCGGCTTCGGCCGGCCTGTACGTCGGTTTCGATAGCCCAAAGGTTGGAGGTGTGCTTATTCCGGCCTTCCTCACGACGGCCGAAGATCAGTCGGCCGTCCGGACTCCAGACGAACGGAAGGATTCCTGTCCAGATCTGAAACAAGCGTGCCTCAGAGAGAAGCACAGTGCGATCCTCTCCATCAGGGACACGGCGCGTCTCGATCGAGAATCCCTCTTCTCGCCCCCAATTGCCATAGGCGAGGCGCTTACCATCCGGCGACCAGGCCAGCCACCAGAAACTCTCATCGGGGGAGCCTGTTATGAAAGATCCTGCCTGGGTACCGTCGGCATTCATCAACCAGATCTCTCGCCAAACCCGTTCGTTTTCACCGGCGCGAATGAAGGCGATCTGATTCCCCGACGGTGAGATCGACACCATGAAGGCTCCGTCCTGGATCTTTCTTGGCGGGCCACCTAGTGGATTTACCAACCAGAGCGCCAGCGGCGAATTGGTCATCCGCCCACTGACGAGTAGTCGGGATTGATCCGGAAACCACCAAGCCCTGCCGGCATGAAAGTCGTCACCGAGGTCGATAGAACGGCTCTCTCCTGTCGATAGAAATCTCAGATGCAAGCCGCGGGCGTCAGTAAAAACCAATGAGTCACCGTTTGGGGAGACCGCACCACCGGTGACCGCAAACTCGATCGGATTCGCCGTCAGCTGTTCTACAAGAGCCTCTGCCTGCGGCGGTTCAGCTGGCTTGAGATAGATCCAGACCAGTGCGACCGCGACCGCCGATGCTGCAAGCAGAAAAAGCGCCTTTCTGCTTGGCTTGGCGACCCGGTCAGCGGTCGCGGAAACATCTTCGATATCGATGCGGCTCAGTGTGTAACGGGCCTCTCCGATGTCACGCAGACGGTTCTTTGCATCGCGGTCGAGACAACGCTCGAGGAGGCGTCGTGTAGAGTTTCTCGTCTCCCTCGGCAATAGCCTCCAATCGAGGTCTTTCTTGACCACCTCCGCCAGAACATCTGTAACCGATTCCCCGTCGAAGAGCTGTTTGCCTGTGAGCATCTCCCACAGCACGACCCCGAACGCCCAGATATCGGTCCGCTTGTCGACCTCCTGCCCCCGCGCCTGCTCGGGTGACATGTAGGACGTGGTGCCCAGGATCACACCAGCCTGGGTCATCTGCGCCGTGAGTGTCGGCGACATCGAGAGGTTGCCCGACTCCCCCGGCTCTGCCTCCCATTCCTTGGCAAGCCCGAAGTCGAGCACCTTGGCTTGGCCGTCCGGGCCGACCATGACATTGGCCGGTTTCAGATCTCGATGAACGATCCCCTTCCCGTGGGCCGCCTCCAGAGCTTCGGCGATCTGTAGGGCGAGAGGGAGGGCGTCCTCGACCGGAACGGGGCCACGAGACAGACGCACAGCGAGGTCTTCTCCCTCTGCCAGCTCCAGTACGAGGAAGTGGATGCCTTGGTCCTCAGCGAGGTCATAGATGGCAGCGATGTTTGGGTGGTTCAAGGAGGCGAGTACTTGCGCTTCCCGCTCGAAGCGGGCCAGCCGCTCTGGATCCTCGGTGAAGGCCTCGGGCAGGATCTTGAGGGCCACTTCCCGGTCCAGGGTCGTATCCTCGGCTCGATACACCTCTCCCATGCCGCCCTTGCCGATCAGCTCCAGGATCTTGTAGTGGCCGAGAGTCTCGCCGATCATGCGCAGTTGCCTGCTTGTAGGAATGAGGATACAGGATGCAGCCCTGGCCTCAAGTCACTCTGACGATTACGAGCCTGATATGAGTAGAAGCCCAATCGACCTTCCTGACTCGTAATCACCAGGTCAGCGGTTGGCTCCCTACGCTCGCCGTCCACACTCACCCACTCATCCAGGGGCGACTCCGCTCGTCGGCTCCATTCTAAATATCTGAAAATACAAGAGTTAGAGGGTTTATTCGGTCCTGCTCGAGCGCCCGGTTTCGGGCCCGAGCAAACATAGAGCAAACACTCTGGAGCGTAGTCTGTCGTAAATCAGACTTCTCTACGCCCCACCTTGCTCGTACTTCTCCGGCAGCGCCTGGAAGTGAGGGTGGTCGCGGAGGGGATCCCGGGCGAGGGCTACTCAGCGAGGTTCAGGCGGCGCAGCAGATCATCGAAGCGGGGGTCAGAGCGCAGCCGGTCGAACTTGGGCCCCGCTTTCAGATAGATGAGTTGAAGAGTGCGCTCTCGATAGGCCTCCTCCAACCAGTGGAACGCGCTGTCGTTGTTGCCAAGACCTAAATGGACAAGTGCGATGTGGAAGGGTGAAGGAGGCATCGGTGCGGCCGGCTCCTGCAGCTGATCGAGAATCTTCAGTGCCTCGCCTCGCTGTCCTGCCAACGCATAGGTGTGTCCGAGAGCCGCCACGTAGAGAGGGGCGCCTTCGGAGAGCCTTACGGCTTTTTCGAGGAGCGCTATGGCTTTCTCGAACATCCCCTGCTGTTCGTACGGCCAGGCAAGGAAGTAGTACACCGCGGGGTCATTGGGACTGAGATCGAGATTCTTGCTGTACTCTTTGATGGCCTCGACGTAGTTCCTGCTGAGATAGAAGATCTCAGCCACGGCGACGTTGGCCGAAACGGAGAGCGGGTCGAGCTCCTGAGAACGCCTCGCCGGCACCATGGCTTCCTCGAACCGCCCGGTCTCTCCCAGCATCCAGGCATAGTAGATCAGTGTCCTCGAGTCGTTTGGGTTCAACTCGATTGCCCGTCTGAACGCCTGCTCGGCCTCGAGGAAGCTCCACTCCAATCGGTCGACCCGCCCGATTGCTGTATGTGCTTCGGCGAGCCGGTCGTCGATCTCGACCGCCCGCGACGCGGCTGCTTTGGCCTTTGGATAGACTTCGAGCGGCGGCAGATACCCGAAGAAAGAAGAGTCCGTGTAGCACGAAGCTAGCTCAGCATGAGCCGGTGCGTACCCGGGGTCTAAATCCAGCGCCTGCTGGAGGTACTGGATGGCCCGATTCATCTCCTCCGGCGTCCACTTGCCGCAGAGGTAGCGACCCCGGAGATAGAGCTCATAGACCTCCGGGTCGATCGGGCGACCACCGGCCAGTCGCGCTTGTTCTTCAGGTGTCACTGCAATCTCGATCTCTTTCGCAATGGCCCGCGCCAGCTCGCGCTGTAGCGCCAGGATGCTGGTCAGCTCGCGCTCGTAGCTTTCGGCCCAGAGGTGTCGATCGGTCGCCCCCTCGATCAACTGCGCGGTGATTCGCACCCGATCGGCCTCACGCAGCACCGACCCCTCCACCACGGCGTCCACGTTCAATTCCCGAGCAATCTGCGGCAGGGACTTCTTCGTGCCTTTGTACCGCATTGCCGATGTTCGTGAGATGACTTTCAGGGCTCCGATTTTGGAGAGGTCGGTAATCAGCGCCTCGGTCATGCCGTCGGCGAAGAACTCCTCTGCCGGATCGCCGGACAGGTTTTCGAGGGGCAGCACTGCAAGAGATGAGATTCCCTTCTTGGCCGGCGCAGGTCGGTCGGACCATGGCCTGACGATCCAGAGCGAGGCAATGACCGCAAGTGCGACCGCGGTCGCTAACAGCACGGTCCCCAGGCGTCTCTTGCTCTTCAGCTCCAAATCGGCGGGTGAGGCGGTTACACCTGGACTGGTGTCGGTCGATTGGACCTCCTTGCGCAAACCCTCCAGCTCGTTGCGAACATCCAGGGCACTCTGGTAGCGCTGATCGGGTCGCTTCTCCAGGCTGTGGCGGATGATGCGACCCAAATGCCGGGGCAAGTCACCCCGTACGGCGTCCACTTGCCGGGGTGTGTCCTTCATGATGGCCGAAATGAGCGATACCGAAGAGTCGCCGTGGAAGGGCCGCTCTCCTGTGGCCATCTCATAGAGGATCACTCCGAGGGAAAAGATGTCGGAGCGGAGATCGAGTTCCTTGCATTCGAGCTGCTCTGGCGACATGTAGGGCACCGTGCCCACGATGCGGCCTTCCTCGGTCAGCGGTTCTGTTGGCAGCGCGGTCGCCTCGGATGCCTCGACTTCAGGCCTCAACTTTGCGAGTCCGAAGTCCAGCACCTTCACCCGGCCCTTGTCGCCGACCATGATGTTGGCGGGCTTCAAGTCCCGGTGGATCACGCCCTTCTCATGGGCAGTCGCCAGAGCATCGGCCAGAGGGATG
>Ga0255052_10001398_pt1 | contig 18137 bp, 14 predicted proteins | sample JV7_2_21_MG_FD_188632 | JGI IMG/M metagenome (GOLD analysis project Ga0255052, IMG submission 188632) | Seawater microbial communities from Jervis Inlet, British Columbia, Canada - JV7_2_21 | ecosystem: Environmental > Aquatic > Marine > Inlet | place: Canada: British Columbia | collected... | reverse complement strand
TTAGCCTGGTGTTCTTTTTTGTGCTGCCATTGATACTGCCCGAAAGCGCGGGTACCAGTCCGACCCACGAATTTTCCTCGGACCTTTATTCGCAGGCGATGTTCATATTGCTGCCGCTGTTTGCACTGTTATTGAAAATCTTCTACCGGAAGACTTTTTACACCGCCCACCTGATCTTCACGGTGTATCTTTTTGCGGTAACGTTTATCGTATATGCGGCCATTCTTTCCATCGAAACCGTGGCTGACCGGTACCTGGCGGTAATGCTTCTGCAGCTCGTATTTTTGCTCTACTGGATGGTGTACTTTATCGTTGCATTGCACGTGAATTACCAGCAGGGCTGGCCCGGATCCATACTGAAAGCACTGCTGCTGCTGTTGCTTTTTCTGCCCATTATTGCCGGCTCGATCGAACTTGCCAGCCATGTGCAGACTTGAACGTCTGCCTTCCTGACTTTCCAAGGTGAAATGTCCGGGTTAGTGATCCCCGAGGTGCTCGACGATCCATTTGTCCATGACTTCGAGTGCCTTGTGGTAGTCATCCACATCACCGCGTAACTCCAGACTGATGATCGTATAGTCGTCCCCCCCAAAAGTGCAGAATGATCTTACCCTGAGCTCGGGGGGGGGATTGCGTATATCGTAGCGGTTCTGTCTGCGTCTCCACTTCAAATCCAACCTGGAATATTGTTCATCATTGAGTGAAAAATCGACCCAGAATGATCTCATTCTTGGTGTGTTCATAATTTTTCCTGGTTTGCCAAATTCACCGAACTGATCGTAATCCGGTAGTCTGCCGTCATAAAGCCTATTGTAAATCCATAATACCGAATATACAGGTATTACCTGCCGTCCGGTCACCCGGTTGCTAACACATCAACGATGAGTGTTCCTTTTATGTTATACAAATCAACCCTATACGTTTATTGGCACTCCAGCCCCGACAGATTGGTCAAGCGGGTCAGCTCAAGACTGCCTGAGCCATACCCTTCCAGGGTCGATTCGTAGGTCATTGTTCCCGAGTTGCAGCCATCGAAAGTGAAGGTCGCTGTGCCCCAGGAAGGGCGGTCAACGTCGTCCGGATCGAAGGTCGGCCCAAAGTCGGTGCCCGATGGTATCGACAGGTCAAACGTGATCGTGTTGCCCCCAACCACGCCAGCGTCCAGGAACCATGCCTGGTTACCCTCGGGGTCGTAACTGAACCAGGCGACCACAGCCTGTCCATCGGCCAGGACCTCCAGAAACCAGCCTTCGCCGCTGTGACTGCGGTCGTACCAGGCCCCGCTGATCGCCGGGGTCACTTCGAATTCGGCTGCTGTCTTCGATTTTGGTTTCGCCTCTGCCAGGCTGCCGCAATCCAGTGTATCGATCGTGGTCAGGCGCACCAGGTCGAGGCTGCCGTTGCCGTAATCCGGATCGTCCGACTGGTAGTACATCAGGCCGTTGTCGCAACCCGAGAAGCTGAGTACGAATTTGCCCCACGGGTACCGCACCACCTGGCTCGGATCAAAATCCGGCCCGAACGGCGGACCGGTAGTGATGACGGCACTGGCAGCAGGCACTACGATGCTTGAACCATTGATGTCCCCGACACCTCCGACCCAGGCTTGGTCCCCGCCCTCACCTGGCGGGGTGTACGTGAACCAGTACACAACCGCCCGATTCTCATCCAGCAGTTGCACGAACCAACCCTCGCCGGAGTGGCCGGGGTCGTACCAGCTACCGCTGATGCCCGGGGTGATGGCGAAATCGAAAGCGTCGTCGTCACAGCGGTCGCCGGTACCGTCACCATCGGTATCGTTCTGGTCAGGGTTGGGAATATTGGGGCAGTTGTCCCGCACCAGGTCACTGGTATTGATAATGAAGTCGTTGCTGAACAAGCCGTCAGGATTTTGAATCTGCAGGAAATGTGTTCCGGCGGGCAGTGGGCGCGATGTCAGCAGTACTTCAATGCGTTCGCCATGGCAGTCGGGCAGTTCGCCGCCCCGGCAGCGCACGTTACCTGCCACGCGCTGTCCGTCAATGTACAGGTTAGCGCCTTCGCGGATGTGTCGTCCACTGAGTACCATGGTGGTGGCGTCGCCAAAAAGGTTCGGGAATTCCTGCTGCCCCCGCTGTTCCTGGATCGGCCCCGGACTCCAGACCGCAGGCTGTGGATCGTCGACATCAACGTTGGCGCCCAGGCGGGCGGTGAAGGTGCCGGTAAATTTACCCTGTGCCGCGAGTATCACGAGCTCGGCACGGCTGAATGTTGCGGTGCCCGAGCGTGCCACATAGTTGCCGCCGTTCAGCCGATGATCGAACTGCAGGGCAACCGCTGTCACCGTTTTGGTCTCCCTGCCACTTTCAATACCGCCTTCAATGCCATCATCAATCATCACACCTTCAGCCTGCAGCACGATGCCGCCGCCGGCCGAGGATTGTTCAAGCGCGTCCAGCAGGTCGTCCGTCAGGGCGGCGTCCGCGGATGACGGGTTGAGGGTGACCTGCCTGGCAAAGGACCCGGAGAAGCCGGTGCTGCCTTCGGTCACCATGTTCCATACGGGATCGAAGCGCGTGCGGGAGCCCCATGAGAACCTCCACAGGTTCCGTTCGGGTGTGCCAAAGGCGGTAATATTCCGATAGAAATCGAAATCGATCAGATTCAGCCGCCCCTGTGGAAGGATCAGCCAGCGATCGTACGCGCCGCGCCAGGTCGGTGCTTCCATACCGGTACCCGGCGTGTTGGTGCTCACCCAAAACGGCATACGATGGCAATTACCGCAGACATTGGGCTCGGGATTTCCCTGCAGATCACCGTCGATATGAAAAAGTCTGAACCCGTTTACCGCGGTGTTCGACAATATATTGGTAAAGGCGCGCCGTTGCGACGGCGGATAGGGCACGCTCAGCAGGAACCTGGCCATGTCGTCGCGCTCGGCCGCCGTCAACCCACCATCTTTCCCTTCATCGTTGACCGGGCATGTCGCCGTGTCACACATGGTGCTGGCGAGTCCGCCATCCACCAGCACAAGAGTGCAACTTTCCGGCTGGGTCCGGGAACAGTTGGGTGGATCGAAGCCCCTTATATTGGCGGTGTTGTTGCCGCCATAGGGGTCACCGGGGATACCATCCCAGTGATAGGGTGCCGTATCGCGCAGACCCCTGATAGGCATGGTTACCCGCGGCGGAATCTGCGTACACCCCGGCAGGTCACAGACCGGTGTGTCCAGCACCCAGACCAACTGGTCGGTGCCGCCATCCGGATGACAGCTTTCGCAGGAGAAGGTACCGGTGGTGGAGGCGCCGGCATCGTTGAACGCCATACGACCGCGTTTGACCACCGGATGGGTGGGGTCCTCCAACACTATCGTGTCGGTGACAGCAGGGCTGGCCGGGTCGGACACATCGACCAGTGACACGCTGTTGGCGACCACGTTGAGGACCCAGGCTTGCGCCGGCTGACCCACGCCATTTGACTCGAGTGCAATGCCGCGCGGCACCGCCTCGACTCCGGTACGACCGAGCACCTCGCCGCTCGCCGCGTCGATGGTAAAGAGTGTATTCGAACCAGCGGCCGATACCACCAGAGTCGAGTCATCGTCACTGATCTCAATCGCAAACGGTGTGGCCAACGCCATGCCTGGCGCCGGGTGCGCCGGTGGCAACGGTTCGAGTTCGATAAACTGTGGTTCGCCACAAACCCCGCCGCAGTCAAGACGCGTAACCTGGTTCAAGAATGCGCGGTTCTCCATTTCCGCGAGGCCATCCCCAAACGTTCCGGCGCGACCGTTGGCATCATTGCGTGCGTCCGTCTGGGCAACGAAGACGCGGCCCCTGGAGTCGATCGCGAGGCCATACAGCAAGGTGCCGAGTGTGTCGACGACTTCGACCAGTTGGTCGTTGCTGGTATCAAAAACATACAGATCCCGGTCCGGGACCCGCGGGTTCCTGACGATATCCACGACGGCGAACCGTGACAGGACATTATTGTTGTCGAGGACATGTTCCTGGGCATCGAAGGTACACAGGTCACCGACCAGCGGGCCGAGGCAGCCCGAGATCTGGGTCTGGTTGTTGGACTCGAACGGGATCACGTACAGGCGCTCACCGCGCACCGCGATGGCGCGCGGGTCCTGGGCGGTGATGGTGAGTTTATTGACCACCTGGCGCGTGGCCACGTTGACCACGGCGATCTGATTCTCAGACGACAGGGCAACATAGGCCTTCTCATTGCTGGCGAAGGCGATGCCGACGGGCTCGTCAAAGCGGGTTGCCCTCGTGAGTGGGTCTAAGTCCTGTACCGTGGCGATGACCTGAAGGTGGGTGAGGCTCGCGGGATCAGTATCTATAACGCTCACTGAATCCGAGACGTGGTTTGAGACCCACACTTCCTTGCCATCCGGCCGTACCGCGAGTCCGACCGGATCAATGCCGACGTTAATACGCGTGACGATGACACGAGTTGCAGCGTCGATGACATCGACGGTATCGGCCGGTGTGTTGGTAACGAAAACACGGCCGCCACTGACCACAATCGGCCCGGCGTGCGGGCTCATAAATGTGGGGTGCCCAATGTCAGTTGCCTGCGCCCCGGCCACGCCCGGAGCAAACAGGACAAGCACATGGAAAACTACTACCCGCCAGCCTGTCACCCGGTATTTCCTCCTTATGAAAGTCCAACCGGGGTGAAACAGTGGCTTGAAAATTGGCCTCATCAGGTCAGTTTACACTTTGTGTAGCAATAATCATGATCTCCGCTATGCTTTACAAAGTACTGATTGAATCTGTCCACAATCCAAAGGAGTACCTTCCATGACCAGACTGTTACCCTTGATGGTCCTGATAGTCTGCAATAACGCCCTGGGGTTTGACAGCCCCCAAGCGCTTCAGGATGCCTTTGTGGCGGCAATGCGGGCCAATGATGTCGAAGGGCTGGCTGCCTGTTATACCGCGGATGCCACCAATTTTACGCCAACCATAATGGCAGGCATCGGCCCCGACTCGGTGCGCGCGTCCTGGGGTGTTTTTTTTGAACGCTACCAGATCACCAGCGCTGATCTGACCGATCAGCAGATGTTGGTTTCCGGAGACCTGGCCGTGGCCTGGGGTTTGTTCAGGATGATGGCGAAGCCGGTTGGCGGAGGTGAGACAATTGAACTGAACGGTCGATTCATGGATGTCGCCAGGAATTTCGATGGCAACTGGCTTTATATCGCCGATCATGCATCGATGCCGCTGCCGGCTGCGGAAGAATAGGTTTCACGGCCACATCAGCCACGAATCAGCAGTTGAATGCTGCTCCTTATCTGGTTTTGAGTGGCAAAAATCTTGACACGGTCCGTTGGTAGAGCGGGTACTCCGGATATTTGCCAGAGCTGATTTCCTCGCTGAAATTCGAACTGCCACGGAACAGGATTACCAGAAGAATGCACCCGCTGATGCTCCAGTTGATCCAAAGTCCTGATGCCGCAACGCTGAACAGATAGAAGGCGATCCACAGACCCTGTTCGGCAAAATAGTTCGGGTACCGGGATAAGGACCACAGACCTTCGTCCAGAAAACCCTTGGCGTAAGGTCCGGTGAGCGGCTCGCCTGCCATGACCCGCCACCGTCCAGACATAGGCGATGGGAAGCAGGCTCCAGATTCTATCCACCTGGCTGACGTTTCCGGTTATTTCACCCAGGACAAAACACGTCATCCATGCAATCAACGGTATCTAAAGAACCGACCGCAGCGCCTCCATTTCCCTGAGGCCGAGTGAAGTTCCAAAAAAGTAGCTGATTAGCGGCAGCACCAGCCACTCGTTACCCGCCACACGCGTCTTGCCGGCAGATGTGTCGTGGAAGGCCCGGCCCCTCATTATGAGAGTCCTTGAGATTCCTGGAATTTCTGTTTGACAACAAATAGTCCATACCCTACCGTATGGTGTGTCTGATTTCGCGAAAAACATGACGGAAACTCTGCTGAAATCCCTGCTTACAAGAGGGGCTGAAGGTGGTTGCGGAACCGGGCGTTGAAAAGTTTACGCTTGACCCGCGTAATCCAGAAACCAGGCAACCAGGGGAAATCCCGTGATTCTTCTAAATCCCAATAAATACAAGCGTGATGTCTCGGATCAAAGATCCCGTGAAGTAATGCAAAAAACGATCAGGTTTTTTGAAAACAGGGGACTGCATAAGCTGAAAGAGGACTTCCACGAAAGGACATGGTATGCCGACTTCATTGATTTTATGCGGGAAGAGCAAATTTTGGCCATGATGATGATCAATGCGGAAAACGGTGACGAAGATTCAAGGTGGGATACGTCCCGGGTTTGTGAATTCGCTGAAATACTGGGTTTTTACGGGCTTTGCTATTGGTATACCTACCAGGTTTCGGTATTGGGTATCGGGCCGATCTGGATGAGCAAGAACACGGCGTTGAGAGCACAGGCAGCACGGTATCTGGAAGACGGAGAAATTTTTGCTTTCGGGCTTTCTGAAAAAGAGCATGGCGCTGACATTTACGCTTCCGACATGATAGTGACCCCGCAAGGAGATGGCAGCTATTCTGTAACAGGAGGCAAATACTATATTGGTAACGCCAACAGGGCACGCATGGTTTCCACCTTTGGAAGAATGTCAGATACAGGTGAATATGTATTTTTTGTAGTGGACTCTCAGCACACGGATTATTGCCTGGTCAAAAATGTGGTTAACAGCCAATCCTACGTCGCCCAATACAAGCTGAATGATTATGAAATTTCAGAAGATCAGATCCTGTCCAAAGGTGATGATGCCTGGAACGCCGCACTGAACACGGTAAATATAGGCAAATTTAACCTGGGTTGGGCATCGATTGGCATGTGTACCCATGCCTTTTATGAAGCCATTGATCATGCCGCCAATAGAAATCTGTACAACATGTATGTGACGGATTTCCCTCATGTCAAGAGACTGTTTACCGATGCATGGGCAAGACTGGTTGCAATGAAATTATTCGCACTCCGGGCGTCAGATTATCTACGCTCTGCTTCAGCCAGCGACCGCAGGTATTTATTGTATAACCCCATCGTCAAGATGAAAGTTACAACCCAGGGGGAAGAGGTCATTAACCTGCTTTGGGATGTAATTGCGGCAAAAGGCTTTGAAAAAGACATGTATTTTGAGATGGCGGCGATCGATATTCGAGGGTTGCCAAAACTCGAAGGCACCGTGCATGTGAACATGGCATTGATCGTCAAATTCATGGCCAATTACTTCTTCGCTCCAAAAGAATATGCGCAAGTCCCACAAAGATTTGACCCAGCTGATGATTCCTTTTTGTTCAATCAGGGCCAAACCGAGGGTCTGAGCAAAATCCGCTTCCATGATTACCTTGCGGTCTATGACAGCTACGATTTCCCAAACCTGGCGGTTTTCAAACAACAGATAAGCTTGTTCAGGGAAACTCTCCTCAAGGCTGCGCCGTCAGTGGAACAAAGCAAAGATGTAGATTTTTTATTGACGGCTGGTGAGCTGTTTACTTTAGTAGTGTATGGCCAGCTTATTTTAGAGAATGCAAAAACATATGATGTTCCAGTTGGGGTGCTGGATCAGATTTTTGATTTTATGGTCAGGGATTTTTCCAGCTTTGCGTTGGAATTTCACAACAAGCCATCCAGTTCCAAAGCCCAGATGGAATACGCCCGCAAAATGATCAGGAAACCTGTTGTTGATGGTGATCGTTACCAGGAAGTCTGGAAAGAGCACGTCTACACAATGAAGGGCCAATACGAAATGAATGCCTGATCAGCAACGTGGAGGACCCCTGATATATTGATTGGGTCATTACGGTCTTCTTCCGGTTTTTTGCTGTTATTTGTTTTCAGTGCTTGCTCGTAATTTGGCAAGTCATTGCCTTTTCTTGAACGGGCCAGGGTTGGGATGTAGTCTCAGTTGATTGCAAGCGCATCGAACGGGGGCAAGACACTGGACGCCATCATCTGGACAAAGTACGGACCCCCGGATGTCCTGCAACTCGAAGAGGTGGACAAACCGACACCCGCGGACAATGAAGTTCTGATAAGAGTTGTTGCGACAACCGTGTTTGCAGGAGATTGTGAGATGCGAGGTTTTGATTTCCCAATCTCGTTCTGGCTACCCCTGCGACTGATGTTCGGTCTCACAAAACCAAGAATAAAAATACCAGGTCAGGAACTGGCCGGAGAGGTCGAAGCCACGGGCAGTGAGGTCACACAATTCAAGCAGGGCGACTGGGTTTTTGCGCCCACCGATGCGAGTCTTGGTGCTTATGCCCAGTATATATGCCTGCCGGGTACACATCCGATGGCAACAATGCCAGCCAATATGACTTTTGAGGAGGCCGCCACCGTTCCCGTTGGGGGACTCAATGCGCTGCATTTCGTCAGAAAAGCAAATATCCAGGCTGGTCAAAAAGTGCTGATCAATGGCGCGGCTGGAAGTATCGGTACCTTTGCGGTGCAAATTGCCAAGACACTCGGGGCTGAAGTGACTGCCGTGGACAGCGCAGGGAAACTGGATATGTTGCGCTCCATTGGTGCCGACCACGTCATTGATTACAAACAGGAAGACTTTACCCGAAGCGAAGAATTCTATGATGTCATTATTGACGTAGTAGGCAAGAGTCCGTTTTCTGGAAGTGTAAGTTCGCTTACACAGGATGGCCGCTATGTTTTGGGTAATCCAAGATTTTCGGGCATGTTCAGGGGGTTATGGACTTCAATGGTCAGCAGCAGGAAAGTCATCATCGCGTTGGCGGGTTATAGAGCCGAGGACTTGATTTTCCTCAAAGAACTGATCGAGGCGGGAAAGATAAAAACCGTCATCGACAGGCGCTTTGGGCTGGAACAGATTGCCGACGCGCACCGCTATGTTGAGACCGGGCAGAAAACGGGGCATGTCGTCATCAACGTGGAGCACGCTACCTGAATCGGCAAAGCACTGCGCCCGCCACCGGTAAACCGTTCCAGCACAGGACCATCAGCTTCATCCAGCCGCGATGGAAGAGTTCGCCTTTTTGGAACGGATATAGGTATCGATGACCTGTTCCAGGATTTGCATCGGTACAGCGCCGTTCTTTAACACTGCATCATGAAATTCCCGGACATCAAAGGCTTCACCGAGTTGCTCCTTTGCCCGCTGGCGTAACTCCAGAATGGTCAGCATGCCGATCTTGTACGACAGTGCCTGGCCTGGAAAAACAAAATAGCGTTCTATCTGGCGTTCGATATCAGCCGGGGCCATCGGTGTATTGGCGGTCATATACTCGATACATTTTTCGCGTGACCACTGCCTGGAATGCATACCGGTATCCACGACCAGGCGCACGGCCCGTTTCATTTCTTCTGCCAGGCGGCCGAAATTGCGCATCGGCATACCTTCATAGAGCCCCGCTTCAAACGCCAGGCGCTCCGAATACAGCGCCCAGCCTTCCGAATAGGCGCTGTAACTGCTGAACTTGCGGAATTCGGGTATACCTTCCAGTTCCTGTTGGATGGCCAGTTGAAAATGATGGCCCGGTGCGCCTTCATGGTAGGCCAGGGAATTCATGATGTGCTTTTGCACCGCGTTCATGTTTTTCTGATTGATGTAATAAATGCCAGGCCGGGACCCGTCAGGGGAGGGCCGGTTATAAAACGCCGTGGATGCGCCATCTTCGCGCCAGGGCTCGACCCGCCGCACTTCCAATGGCGCTTTTGGCAGCACATTAAAAAAATCATCGGCGATGTCGTATATACCGTCGATCAGTGCAGTTGCCTCACGAATGTATTCCTGCCGTCCGGCAGCGTTGTTTTCGTAATAATTTTCCGGATTGTCTCGCACATATTCAAAAAACGCGGCAAGGTCACCTTCAAAACCGACTTCCTCCATGATCTGCTGCATCCCGGTGCGGATGCGGTCGACTTCGGCCAGCCCCAGTTGGTGGATCTCCTCAACAGGCCTGACCACGGTTGTCCAGTTGTGAACCCGGTTGGCATAGAACCTGCCACCATCGGGCAAGTGCCAGATTCCATGGTTGTTATCCACCTTCGCCTGCAAGCGTTTGAGTTCGGTAATCAAGGCGTTGTAGCCGTTTCGAAACGGTCCACTGAGCGCATTGGCGGCATCATTTAACAACATGGCCCGCGCTTCGGAATCCAGTTCCAGGGACTCGATTTTGCCGCGGAAATCGGCCAGCAATACACCATCTTCAGCCACCTCTTCAAAAGGTGCGCCCTGCAACATGTTGTGCGCACCACTCAAGACCCTTGGGTATACCATCATGGGCGGGATGACCCCGTTTGATTCGCGCAGACGTAACACGTCTACCGTTTGTTGAAGTACCGTCTGAATTCCGGCCAGGCGGGATATGTAATCTTCCGCGTCTTTTGTTGTTTCGATCTTGTGAATATTCTGTAAAAACGTCGGTAAGTCAGACGAAATATCATTCATCTGGGTGATCGCGTAGTTGTGGTGCCGCCATTCAAAATTGCGTAAAGCCCGCTGCTGGTTATATTCAAAGATGCGGTAACTCATCTTTGCACTCGCCGTTAGCGCTTCGTAGTCAAACGCCGTGTGCAAACGATCCAGATCCGCGGCTGTTTGCCGGTTCTGGGACTGGGCGTAGGCATCCGAGTAATCATCCCAGCGGCCATAGTCTTCGGTCTTGCGACCCAGGTAAGCCTGGAATTCAGGGCTTTGAGCGACATCGCGTTCAAATATTTCTTCGAAAAACGCAGCCAGACGTTCATCTTCCTGCTCTGGTACGGCAGTATTGACCGGCTCTTTTGCACTTCCAGCAGGTGTTTCGGTGCCGGGTCCACAAGCAACCAGAATCAGTGTAAACACCAGTATACCAGGCAGTCTGAAAAGCTCAGGTTTCTTCATTTTGATACGTCCGTTGAAAAGGCCAAACAAGGGTTGCCAAGCATAGGTGAACTTGCCTCCGAGTAAAAGCGGCATTACAACCCCAGGCATTAGCCCGGAAATTTCACCAAGGATCCGGATAGGACAGACTGTCACTACCAGAAATACCCAAAAAAAAGCTCACTCTCTTGTTGATACGAAAGATTTATTATTTTATGGTTCGCCTTGGTGAAATGTCCGGGTTAGCATGTGCAAAGGATGACCGAGGGAGGCACGCCTCGCGGCGATGCCCTTTTCCGCCCCTGTTTTGAATTTACTGGAAGCCAAATCCCCCTCGCTGCGCTATGCTTTTGCCGGGCACCATGTTGGGACTGATCATGAATCACCAAAAACATATTTCTGTCAAAAACACCTCCTGGAAATGGACCGCTTCGTACCTGGTTGCAACCGCCGTGCTGGGCCTCGGTGTGGCGGCGCAAGCGGGTGCAACCGAACTGCGGGTCAACGCGGAGCGTATTGAGCAACATATCATGGGGCTCGCTGAATTCGGCAAAAACCCGCAGGGTGGGGTCAGCCGGGTGGCCTTCAGCAAGGCCGACATTGCCGGGCGTGAATACATTACCGGGCTGATGGAGGCCGCCGGTCTTGAGGTGCGCATTGACACTGCCGGCAACCTCATTGGTCGGCGTGAAGGCACACAAGACCTGCCCGTGATCATGTTTGGTTCGCATATCGATTCGGTGCCGGGCGGCGGCAACTACGACGGTGATGTGGGTGTGATGGGCGCCATCGAGGTCGCCCAGGTATTCAACGAGAATGGCGTGGTCACACGCCATCCGCTCGAAGTCGTGGTATTTGTGGACGAGGAAGGCGGGCTGGTCGGCAGCCGCGCGATGATCGGTGAATTGAGCGGCACGGCGCTGGGCGTGCTCAGCCACAGTGGCCTGACCATCGACGAGGGCATCAGGATCCTGGGTGGTGATCCTGGGCGTTTAGAAGAATCGCGCCGTCAACCGGGCGAAATCGCGGCCTTTATCGAACTGCATATAGAGCAGGGCGCAGTGCTCGACGACGGTGATATCGACATTGGAGTGGTCGAGGGCATCGTCGGTATCCAGTGGTGGGATGTCACCATTGAGGGCACCGCGAATCATGCCGGAACCACACCGATGGACAAGCGCCAGGACGCGCTACTGGCAGCCGCCGCACTGGTCCAGGCGATCAACCGGGTAATCACTTCCGGACCCGGTACACAGGTGGGTACGGTCGGACGGATTCGCGCCGAGCCTGGCGCGCCCAATGTCATCCCGGGCAAAGTGGTGATGAGCCTGGAGATCCGGGATCTGTCAGCGGACAAGATCAGGGTGCTGTACGAACGCATCTTGGTCGAGGCTCGAAATATCGGGAAGCAGTACCAGACACCGATCAGTTTTCAACACCTCGATGTGGACGCGGTGCCTGCACCTACCGATGAGCGCTTGCGCAAGATCATCGCCGGGGCGGCGGAGTCGTTGGGGCTGAGTTACATCGTGATGCCCTCGGGCGCCGGCCACGACGCCCAGGATATGGCGCGGATTGCACCGACCGGGATGATCTTTGTGCCCAGCCTGGGCGGCGTCAGCCATGCGCCACGGGAGTTTACGCATCCACAGGATATGGCCAATGGTGCCGATGTACTGTTGCGGACGGTCCTGGGGCTTGATGAGGGCGGGCTTTGAGATCCAAAGGATTGCCGCGTGATCATCAGGCACTCATCAGACATGAATTTCAACCGACGGGCCTGCTGGAGCCAACCAACAGGAGACTTTTTTATTGGGCTTACTCTTTTTCTTTTTCCTTGCCGAAGTAGTAGCCAAGGACCAGCGTCACAATGGGCAGCATGACCGAGGAAATAATGGTCAGCAGGAATGTGGAAGGTTCTTTCCAGGCTGGAATGGCACAACCATCCTTGTCGCATTCCATTCCAAACAGAACACTGTAGCCGACAAGCATAAAGATTAGCGCGATGCAGGCCACGAAGGCAATGATAATGATCATTGCGATGGCGGACTGGTTCTTCGCGCGTGATTTCTTCAATTGTGAATCGACGTCTAAGACCTTTTCTTCGGCCTCCTTGCTTTCCGTCTCGGCAAGGGCCAGTTGGTCGCGAAGAGATAACATTTATGCGCTAGTTGGCCGCGTTCATTTTTGAATGGATAACGCCCGCAACCTGCTTGACTTCGCGTGATAGCGAGCGTGATTCTTCAATCAACTTGGAGGCTTCATCTTCCAACCATGCTTTCTTGTCATCACCGTCGGGAAGGTTTTCCGCCTGCTCAATGTATTTCTTCGCCCGACGCAACAGTTCACTTGACTGGTTGGTCTTGAGCAATAAACTATCCGATTCGATCATCTGTGTGTCCTGACTATAAACAAACATCAAGCGTAGATGCATGATGTATTAATTAGCATTGAATATAAGGATACAGTAATACCATTTAAAGTGTAGTGCTTGAATGTTGCGGTGCACGTTGCCAGCGCACGCGCTAGGCTCGGCCAAAATACATATCGGCACCGGTCAAAAACATCTGGATGGCGATGGCGACCAGGATCATGCCCATCAGGCGCTCAATTGCAATCAATCCACGCGAGCCCAGGCGCTCGGCCACCTGGCTGCCAAACAGGACCACGACCGCCGTGGCCGCCCACGCGGCGGTTATGGCGAGTAGCCAGGTGGGCCATCGGTTTGGTGCGTCGCTCATCAAAAGCAACTCCACCGCCAGCACCGATGGTCCCGCCACGTACGGGATCGCCAGCGGTACGATAAAGGGCTCTCCTTCAATGTCCTCCTGGGCAGTCCGACCACGGATGGGAAAGACCATGCGTAGCGCGATCAGAAAAAGAATGACACCGCCGGCGATGGTCAGGGCCGGACCGGAGATTCCGAGGATTTTCATAAATGGCTGACCGGCGAACAGGAAAGCGACCATCACCGCGTAAGCGATCAGAAGTTCGCGCACGATGACGCGTTTGCGCCGTGCCGGATCGACGTCGTTCAGGGCGGCAACGAAGAACGGCACGTTGCCAAACGGGTCGATGACCAAAAACAACAATACGATCGCTGATGCAAGTGTCAATGAACTCCTCCGCCGGGCCAGTGTTCTTTAAGCAAATCTCTTTTTGACCAGGAACGGATTATATACGAGAGCCATGCGTGCGGTGGAGCATTTCCAACCAGTTGCCAAGCAAAACCGGATGGGACAATCTGTCACTGCCAGAAATACCTAAAAACACGCTCACATTCTCGATGATGCGACAAATTTATCATTTTGCGATCCGCCTTGGTGAAATGCCCGGGTTAATGTTCAGCAGCGGTCTTCGGTTGCCCTGCCTGCCGATACTTGGGTACAGTATGCGATCCCGCAAAGGCGTTCCTGCCGAGCAGGATGTGCCGTGGAAAAAACGAGAAAAACAACGTAGTGGAGCAAAGAAAACACCTGGACGGATTTGCGGTCGCAGTATTGCTGATCCTTTGCCTCAGTTGGGGTGGACAGCAGGTCGCGATCAAATTGATCGTCGCGGACATATCGCCGGTGATGCAATCCGCGATCCGGTCCATTGGCGCGACGCTGATCGTTGGGCTGTGGGCGATCTCGCGTCGCGAGTCCTTGATCGAGCGTGATGGGACCTTGTGGTGGGGCATCGTCGCGGGTCTGTTGTTCACTTTCGAGTTCCTGCTGGTTTACTGGGGACTTGAATTTACCCATGCATCACGCGCGATCATTTTTCTTTATCTCGCACCATTTGTCGTCGCTATCGGCACGCAATTATTCGTTCCGGGTGAAAAACTTGGATTGGCCCAGTTTGTGGGGTTGGCCGTGGCGTTTTTTGGCGTCGTCGTGGCCTTTGGCGAGTCTTTTACGTTTCCTTCCAGGCAGATGCTGATTGGCGACACGATGCTGGTGTGCGCCGCGGTTTTTTGGGGGGCAACCACGGTGGTCATCAAGGCCGGCCCGCTCGCAAGGGTCTCTGTGAGCAAAATCCTGCTTTACCAACTGGCCATGTCTGCGGCAGTCCTGCCGGTCGGTTCATGGCTGCTCAACGAGCCGGGTATCGTCAACCTGTCATCGCTGGCGATCGCAAGTTTACTGTACCAGGCGGTGTGGATTGCGTCGTTCACCTACCTGGCGTGGTTCTGGCTTATCCGGCATTACCCCGCACCCAGGCTGGCCTCGTTTACGTTCCTGACACCGCTGTTTGGCGTATTGGCGGGGTGGCTGGTGCTGGACGAGCCACTCACTCCGGCCTTGCTGGCGGCCATGGTCATGGTTGCGGCAGGTGTTTACCTGGTCAACCGGCCAACCAAGAATCGCAGACTTCAGCAAAAACAGATGCCGGACTATTAGATATTCGGGTTAGCTGTGACTTCCAGCATCGTTGTATACACCTGGCATCGGTGAACCGGCAGGACAAGAGCCCGGCGGGGACCACCGGGCTCGGTATGCACCTCAGAATATCAAGGCGTGTACCAGATCGGCGACGTGTAGGCACGCTCCTGGTGGGTCGTTTCAGCAGCCTTGGGCAATTCGATGCCGTAGCGGAATGCGTCGTAAACGACCCAGCGCGGGGTTGGAATCTCGAGCACGCGGGCATAATAAAAGGCGCTCTGCTTCGGGTCGAAGTCCGGATCGGTCCAGACCGTGCCGAGTTCCGAAGCGCCGATGGTGTTGGTCCAGTTGGCCGCCGCGATGTTCACCGTGTTACCCACCGAGGGCAACGCCCCATTGCTGTCCGGTTCGCGTCCGGCAGACCATGCGACATCATAGACTTTCTCATGTGTCTTGCCCTTTTTGTCCAGCCAGCCCTTGACGATCTGGATGCGGTCGAGATTGGCGCCGATCGCATCACGCAGTGCGTAAACCATGAACGTTGGTGCGCCATCGGCGTTACGTGCGCTGAGGTCACCACCCATCGGTACGCCTTTCTCATAACCGCGGAAAGCGGGCTGACGGCTGTTCAGGTCTTCCATTTTGTAGTCCCAGCCGCCGAAAAAGCGCACCATCATGCGCGGGCCGGTGGTGCCGTAGACTTCCTTGCGTTCCATCGCGTCCCAGATGGCGGTGCGGGTGTTTTCTTTCGCCCAGACGCCGGTATAACCGGAGGCGACGAGTTCGTAGCCATTAAAGCTGCCGTTCTCGGTACTCATGAAAGGGTGTTGCATACGCTTCGGCGAGGGTTCAGCGTTGGTAGCCTTGCCGAAGAAATTTTCTTCCTCGATGGCGGCCAGGCCGGTGTGGCTGTCAGTCGAGCCGATCAGGCCGAATTTATAGGGGTTGGTGCCCAAGCGCTGCTCCAGCGCAAGCCCGTTCTTTAGCGCCTCGCGAGCGTACTCGTATTGCAGCATGTCGTCGGTCTTGGCCGCGGAAAGATCGAGGTTACCGACGTCCCAGGTTTCGTAGTCGGCAAAAGCATCGTCAGGCGACAGCAAGGGATGCGCCTCGCCGTCTCCCTTGATCTGGGTTATCTCGTACATCGGCTCCCAGCGGGCCCGCGACTCGACGTATTTCTTATCGAGCTTACGGCCGGTGTACTGCTTGTCCACCGGGAACATGATGCCGTTCGACAGGTTGCCGTTGTGGGCGAGTGCAAGCGCAGAGCCGCCGGTCCTGGCTTCGTAGTTTTCGAGGTATTCATAGAGATCGAGGGGATCCGTGGAGCCCACCGGCGCCTGGGTGGTGTACGGCACGACCTGGCCGGCCTTCGAGGCGCCTTCACGGAAGATCACGTTGCGGTGCAGGTTGGCGCCGGCGACCAGCGAGGTCCACTCGAAGCCGATCAGGGTCGTGAACGAACCGGGATCGTTAAAACGCTCGGCCGCATCGACGACCTTCTGCCAGATCGAACCGTAGGTCTTCCCGCCGGGCGAGTATTCCGCCATCATATTCGGGTCAATCTCACCTTGTGAGAAAGTTCCGATAAGAGACAGCGCGGCCGCAGCCGAGGCCTCGCCGCCTTTTTGCAAACCCTCGTACCAGGGTTTGGCCTGGTCGAACTTGATGATTTCGGGCTTGCCCGCGGCCAGATCATTGAAAAAACCCATGCCATCGGAATGGTCGGCGATTACCAGCCAGTCGAGCGGGCGCCCAAGTTTAGCCGGCTGACCGCTGGAGGCCATGACCTCCTCGCCGCGGGCGAACCGGTAGGCGTCGTCCAGGCCAAGACGAGCCCCGAACAGACCGGCATCCATCGACAGCCCGGTGTGAAGATGGGTGTCGCCCCAGAATACGCGGTCGGGGAAGCTGCGTTGGGCGTAGGGTGAATAGGCCTTGCCGGGATAAAGCCCCGATAACGATTCCTTCGTTGGAGTGATCTGCGCGAACCCGGTCATCGTCGACCCTGCAAGCACGATCGCACACAGAAGATTGAAGCTCAATAGTGACAAAACGTGGGAGGGACCCACAGTGAGTTTTTGCGTCAGGAACATTGCTCGTCCTCCTATAGATATACAAGGTTCGCTACTGCAAGGAAATTTTGAAGTACTAGCGTAGAGTACACTTTTTTCAGCCTTCTAGACACCTGCGGGCATACCCATTTTGCGAACCTTGCCGATTCAGAATCAAGCTACGATCAAGATCGGGGAAGTCGATCCTGGAATCAAGCCAGGTTATACCGCCGTGAAGATGGACCAGGCAGGCGGAAATTTGTCGTGTAACGCTCATCAACCGTTCGGTAAACATGTGTTTCGTAATCCTGATTGCGCTAGTATCAGCGCTTCAACGAAGCTGACTGGACACCAAGACCATGACCTTGCCACTGATCGGTCAAGACCAGGATTTTGCGCTGTGGGCGGTATTGATTGCGCTGGCAGGCTTCGGTTTTTGGTGCGAACGATTCCCCTGGGGCAGGAAGTATTCGGGCGTCATGTTGCTGATGACCGTGGCGATTGTTTTGGCAAACCTGAAAGTCATCCCGACCTCGGCGCCCGTGTATGACGTGGTCTGGGACTACCTGGTTCCGATTGCCATCCCGCTGCTGCTGTTCCAGGCGGACCTCAAACGTATCGTCCGGGAATCCGGCCCGACGCTGATTGCGTTTGTTATCGGTGGCGCGGCCGTGGTGGCCGGCACCTTTGCCGGTGTTTTTCTCCTGGACCTGGGACCCGACGAGGCTGAGCTTGCGGGTATATTTACCGGCACCTACATCGGTGGCAGCCTCAATTTTGCAGCAGTCGCCCAGGCCAGTGGCATGCAGGACGGTAGTATGCTCGCTGCAGCCGTGGCCGCCGACAACGTGGTTACGAATTTGCATTTTCTGCTGATCATCCTGCTT
>Ga0255052_10001397_pt1 | contig 18140 bp, 15 predicted proteins | sample JV7_2_21_MG_FD_188632 | JGI IMG/M metagenome (GOLD analysis project Ga0255052, IMG submission 188632) | Seawater microbial communities from Jervis Inlet, British Columbia, Canada - JV7_2_21 | ecosystem: Environmental > Aquatic > Marine > Inlet | place: Canada: British Columbia | collected... | reverse complement strand
CCTGAGCCGGAGCCTGAGCCTGAGCCGGAGGCAGAGCCTGAACCTGAAGCGGAGCCTGTGGCGGAAGTAGAGCTCGAAGCCGAGCCCGAGCCTGAGCCTGAGCTCGAAGCCGAGTCGGAACGGGACGTAGAGCTTGAGGCCGAGTCTGAAGCGGAGCCTGAAACGGACCTGCAGGCGAGACCGGCTGCCGAGGTGCGGCCGTTACCGGTGCCCGAGCAACGCCAGGAGTTTGCACGCGTTGATGCCGACCTGCTCGAAGACCTGCTTAACGCTGCCGGCGAGATCAGCATCTACCATTCGCGTCTGAATCAGCAGGTCAGCTCATTTGAGTTTCACGTCGATGAACTGGAACAAACGATCACTCGATTACGGGAACAATTACGCAAACTGGAAATTGAAACAGAGGCGCAAATCATGCATGGCCATCAGGATACGCTGGTGGCCAGGGACTTTGATCCGCTGGAACTCGATCGGTATTCGAATATTCAGCAACTAACACGAGCGCTGGCAGAATCGGCCAGCGATCTCGGTAGCCTCAAGGACTTGCTACAGGCGGTCACAACCGAGGCCGAGAGTTTGCTGATTCAGCAGTCCCGCGTTACGGCCGAGTTGCAGGACGGTCTCATGCGAACGCGCATGGTGCCGTTCGATCGACATGTCTCGCGATTGACGCGTCTGGTACGACAAGCGGCGCAAGAGGTTGGCAAACGCGCCGAATTGGCAGTCGAGGGTGCATCGGGCGAACTCGATAGGCAGGTGCTCGACAAGATGTTGCCACCGTTCGAGCATATGCTGCGCAACGCGGTTATTCATGGAATCGAGGAAAGCAGCGAGCGACAGGCGGCAGGAAAACCGGGAATGGGCCGCATCACTATTCGTCTGCATCGTGAAGGCGCCGAAATGGTCATCGACGTAGCGGACGATGGTCGGGGACTGGATGTCGACGCGATACGTCGAAAAGCCTACGAGCTCGACATGCTCAAACCGGAAAGCAAGGTAAGTGACGACGAGATCATGGACTTGATCCTGACACCGGGTTTTACGACGGCGGGAGCCGTGACTCAATCGGCAGGTCGCGGTGTCGGCATGGATGTTGTGGCCAACGAAGTGAAAAAACTTGGCGGTTCCTTGCGCATATCCTCGGTCACCGGGCAGGGTACCAATTTCACGGTACGACTACCGTTTACGCTTGCGATCACGCAAGCACTCATCGTGCGTACCGGCGAAGAGGTGTATGCACTACCGTTACCGACCGTTGAAGGCGTGGCCCGCATACCACGCGGCGAACTCGAGAATCTTCTAAGCCAGAGCGAGCCGAGTTACCTGTACGGCGAACAGTCGTACAAGTTTCGCCATCTCGGCATGTACCTCGGCGGGCAGGCGGCTAAATTACCGGAGGATGACACATCAGTCCCGGTCATCCTGGTTCGCGCAGGCGATTATTCCGCGGCGCTCCTCGTCGACGAGATGCTCGCGAGCCGCGAGATCGTCGTTAAGGCCGTGGGTCCGCAGCTCGCCAGTATTCGTGGCGTTTCGGGCGCCACCATTCTCGGCGATGGCCACATCATTCTGATTCTCGATGTCAACGCTCTGGTTCGCACAGGGGCACCGGTCGTCGAACTCAAGAAAGCTGCGCCAACGCCAAGCGACGATCGACCGCTGGCGCTGGTCGTCGATGACTCAATTACGGTAAGGCGCGTAACCGAACGCTTCCTGCAACGAAACGGTATGCGCGTTGAGACGGCCAAGGACGGTCTGGACGCTATTAGTGTCATGCAGGAACACAAACCCGATGTCATCCTGCTCGACATAGAGATGCCACGCATGGACGGTTATGAGTTTGCCTCTCATGTACGCAACGATGAACGCGTCGCTGAAGTGCCAATTATCATGATCACGTCTCGAGTTGGTGACAAACATCGCGCCCGCGCGATCGAGCTCGGTGTTAACGATTACCTCGGCAAGCCCTACCAGGACTCGCAGTTGCTCGAGGCCATTCGTCGTCAACTGGAAGAGAAAGGAATCGAACTGCCGTGACCGACGCCGCTGACGAACTTTATAGCCTGTTGGTGCCGCTATCGGGCGACCGGCTGATCGTGCCGCGGGCTTGCGTGGCCGAGGTGGTTCGATTCAGTGCTGCGGAGCACGAAGCAGGAGCGCATGACTGGATGATGGGCACGGTGAACTGGAACGGTCGTCCTTTGCCCGTGGTGTCCTTCGAGGGGGCAATCGGTAATGAGATTCCGGTTGCGACCGGGCGCACCCGAATCGTAGTGTTCTACGCCAGCACGGGACAGCTGAAGACAGGCTACTTTGGTCTTTTGACGCAGGGTTTTCCGCAGTTGGTGCGCGTCAATAAAGACGTACTCAAGCTCGAAGCCAAAGACGGCTGGCCCGAAGGTGCGCCTGTGCTTTGTCGGGTACGCATGATCAACGAATTCCCGATGATCCCGGACCTCGAGAGCCTGGAGGCGATGCTCGCCCGCGAGTCGCTGCAGGCCTGACTAGCGAATGTCGCCCCAAAGCGACTGCAATACAGCAAGTGTCGCGATTGCGGCCGTCTCTGTTCGCAGCACACGTGGACCGAGCGACACGGCCTGGAAGCCTGCCACGTCGGCATCCTTGAGTTCGACCTCGCTGAAACCTCCTTCGGGACCGATCAAGATACATACCTTGGTTTCGGGCGCCTCGATCCTGGTCAACGGAGTCGTTGCCCCCGGTCTGAGTATGAGTTCCGCGTCGACACGCGGCGGTTTGTTACCGAACCAGTGCTTGAGCGGCACCGGCGTATCGATCAGCGGCAATCGCACTCGGCCGGATTGCTCACACGCGCTGGCAGCAATTTTGTGCCAGTGATCGCGACGTTTTTCGGCGCGCGCCACATCGAGCTTGACTACGCTGTACTCGGTCAGCACCGGCGTCACGCGCTTCACACCAAGCTCCGTGGCTTTTTGTACGACGGTGTCCATGCGATCACCTCGTGATATGCCTTGCACGAGATGTACGCGCAGGTTCGTTTCAGTGTGTGAAGGGGTCAACGTCTCAATGCGCAGCGTCGCGTCGGACTTGCCGATACGACTAATGCTTGCCGTGTATTGGCTGCCCTCGCCATTAAATACTGATAGCTTGTCGCCTACCCGCAGTCGCAGCACGCCGCTCAGGTAATGCGCGTGTTCGGCATCCACATGAAGTTCCGTGTCGGGGGTATACGTACCCGCAATGTGGAGTCTTGTTCGACGCATGGTTTACTATGGTCGTTCCATCGAATCGGCGCAACCGCCGCAAAACCGGCACGTCCATGCAAAAGCAATTTGATGTTTCCCGTGCAACCGGGCTGATCGAGCCTGCCATGCAGTCTCACAGCCCGAATCAGGACGCTCGGCCTCCGGGCGCGGATCCGGCGATGGTTGTCATTCATGGCATCAGCCTGCCGCCCGGTAAATTTGGTGGTTCGGAAATCGAGGCCTTTTTCACGAATACACTCGACTTCGATGCGCATCCTTACTACGGCGAAATTCGCGGCCTGCAGGTGTCGGCACACGCTTTCATTCGGCGAGACGGGTCGGTGATTCAATTTGTCCCCTTTACGGAGCGCGCCTGGCACGCCGGCGAGTCGTGTTTTCGCGGGCAGCACCGCTGTAATGACTATTCGATCGGCATCGAACTTGAGGGCGAAGACGAAACGCCGTACGACTCCAGGCAATATGCCGCGTTGCGACAGGTGTTAAACGCTATATTTAGGGCATATCCGGCAATAACAGCCAGAGAGGTCGCCGGTCACTGCGACATTGCGCCCGGTCGCAAGAGCGATCCCGGCCCTGCTTTCGACTGGCTGCGATTGTATGATGGGCTTGGTGACTCTTGAAGTGCCACTTTCGGAGCTTACCCTTTCCTAACAACAGAGCTGAGTTCCTATGAACCTGATTGCCTTGCTTATCGGATTGGTTATCGAGCGTGTCGCGACGCAGCTGTTTCACTGGCGACGTATGCGCTGGATGGACAGAATTATCGATCTTGGATTCAAGCAGGCGGAGCGGCTCGTGAACTGGCCGGCACTGATTTCGGTTGTTGTGCTGGCCGCACTGCTGGTGCTGCCGGTGTTCGCTGTCATCTTCATACTCGGTGGTACTCTGGCGGGATTCAGCTATCTCATTCTGGCCGTGGTCGTGTTGTTTTTCTCGCTCGGCCCGAGGGACATCGGCGAGGAAGTCGCGGAATATTGCAAGGCGCTTGAATGCGAAGAGGAACAGGATATACAGAACGCGGCCAAAGCGATTGTTGAAGGTGACGTTCCCGATGATGCTCGCGAGCGCATCAAGCGAGTCGAGGAGGCGGTTTGTGTACAGGCCAACAACCGGCTGTTTGCCATTGTGTTCTGGTTTGTTCTTCTCGGTCCGCTGGCCGCGTGGACCTACCGCGTTACCGACATGATTCGGCGGCGCGCCGTATTCGCCGCGGCGCGTGACGAAGAGCCCAGCGGCAATATTGCCCTGGTGCGCGATGCGGCAGTCATGCTGCACGGCTGGCTGGCATGGATACCGGCGCGGCTGACGGCAGTCGGCTATGCGACTGCGGGTCATTTCGATGAGGCGATCGCCGCAATGCGCGCGCCAACGGAACAGCGCGACGCGACAACGTCTGAGCATAGCGAAAACCTGCTTGCGCGTGTCGGTATGGCCGCACTGGCGCTACGCGACGAGCCGGATGAGTCGATCACCGAGCGTGGTGTGCGCGGCGCCGTTGCTGCCAATCAACTGGTGTTTCGACAACTCGTAATCTGGGCTGTAATTATTGCCGCGATGACGTTGTACGGCCTCACGCGGTGACGCGAACGCTCGCGCTCCTGTGCCTTGCGGCCTGCTTGTACGGTTGCTCGGAGCGCGCCAGCGACACTTCTGCACTGGGCACCTTTGAGCGCATCGTCACGCTTGCGCCGAATCTGACTGAGCTTGTCTATGCGGTAGGTGCCGGCGAGCAGTTGGTTGGCGTTAGTGCCTGGTCGGACTATCCGAAGGAGGTGCTTGGCCTGCCGGTCGTCGGTGATGCGTTCACCATCGATCAGGAACAACTCGCGCTGCTCAATCCTGACTTGCTGCTGGTATGGGAGAGTGGCATGCCGGCACATGCAATTGACGAGCTCAGAAAGACCGGTTACAGGGTTGAACCAATACGAAGTCGGGGTCTGGCCGATGTCAGCAGCGCGATGCTGCGCATTGGAGCACTGACTGGCCGGTCCACAGAAGCTCGCGCGGCAGCGGCGGAGTTTGAGAACGGGCTTGAAGCTCTGCGTGAAAATAACGCCGGCAATCCACCGATTTCTGTGTTCTATCAGGTATCTGCGCGACCCCTGTACACGATAAACCGCGAACATTACGTCAGCGAGTTAATCGAGGTTTGCGGTGGCAAGAACATATTCGATGATCTCGAGGAGCTGGCGCCCGCAATTTCAGTGGAGGCTGTCGTCGACAGGAATCCCGAAGTGATGCTTGCCAGTACCGACGCGGGTGATGATGCCTTCGTGGAGTGGCAGCGTTGGCCGGCGATCGCCGCTAATTTGTACGGCAACCAATTCTTGCTGCCGGCAGACGAGATTGCTCGCGCGACGCCGCGATTGATCCTGGCGGGTGGCGCCCTGTGCCTCGCGCTGCAGCGCGCCCGCTTTAATCGAAACGCGTTCAGCGCCGAATGACAGAGCGCGTGCATATTCGCGCCGCGACCGACGACGATTTGCCGACGGCGATCGAGATGCTGGGTATGGCGGAATTGCCGACGCAGGATTTGTCGAGTCGTCATCTGGCGCTGGTTGCCGAAAGCGGGGCCGGCGTTGCGGGTGTCATCGGACTTGAGGCGTTTGGTGATGTCGGTCTTCTGCGCTCGTTGATTGTGTTGCCCAATGCGCGTGGCAGCGGTGTAGGCTCCTCGCTCGTGAAATCGCTGGAACCAATTGCGCGCGAGCGCGGCATCAAGGAACTCTGGCTTCTGACCATTGATGCGGATCAGTTTTTCTCAAGGCTGAATTTCAATGTTCGCCGACGCGAGTTCGCGCCGGAAGCAATACAGGGCAGCGAGGAGTTTTCGGCCTTGTGTCCGGGTGATGCGGTCCTGATGAGCAAGTACTTGTAACGATGCGCTACTTCGAGCGTTCGCGATCCCAAAGTACTTCCGTGCCTGACTCAACGCGCGCAAGCACGCGCGACACAACAAATAGCAAGTCGGATAGTCGATTGAGGTACTTCACAACCTCTGGCCTGACGTCCTCGTGATTGCCGAGCGTGTAGGCGCGCCGCTCGGCGCGCCGAACAATCGTGCGTGCAAGGTGACAAGCCGCAGCGGCCTGACCGCCGCCAGGCAGGATGAATTCTTTGAGGCTGGGCAGATCGCTATTAAACGCGTCCAAATCGTTCTCGAGACGAACGACAAAATCGTCTGTGACCGCGCTGTGCCCCGGGATGCAAAGTTCCCCGCCAAGTTCGAACAGGTCATGTTGTACCTCGGTAAGGCAGCGCCGAATATCGGCAGGCACCGAGTCGCAAGCGAGAACGACGCCAATCGCACTATTGGCCTCATCGACAGTACCGTACGCCTCGACGCGAGCGCTGTCCTTCGGCGTTCGGCTACCGTCGCCAAGGCCCGTGGTGCCGTCATCACCGGTCCGCGTATATATCTTGCTCAGTCTTTTGCCCACCATACTCTCCGCACTTATCGCCAGCGGTATTTTAGCTCGAGAAAAGCGCTGCGTTCCTGCATACGATAATTCGCGGCCGTCTGATATTCCGTATCGAGCAGGTTTTCGATGCGCGCATTCAGTTGCCACTGTTCGCCGAGTTGCGCCTGCCCGGTAAGACTGGCGACAACATAGCCTGAAAGATTGACGCCGCCGAAGTCTTCGCGGGCGCCGCTGGCCAGCACCGAGAGTCCAAGCCGATGCGGGCCAATACTCTGCGTGTAGCTAAGTGTCGCAGTCTCCTCGGCACGCCGCAGCAGCCGTTCAGACGTAATTGCGTTGTCCGCTGTCTGTTTGACGACGTCAGCGCGCACCACAAAGCTCTCGCCGCGGTACTCGTAACCAAGTTGCGCGCCGCGAATTTCGGCTTCGCTGATATTGGCCAGCGTGAATGTCTGTAAATCGAACTCGATCAGGTCATCAATGTCATTCGCGAAAAGTTCGAAGAGGAGACTATGACGGCCGCCGGGCGCATATCGCAGGCCCAGCTGACGTTCGTCCGCGAGTTCGGGTTCGAGATCGGTTTTGCCACCGAAGCCGAAGCGATCAGTCGCGTCCGGGGCACGAAACGCGTGTCCGAGGCCAAGATTTAGTGTCAGCGCGTCGCTGAGCTCAACGGCATATTCCGCGTTCCATGTCGCGTGATTGCCGAAGTTCTCGTGATCCGTCAGGCGCAAGGCGACAAAGCCCTTGTGACGCCCCAGTGAGACCTGGTCCTGCAAGAACAAGGCGCGGATAGCGGTGTCTTCGTCGAATCCAGAGCCAAACGATAAGCTGCTTGCGTCCTCCTCCACCACAAACAGGCCGCCCGTCAGGGTGTGATTCTGAAACGCATGGCTGTATTGCCAATCGAGGCTCAGGCGCTCGGAACTGACAAAGTCGGGCGCCTGGTTTTGTTGTATCTCATCCTCTGCAAAAGACAAAATCAGCTTGCTGTTCCCCTTTTCGGAAATTCGGTTATCAAGGGCAATAGCCGTGACGGCGTTCTCGAAGTGCTGATCCACCGGGCTCAGGAAGAAATCGAGGTATTCGACAGTACCCTCACCACGCCAGTGCCTGATGCTGATTTCGTTGTCGCCAAGACGCCGCGTGCCATACAGGTTGGCGGACAGATTGTCATAGCCGCGTTTAATGTCTGAATCAGTTCGCGGTGCGTAGCCGTCGGTATCCTCCCAGTTCAGGTTTACGCCAAACTCGCCAGTCGTGCCTCGGCTGCCACCCGACACCTGTGCCGTTTGAGACGCAAAGCTGCCGCCGCCCACGCCGCCCTCAAGAAAACCTTCCTTGGCGCGCCGCGTAATGATGTTGATCACGCCGCCAATCGCGTCGGTGCCGAACAAGGCGGAACGCGCGCCTTTGACGATCTCGATGCGTTCAATCATCTCGGGTGCGATGTTCTGGATCGCCGCGCCACCGATCGTACCTGGATTCATACGCACGCCGTCGATAAGCACGAGCGTGTGATTGCTTTCCGTACCGCGCAGAAATACCGACGTTGACTGGCCTGGTCCGCCGTTGCGTCCGATGTCCAGACCCGCCTCGAAGCGCAACAACTCCGAGAGATCCGTCGCCAGAGACAGTTCAATGTGTTCGCGCGTGATGATAGTTACCGGCACCGTTGCGTCTGACAATGGAATCTCGGTGCGTGTCGCCGTGACGACGATGGTGTCGCCCGGACTGACGTCCGTGGCCAGCGCGGATAATGGAAATGACAGCAGAGCTGTCAGCGTGACTGTAATGATACGTGCCATCAGAATCTTCCCCTGCGTGCCGCCCGCACGCGCAATACCGTGTGTCTGAATGTCGCGGGGAAGGAAGGACGCAAAAAATGACACGCCCGAACGTGCGCCCGCCGCGCCATTCGCATTTCATCGGGCCGGTCTCCGGGCTGACGAGCGGACTTCTCCAGCTGCAGCGCCTTCCCACGAAAACCAGAAGTTTCGCAGTGGCTCTGATTCATCGACCACAGCATTAGCGGTTTTATGAATCAGGGGCTACAGTCTTAACTCGATCACCGTTGCGGGGGCAGCGCCGGATTGGCAGGAGAGCAATGGTTAGCAATCCTGCGACACCGGCTTCCCGTTCGCCCGAAACAAGCCATTTCGGGTTCACCTGATGAGGGGCTGACGATAAGCAGGTGCCTCGACACTGTCAAGCACCCGCTTGTCAAATGCGGCGCTTGTCGCCATAGTGGCGCCGTTCGTTTGAGGCAACGGGGCAGGACGTGGCAAGTGATCTCGACAACAGCGCATCCCAGGAGTTGCGCGTAGCGCTGGCCGCGGCCAAAGAAGCGGCACAAGTAAGCCGCCGCTATTACGCGGGCAATTTCACGGTGACGACCAAAGACGATATGACGCCGGTTACCCAGGCCGACGTTGAGTGTGAGCAGGCGATTCGCAAGCTAATCCTGGAGCGATTTCCGGCGCATGGTTTTTACGGCGAAGAGACGGGCCGTACTCAGGAAAACGCCGACTACCTATGGCTCGTTGATCCCATCGACGGTACCAAGGGCTTCGTCCGGCAATACCCGTTTTTTTCCACCCAGATTGCCCTGATGCACAAGGGCGAAATTGTCCTCGGCGTGTCCAGTGGCACGATGATGGATGAGCTCGCATGGGCCGAAAAAGGTCGGGGTGCCTGGCTCAATGGCAGTCGCCTTTCGGTTAGCAGCGAAGATAACCTCGAGCGCGTCGCGGTATCGACGGGTAACCTCAAATCGCTGGCCGCGAGTGACGGTTGGTCGGCGCTCGGTGGCATCGTCGAGCGCGCGGATCGTATTCGCGGTTACGGCGATTTCTATCATTATCACCTGCTTGCGTCTGGCAAGATCGAAGCCGTCATCGAATCCGACGTGAATATTCTGGATATCGCGGCGCTCTCGATCATCGTCACCGAGGCAGGCGGGTTGTTTACAGATCTGAACGGTGCAAAGCCAAACCTGGATACGCGCTCGGTGCTCGCGGCGAATCCGTCGTTGCACGCGACATACCTCAATGTCCTACGCGGATACGTTGCCTGACGCGATAAATAGCTGGCGCGATCGCCACTCGACGGCCTCCATCGGCGTCGAATAAAGTGTGCTCAGGCGTTCGGTGTTAAGAATCTCGTGAGTTGCACCGAGATCCCAGCGCCCGTCGCCATATAGCAGCAAGCAGCGATCCGCGTACCTGACGGCGAGGTTGACGTCGTGCAGACTCGCGACAACGATGGCTCCAGCGTTCGCTTTGTCACGAAACATCTGCAAAGCGTCCAACTGATGTTGAGGATCGAGGTGGTTGGTAGGTTCGTCGAGCAGGTAGATGTCGGGTTGCTGGGTGAGCACCTGGGCTATTGCCAGTCTCCGTCGTTCCCCTCCCGACAAGGTCAGGACGTCGCGAGCCGACAGGCCCGCAAGGCCGACGGCGTCGAGTGCCGCGTTGGTAACGGCAAAGTCGTGCTCCGATTCCCAATTGAGGCGCCCGATATGCGGGTGTCGTCCGATCATCGCCGTATCCAGCACTGTCGCCGGAAACATGTCGTCAACGTGCTGCGGTAGCAGCGCAAGCTTGCGTGCGATCTCTTGTCGGCGGGTGGTGGCAACGTTATTGCCCTGCAGATAGACCTGTCCGGCCGCAGCGCTTCGCAACCCGGCGAGTGTGTGCATGGTCAACGATTTGCCGGAGCCGTTTTGGCCGAGTATGGCAATCAGTTCGCCGCCCGTAATGTCCAGTTCGAGCGCCTCCACGAGCAGGCGGTTCGCAACACTAACGTGGAGGTCGTTGCAGGAGAATTGCGGTTTTTGCTGGGCGGGCATGCTGTGAGCCTAGCTCAAGGGGCAGCGTAGAAAAAGCCACTTCAATCCGTCAGGTTGATTTCACTTGCGGTCAGCGGTCCGATCACGGCGTATTTCAGGTTTTTCGGAATGATGGCGTCGTGTTCCGCGAGCGCGATTCTGCCGCCCATAATCTCGGCGTAGCGCTGCGGAAAAAGTGGTTTGCGATCAGGTTCGGCAAGACCGTCGGGTCCGATTGGTTGCCCGTCTTGCGCCCTGTACTTGTCGGTGGCGCCCAGTGTGTGCAGAAATTCGTGCGCGATGATCACGTTGTTGGTGCCGCGATGACGACGACTTGCGTAACCGTTGACAACGCCAACCATGCCCTTTTGTAGTCCGACGGAGTTTTCCAGCACAACGTCCAGATCGGGCTTGTGATAGCGAACGAATATCCTGACGTCCGGCTCTATGCGGTCCTGGTCGTCGGCAATACTGTTCGCCCACCAACGCATCTTCAGCGACCAGCCCATCATCGCCACAGCGTTGGGTTGTTGCCCGAGCTCAGGTGGCTGCTCGCTGATCATTTCGCCCAGTTCGATACGAACGGGTCGCGACAAGCTGTTGGCGTATTTGGCGGTCTCGCGTGCAACAAAGGTCTCAATACCGGCAAAGTCTCTGACGGTGAGTTCCTCAATATACTTGACCGATTCGGGACTGTTGTCTCCATTGATCGGGTATACCTTCACCCAGAGACTGTTGTTCCAGTCAGTGCTCCTGGCCTGTGTCAGCCACGTACTGACGGCAACAAAGAACAGAACGAATAGCAGAATCGATATGCGTACAGCTTTAAACATCAAATGAACCGTTTCGAACCAGGAATTAAAAATCGGGTGCTCGACGTGCCCGGGTAGCTTGCTCGAAAGAGTAGCCAATCTCTATGAGCTGTTTCTCATTCCAGGGTTTTCCTATGAACGACAGGCCCACAGGCAGCCCGGCGACGTGTCCCGCCGGGACCGTAACGCTCGGATACCCGGAAATCGCTGCCAGTGACGAGCTGCCGACGCTGAAATTGTCGCCGTTGACATGATCGATCATCCAGGCGGGCCCGTTGGTCGGCGCAAGCAATGCATCGAGTCGATGTTGCTTCATCGCCTTGTCGATTGCAGAGCGTGCGAGAAGCTGGCTGTTTGCCAACGCTTTCAGGTAGGGCGCATCGGTCAAGGGTCCTTTCTGGTCGGCTTGCCGGAATATGTCCTGGCCGAAGATCGGCATTACAGTGCCGGCGTGCGCATCGTTGTACGCGATCAGGTCGCCAAGGCTCTTGATGGGAGCGCTTGATCGCTCGAGGTAGTCATTGAGGTCGGCGCGAAATTCGTACAGCAAGACCTCGAACTCAGCATCGCGCATGCCAATGGTCTCGTGCTTGATGTTGTCGGTGACATCGGCGCCGTGAGCCCGGAGCGTCTCGATACCAGCCTCGAGGATGGCCTCGATCTGTGGATTCGAGCCGGCGCCGTAGTAGGAACGAAGAACACCAATACGCGTTTCGCGCAGTCCGTCGGCCGTCAGGTTCGAAGAGTAGTCGTGATGAACCTCCGCGTCCGCCGTCGCCGGATCGTCAGCGTCAACACCGGTCATTGCCGTTAGCAGCATCGCGGCATCGCGCACAGACCGCGCCATTGGGCCCGCGGTATCCTGGCTATGCGCGATAGGAACGATGCCGCTGCGGCTGACGAGGCCGAGCGTCGGTTTGATCCCGACAATGCCGTTGACGCCGGCCGGGCAGACGATAGAGCCATCGGTCTCGGTACCGATGGCGACGACCGTCAGGTTCGCCGCTACCGCGACAGCCGAGCCGCTTGATGAGCCGCATGGAGAGCGCGCCGTGTCGTACGGGTTCCTGGTTTGTCCGCCGAGGCTGCTCCAGCCGCTCGATGATCGGGACGAGCGCATGTTGGCCCACTCGCTGAGATTGGATTTGCCGAGAATAACAACGCCCGCGTCTCGCAGCCGCTTCACAACATACGCGTCGGTTGGCGGTGCATGCTCAGCAAGTGCGAGTGATCCCGCACTCGTGTACATCTGATCGGCCGTATCGATGTTCGCTTTTAGTACGACGGGAATACCGTGCAGCGGGCCGCGCGGGCCCGACGTTTTCCACTCGGCGTCCAGAGAACGGGCAATGCTCAATGCATCCGGGTTGATCTCAATAATCGAATTCAATCGAGGTCCGGCATGGTCGATGCGTTCGATGCGCTCGATATACCACTCGACGAGTTCCGCAGAACTCAGCTCACCACGCTGCAGCTGATCGTGCAGCCCGGCGACACTGGCTTCGGAGAAGTCGCGCTCGCTGTTCGTGCAAGCGGTAATCGCGACGAAGCACAGAACTGCAAAGCCGGCGTTGCCCAATGTCCTATGCCGGCTTGCGGAAACGCATGACGAAGCGGTCGGTTTTGCCGCGCAGTTCCGGGTCGAAAACAATCTTCTCGTAGTCGTCATCCGGATTTCTCAACATGTCGCTCTGCGCTTCGAGACTGAAACCGGCGGCTTGCATGCCCGCGATGACAATGGCCGGATCGATGCGATGTACCGTATTACCGCTGTCGGTCGATGCACCCGTCGCAGCATAGTGATCGATAACGCCAACCAGACCTCCAGGTTCCAGACCTTCGTACAATTCCGCGAGAAAAGCGGGAATGTCGATTCGTGGCCAACCTTGTTCCGGGTCGGAGTTGAACAGATCGTGATAGGAAAGCACCAGCATGACCGCGTCGAGCGAGCTCGCGTCGAGGGAGAGCTCGTTATTCTCGGCCATTAGAATTTCTACGTTTGCGAGGCGGTCATTGGCGTAACGATTGGAAAATTCATCGCCGACAAACTTGAGGTAGGCTTCGTTGGTCTGCGCGATCACGATACCGTCGGCGCCGACGACGGCTGCAATGATTTCTGTGTAATAGCCACCGCCAGAGAACATATCCAGAACGGTCATACCTTCTTCGATGCCGACGAACTCGAGCACTTCGGCGGGTTTGCGGCCAGCATCGCGTGGACGGTCCGATTCGGGCCGGGCTGCGTTCAGAACGGCGGCGGCGTATACCGACATGAGCGCAGCGTCGGCTTTTGTTTGTATCGTGCCATCGCCAACCGGGTCGTGGTTTTCGTTCGAGTGCTGGCCGCAAGCCGCAAGCAACACGCTGAGCATGATCGATAGTACTGGTCGCATGGATAGTCCCCCTTGTTGGGTTTCATTCTGCCAAAGAAAAAGCCCCGCGGCGTTAGCGGCGGGGCCAAATTCTCTTTCTTATCAAAAGAGGTAACTGCGTATTCGGTAAACGGTGACAGAGCGTTTTAATTATTATTATTGGATCTGGATCTTCTTGTTTTTGTAGTTATTTTTCTTCTGGCGTCTAAATCCTGTACTGACCGTTTATTTACCGAGCGCAGCTACACTTCGCTTGGGCATAGTTTAAAAAGCAATTCCTGTGCCAACTGCTTAAGAGGCGCGCCAATAAAGGGCATTTCCCGTTTTGCCCGCCGCGGCCAGGCCCGTTTGGCCAGATTTTGTAAAGAAAGCCGACGTATTCGCCGCCCTCTACATAATCTTTCGTCGCAAGAGCTCGCGACAAGTTGTGGAAATATATAGAAAAATATCGTCTCTACCGGCGGGACCGCAGAATATGGTCATCTGGACCCTCTCGCCGTTATGTTTAATCGTTCGATGAGAGCCACGGAAATCGCGAATTCCCGTCATATTGTCAAATTAATCGACACTTTCGGCCGCAAGGGACCGATCAATCAGGCCCACAACACTGAAGAAGCGGCCATTTCGAACGACCGCTACGATATTCAGGGCATCCGCGATGTTCGAGAGCGGGTCACCGTCGACGAATACCAGGTCCGCGACGGCACCTACCGCGATGCGACCCAGGAAGGGGTCAAGGCGCAGGGCGCCAGCGGCATTCACGCCGGCCGCACGCAAGGACTGCTCTGACCGCAGCCCGGCGGCTGCCAATGCGCGAAACTCGGCGTGCAAAGCGATGCCTGCCGGCAGACCGTTGTCCTTGCTCCCCAAAACGATGGAACTGGCACCGATATCAATGCTCGGCGGTTGCGCAAAGCGTCGCGCAACAGGCCGCGTCGTCCCGATCAGCTGTGCCTGGCGAGATTGCAATAACGAGCGCAGGCCTGGCGTCATCGCGTCGGCGGCCCCTGAAACCGCGTTCGCGTGCCACGCTGTGCTACTCAGCACTCTCGGGCCCGGCAGTTCCTTGCTCGACCAAAGCGTGTTGAGGCGTTCCGCGTCGGCGTGCTCGGCAACAACGGTTGTCACACCCGTTGTTAACAACAAGGCGCCGAACGCATCACTAAGATCTGACGGTAATTCGCCGCGTGCATCGATGTAACCGGGCAGGACCGTCAGGTCGCCCATGTTGATGACAATGGAACCGGGCCTGTCGCTGTGCGCCTCCACAGCGCTTATGCGCCCGCCGTCGATAACAATATCCTTGTCCGACTGATAACCGCCGCCCAGACCATCGAACATGCGTGATGCATGAATGACAAGGCGCCCGGGCGGTTCGTCGATGTCAGCAAGCTGACGACGTTTAATAGTGTCAGCTTTCGCGGTTTTACTCGTTTCGATCGTTGCGCGAAAAGGCAATGGCGTCGACGTCCAGGAATTGAATAGCCGCTGCCGGATAGCGCCGTCTGACGTGTAGATCATGCGGTTCCGATCGAGCCAGCTTATCGGCGCGAACACAAAGTTCTCGTTGCGTGCGTAGGATCGAACCAAACGTGGCTGCGACAGTATGACCATTTCTATCGTAGGCCCGAGCGCTCCCCTCTGCAGGAACGTGATCAGGCTACCGTCGGGCCGCCACGATGGACCCGCAATCTGGTCCGACGTTGATAGCAGTGTCTCTTCAGGCAGCCCGTGGCGGCGCAGGACCAGCGACCACAAATCGCCGTGCCGGCGAACGTAAACAAGGTCACGCCCGTCCGCAGACCAGGCAGGGTCAGTTTCATCCCCGGCGTGATCGCTCAGGCGCCAGTGCAGACCGGTTGGCAAATCGACTTCCCAAAGGTCGAATCCCTCACCCGTGGAATCGGATGCGTAAACGAGACGGTGTCCGTCCGGATGCCAGGCAGGGTGGAGGTCCAGGAACGTGTTGCGGCTGACATGCCGCGATTGACTGGTTGCCAAATCGTAGATCCAAAGTCCTTGCGTTCCGTCTGCCGTCGCTTGGTACGCGATTCTCGCCGCGTCGGGCGACCAGCGTGGCCGTTGCGCTGATTTCAGGTTGCGCGTTATCGCCGTAGCTTTACCGCCGCTCGGGGGCACGATCCAGATATCGCCAATCAGGTCGATCGCGATGCGGCCGTCGCTTGTGATATCGGCCGAAATGTTTCTGCCACGCGTAATGGCCTCGTCAGCTGCAAGCGGTAACGCCGCAAACAAGGTGAATCCGACGGTTATGATCATATGGGGCCGCAGCATCATCAGTGGAGAGGAACGAATACGCCACCTTCGCGTCGCGGATCTGCCGCCGCATCAAATCCCGATGTGCGATCATAAACAGCCGCCGCAACGCCGCCGAAGTACATAACCAGGCTTTCAAAAAGCGTCACGGGCAAACCCGTTTCAGGCAGATCCAGACCAGGCTCCGCCATGAGCTTCACGATTTCGCCGCTGGTGTCTACGTGTACGCGTGGATGGGCGATGGCTTCTCTTAGCGGCATTTCGAGCTGCAAATAGTTGATCAGGAATTGTTGCAAGGCCGTTGTGATCCTGTCGGCACCCGGTGAGCCGACGGCAAGAACAGCACCGTCACGGCGGGCGACGCTCGGCGCCATGTTGGATGGCAATCGAGACCCCGTTGGCCCGGCATCGAGTCCGCGGCGGTTCAGTTCAATTTCGCCCAGGCAGTTGTTCAGCCACAAGCCGGTTCCCTCCGGCATCTCACCGGATCCATAACCGGACGACACCGTGATAGCGCAGCCGGTGCCCTTGTTGTCGACTACCGATGTGTGCACGGTCGATGCCGAAGCCCATCGCGTTAGCAGCCGGCCGCTGCGCGCGGATGCCACGAGGCGTGCCGCTTCAGAGGAAACGTCGTCCGCCAGATCGAGGTTTCGTTTGCGAAAATCGAGGCACGCGCGTTGCGACTCGATAAGTTGACGCAAGGCATCGCGGCTCCAGCCGCCCGCAGGCAGGTCCGAACATGCCAGCAACATTGCTGTAAGCACGCTGCCGCCGACGGCGGGAGGCGGGTTGCTCGCAATAGACCAGCTGCCGATGTCGGTAACGAGCGCCGCGCGCTCTATGGCCTGATAATTCCGCAGGTCATCCTGGGTCAGCATGCCGTCGCCATCGCGGCAATGCCGGGCAATCGCCTTGGCGATATCGCCTTCATAGAAAGCGCGCGCGCCGTCTTCGGCAATTGCGCCAAGGCTGTCGGCGAGATGCGCGACGATAACCCGTTCACCTGCATCGAGCAGTGTTCCATCGGCGTGGTGCAGTGCCGCGAAACCATCGTCGCTGCGGCCGAAGATACATTCACCCGAATAGCCAAGGTAGTAGCGGCACGCAGCCGACAAGGGGAAGCCGTCGCGGCATGCGCGAATGGTCGGTTCGAAAATGGTGCGCCACGTGACGTCCCCGTAACGTCGCCAGGCATGTTCCATCGCGGCCAATGTGCCCGGTACAGCAACGGATCCCGGGCCGACCAGTGTCGTAATGCCGCCGCCGTAGTCCATAGTGACGCTGCTGGTGCCGTGGCCACGTTCTTCCGGCACCAGGCCGTCGCCAGGCACCGCGACATTGCCGTCGACTGTTACCGGGTCATCGCCATCACGCCATATTGTAATAAATGCGCTGCCGCCCAGCGCACATACGCCAGGTTCGGTGTTGATTGTCAGAAGGGCGGCGGCAAGTGCACAGTCGACAGCGTTGCCACCAGCGGCTGCGACTTCGGCTGCGGCATCGGCAGCCAACTGAGATGTTGTCGCGACAGCAATGTGACTCACAGGTGTTCCAGGTTGCGCTGTATGAAGGGCTTCTTCGTCAGAAGTGAATCACAGAACGGATACTCTTGCCTTCGTGCATCAAATCGAACGCTTTGTTGATGTCTTCCAGCGGCATGGTAAAGGTGATGAACTCGTCGATCTTGATGTCGCCATCCATGTATTGGTCGACTAACCCCGGCAATTGCGAACGTCCCTTGCAGCCGCCGAACGCCGTACCGCGCCACACGCGTCCAGTGACGAGCTGAAACGGCCGTGTTGAAATCTCCTGCCCGGCACCTGCGACGCCGACAATGACGGACTCGCCCCATCCTTTGTGGCAGCACTCGAGGGCTGCGCGCATCAGGTGGGTGTTACCGACACATTCGAAAGAATAGTCCACGCCACCGCCGGTCAATTCCACGATGACATCCTGAATGGGGGCGTCGTGGTCTTTCGGATTGACCGTATCGGTGGCGCCGAACTGTTTCGCGAGCTCGAACTTATCGGCATTGATATCAACCGCAACGATGCGACCGGCTTTGGCAATCGCCGCGCCCTGGATCGCGCTCAGTCCCACTCCGCCCAGACCGAAAACAGCAACCGTCGCTCCGGGCTCGACTTTGGCCGTGTTCAGGACGGCGCCGATTCCCGTGGTGA
>Ga0255052_10001396_pt1 | contig 18146 bp, 23 predicted proteins | sample JV7_2_21_MG_FD_188632 | JGI IMG/M metagenome (GOLD analysis project Ga0255052, IMG submission 188632) | Seawater microbial communities from Jervis Inlet, British Columbia, Canada - JV7_2_21 | ecosystem: Environmental > Aquatic > Marine > Inlet | place: Canada: British Columbia | collected... | reverse complement strand
TATTGGGCTCGTTTCACATGATCTGCAGGCGCGCTACCGCAGCAGCACATCGGCCTTGAGCGTCGTGTTGTCAGGCTACCTCTCGAGTGTCGGCATCCATGGCAGCCTCGCCGGTCGTATTAGCGCCGAACAAAAAAAGAAGGCGCAGCGTATTCTTGCGGATCTGGGTGTCGCCGAACTTGCGGGCACGCCACTCGGCCAGATGTCGACCGGTCAACAGCGCCGCTGCCTGCTCGGGCGCGCCCTGGTGCATGATCCGGACACGCTGATTCTCGACGAGCCGACTGCCGGGCTGGATCTGTCGGCCAGTTTCGACTACCTGGCCCGGGTACGACGCCTGGTATCGCAGGGCAAGACCATCGTATTGGTCACCCATCAACTCAACGAGATTCCGCCCGATATGGAGCGGGTCATCCTGCTGAAGGAGGGCACCGTGGTCGCCGACGGCCGGCAAAGCGAGGTGCTGACCGCCGACAACCTCAGCAGAACCTATGAGACCGAAATAGAGGTGGCAATGGTTGACGGCTATTACCTCGCCTATCCGCCGAAAAGCGGCTGAGCGGACCGGGATTCCCGTAGCGGTTCACATTCTCGGTACGGCTTTTTGGCTGGATTTCGAAAACGTGACGGAATACGATGCGTGCGCTTTCTATCGGTCCTAGTCTCGACTCATGAACCGTCGACACCTGCCTTTCCTCAGCTCCTGCTCAGCGTGGCTGGCCGCGTGGCCGAGTGTCGCCGCAGAATCGGACGCAGGTGCTACGGCGGTCGTGACCGGCCTGAGCAACACCGGGCCGGCCATGATAATCATCGCTGTCGCGGTTGCGCTGCTGCTGACGCTGGCTTTGCGGGCCGCTGCGACGCACGTCACCCGCCTGGTGACGGAGGAGGTCGGCAAGCGCCGTATCAGCCGGATCCTGGCGGAAAAAAGCGCGGATGTGCTTGACGATTTCATACTGCCCGGCGCCTATGGCGGACTGACCCGGATCGATCATGCGATTCTGACCTCGGGCGGGATTCTCTGTATTCAAACCAAGCACTATAACGGGGTCGTCTTCGGCGGCGCCGATGAGCCGCAGTGGACCAGCGTTGACGGTGTCAATCGGCGCAAATTTCTTAATCCCCTCATTCAGAACGAAGGCCGGACACGCGCGCTGCAGAAAGTTGTTCCCGATGTGCCGGTGGCGAATCTCGTGGTTTTCACCGGCAGCGTTGAGTTCAGCACGCTGCAAGAGAAAAACGTCATTCACGTGCGCAATCTCAAAAGTTACATCGCGAAGTTCGTTTTCGGTCCGTGCAAGATCAAGGACTGGGACGCAGTCTGGTTGACGGTTAACGCTGCTGCGTTGACCGATGAGGACTCCCGCAAGGATTTCCGTGCTCAGTTGAGTTTCGGCTAGACCAGCCGCTACCTGGTCATCTACTCGGATATACTTGGCCGTTCATTCCGAACGTGGCGCAGAACTATGTCCGATATTCTTATCAGCTCCCCTGGCGGAGTCCTCGCCGTACTTTGTGTTGTTGCAGCATTCTGGTTCTACATCGAGCAACTCACTGAATGGAAGCTCTTTCAATACGTGCCGCCACTGCTGTTTATTTACGCTACGCCGGTATTCCTGAACAACCTCGCGGTCATTCCCAGTAGTTCGCCGGTCTACTCGGGACTGAGCAGTTTTGCGTTGCCGGCCTTCATCGTGTTGATGTTGATCAAAGTGAACGTCCCGGCGGCTATCCGGGTCATGGGCAAAGGCGTACTCGTCATGCTGATGGGCACGGCAGGTGTCGTCATCGGCGCCGTGGTCGCCTATGTTGCGGTGCACCGGTGGCTCGCGCCTGACGCCTGGAAAGGATTTGGCGCACTCGCCGGAAGCTGGATCGGCGGCACCGGCAATATGGCGGCAACCAGCGAGATGCTGGCAACGCCACCCGATCAGTTCGGCCTCGCGGTACTCGCGGACAACGTCATCTACATTGTATGGCTGCCAATTCTGCTGGCGTCGAAGAACTTTGCGGACAAGTTTAATCGGTGGGCGAAAGTGCCGGAGGATCGATTGCGGTTGATGGACTCCGCGGCAGCGGTCGTACTCGAGGAGGAACGCACACCACAGATGCGCGATTATGTGTATCTCGTCGCCGTTGCTATTAGCGTCACCTGGATTGCGAGCTCGCTCGCGACAATATGCTTCAACGCCATGATGGGCAGCTTCCCGTCGCTCGAGGTCGTGTTGTCTGAATCGACCTGGCGGATACTGCTGATAACGACTATTGCGCTCAGTCTGTCGGCGACACCCGTGTCTCACCTGCCTAATGCCACCGCGATGGGCACGGCGCTGATTTACGTATTCGTCGCCGGCATGGGCGCACGCGCCACCGTCGAAGGATTCAGCCAGGCACCGGCATTCTTGCTGGGTGCGTTTATCTGGATATTCATCCATGGCGGCTTTTGTCTGGCCGGCGCGAAATTATTCAAGGTCGATGTACATAGTGTCGCGATCGCGTCTGCTGCCAACATTGGCGCAGCCGCCTCAGCGCCGATCGTCGCCGCGTTCCACCGGCCGAGCCTGGTGCCGGTGTCGATTCTCATGGCGCTTATCGGCTACGCGCTCGGCAACTACCTGGCGCCGCTTACGGGCCATCTCGCGAGAATGGCCGTCGGGCAATAAGTCCCGGCATCGCACCGGGCCGGTGTCCCTTGACATGCAGCTAAATAGCTGCATAATGATATGCAGTTTATTAGCTGCCTATTAGAATATGGACGATATTTTCAAAGCCCTGGCAGATCCCACGCGGCGCCGGCTGCTGGATCGCCTGTTTGAGAACCAGGGCCAGACGCTGAGCGAGCTGACCGCTGACCTGGACATGCGCCGGCAGTCGGCAACGCGACACCTGGCCATATTGGAGCACGCGGGACTCGTTACCAGCGAGTGGCACGGGCGGGAGAAGAAACACTACCTGAATCCATTACCAATCGCGGAAATTGGCCGCCGCTGGGTCGACAAGTTCTCGGCGCCGCGGACCGAGGCCATTTTGAATCTGAAGCAAGCACTGGAGGACACCGAGCATGAGTAATACGGAATTCATCTACATGGCTGTTATCGCAGCACCTCGCGAGAAAGTCTGGGAGGCCCTGACGACGGCCGAATTTACACAGCAGTACTGGCACCGCACCCTCGTTCAGAGCGATTATAGAAAAGGCTCGGCGATTGAATTTGTCACAGCCGACGGTGAAGTCGGGGTCCGCGGCGAGATTCTCAGGTCACAGTACCCGGCCGAACTTTCCTACAGCTGGCAATTTCTGCGCATGGATGAAACCAGTGGCGACGCACCATCACGGGTAACTTTCAGGCTGGAAGCGCTGGACGTCGGTACCCGCCTCGTCGTCATTCACGATCGACTGGAGGGCGCCGCCAGGACAGCGGAAATGGTGACGTTCGGCTGGCCACACGTCATCTGCGGCCTCAAGACCCTGCTGGAAACGGATAGCGCCATCGATTTCAGCCTCGCGAAAGCAAGCTGACAGAACGCTGGCTTGCTGCGAATGGTAGAGTTTGTGCATGAAAAAACCCCGTCACAGGTGGCGGATTGCGGCAACCGTCTTGCTGGTCGTTGTCACGGCATTCGCGGTAACGATTGCCTTGCTATGGGGCAATCGAGCGGATATCTCGATTCTGGGCTGGCCTGTAGCGCAGCCGACTGAAAGTGAAGCCGGAGCCGTCAAGGTAACCTGGCTGGGGATCACCACCCTGTTGTTCGATGATGGCGAGACGCAGATTCTCACTGACGGTACGTTTACGCGGGTCAGCCCGCTGGATATCGTGTTGCAGCAGCGCGTCTCTTCCGACGTCGCCATAGTCAACTACGCCCTTGCCGAATTTCGCCTGAATCGACTGGCCGCCATCATCCCGGTGCACTCGCATTTCGATCACGCAATGGACGTCGGACTCGTGGCCAACCGCAGCAGCGCCGTTGTACTGGGCTCGGAATCGACGGCCAACATCGTACGCGGTGCGAACCTGCCCGTTGATCAGTATCAGATTCTTGCGAACGGCGAGTCGCGGCAGTTTGGCGATTTCACGATAACCGTCGTGCATTCGCGGCACGCACCAGTCGGTTTCGGTGACGATCCATGGTTTCCAGGCAGGATCGAAGAACCGCTGGTGCAGCCGGCACGCATCCGGGACTGGAAGGACGGTGTCGTGTATTCCATCTTCATCAGCCACCCGCGGGGCACAACCCTGGTGCAGGCTAGCGGCGGATTTATCGAGAACAACCTCGATGGCCGATCGGCCGACGTCGTAATGATCGGGATTGCCGGCCTGGCCTGGCTTGGTCGCGACTACGTCGACCAGTACTGGGCGGAGACGGTCACGCCGCTAGGCGCCAGCCGAATTTTTCCGATCCACCACGATGATTTCACACGGCCCTTTGGCGAGATCGCAACTTTCCCAACCGTATTCGACAACATTGTCAGGACTGGCACCTGGATCAGCGAACTGGCGCAGCAGGAAGAAGCGCCGCCATCGATAGAATTACTGCCATTCGGTAAGCCCATCGTTCTGTACTAGCAGCGTGTTGAAAAAAGCCTCATGCGGCACGGTACGGCGTTACAGCGGCGCGGATCGAGACAAAGTCACTAAAGATCAATCCGCACCAATCATTATCGTACTGTTGCCGATGTGGGCGGATTGGCCTCAAAAGCCGGGGCGGCGTAGCCGTAAACTGGCGTGTACACTGCGTTTTCTCGGCCATTTTTTCCTTGTCTCGCACTCACCTGAGACTTTTTCAACAGGCTGCTAGATCTCTCAAGCCGGATCCAGTGAGGCAATCCGGTCAATCCGTTGCGGTGCACGAACCAGTTCTTCCTTCTCTGCTTTCGGCAGTTGCTTGATACGATGCTCCACGCGACTGGCAGCACTACGATCTCCCACCTTTCTCGCACAAACCAACGTCAGCGGCCCGCGACCACGCAGATATTTTGCGCCTTTGTTGCCCCCGTCGTGTTCCGCAATTCGACGACTGACGTCGATCGCAATCCCGGTGTACAGACTGCCGTCACGACAGCGCACAAGGTAGACGCTCCAGTCAGGCATGATGGCGCTGCCTGATCAGCGTTTCCTCACCCGTTTTTCCGATGCGGGATACTTGCCCAGCAACGCGGCGGGCCGATTCGGCCTTGCACTTAAGTTGCCACCGCAATTTGGGCAGACACCGTGGTGCACCTCGTCGATGCACTGACGACAGAACGTGCACTCGAATGTGCAAATCATTGCCTCCGTCGACTCGGGCGGCAGATCGCAATCGCAACTTTCACAATTCGGCCGTAGCTCAAGCATGACCGCCGGTCAGCGTGTCTCCCAGCACCTTGAACGCGCCGGATTCAATGCTTGACTTGTTTTCCGGCGTATCGTCATAGGTGACCACGATCTCGGCGGCGCCCGCGAGTGCCTCTGCCGGCTCCCGCAGCTCCAGAGTCAGGACATTGCCGGTCATCCTCGCCTCCCGGATCAGGTCGTGGCCTGCAAACTGGCGCTCGTTGATTTCGAGGTAGATCGCATCGTCGTAATCTTCCCCATCTGCGCGCATCAGGAGCAGGTAGTCTTCGATATCACCAGTGGCAGTCGTTCGTGCAAAGAACAACATGGTGGCATTCTCCCTGACGTCGAAGGCGACTGTGTCGTAGTTGCGACTGTTGGACATCCTGTACACCGCTAGGCAAGAATCACGCACACAGTTTACGCTATATGTGTCTTTGATTTTGCGATTTCATGCGCCAACGTCCCGCGCCATTCATGCCTGGCCTTTCGACTCCTCGAGTAATGCGGCAATGCGTGCATCCTTACTTTTCCATGTTTCGGTGAGCCACTGGTGAAAGCGGCTGCGATACTCCCGGTCGTTGCTGTAATCGCCCGCGATCATCCATGCCTCGATCGGGCGTTTCACAATATCGACGACGATGTAATCGAAGCGGCCACAGAAGACGTCCCAGAATTCTGTCGGGCCGGTCGGATACACGATAGTAATATCGAGGATGGCGTCGAACATGTCGCCCATCGAGGACAGCGCCAGTGCTATACCGCCGGCACGGGGTGGCAGCAGGTACCGATAGGGCGACGCACGCCTGCGTTTCTTTTCTTCGGTGAATCTCGTGCCCTCGATGAAATTGATGACCGATGTCGGCGTGTCGCGAAATTTTTGACAGGCCCTGCGTGTCGCCTCGAGGTCCGTGCCCTTTTTCCCCGGATGCTTCGCCAGGTAGGACTTCGAATGGCGTTTCATAAACGGCATATCCATCGCCCACCAGGCGATACCGAGAACCGGGAACCAGATCAGTTGCTGTTTGATGAAGAACTTGAGGAACGGAATGCGGCGATTGAAGATCGTCTGCAGGGCAACGATGTCGGTCCAGGTCTGATGGTTGGCGATAACCAGGTACCAACTACTCGCGTTCAGGTCTTCCAGCCCGCGAACCTCCCAGCGCGTCCGGTTGATCAGTCCGAACAGTGTCGCATTGCAGCTGACCCAGGCCTCACCAGCCGCCATGATCAGCCGAGTCATGAGCCGCCGGACACTCGCCAGCGGTAGCAACAGTTTCAGTAGAGCGAAGGTAATCAGCGGCGTGAACCAGACGAAAGTGTTGATGGTCACGAATGTACAGACAACAACACCCTTGATATTTATCAGTATTCTAGCAATCACATCTGTGGTCAAGCTGGACCGTCATGGCGAGCATTGTAGCCCGGATATCGAAAGTCAGGGTCAATTTGCAGTGGCTGCCGAAACTGCAAATTCCCTGTAGTATTTCATCATCAGACCTGGCCGGGCGGAGAGAAATGCCATGATTAAGCTGACGATAAACGGCGAAACGCACAACGTTGACGTCGATCCGGCCACCCCTGTTCTTTGGGTTATTCGTGAACAAGTCGGCCTGACCGGCACCAAGTTTGGTTGCGGCATAGCGCAGTGCGGCGCCTGTACGGTGCACCTGAACGGCAATCCGATTCGCTCCTGCGTCACGCCCATCCAGGCTGCCGCCGATCAGGAAATCACGACGATCGAGGGCATTGGCCGGGTAACCGGCGAGTTGCACGCGGTACAGCAGGCCTGGATCGACGAACAGGTACCGCAGTGCGGCTATTGCCAGTCTGGACAAATCATGTCGGCGGCCGCGTTGCTGGCGGCAAACAGCAACCCGACGGATGCCGACATCGACCGCGCCATGAGCGGCAACATTTGCCGTTGCGGCACTTACCCGCGGATTCGCAAGGGCATCAAACGCGCTGCCGCTTTACTCACCACAGACACGACGACGGGGGACGCTGTCGATGGCTAAGTGGACCCGGCGCGCATTGTTAATTACCGGCGCACTGGCGGGTGGCGCGCTGGCAATCGGCATCGCTATCCGACCCGGCAGGCGCGCTGCCAGGGTGGCCGGGCAGGTCGCCACGGAAGATGAAACGCTCATCAATATCTGGCTGAAGATCGCGCCGGACGAAACGGTCACTGCCATCATTCCGCACGCCGAAATGGGTCAGGGCGTGCACACGACGCTCGCAATGATGCTCGCGGACGAGATGGATGCCGACTGGCGGCAGGTGCAGATGCTCGAGGCGCCGGCGCACAAGGAGTATGCCAACTATGCCCTGGCCAAAGGATTTGCGGCAGGCGATACAGAATTTCCGGCGCTACTGCTGCCGACCGTCGACGGGTTTTTCCTGACGGCCAGCAAATTGATGAGCCTGCAAATAACCGGGGGCAGCACCTCCACTCCGTTCACCGGGCAATACGGTATGCGGGTCGCCGGAGCGGCGGCTCGGTCCCTCTTGCTGCAGGCAGCGGCAGAATCCTGGCAGCTGCCGGTCGCATCGCTTTCGGCCAGCAAGGGCCGTATCGTTCATCAGGACAGCGGTCGCACCGCGCCCTTCGCCGAGTTCGCACCACTGGCTGCCGGGCTTGACCCGCCGGCAAAGCCGCGGCTCAAGTCGAGCGACGAATTCACGATAATGGGTACGTCGCCAGCCAGATTCGACATTCCGGCCAAAGTCGACGGGTCTGCGGTATTCGGCCTCGATGCCGTGCTTCCCGGCATGCGCTATGCAACGGTGCGGGCGGCGCCGGTATTTGGCAGCAAAGTCGAATCGTATGATTCGCGTACCGTTCAGGATCTGCCGGGCGTGCGCAAGATCATCGACCTGGGCGATGCCGTCGCTATCGTCGCAGATGGTTACTGGCAGGCGAAACAAGCCCTCGACCAGCTGCAAATCGTGTTCACCTCCACGCCCGATGACAGCCGTGAGCAGAGTGACATCTTCAGACAATTTGCCGCTGACATGGACGCTGCGCAGGCGGAGCGTAAGACCCGGGAAGATCTGCGTATCGGTGACACGGATTCCGCGTTTTCGGCCGCCGATCATATTGTTAGCGGCGAGTACCGGGTGCCCTATCTCGCGCATGCGCCGATGGAACCGATGAACTGCACCGCCTGGGTGCACGACGAGCAGTGCGAATTATGGCTCGGCACACAGAATCCATTGGGTTTTGCGAGCGAGGTTGCCGCAGCCATTGGACTGGGTGCGGAACAAGTCATCGTACACAATCAATATCTCGGTGGCGGCTTCGGGCGCCGGGCATTCTCCGATTACGCCATTCAGGCGGCGAGAATCGCCCAGGACGTGCCGTATCCGGTCAAACTTATCTGGTCCCGGGAAGAAGACACCCGGCATGATCATTACCGGCAGGCGAGTATCAGTCGCTTCCGGGCGGCCGTGGATGCGGCTGGCAAACCGGTCGCCTGGGAGAATCTGTTCGTAAACAAGCATGATCCGGTCGAAGCGCCTTATATACCTTACGGCGTTAACAACCAGCTCATTCACTATGCGGAGAGCGAAACCCATGTGCCGTGGGGCTTCTGGCGCAGTGTCGATCATTCGCTGCATGCGTTTTTTACCGAGTCGTTTATCGACGAACTGGCGGCCGCTGCAGGCCGCGATCCGTATCAGTTCCGGCGCGAGCTTCTGTCCGGGAACGAGCGTTTTCGGGAGGTGCTGGACCTTGCCGCTGAAAAGGCCGGCTGGGACGAACCATTGCCGGAAAACCGGGGCCGCGGTATCGCGATTCACAAATCGTTCGGCACGATTGTGGCGCAGGTGGCCGAGGTCGAGATTGCGAACGGTACGCTTCGAATACCGCGTGTGGTCTGCGCCGTCGACGCGGGCTTCGCCGTGCATCCTGACGGACTCAGGGCGCAAATGGAAAGTGGCATTGGCTTCGGACTGACCGCAGCACTGTACGGCGATATATCCATTCGGCGCGGCGCGGTCGCGCAGAGTAATTTCAATGATTACCAGATGCTGCGTATGCACGAAGCACCCGCCATCGAGACCTATATCATCGACAGTGGTGCGAGTCTCGGTGGTGCCGGTGAGCCGGGCACGCCTGCCATCGCCCCCGCTGTCGCTAACGCAATCTTCGACGCGACCGGCAAACGCATACGCGAACTACCGATCAAGCTGCATGATCTGGACTGGAAAGACTTCGGAACAAAAGATGTGGCTTGAGGCTTCGTCAGCCGGCCGTTACTCGCTGCGACTGGTCACTTCGAGCAGGTGATAACCGAATTGGGTCTTGACCGGCCCCTGCACCGTGTTGACGTCGGCGCTGAAGACTACCGCGTCGAATTCTTTAACCATCATCCCGGGGCCGAACTCGCCCAGATCACCGCCCTGCTGAGCCGACGGACAGGACGAATTCTGTTTCGCTACTTCGCCAAAATCCGCGCCGCCCGCAATGTCGTCTTTGAGCGCCTGACATTGCTCTTCTGTATCTACCAATATATGTCGTGCCGTTGCTTTGGCCATGCGGGATGCTCCGGTTGCTGAGGGGATTCCCGGACATTATCCCGAAAAGCCCCCCGAATATCGAAAAATGAGCGGGCTCTGCAATCCGCGCGGCGTGATCAAGGCGAATAACTTCCGTGCAGCAGCTACAGTCGGTTGACAGAAAGGTTTATCCTGACCTGGCCGCTTCTGCCAGCGATTCGGACCGGGAGAAACGTATTATGAGATCGTGGCGCGAAAAACTGGTTGACATCGTGTATGCAAAGACCGGCATGAGCCTGTCCAGGGACGATGGCAACGCCGACCGCGATTTTCAGTTTGCCGTTGCGACATTGCTGACGCTGGTTGCGCAAAGCGATGGCAGTGTGTCAACGGAGGAAGTCGAGCGGATCGTGGTAATCCTGCGCAAGAAATTCCAGATTGATGCGGGCTCCGCGCTGGAGTTGATGACGTCGGCATTCAGCGATCTGCCCGAGCCTGACGGTGGCGGCGAAATATTTGCGGAGCTCAATGAGGTATTGAGCCTGGAGCAAAAAGAGGACCTTGCGGTCGAATTGCTTGAGGTTATCTCTGCGGACGGGCGCAAAGAGGCCGGTGAAATGACCATACTTGCACAGACCGTCTTCGGCCTTGGCATCCCGAACAGTGTCATGAGCCGCGCCTACGATCGCTACTTCCAGACACGGCAGGGACGCGCACAAAAGAGATAAATTTCGAAAGACGGCTGGCAGGAGAATTTTCCTGTCGCGCGCAGAGGAGAATGCGTTGACGGACGAGAACCACAATCAGATCCCCTTGTTGCTGTGGCCGTTTTATGCGGTCTGGCGGTTTCTGACGCTGATACTCAACATCACCGGGCGCATCATCTGTGCGGTGCTCGGCATAATGTTGATGATGGTCGGTGTCGCCATTGCGCTCAGCATCGTCGCTGCACCACTGGGCATTCCACTCGCCGCATTCGGATTTCTGTTGCTGGTCAGGGCGCTGTTCTAGCGGCCTGCAGCGCCGTGTATCCGTCAACGGCCAGAGCGTCGACCTTACGGACCGATAGCGCTCACCGGAGAATTAAAAAATGTCGGTATCTGGACTGCGACACATCAGTAAAATCGGCGTCGAGCAAATGGGTGACCTGGCAGACAGCCTGCGGGATGCCGCGGTCTTGCGCCTGGAAAACCTCGACACGGACATATTACCACCGGCAGTGGCCATCGCATTCACGAGAGCTGCGGTCGCCGACGACGATGCAAACAGCTACCTGCCGTTCCTGGGTCTGGATACCATGCGTATGGCAGCCTGCGAACTTGTCGGACAGCACTCCGGCAACAACTATGACTGGAAAACCGAGAGCGTCATCAGCGCCGGCGGCTTGTCCGGCATTCTGAATGTATTGCTGGCCACGCTCGAGCCGGGTGATGAGGTATTGCTCACGGACCCGACGTATGTAGGCCTCATCAACCGCGTGCGCCTGGCGGGTGGCGTACCACGCTTCGTCCCATTGCGCCCCACAGTCGCTGGCTGGCAGCTCGATGCTGCCGCGTTACGGAACATCGATCCTGCGCCAGTCAGTGCGGCGCTGTTGATGAGTCCTTCAATGCCGACCGGCGCAGTATTCACGCAGGCCGACTGGCAGGCGCTGACCGGTTTTTGTCGGCAAGCCGATTGCTGGCTGATCAATGACGCTGCGATGGAGCGAATCCTATTTGACGACCGCGAACTCATTCACCCGGCAAGCTATCCGGGGATGCGGGACAAGGTCATTACTGTAGGATCGGCATCCAAGGAATATCGAATGATCGGCTGGCGCGTTGGCTGGGTAGTCGGGCCCGCCGAGATCATCGCCGACGTCGCTCGCGTCAGCATTACGAACGTGGTTTGCCAGACCGGCATTGCCATGGGCGCCGTTGCAGCGGCAATCAGAGATCCGGGCAATGGTGTGCTGGACAGCGCCCGGGAGTTGCAGGATCGGCGCGACATTCTGCTCGACGAACTGCAGGACTTCAGCGTCATTCCCCCGCACGGCGGTTGGTCGTTGCTGGTGGATGTCTCGCCACTGGGACTGGACGCTGCGAGCGCATCGCAGCAGTTGCTGCGGCTTGGCAAGATCGCGGCGACGCCGATGATCAACTGGGGAACCGAACACTGCGCCAATTATGTGCGACTGGTGTACTCGAACGAGCCGGTGTCGAGACTGCGCGGAATCGCCGCGCGGTTCCAAGCTGCATTACAATGACCGGCGCAAACTTCACCTCCAGGAATGAATGATGAGACAGAGATTTACCGTTGCTGCGGCATTGCAGCAGACCGCGCAGACTGACGACAAGGCCTACGGCGTACTACTCGCACACGGGTCGCTGGAACTGGGATTTTACCGGCCAGACGGCGTGGATCCACAAAGCCCGCACGATCAGGACGAAATCTACGTGGTGCAGTCCGGCAGCGGATACTTCATGCTGAACGGTGACCGGCAGCCGTTCGAGGCCGGAGAAGCGCTGTTTGTACCCGCCGGCGCCACACATCGTTTCGAGGATTTCACTGACGATTTTGGCGCCTGGGTCGTCTTTTACGGTCCTCGCGGCGGTGAGAAGGCCGGGCCCGGCCAGCCGCAAATCGAACCGGACCCCCAGGACCGAAATCGATGATAAGGTGCTCGGCATTCTGGTGAGGTCGAGTCGATGGTACAGGCGTTGCAGGACAGGATCTGATGAAAACAAGAAAGGATTTCGAGAAAGTTTACGAGCGGCTGCGGGAGATCATGATTCCGTTCGCAAATGACCTGGATTTGAAATCAGACGTGCCCGGCAGCATGTATATCGACACAAATCACATCATGCAAAACAAGAAGCCCTTGTTTTTCGGTGCTGTGCGGATCAACAAGCGCTACGTCAGTTACCACCTGATGCCGATTTACGTGAATCCGGCGCTACTGAAAAACGTATCCGCTGAATTGAAGAAAAGGATGCAAGGGAAATCCTGTCTGAATTTCACGGAGCGGGACGAGGATTTGTTTGCCGAGTTGACCTTACTGACCAGGGCCGGCTACGAGTACTATCGGCATAAGGGCTATGTCTGACCGGGGAGATCTGTTATGGCGAGAGTGATCGGTGTCGGCGGCGTATTTTTCAAATCGCCGGATCCGGGCAAGCTCAAGGCCTGGTACATACAACATCTGGGCTTTCCGGCCGACGAGGATCCGGGCGTAAGCTTCAGCAACAAGAACCTTCCGGACAGCGCCTATGTCGTATGGGGGCCGTTTGCCGCCGACACCCGCTACTTCGACCCTGCAGACAAAGCGTACATGTTCAACCTGGTCATCGACGACCTCGATGACGCCTTGCAACAGGTAGCCGGCGCCGAAATCGTCGGCGAGGTCGAAGAATATGACTTTGGCCGCTTTGGTTGGTTTCTGGATCCGGACGGCAACAAGGTGGAACTATGGCAACCACAGTCAGTATAAACTCCGCGCGCGCGGCCGCGCTGATGCTGGCGCTCATATCGATGCCGGCCAGCCCACAATCGGGCCCCGATCTCGCGCACCTGCCGTGGATGATCGGCTGCTGGGAGCGTGCGGACCAGGAGCCCGGCGCCGGCGAAACCTGGCGAGTCACGAATGACGGTAGCATGATTGGCTTCGGCCACAGCAGCAACGATGCAACGGTCGTGGCAACGGAGCAGATGCGTATCGAGAAATCCGCAGACGGCAACCTGGTATTCATCGCAACACCATCCGGCCAGCAAACCACCAGCTTCGTGCTGGTCAATATCGCCGACGATGAGGTGGTGTTCGAGAATCGCGAGCACGACTACCCGCAGCGCATCATATACCGCCTGTTGTCCCTCGACCGCATGCTCGGCCGAATCGAGGGCGTGGTAGACGGTGTCGCGCGTAGCGCCGACTTTCCGTTTCGAAAGATTAGCTGTAACGATGAGGGACAACCCTGAGCGTCCGGCCTCGTGAAGCCGGGCGTATTGGTTATTCTCGCTGCCGCGGCCATTGCGGCCGTATTTTTTATTGAGCCGATTTCGCAGGACCCCGCCTACCACGCATTCGCGGATGCCCGGCGACTGCTCGGAGTCGCCAATTTCTGGAACGTCTTTTCGAATATTGCGTTCGTGCTGACGGGTGTGGCCGGCCTGACCATTATCCGTACCCGTCAACTCGAAGGTATCGTGACCGATTTATATCCGGTCTACGTTGTTTTCTTTGCTGGCGTAACTTTAAGCGGGTTTGGTTCCGCCTGGTATCACCTGTCGCCTGCCAACGAATCGCTGGTCTGGGATCGCCTGCCGATGACCCTGACTTTCATGAGTTTCTTCACCATTATTATCGGCGAGCAGAATTCAGCAAGCGTCGCGAAGCGCTGCTTTATTCCATTGCTGGCGATCGGCGCCGGCTCGGTGTTGTATTGGTATTTCACCGAGACTTCCGCCGCATGGTGCGGTGCGGAGTACGCCGGGACATGCGGCGATTTGCGGCCATACGCACTCGTGCAGTTTCTGCCGATGCTCCTCATTCCGCTGCAGCTGCTCGCCTACAAGTCGCCGTTTGATCGAACCGGGTTCATCTGGGTAATGATCCTGCTGTACGCCGCAGCCAAGCTGTTCGAACACTTCGACCAGAACATCTTCGACGCGACGCAAATAATCAGCGGTCATTCGATCAAACATGTCGTGGCGGCGGCAGCGGCGCTGATTTTTTTGTACGGATTGGTAATACGCCGCCCGCTTCGTGGCGGCACCGAAGCATGAGATCGAAGACAACAACGGAATTCCGCGGGTCCTGTCATTGTGGCGCGACCGGATTCCTGTACCGCTGCGAAGAAGTGGCGGCTCAATGGTCGATCCGCGCCTGCCAATGCAGTTTTTGCAGAGCACACGACGCGCTGAGCACATCGGATCCGGGGGCGAGCATTGAATTCCTCGCCAGCGATCCCGAGCGCTTGCAGCGTTATCGATTCGGACTGCGCACCGCCGATTTTCTGTTATGCCGGGAGTGCGGCATTTACCTGGGCGCGGTCATAGAAACGCCCAAAGGCCGATTTGGCATCATCAACGTGCATGCACTCACGGAATCGCCGCAGGACCTGGCTGGTGTCGCTCCGATCAGCTACGACGAAGAGGACAGCACGGGCCGGATTTCGCGCAGAGAAGAGCGCTGGGCGCGAGTGCTTGCCGTGCCCTGAGCTCAGCGCCCGCGCGAACGGGTTTCGGGAGCCCACACGGCCTCAATAATACTTTGCAGCCCGGCCGCACGAAACTTTGGCGGAATAGAATCGCTTTCGCAGAATTCATCGACGCGTTCCAAGTCATGCCAGTAGCGCATGACTTCATCCGGCAGTACAGAGAACGGCGGGCCATCGACGGCCGATTGATCGTACTCGAGCGTTATCACGAGTCGGAACGCATCGCGCAGCAACAGGTCTTTCGTATGGGCCACATAGTCCGGCCGTTGCTGGCCCGGCAACGCCACCAGTGCACCGCGATCGTACAGCGCATCATACGGCTCGGCGGCAAAGCGGAAGTAGTCGCCACAATACAGGCTGAGCGGCCGATCGGTGGCGCGATAGACCGGCAACACGCTGTGGTCGTCGATCTCGAAACCTATCTGATGCTCGGCAAAGAACGACCTGACAGCAACTTCCGAAAGTTCCACACCGCTTACCGCCATGCCGCGTTCGGCCAGCCACAACAGGTCGACGGCTTTGCCGCAGAGTGGCACCAGAACGCGGCTCCCCGCCGGCAGCTCCGGCCAGTACCGCTGCAGGCCGCGGTTGCCGGCGGCCTCGTGCCAGCCGGTGCGTCCCTGCTCCCAGCGACTCAACCAGTCTTCGGACATGGCGTTTGTCTTCTCAGCGCAGGAACGGCAGGCGGTCGGACAGTCCGTCATCGAGCCCGGCGACCTTCCCCGCCGGCACCAATCCGAGGACCACCAGGATAACGAGCCAGACGACATCATGGTTGCTGCCGGCGAGCACGTCCTGACCCTTCGCAAACCAGAAATTTGCGACCAGGAATACACCGGCAAACGCCGCGTAGCGCGTTGCCAGCCCCACGACCAGCGCCAAACCGACCGCGACCTCACCCCAGGATATCAGGCCGGCAAACAAGGCCTTGTTCGGCAACACCACCGATTCCACGAACGGACGGTAGAAGCGGAAACTCGACTCCAGGTTGCCCGTCAGGAAACCCGCCATACCATCGGCGAAATTACCACGACTGATTTTTCCAAATCCGTGCCAGGCGAAAAAGACACCGGTATAGACACGGAGCAGCGCGAGCGGCCAGAGTTTCAGCCTGCCGTGCGGTTTTGTCTCCAGGCGATCTACCATGAACGGCCCCCTTTTATCGTACCGATGGTAGCACTGGCGAGCGTGCCATGGCTCCAATTTTGCGCCTGTCCGGCGCTGTTTACCTGCAGAGGACTCAGGGTTACTATGCCGCCCTCACCCACCAACCGCACCGCCACCGCCACCGCCCGGCGGCAGCAACACTCCGCAGGATCAGGATTCATGACAAAAGCATCGATCATTGACGGCAAGGCCAAAGCTGCCGAGCTATCGGCAGGCATAACGGCGAGTGCGGCTGAATTGTTGCAATCGAAAGGCGTCAAACCGGGCCTGGCGGTGATAATCGTCGGTGAGGATCCGGCCAGCCAGATTTACGTCAGGAACAAGAAGCGCACTGCTGAATCCTGCGGTTTTAATTCTGTGCAACACACACTGCCCGGCGATGTCTCGCAAAGCGAGCTGCTGGCGCTGATCGATCAACTGAATGCCGATGAGGAGATTCACGGTATCCTGGTCCAGCTGCCACTACCGGATCACCTGGATGAACAGACCGTCACGCAGGCAGTCGCACCGCAAAAGGACGTGGACGGATTCCATTTCCAGAACATCGGCAAGCTCACCTCCGGAAATACGGCAGATGCATTTGTTCCGTGCACGCCAGCCGGCTGCATGCTCATGATTGGCGACCAGTTGGGAGACGACCTGTCCGGCCTCAATGCAGTCGTCATTGGCCGCTCGAATATTGTCGGCAGGCCGATGGCGAGCTTGTTGCTGCACGCCAACGCAACCGTGACCGTTTGCCACAGCCGTACCAGGGACCTGGCGCAGATATGCAGCCAGGCCGATATCCTGGTTGCGGCAGTCGGCCGACCGGATATGGTCAAGGGCGACTGGATCAAAAGCGGCGCCGTCGTCATCGATGTCGGGATGAATCGAATCGAGATCGAAGTCGATGGCGAGAAAAAATCGAAGCTGACCGGCGATGTCGACTTTGCCGAGGCCAGCAATGTCGCCGGCGCCATCACGCCCGTACCGGGCGGCGTAGGCCCGATGACCATTGCCATGTTGATGGCCAACACGCTCAGATCGGCGCAACTCGCCCACGCCTGAACGCCTGCAGGCCGGTGATATCGATGGCAAATGGCGAGGACTTTCGAACAATCTGGCAGAAGCCTGGCGATCCACAGGTGGTGCAAATCATCGACCAGCGCCTGTTACCGCACGAGTTTGTCGTTGCCGATCTCAGGAATTGGCAGGACGGCGCCCGCGCGATCAGCGACATGCTGGTGCGCGGCGCTCCACTGATCGGAGCCACCGCGGCCTGGAGCTTATACCTCGCGGCACTCGACGCGCGGCGTGCCGGCCAGGACATCGCACACTGCGTGCGCCAGGCCGCGACAGCAATCGGCACAACGCGGCCGACAGCGGTCAACCTGCAGTGGGCGATCGACCGGGTGCTCAGCGTGATGAGCACTGCTGTAGCGGGAGCCGACATCGTCGCTTTGCTACAGAACGAAGCACAGAGTATTTGCGACGAAGATGTCGAAATATCGCGTGGCATAGGCATGCATGGTCTGCCGCTTATCGAGGAAATCTCGCGCGAAAAGTCCGGCGAAACCGTCAATATCCTGACCCACTGCAACGCGGGATCGCTGGCGACGATCAACTGGGGTACGGCAACCGCACCCATCTACTTCGCCCATCAGAAAGGCATCAAAGTACATGTGTGGGTCGATGAAACCAGGCCCAGGAACCAGGGGTCACAGCTGACCGCATGGGAACTCGCGCAAAACAAGGTGCCACATACGCTGATCGTCGACAATGCCGGCGGACACCTGATGCAACATGGCCAGGTCGACCTGTGCATCACGGGAACCGACCGTACCACTCGCCGCGGCGATGTCGCGAACAAGATCGGCACCTACCTGAAAGCACTGGCGGCCTGGGACAACGGCATCCCGTTTTACGTTGCCCTGCCGTCAACGACGATCGACTGGACCCTTGACGATGGCATTAGTGCGATCCCCAT
>Ga0255052_10001395_pt1 | contig 18148 bp, 15 predicted proteins | sample JV7_2_21_MG_FD_188632 | JGI IMG/M metagenome (GOLD analysis project Ga0255052, IMG submission 188632) | Seawater microbial communities from Jervis Inlet, British Columbia, Canada - JV7_2_21 | ecosystem: Environmental > Aquatic > Marine > Inlet | place: Canada: British Columbia | collected... | reverse complement strand
ACTAGTTCAATAATCCGGGGGCACAATACGCATTTCCTTCTGACAGGTATCCCTGATGCGTATTGTGTCCCCGGATTTGAAGTGCCATTGCTCTCTGACACCTGTTTTATCTCACGACGCTACCTTCCCCGCGCGATGCAAAGCTGCATCAAACAAAACCTGGCAGCCTGCCGCACAGTCTTCTTTGGTTGCCGACTCAATCGGGTTGTGACTGATGCCGCCGGAACAGGGAATGAATATCATGCCCGTTGGCGCTACCCGCGCCAGGTAAAAGGCGTCATGCCCAGCGCCCGATACCATGTCACGATGCGCGAAGTTATTGTGCTCAGCAGCCTCTCGTACAGCCTGAATGCAGTCAGCATCAAAACTCGTGGCGGGGCAATGCCAAATCTGCTCAGCTTTCAATTGTGTCGCCATTTCCAGGTTGAGTTTCCTGCAGGTCTCAAGAAATGCTGTGTGCATTTGCGACAAAGTATCATCGTCGGGGTGGCGAAGATCCACGCTCAGGGAAATATGACCAACTATTGTGTTTCTTGAATTTGGTGTAGCGCTGATATAGCCGCAGGTCGATCGGGCGTCCTCGCCAAAGTCCTGGGAGATTTCGTCGACGGCCTGGACGAGCTTCGCAGCGGTGACAAGTGCATCGGCGCGACGCGACATTGGTGTGGAGCCTGCATGAGCCTCCTGTCCGGTTACCTCAACATCATACCAGCGCATGGCCTGCCCACCGGTCAAAACGCCGATAGTCTTGCCTTCAGCCTCGAGGATCGGTCCCTGTTCAATATGTGCTTCCAGGTAGGTGCCAACGGTGCGTCCACCGGCTGCGGTATCTCCGTTATATCCAATAGATTCCAGGGCTTCAGAAAACACAATGCCGTCATTGTCCTGTTTCGCGAGGATATCGTCTAACGGGAACACGCCCGCAAACACGCCGGAGCCCATCATGGCTGGTGGAAACCTGGCGCCTTCTTCATTCGTCCAGGAACATGCTTCGATAGCGCATTCTGTTTTAATGCCATTATCATTCATCGTGCGGATGACCTCGAGGGCGGCAAGAACTCCAAAAACGCCATCGAACCGACCTCCCCTCGGTTGGCTATCCAGATGGCTTCCCATCAACACGGGGGGTGCATTTGCGGACACTCCTTCGCGCCTGGCGAAGATATTGCCCACTGCATCAATGGAAACTGAGCACCCTGCGTCGCGGCACCAACGGATAAATAGATCACGCCCTTGCCTGTCTATGTCTGTCAGCGTGACGCGACACACTCCGCCCTCATGGGTCGCACCTATTGCCGCCATGTCCATAAGCGAACTCCAGAGACGCTCAGCGTTGATGGTGTGTGACGTGTTTGTACTGGACTCTGATCCGGGTTTCTGCATTTTCAATTCAGCCATTAATCTGTTCCTCGATGAATTTCATGGCACGAGCAGTGAACGCCGCCACCACCCAGGGCGAACATGTCGTAGTCTATCGCCGTAACCTCGAAGCCTTTATCTTTGAGGACCGCATTGACGTTCACATTGTGAGACATAGACAGGACTCGCTTGTTGCCAAGGCTGACAATATTGCCGCCAAGCTTCACACAGTCCGCATAGGGCACAACGATGCGATCGATTTCCTGTTGGTCCAGCCACTCGATAGCATAACCTGGCAGTGCGTCCTCGCAAACGAGTGCCAAACCCTTTTCCAGCATGACGACGACCGCATCCATGTGGACGAACTGTGGTGGGATAGGAACGATGTAGGCGTCCCATTCCATTTCACCTAACCATCCAGCAACCTGTTCTGCGCCAGCTTTGGTCGAGCGATCACCAGACCAGCCCAACAGTGCAACACCCGGCTTCACAATAACAAAGTCGCCGCCTTCGAAGTGGTTTTCCGTCACCCATTTCCAGATCGGGATACCTGCATTGCGGTAAAAGTCAGAGACAACCGAATAGTCCTGGCGGCGTGGCGGTGTCTGTATGCTCGTGACGACCGCGCCCCAGGGTGTCATGAAACTGGAATCGCGCGTAAAGATACTGCTGGGCAGGCCTTCATCCGCCTCAACAAAATGGCAGCGGACACCATTTGCTTCATAGACTTCAACCATGTGCTGGTGTTGTTGCATGGCTTTCTGCTTGTCGAAGCGATACCCCATTTTCTCTTCGTTTGCCTGATTGACGGCAGAGATGGAATTCAGGGGCACCCACCGAAAATGGTCCGGCTTGCCCAACAAAACGTCGGTAAGGACGCCGGTTTGGGCTTTGACGCCCCAGTTTTCTACGCTACCGTCCTGTGAAGTCTCAGTCGAATTATTCATTTTATATGCTCTCAAATACTGTTAGCAAAACCCTGTACGAAGCATATATGAGAATTCCGTTATTCAAAATGATCAATAATCCAATTTATATTGAAATAAATTCAATGAGGGTATGACGTTGCTGCATGACCGCCGTATGCGTGGATTTGATGGTGGCAATGTTCGTAAGCCGGTACGTCCGTTGGCAACGGCAATGGAGAACGATCTGGCAGCTGCCTTAGCGCCACTTGATGCATGGGCGACTACATAGCTGCCTTAACCGAGAGTGGTGTAGATCCAGGGATCCAGAATCACGTATCATTTGCATACCGATTAATGGAGCCGAAAGGGGTGGCTTACTCTAATGATTCTTTGCGTTTTCTGGCCCTTGTCCGAATGACATCATCCTCATCAGCGGCTCTACAGCCTTCTGCCGAATCGATTCATCAATAATGATCTCATTATTCATTTCTTCCAAAGTACTTACCAGGTTGTTTAGACTGTTCATCGCCATCCAGGGGCAATGAGCACAGCTTTCGCAGGTTGCACCTACACCGGCAGTCGGCGCCTCGATCAGCTGCTTATCCCCAGCCAGTTTCTTCATTTTATGAAAGATGCCGTTATCGGTAGCAACAATAAACAGTTCATTGGGTAGTTCGGTGACAGCCTTGATTAATCGCGATGTTGATCCAACCACGTCTGCCTGAGCCACTATCCCCATGGGTGATTCTGGGTGGACGAGAACCGCGGCCTGCGGATAGTTTGCTCTCAAGTTCTCCAGGGTTTCAGCTTTAAAGGCTTCGTGCACGACGCAGGCGCCGTCCCAGATCAACATATCCGCGCCGGTTTGTTGTTGTATGTATTGGCCCAGGTGTTTATCTGGCCCCCAAATAATTTTTTGTTCTTGCTCATGTAAATGCTCGATAATGGCAACCGCATTACTTGAGGTGACGACCCAGTCCGCTCGCGCTTTGACAGCGGCGCTGGTATTGGCATAGACGACGATCGTACGATCCGGATTTCGATCGCAGAAGCGGCTGAACTCATCGATTGGAGCGCTGATGTCCAGGGAACATTCGGCCTGCAGTGTCGGCATTATCACTGTCTTTTCAGGGTTAAGGACCTTTGCTGTTTCACCCATAAAACGAACGCCCGCAACGACCAGTGTCGAAGCAGAATGATTGCTTCCGAAACGCGCCATTTCCAGTGAGTCGGCTACCGTGCCACCCGTTTCCTCGGCCAGGTCCTGTATCTCCGAGTCGACATAATAGTGCGCCACTAATACCGCGTCCTGATCCTTCAGTAACTGCTTGATTCTGTCTCTCAGTTTCGTCCGTTCCGATTCTGAATAGGAAGGAGCCGGCACGCTTCCGGTATCCAACAAATCAGGTATTGCATGGGTTGAAATGCTATTTGAGGTACTCATTGTCCATCTCCGAAATAGGGTGGTTCTTACTACATAAAATATTGGCCTTTTTGTTCGCTACGCCAATGGTGGCCGTTGCGCCTGAGTTAAACGCCAGGTAATCAGCTTCAATGCCATCGCTGAAGATCACGCCGTTATCGGTCATGTGCGAGGTGATCGTCAGCGGGTGATGCTTATCGATAACCCCGAATGTGAGCTGCGTGCCAGTCACTTTACTCGGAAATGGCTCGCGCACGGTGTAGATCAATTCCGTTGTATCCCAGGGTAATCGACCACTGTTAACCGGTTCGATGACGTGACCGCCTAAGGCCTTTATCACACTAGATGCGCCCGCATAGATGGATTGCAACCAGCCAGTAGACCCGGCCCCGGTAGACACGATAATTCCGCTGGATGATTGAAACTCCTGATTGTCACCCAGCGCTATGTCATATCGTGCTGACACATGAGAGCGTGTGCCGATGAACAGGTCGTTGAAGCCAAGCAGGCTCTGTCCATTATTCAGTTTTGATTCGGCCATGGTCACCGCACTTATCGGCATTTCCCTGTGTAAACTCGCTTGAAACGCATCTGTGAAATTCGAGGCATTGAATGGCAGCAATACACCGTCTATGTGGGCCGGATCCGGGTTGACCGGGAGGATAGGTTGGCCATCCAGATACTTTGCCGTATTGACCACCAGGCCATCGGGGCCAATCGTGATGATCAAATCGGCCTCACCGAATTTGTACTGGGGCAGGAAGCTACGCTCGATCACCTGATTCTTGAGCCGATTCGGAATGGATTCTCGAATACCGTCAAAAACCTCATGGTATTGCTGATGTGCGCCTGCGATCGCTGAAAAGTCCTGGCCCGCATGTTCAAGGTAAAACCTGGCCTGCGGCACGGAGTTAAACCGTGCCGTCAGTTCTTCCAGTTCTGTCTTACGGGTGACAATAACCACCTTTTCGTAGGCGACTTTTGTGTTACTTACGGGCCTGTTTGCTACTGCGACCATTATCTTGTCCTCCGACCCAGTTGATTACCTGACCCAACATATCGGGCGTGATGTTAAGACTGCCGATGCGTCCAGCGTTTCCGGCAAATTCCTTCAATGCCAGGCCGATCAAGGCCTGAGGTGCGAGGTCGCCATAGGGGCTCAATTTCATTTCGTCGGCCCTGGCTTCGGCTTCGGCCAGCTTCAGGCTGTTTTCGGCCTGCATACCAACCAGCTCCTTACGACGTTCTTCGGTTTCAATTTCGATGTCCATTTCACGTTGCTGTATTTTACGCTCTTCTTCAACGGAGGCTGCACGTCTGTCGTATATCGCTTTATCAGCATTACGCTGCAGGCTCTCTCGATACTCCGCTTCAAGCGCCTTTTGCATTTCGGGGGTAGGGGTTATTGCGGTGAAATACAGGCTCTCTACTACGACACCGAGTTTTTTAAGGCTGCTTTCATCCGCAACTGCTGCTATCACCTGGTTTGAAATCTCCTTGGCGCTAGTCAATGCCTGATCCAGGGAGAATGCGTTAATCGATTTACGGGTATGTGATTGCACCGCATTGATAACGCGTTGGCTCAGTTTTTCGCCATCCTTCTTTCTGTACTTCCCAGACCTTGGGTCGATGGAGAAATCAAGGTACCTGGCCGCGTCAAGCGGTGTCTCGAATCGGTAAGTGAGGTGACCCTGGATAGCCACTTCCTGGTAATTGGCCGTGGATTCGTTAAAGATAAACTGCGTATCCTGAGATACCGTGTCGACAACAGCAATTGAAGTATTGAATGGCATATACCAAAAATCCAGTCCTTCACCGTGGTTGTTCACGCGTCCGTTCTTATATCGGATAACGTACTTGTTGGGCTCACCTTTGAAGTATTTAATTAACATTTCACACCTCACTTGAAGTTGTAGCTGATTATTGACTAGTAAGTGTTTGAGTTACACTAACAAAGTTAGCGTAATAAATACACTATGTCAAGTCGAGGTGGGTAAATATTTTTTAGCTTTGCCGCGGTAATCTCAGTAAGGGTGCTGGTTGGATGGGCCTCAGGCCTATTGAAAACTGCTGAGCCTGGACGGATGTTTACCTGATAATTGCGACCTGGTCAGGGTATTTCTTTTTATAAAGCTTCGCCGGGCGATGGGCTTCGCCCGTTCTTTTCTCGCCGGTTTCTACGATCTGATTCAAACTCAGTATCCATTTTCTAAAGTTACGTTTATCGAGTTCTTGCTGGCAAATAATCTGGTAGATGTCCTGTAATTCGTGGAGCGTAAATGATTCGGATAAAAACTGGAATGCGAGCGTTGAGTAATCCAGTTTAGAGACCAGTCTTTGATGTGCCATTAATACGATATCCGCATGATCAAATGCCAGTTTCGGTAACTCATTCATACCGAACCAGCCTACCGCTGCTGCATCAGTTGCAGCCTGCAGCTGCATTTTATCCGATGGAATCAATGCATAGTAAGCAACCGTAATGACTCGCTCACGTGGATCGCGTTTGGGTTTTCCAAAAGTGTATAGTTGTTCGAGATAGACGCTGGATACTCCAGTTTCCTCTTGCAGTTCGCGACTCGCGGCTTCGTCCAGGCCTTCGGTTATGTCAACAAAACCACCTGGCAAGGCCCATTTCCCTTTGTGTGGCGAATAGGCGCGCCGAATCAGAAGTAGCTTTAACTGGTTGTCACGTATTGTGAAAACAACTATGTCCACGCTAACCGCGGGATGTGGAAATTTGTAACTGTGCATTTGACCTGCTTAAACAACCTGAGTGATTATTGTTAGTGTAGATAATACGCTAAAAAGAGATCTGGTAACAATTGAGCGTGCTCCAGTAATTCGAGCCATCTTGAATGTGGAACCTGGGCGGTGTGCTCCTGGTGGTATTTTGCCTCGAGACACCAGCACCGCAATTCTATTTGTCACGAGGCCTTTGCGGGGTCATACTTATCTTCTTGTACAGAACATACGTCCGCGAGCCAGTCCAGGCAGGTCGTCGAAGGCGGATCATTCAGGGGGGAAATGGATGAATACTGCGATCTGAACATACGCATCTTTCCGGTTGAACAAGAGCTGGGAGAGACAAATCAATCTGAGACTCGTTCCATTAAATACAAAGTGGGGGTCTCCTCCAACACGGCGGTCGTTAGCACGCAATCGTCGAACTGTTGACGGAAAGGATAGTATATAGACGCGACAGTTTTACTCGGCATCGGATTCATTATTTCGTTTTCAACCAGTCTTGTGTTGACTGCGCCGAGCTGGTGTAATGCGGGGAGCTCATGCTTCCACGGAGTGCCGTAGTGATCACAGCTGTGGCGGAGAGTTCGCAACTTGAAAATCTATTGATTGATTTAAAACAGGCCTGGTTGGTATCCAATGAGTAACTCGATTACCTTTTCATGGCTGCCCGCAACCTCAGACAACTGGCCTGATCTGGTCAGCGTATTCGGTGAGCGTGGCGGAAGAGAGGGTTGCTGGTGCATGCGCTGGCGCTTGCCGCGAGAGCAGTTTGGGAAGCAAAAAGGGGAGCGAAACAGGCGCGCGCTTGAGTCTGGAATTGCGCTTGGTAAGATCAAGGGTGTTGTCGGCTATGTTAATGGCGCGCCAGCGGCGTGGTGCTCACTCGGCCCACGCAGCGAGTTTACAGAACTTGGCGAATCCGACCTGTTGGCCCCTGTTGATGATAAGCCCGTTTGGTCGATCAGTTGCCTGTTTGTAGCCAAGTCATTCCGACGACAGGGCATCAATGATTTGTTGCTCGCTGCTGTAGTCGAGTACGCCGGGCAACAAGGTGCCAAAATAGTCGAAGGATATCCTTTGTCCCCTGACAGCCCGAAGGTCCCTTTGGCTGCCGCCTGGACAGGTTTCGAGACAGTATTTATCCGCGGTGATTTTGTTGAGATTGCGCGCAGGGTTCCCATGCGGCCAATTTATCGACGGGATATCTAGCCTAGGGACATGCTAAGGCCGCAATCAACTCATTGCAGTCCTGAGCGACTGAAACCCTATATCCCGATGATGCCAGTTAATTGCCCACCAAATAGCAGCACATAGATCAACATTGATGCACCGATCAGGACCGCTATAGACATCACCATCTCAACTGATCGGTATGCGAGGTACTCCCGTGAGAAAGTCAACCTGGGCAAAATCATAATTAGACCAGTTACTAGCGGGATGACGAAGCCGACGCCGATTACTCCTACCCAGAACTCTTGAGCCATCAGACCGCTGGGTGAGAATAGTTCGGAAATAACGTAGCGTAGACTGATATCGTTATTGGTCGCGAAGATAAGTAGCTGCATTAATACAAAAAGTTCTGCTAGGAGAAATACTATAATAGCGAGGCACAAGAGGTAATTGTTTTCTCGGTACTCCCTTTGCAGGGATTGATTCGATTGCTTCCTGAAGGCTACCCGACACAACAACACCGCAGCCAGACCGGTTACCACACCCGATAGTAGAGTTATGGTTGGCAAAAGTGCTGTGCTCCAAAGTGGCTTTGCTGCCAAACCACTCATCATGAAGCCCGGATAGTGGCAGACAGCGATACCCAGCGGCAGTCCGATGATAGCCATGGACCAGCGTAGTCGACTGTATTTGCCATTCGGAGACGGGGTCTCGGCTACACCCAATAGCATGAAGAAATTTCTGAGGCGGCCTGATTTGCTGGGTAGTGCTAGATAGGTGTATGCGTGTACCGTGCTGATAATGAGGAAGATGGCCACCAGCCAGGCCCCAATCCACAACGGAGATTCAAAATTGACGTGGCGGAAAATATTTAAAAAACGCGAAGGTCTATGCAATTCAAGCACTAGCACAAAGACGTCATCGAGGATGGCAAAGGGTGCAATCAGTGCTGCATAACGCGCCACGCTGAAGAGGTTACCATGTTGGCGGTTTAGGATTAGCGCAAGAGCGCTGATGGTGAGTGTACCGCCGCCCACGCCGACTAGGAAAAAGTGAATCAGGGTAGGATAGCCCCAGAGAACGGATTCGCTGAACTCGTTCATTTCAACCCCCTATGAGGATCAATAATAAGCAACAACGGAAAAAGGCGCATAACGAGTATGCGCCTTTAATATTTTCCTTAATCGTCTAAAAAAGACCGTATTATATGGCGTTAGCGCTACCCCCTGCACGCGCCAGCTCTGGCTCGGCAACAGGCATTGGCGACACTGATGGTTCAGCCAGCGCACTGACGCCCATTAGCCGTTCCTGGACAGCCGAGATTTCGGAACGAACAAACTCAGCGGTGACCTGGGCAACATCCCGATAGAACGACAGTTCGCCAGTTTCTACCACCCGGGTACAGAATTTCTCTACCCATAGCCCTAGATGCTCGTCGAGAAAATCCCGTTGGTATGCCAGACAATTGCCCGCAGCAGCGGAATCCTCCTGCTCCCAGGCCAGGCCTTCGCGTCGGGCAAGCTCGCCCAGAAACTCCAGCTCCACACTGATATGGTCCGGAATGCCGTTGTAGTCCGAGTCGTACTCGATACCGGTCTCGGTGATAAAACGGCGCATCGCAGTCGTTGCATCCCCCCAGTAGCCGCCATGCTCCTCGATCTGGACCGACTCGTGGGGCGATATATGCCCGCCGGGGCCGAGGAAAAGCGCCGTATACTCTACGGCCAGCTCCTCTAAAAGCTGCGCATCTGGCTTGGTCCAAAATGCCCCCTGCAGATCTATCCCAGCGGCTGTCAACATTGCCGCCATTTCAGGCTGACGCAATGCATCCAACTGTTGCTGGGTTAGCTCGGCTCGGTAGAGGCTGGCCAGAAATCCATAGAGCTGACCAACCTGCTGCGCTGTACCTGCCAGCGCAGCCTGGTCATTACTGTCGATTTCACGGGTCGTTTCAATCATCGGTTTAAACCCTTGTCACTTTGACGACAGTATCCATCCAGCACTGCTGACCATTGATCGGATCCGCCACGTTGGGGATCGCCCAGTTCGGATGGACACCGTTATCGGTCCACCACTTGAACTTGTAATCGCGATCGCCACGGTTATCGCTTCCCTCATTGGGTGCACGTTTATCCGAGGCGTAACGACCGTAGGCCCAGTGGCCACAGTGATGTGAAACCGCAATCACACCCGGCATGATCGATTCAGTCAATTGCGCCTTGGTGACAAACTCACCTGTGGCCGACTTGACCTTAATGCGATCCCCGTCATAGATACCCTTCGCCTTAGCGGTCGACGGATTGATCCAGGCGGGATTGCTGTGATACACCTCAGCCAGGTATTTGCAGTTCATGGTGCGCGAATGAGAGTGTGCAGCGACCTTGTAGGTGGTCATATAGAGATCATTCTCGTCCATCTTCTGATGTGCAGGAATTGCCATCCAGGTCGGCAATGGGGCAATATCCTTCATCTTGAGCAAGGGTGACCAAAGCTCTAGATAACCAGACTTGTTAACCGCATCCGGAGCAAAACCTGAAAAGACACCGTGGGGCATCTTTTGCGCCACGTAACTCTTAAAGGCTTTTTTAGTGCCCACATAGCCCTTCCTGGCATCGGCATCACTTTTCGGCTTCCAGTAGACACCGGAGACCTTATCCAGCACCACACCCTCGGCCTCATAAACCGATTTATCAACCGGCTTGTTGTAGACCTGTTGCTGCGGCGTGGCATTTTTATCGTGCCAGACACCGACCTTTTTCATGTATTCAAAACCACCGGCTTCCTTGACACCCGGGGTATTATCACAGGTCAGACGCACATAATCTTCATGTGATGTAGCCTCACCCATGTCGATGCCCAATCGTTTGCCCAAATCAAACACCACATCGGAGAAGTCACGCGCCTCACCCATGGGTTTGGTAAAGGGTTGACGGATATAGAACTCTGCAACCTGAGAGGGCGACACCATATCCTCGGCCGTCCAGCGTTCGGTGAAGGGCGTATCGGGCAGGATGAGATCGGCATACATGGTGGAGTCACCATAGAAGGGGTCCACCGAAACATAAAATGGAATCAGCTTTTCATCCTTCAGAATATCGATATTCTCCTGCACATCACCATTGGCATAAGCCGGTGTGTAGCAATAGGTGATATACATGTCGGGTCGACCATTGCTGCCATCCTTGATCATTTTCAATACCTGATGACTGACATGGTGGGTCGGGTAGGCGGCCTGCCCCGGGAACCCATCGAAGATATCCAGCTTGGGTGTTTTCTTCGCCGCCTTGATCTTCGGAAAATTCCAACCCGCACCGACGGCCTTCATACGAGTACCCGGCTTGTCCATCTGTCCGGTCACTGCACACAGCAGTTGGCATGCCCGCTCACCCTCGTTGCCATTGTGATGGGCCACCAGACCACGGTAGCTGACCAGAACCGCAGGCTTCTTGGTGGCAAATTCTCGCGCTAACGCGGCGATCTGCTTGGCCGGAACACCACTGATCTTCTCGGCCCAGGCCGGGGTATAATCTTTGATGTGCGCCTTTATTACCTCGATTTTCTGTGACACGGGGGCGTTAACATCCTGAGTCACACGGGTGTATTTGAGGAACTCTTCGCCATCGCCCTTGTACAGCTCTTCGCTCATGACTACATTAATCATGGCCAGGATACACGCCAGATCAGTACCGGGTTTAACCGGCACCCAATCACGCGATTTAGCCGCCGTGTTGGAGTTGCGCACGTCGAAGGTAACCATCTCCACACCGCGATCGGCCATCGCCCACAGCATTCTGTGCGCCACCGGAATATGGTTGGTATGGGTCTCAAGGAAATTACTGCCGAAGTTCAACACGAATTTAGTATTGTCGAAATCCCAGTTATCGAAGTGACCACCCCAGGTCAACTCCTGGGCGGACCACTTGCCACCCTCGCAGATACTGGTGTGATTACCAATACTACCGGTGCCATAGGCCTTGAAGAATCCACCGACTGTCTTGGAGTGACTAGCCTTGGCCCTGCCATAGTGATAGACCACTTTTTCTGGGGTACCGGCATCCTTGTTTTTCTTCATGCGCGCGGCTACTTCATCCAGCGCCTCATCCCAGGTGATACGCTTCCACTTACCCTCACCCCTTTTGCCCACGCGGCGCATCGGGTGAAGGATCCGGTCTGGATCGTAGGTGTGGTTAACGGCAGCCTGGCCCTTGGCGCAGAGGGTGCCTTCGGTACGGATTGAGTTGATATTGGGCTCGATTTTCACCAGCCGTCCATTTTCTACGTAGCCCACGTTGGCGCAGCGGGTGACGCACTGCCAACAGGCACTGGGGATCATCTTCCGCTCCTGGCCGGTGGTCGGTGAAAAGTCGCGATTACCGCGAATAGGCAAATCCTTCGCCGCCTTAGCATTGAGCGACAGACCTGCGGCACTCACCGTTGCGGCCGATGCTGCACCGAACTTCAGAAAATTACGTCGATTAAACATATTCTTTCTCCTCCTTATACGAAGCGTTTGGTTGAACGCTCATTACGATGCGTATCAACTCGGCTAAACTGTTTTGCCTTCTTATCGTTTTTCGACTCGATCCAGTCGGCACCAATATAAAAGACGCTCGGCTTGGTCTTATCTTCACGCCGTAACACCGTGGCATCGATCTCGGCAACCAGCTTGGCCACTTCGCTGCTTGGATCATTCAGATCCCCAAAGATACGCGCCCTGCCTGGACAGGTATTGACGCACGAAGGGGCGACCCCCCGAGAGATACGATGCAGACAGAAATCGCACTTGTCGGCCGCACCATTACCTTTGGTCAATGAAGGATCACCTTTGAACGGATTTATAAAGCGGGCGTCGTAAGGACAGGCTTCGACACACTTGGCGCAGCCGGTGCACCTGGTATCATCGATCGCCACGATGCCATCGTCGCGCTTATAGGTTGCCCCCTCTACCGGGCAAGCATCGACGCAGGGAGGCTCGGAGCAATGGTTGCACAAACGCGGCAACATGCGTTTTTCCGTATTGGGATAGACACCGGCTTCGTGGTGTTCAACCCAGGAGCGCACGCCGCCGATAGGCACATCGAACTCGCTCTTACAGGCGATACTGCAAGCATGACACCCGGAGCACCGCCGCACATCGATCACCATCCCGTAGCGAACCTTCTTTTCTGTCGCCGCCTGGGCAACACTGGGTGCCGCCGCCACGATGGTCACCAGTGCAGATCCCTTCCCTATGCCTTTAAGCAGATCTCTGCGGTTAATTTTCGGACCTGAATTGCTGTTCATTCTCTTCCCCTTTGTCGATTAATGTCTGTAGCACTTCAATGGTTTCATAACGCCAGTTGATAGGTAAAAAAATGCAAGAGTCTATCCAACTTTGTTTTTATCATTTATTACAGCTACTTATAAAAACAACCGTGAAGAGTCTATATTCCATGGTTACCCGCTGGTAACACCTATACGGGTCAAAAATGGTGCTGAGTTACCAATTAGTAACCTTGGCCAGGGGAAGGAAGCGGGGATAGGCACTCGAATTCGTGTTTAAAATAGAAGTCCGCTTCAGGAGGAGGCAGACCACAATGGATCTAGAGCTTCATGCTCGATACAGGTCTTGGGGTATAGTCGTTCAGGATGCCTGTTAGCGCGCCAATACAGACAGTCCTTCGAGCGCAGGCCTGTCATTGATTTTGACCGCCAGATCGATTTGACGCACAGGATGTTGTTGGGCGTGGAACCGTTCGATCAGAGGCAGGTAGTTGCGGTATGACTGGGAAACCCTGCCAATCTGTTCCAGCGCCGTTCGTTGAGCACTGTCCAGGCTTGTATTGCTGTATTGATTAGCAAGCAATGATTCTACCGCGAGGAAATTTTCCAGCGCCAGGGTGTAATAGCGTTCGTCCTGGCGCAGCAAATAATTTTTAAAATTATGAATCCCCATGCCGTAGCCCAGTTGGTACTCGATCTGTTCCAGATCACTCCATTCCCATTTTTCACGCAGTTGCGCCAGTGCAGCTATTGCCCTGGTATCATCTACAGTGACGGAATGATCCACGTCTTCCAGTCGCCAACCCTTGTCGCGCAGACGTATCACCAGATCCAAACCACTGTCGTAAGCGTCGATCATGATCTTGATGACCGTGACTGCAGTTTGCTCTTCATGCGTTATTTCCGGACTGTTTTCAAGCTGTTTGAGACTGCCCAGGGCGATGTCGAAGGCTTTTTTGGCCGCGTCATAATCGTCTTCCCGGCCCCGCAATACAAAGTTCTTAAAATTATGGATGCCTGCCCCGTAGCCGAGGGAACGTACCAGAGTGGCGACATTCTCACGGGCGGCGCTGGCGGCCTGCACTGTACCCAGTGCGGTTAGCCACAGCAATAGTGTGAGTAAGCACAACATCCATCGACTAGTCTGGTATCTCATATCACCATGCCTCATTTGATCATCCCTCATTTCCTCACTCGGTAGCTCATACCCTGGTTACCCGCACCAGCGTATCCATCCAGCGTTGTTGGCCATTGATTGGATCAGGCGAATTGGGAATAAGCCAGTTGGGGTGTACCCCATTGCTGTCCCACCAACGCCGATCCCGATCAGGAATCGATTCAACTCCGTGAGGTGATTGCTTACCAGAGGCAAAGCGACCGTACTCCCAATGCCCACAGTGATGTGAGATGGCGATGACTCCCGGCACCACAGCGGGCGTAACCTTGGCGGAGGTCTCTATTTCACCCACGGCAGATTTCACCTTGATTTTATCTCCATCCGCAACACCACGCTGTTGCGCTGTCAGGGGATTTATCCAGGCCGGATTATCATGATAGATTTCACTCAACCAGCGACAGTTCATGGTCCGTGAATGGGTCTGCACATTGACTTTATAAGTGGTCAAAATAAGTTCATCATCCTGCCTGGCCGTATGCTCAGGAATAGCCATAAATTCAGGCATAGGAGGCAACCCCTTATCGCGCATCAGTCCCGAGTAGATTTCAAACAATCCGGATTTATTTAACTTATCCGGTGGAAAACCCACATAGACGTGATCGCCCACCTTTTGTCCCACATACCCCTTGTAGGATTTGCTGGCACGGGTATACCCGCTAGCAACCGCCTCTGCCTCAGTTGCCAGGCCTGCTTTTTTCCAGTTCCAGTATACCCCGGTATCCAAATCAAAAATCACGCCTGCTTTTTCCAGCTCCTTTGCCCTTACAGGTTGACGATAAGAGTAGTAACGCGGCCTTTCTTTTTTGTTATGAAACACGCCACGCTTTTGCATACCGCGCAAACCCTTGGCTTTTTTCTTAATAATTTTCGTTTGTTTGCAGGCCTGTTCAACAAAATTCTTCATCGACTTGACGCGCTTTTTACCCAGCTTGATATTTAAACGCTTTGCCAGATCAATACAGACATCCGGAAAATTACGCGACTCACCCATCGGCGGAACCAATGGCTGTCGGATATAGTATTCCGCGACCTGGGTGGGTGACACCATATCTTCACAATCCCAGCGTTCCAGATAGGTGGTATCCGGCAAGATCAGATCGGCCAGTGCCGCCGACTCATCATAGAAAGGATTGACTGAAACGGTAAATGGCAACAAGCTTTCATCCTTAAGCACCGCTGTGTTGAAAGCACAATCGCCATTAGCATAAATCGGTGCATAGCAATACCAGAGGTAGATATCAGGTCGTCCTGCATTGCCATCCTCTATACGCTTAAACACTTGATTGCTGACATGATGTGTCGGAAAAGCCACCTGCCCGGCGAAGCCATCCATAAGATCGAGTTTGCGTGACTTGGGCGGGGTCTTCATCTTTGGATAGACCCAATTCGCCCCAACGGCTTTACAACGTCCCCCCGGGTTATCAATATTGCCGGTAATCGCCGCCAACAACTGAATTGCCCGCTCGGTCTCGTTACCATTGTAATGCGCCACGGCACCGCGATAACTGATGACGCAAGCCGGTCCCTTGATGGCAAACTCACGTGCAATCATTGCAATTTTATCCGCCGGCACCCCACTGATCCCTTCTGCCCAGCCTGGGGTATAAGGTTTGACGAATTGCTGCAGCGCATCGATTTTTTCATCATACGAAGCGGCATAGTTATCGGTGACCTTACAGAAATCGAGAAAAGACAAGCTCGTTTCATACAACCCTTCTGTCATAATCACATGGCACATGGCTAGAACAACGGCCTGATCTGTCCCCGGTCGAACCGGCACCCATTCGGTTGACTTGGCCGCGGTATTGGAAAGCCTGACATCAAAGGTCACCAGGCGTACCCCACGATCAACCATCGCACGAATCAGCCGCTGGGCTGTTGAGATGTGGTTGGTATGGGACTCAAACACATTACTACCAAAATTCAGTACATATTGGGTATTATCAAAATCCCAATTATCATAATGACCACCCCAGGTCAGCTCTTGCGCTGTCCATTTGCCACCCTCACAGAGGCTGGTGTGATTGCCAATGGTGCCGGTGCCATAAGCGGCCAGAAAATCACTCACCAGCTTACTGGTACCTCCCTTCATGCGCCCATAGTGGAACATGAACTTTTCCGGCTCTCCGGCATCCTGTAGACTTTTCATACGTCCAGCCAGCTCGCTCAGTGCCTCATCCCAACTGATCCGCTTCCATTTACCCTCACCCCGTTTGCCGACACGACGCATCGGATAAAGGATACGGTCTGGATCATACAGTTGATTAATGCCCGCCTGCGATTTGGCGCAAACTTTACCCAGCGAGCGGATAGAGTCAGGCTGCCCTTCAATCTTGGTCAGTCGACCCCCTTCGGTGTAACCGATAATCGGACAGCGTGATACACACTGCCAGCAGGCACTCGGGACCGCCTTTTTTTCTTTGCCGCGCAGATAAGAATAATCCTTACCCCCCTGCAAAAAGTTTTCTGGCGCCTTAAACGCGAATTCATCGACTGCCTTCTCATCGGAAGCAGCCAATCCCGCTCCAGAAGTAAAGAGTGTGCCGGATAATCCCAGTCCAGAGCCCAGTTTGAGAAAATTCCTGCGACTAACCATAACGACTCCTCAAAGACCGATCGGGCCGGTAAGCTGACCACCGACAACAATGACATAGCGCAACATAAAACCACCCACTATCACCGCCAGCGGCGTAGCAATTTCAAACAGATAGGGCACATGAAAATGCCCCCCGCTATACTGCGTACGGATGACAAAAAATGATTCCAGGATTAACGGCACGAGCAGACCGATCAATATCACACCGGTCCAGAACAACGGGGCCAATTCACCCCCGGGCAGCAATATTTTGATCGCATGACTAGCATCCTGAACGGTCACATAGGCAAACATAAAGAACAGGGCAATCACCACTAGCTCAATGCTAATCAAAATGATATCCGACAGGGTCAGCCAATAACCGCTGTTGTGAAACTGTCCATCCTGCTTCGGATCGACCGCTGACCGGTGAAAAAGCCGGTTGGCCAACATGATCGCAGCAATACCCGTAGACAGGGCTGAGACGGTAAAGAGCGACCAGAGCACCGGTGTATTCCACAGCGGGCGTGCAGGCATGGCGCCCAGCAGCATGGCAGTATAGATAGCCGTTGCAATAGCCAGTGGCGCTGAGACACTCGCCAGTGGTTTGCGCAGCCGATCGGACCAACGGACCAATGCGTCGGCAAAACCACCTGCCAGGTATCTCTTCCAATCCAGAAAGGCCATTGCATACAATACGGAAACAGCTCCGACCAGCACCAATAACCAGCCACCATAATTCATCGGTGAGGGATTAAATGCCGCATACCAGAAGTTGCTGGTCATGATATTAAACGCACGGAAGGGTCTGCCCAGCTCAAAGATAAGAAAAGCCGTACCTATGATGACTGGCAGTGGGCCAATCAGCGCACCATATTTCGCCAATGCAAAATAACGCTCGCCAAAGTTACCTCCAGGTCCGCGCAGATAGATAAAGGCACTCACGGCTATTGCCCCGGCACCGGTACCCGCCAAAAAGAGATACCAGTATACGGGCCAGCTCCACATTAAATGATGCTCCATCGCTATCCCCTCTTTTTATCGATGCCTTTATGCGTGGTGACACGCACATATTGGCCTGGCTTTTTGGTGTTTTCATCGGTCGAATCGAGGCCGATATAGAACACATTAGGATTCGTACCAATATGCTCCCGCAACACCGAAACTGGATTTTTTGACATGAGAAGAGAGATCTCGCTATTGACATCATTGATATCGCCGAAGATACGCGCCCGTCCCTGACAGGTATTGACACAGGAGGGCACCAGGCCCTTGGCTACCCGGTGAATGCAAAAATCACACTTATCCGCAAAGCGGGTAACCGGGTTGAGAAAACGTGCACCGTAAGGGCAGGCCTGGGCACAATAGAGACAACCAATGCAGACGCCCTGATCAATCACCACGATGCCATCCTGCGGGCGCTTGTAGGTGGCCCCGGTCGGACAGACGCGTACACAATCCGGTTCACTGCACTGGTTGCACAGGCGCGGCAGGAAAGTTCGGCTAACATTCGGATACTGTCCCTT
>Ga0255052_10001394_pt1 | contig 18150 bp, 15 predicted proteins | sample JV7_2_21_MG_FD_188632 | JGI IMG/M metagenome (GOLD analysis project Ga0255052, IMG submission 188632) | Seawater microbial communities from Jervis Inlet, British Columbia, Canada - JV7_2_21 | ecosystem: Environmental > Aquatic > Marine > Inlet | place: Canada: British Columbia | collected... | reverse complement strand
CCTCATACCCGGGGGGAACGGCTATAATCCCATCCCCTTCTGGAGTGACGTGTGGCCGGATCTTATCAGGTTAAGGGACAACAATGAGGATTGGACGAATGAGATGTGGCTGAGAACCCAGAATGGCCCTGACACTGCTCTTGCGCCGTCACCAGGCGACGAGTTTACCATAGAGACACTCAAAGATTTCGGGCAGGGCGATCGCTATCGGTTCAGCACTACCGCACCGAGAGAATTACAGAAGGCAGAGTACAACCTGGACGAAGTCAAGGTAGTCCCGAACCCGTACATCGTATCGGCGATCTGGGAAGAGGACAGCTTCAACCGGAAACTTGCTTTCACCCATCTTCCCTCGAATTGCACGATAGACATATATACACTTGCCGGCGACCGCGTTGCCCATGTGACCCATGACGGCCCCGGTGGTATGGCATACTGGGACCTCAAGAATAAAAACGGACAGAACGTGGCCTACGGCTTATACGTGTATGTTGTGAAGGTTCAGGACGGCAAGAAAAAAGTTGGAAAGTTTCTTGTGATCAAATAGCACTGAACGTTTCAACGATTCGAAAGGCAAAATATCATGATACCCAACCGGCTGTGTGAGTTTATCAAGACGGGGATGGTTCTCGTGCTGATCATTCTCACAACCAGCTCCGCACTGATGGGCTTTGACAACGTTGCCACGACGGCGGCTCAGTTCCTGAAACTCGACGTGGGCGCCAGGGCCGCCGGCATGGGAGGCAACTTCGTGGCTCTCGCTGACGATCCGACTGCCCTTTACTGGAATCCGGCGGGGATAGCTCTTCTCGAGGGACCATCTTTCACAGCTGCTCACATCGAATGGCTGGTTGACATCACCCACGACTTCGTCGGGTTTGCGGTACCGGCCGGGAACGGAGCCATCGGGGTCAGCGTTATTGCACTGAACACAGGGAGCTGGGAACAGACAACCGTAGCCGAACCCGAGGGAACCGGCATTTTCGTGGATTTCTCAGGTATATCAATTGGTTTTTCATATGCCCGGCAGATGACAGACCGATTCTCTTTCGGCGTCACTGGAAAATACATTACCGAGAAGGCGTTCAATGTAAGTGCTCAGGCAGCTGCTGTAGACCTCGGCACAATGCTCGATGTCGGGTACAAGAGCTTGAGGATCGGTATGAGTATAACAAATTTCGGCGGTCGAATGAAACTTGCGGGACGAGACCTTCTCACCCCGGTAGATACGAACTCAGATGATATTTCGGACACGGACGCTTCACTCAGTACGGACTCGTGGTCACTTCCGCTCAGGTTCAGGGTCGGTATGGCCATGGACCTCATCGGTTATAACGGCGCACTCGCCGAGAACGAAAAACATCGGCTCACCATGACCGTCGACGGCATGCATCCAAACGACAATGTCGAGAGTATCGGTGTGGGAGTTGAGTACATGCTGGGCGGTATGGCATCGCTCAGGACCGGGTATAAAGCAAATCATGACACTGAAGACCTGACGTTTGGAGGTGGTATACGATTAACTGTCTCCGAGGTCGATCTCGGTATCGATTATTCTTACTCGGATCTCGGAGATCTCGAGGACGTGCAGAGAGCTTCCATCACCCTTTTGTTTTAGCCTGTTTCTTCGAACTGTTCGTTTCGAGCTTTACTCCGGGATCGTTAGATCAATCTGGTCGATCCTTAGTTAACTCAACAAGGAGGCTCATCTTGGCTAAGAAAAGTGCTGTCACGTTGTTTTTCACTCTTTTCGTTATCTTCACCAGTAACCTCGTCGCCCAGATCATCTACGAGGAGTACTTTACCGGCGGAATGACGGATCTCGAGTGGCAATCTGCATGGGTCGATTCGATCGGTACTCCTATCACACCCATGGAGGTCGAAAGTCTTGCCGTCAACCCGAGCGGTGACGGGTGGGTTGGTACGGTCACCGGAGATCTCGGGTCACTCGGCGGATTGGGTTTCGCCTACGCAGGAGACTTTTCATTGACGGATTACTCCGTGGAGGCGGAAGTTTTCGTATCTCCGACAAACGGTCTTTACGATGCCATTATGGCGAGAACCGACACTACGGGGGGGCTTGTCGGAGGCTTCCAGCTGGCGGCTAACTTCAATTCCCTGTTTATGGCCTCGAGGATCAGGCTTCGCCGATACTACAGCAATCCGGATCTGATCGTGATCCTTGGCGAGTGGAGCGGCAATGATATCCCCGGCGGAGCCCCGACGGAGGACTCATGGCACACGATGCAGTTGAGCGTCGAGGGCAATGAGATACGCTGCTTCTGGGACAGGCAGGAGCTCTCCGGAGGGCCTTACATCGATAACGAGTTCGCTTCCGGCCCCTTCGGAGCGTATGTGTTCGATCCAATGGGCTCCTCTCAAATTCTGATCGACGACATCATCGTGAGAAGTATCGGGACAGGCATTGACGAACCGGGTGACGAGATCGCCGGATCGCTGCCGAGAGCCTTCGTACTCGGCCAGAACTACCCGAACCCCTTCAACCCCTCCACGATCATACCGGTGCAAATATCAACCGGGGAGAACGGCAAGATCGAGCACGTCAGATTGTCAGTGTTCGACCTGAGGGGAAGAGAAGTGCGAAATCTCATCGACCGGCCCCTCGAGACAGGATCGTATCAGGTACACTGGGACGGCAGGGACTCCGCAGGCAGAAGCATGTCGTCCGGGGTTTACATGTACAGGCTCGAGAGAAACGGCGAAGCGGCGACCCAGAAGATGATCCTGACCCGTTAAGATCAGAAATCTACCTGGCCGTTGATGTGCAGGGATTTGCCTGATTGTGTTATTGTTGTGTCGGCCGACACAACATTCCCGTGGCATATATCGCAGCTGCCGTAATCCTGGTGGGGCGGGATCGAGTGGCATGATCCGCACTTCTGATCAGCGGGGATCAGTTCCGTCCACACGGGATCCGTCAACGAGCCGCCTTCCATAGTAGCACCGTGGCAGTAAACTCCGGTGCAGCTTGGACCGTCCAGATCTTCGGGATCCCACTCCGGAGTTGCCCCGTCAGTCTCAGCCAGCTCGTCGAATGTCACTTCCGCGATAAGATCACTGTCCACGTGCCCGTCATCGTCCACCGATCCGGGCATCACGTGACATTCGGTGCACTCGAGATGGATCCTCATTTCACCCTCCACGACATGGCTCCGGTGAGCCCCCACCCCGCGGCTGCTCACTGAGCTGCTTCCCGACAGATCTGTCGGAGGTGCTGCCCGGGCAGAGTCTGCAGCGGACAGATTTGGAGGGAGGGCTATCCCCCCGTGACATCCGGTACAGCCCAGGTCGTCCTCCTCACCCCATGCCTTAGTTGTGTTGCCTGCCCCGTGACACCGCACACCGGAGCAGCTCTCTCCGTCGAAAGAACCGCCCACCAGGGTCGACAAGGAAACGTCAGTCGTTCCATCAACGTGTGTCGATGTAACCACGCTTTCCGTGCCGTAACCATTGTGACAATATGAGCAGTCGAATCCGAAATCGTCGAGGTGGGCCTCGTGACTGCCTTCAGATATATCGTCCACCGGGTGGCACGTACCACAAAGTTCTTCCTCAGGTGGAAAGTCGTTCCACTTGGGACTTTTGGAAGCACCCCCCTCGAGGGTCGAACCGTGACAGTACACACCGCTGCAGGATGGCTCCGAACGATCCCAGGTGGGATTCGCACCTCCGTTCAGTGCGAGGCTGCCGAACGTTACCTCGGCAGGTAATCCGTCGTCCTGGTGACCTGGTGAGGCCAGATCATCCGGTTTTACGTGACATTCAGTGCAATCATACCCGTCCGACAGCGCTGACGGCAGGACGTGCTCGAGATGAGCACCCACACCGATGGCGTCAGTACGCAGGTTGTCAGAGAGGTCCGGGGGCGGTGCAAAACCCCACATAACCAGCCCATGACATCCGGAACAATCAGCAGGTCCCCCGTGGCACCGGTAACAGGAGGTGGCTTTCGTGCCGCCGCGAAGGTCCTGTCCATGGCACTCCTGGCAGAAGTCGATACCATAAGCGGTGACCCGCCTCCCGTGATAATCCGGTGAACTCTCGATCATCCACGACTGAGGATGCACCGATGGGCTGAGCGGCTTCTGATCGGAGCATGATGTCACAAAAAATATAAATCCGATCAGTGCCAGGCAGCCCCACGCTATGGGTACCCACATCGAGTGACTGCCGGTTGTTATTATTCCTTTCATCTCAACATACCACCCGGTCTGGAGGACGGCGCAGGATCGAGGATGTCGAGTTCCCCTTCATGTTCGACGTGACACCGGAGACAGGTCACATCGTCAGTTTCGTGACACGAAATACAGCTCTCGATATCCCGCTTCGCCGCGTCGGCGTGCATGCCCCTGTTCCAGGACAGCAGCGAGTGGTCCTCGGGCATAACTTCGTTTTCGAGGTGACAGGGGGCACAGAAAGCGGCTTCGTCGTGACAGGCCGAACAGTCTTTTTCCTTCCCCCTGGCGTCGAGCGGGTGATCGAACTCATAGTTCAAGCTGTGAGTCGTTTGCTGCAAATTGTCACCCAGGTGACACTCCTCGCAGGATTCGTCAGATTCGTGACAGAGACTGCATCTCTCAGGCTGCCTTGTAGCCTCGAACTTGTGACTGTGGGTCCAGCCTTCATTGTGATAATCCTTCATCACCCTCTCCGACTCCGTGTGACAGGCTTTACACGCGGCCGTCTGTTTTTTACCGTCATGGCACTCCATGCACACCCACATGTCAGGAAATTGCTGCTTCGACATCTTTTCAGCCTTTTCTACCCCTGAGTGACACTTCTCACAGGACATCTTCCTGCCCAGGTGGTCCTTGTGAGAAAAAACGACCTCCCGAGCGGGGTTGGAGAGGGCCAGCGGCTCGTCGGCGGAACGGTGACAGAGCTCACAGTCGCCTGGTGCTTTTTCGTCGTCGTGGCATTCGAGACATATATCCATTGCCGGGAGGTTTTTATCCGAAGATGAAGAACTTGTACTGACGGTCCCATGACAGATGGTACACTCTATCGATCTTTCGCCGGCGTGCTGCTTGTGACTGAAGATGATATCGCCTTTCGGTATTTCCCACGCAGATAAAACATCCTGAAGAACAAGAACACCTGCTATTGTTGTCATCAGCAGTACTGAGTACATCACAGTTCTTGTAAGCGACATCGATCTCATTCGGTCAACCTCTCAAGTGGAACCTGTAATTCAGCCTGAGGAACACCCGGAAGTCACTGTCGAACACGGGATTCCTTCCTTGCTGAAGTTCGATGACGAAGTTCGAATCTCTGGTCATTCGTCTCGTTAACCGCATGATCGCAACCATCGACTCCAATCTGAGTGATTCTCCGTCCACCAGATTGAATTTTGCATAGTCGAGCCTGAAGGTCCCTTCCATTTCGAATGGCATCTTCCCCCTCACACTACCATACGCACCCAGCTTCCCACCCGCATACCCTTGTCGGTAAACCATTCCACCTTCGATGTTGCGCCAGTTGACACCTCCCCGGAGACGATGCGTGTTGTCATCCTCATATTTGACAAAAGCGTACTCCCCGACAATTCTCAAGTCCTCATCCAGCCGGTAAACCGGAATGATCCTCACTTCGTCGTAACCCTCGTATTCGACAATGCTGAAAAAGGAGGTGGGCAAAACATTGGGTGTTCTTCTCGAATACTCGAAGTCGACATCAAGGGGTCCCTCGATCCTCGGGTACAGTCTAACCGTTGCATCCTTGAGTTCGTCCTGTTCGAGATCGACATCGAGCTTGAGATAAATATCGAACCATGGCGCAGCCGGGCTCGTTACATCTACACCAAAGAGTTTTCTTTCAAGAACCCCTCCCCTTTTCCTCTTCGCAAAACCCAATCCCAACCGTGAACCATTGTCCGCCTCGAAAACAGCTCTCGCTCCCAACATGGAGGCTTCGTCCCAGGAGGCAACCTCCGCTTCTGCACCGTATCTGACCTGAGTACCGGCCCATCCCGTGAGGGAAATCCAGCTGGCCGGATCGATCCTGGCTCTCACTCCATCCATGTGACCGGTACCCACTCCGCTGTACAACAGCTGTCTTCCAAGGCGAAGATCGACACCGGCAGGAAGATCATCTGAAACATTCAAGTAAAGGCTGTAAAAACGGGTATTGATGTCGTCCTCGGAGCTTCCTGATGCGTCACCTCTAAAACGGACGTTCGCACCGAATGACAGCGCCTGTGTACCAAGATCTCTTCCTTTCAGTGAAATTGACTCGTAGAAGAGATTCATCCTGTCCTCTGAGCCGTCTGCATCCCTGCCCTCCAGACCATAGTAGGAAGTTCTCAGAGTACCGGTGAGGTCAAAAGCAAGCAGGGTATCGAAAGATAAGAAGAGTAGAAGGGTGAGTAGAACTGTGATCGCTGATCTCATCCAGAGCCCTCGTACCATTAGTTGCGGATTATATTTATTGTAAACCGATATAGTGGGAAAATCAAGAGTTGATTTCGATTGTGATTTCGATTGCCGGGTGATCTACTCCATGTCCCTGATTGCCCGGATCACTTCGTGAGGTGACTCGGCTTCCATGAGATTTGTCATGAAGGTGGGATACTTCACGAGTTCAGCCAGAGATTTGAAAACACGAAGGTAGAGGGAGTCATCGTAAGGAGGAGCCACCATCGGGAAAAAAACATGCACCGGTTTCCCATCGAGGCTGTCGAACTGGCACCCCTCCTTCGACCTTGTGAAACCGATTACGAAGGATTTAGCCTGAATGGTGCGGACGTGGGGGATTGCAATACCCCGGCCTATAGCAGTGGTCGCCTTCCTCTCCCGGTTGTACAGGTCCTGAAGTGCCTTGTTCCTGTTGCGGATCTCACCGGAGAGATCAAGAATATCAACCAGTTCCTCCAGGATTTCACGTTTGGTCTCCCACAAGTACTTCGGGGTGGGCTCTCCCTCTTCAGGCGGTTCGAAGCGGTGGTCGATCTCTAGTTTTATTTGCTCTTCTTTCAGAAATTTTGAGATGTTCATATATCACCGGTTCGTATTTTAAGAATACTTTCATTGAGTTGTCGTTTTCTCCCGACAGGTCATTAAAATAGCATATTCTGTTCCACGAGGAAAGAGATTCGATTTTTTCTTAGAATTGTTGAAAAAGAAATGAAAATCGGGTATAATAGGATCTGATCGAAAGGAGGAACACAGTCATGCGTATTTCAAACATATTGTGCTCGACAGCGGTTCTTGCACTGACCGCATCAGTGATGCCGAGCGTTCTCACTGCCGAAGCGACGGGTAACCTTTTCTGGTGGTACCAGGGTATCGAAAACGTAGTCAGTGTGGCGTCAATTGAGGATCAGGATGGCGACGGCTGGCCCGAAGCTGTCGTTATGACCTACGATGCAGGTGCCCCTCAAGAGGACGACCTGCTTCTCATAAAAGGCAACAGCTCGGGATACGGTGAATTGATCTGGTCCACGAAGCCCTACGGCGGCCTCTCAGGAGGAGGGGGATGGGGGGACCAGTGTCTGTCTACGATGACGGATCTGAGTGGCGACAACCTGTCAGACATTCTGCTCGGAACCGCCTGGGGAGGCAGGACTGCATTCGCTATCGCGGGGAACAACGGCGATATAATGTTCCATTACGATTCCTACACGCACCTGCCTTCCGGATGGTGTTATTCTGTTAATCCGATAGAAGATCTGAACAACGACGGCTTAGATGAGGTCCTGGCGGCATTCGGTAACGAGACACGGGCGGCCTTTTGTCTCGACGGTGCCAGTGAAGACGACGCCACGGTGATCTGGAAGTGGAGTGCCGCCGGTGACGGAGTCAAGTCGATCTGTTCTCTCGGTGATGTCAACCAGGACGGATACGCGGATGCCCTCGCTGGCTGCGGCGGAAACTTTGTCGACGACCGGGCGGTTCTGATAGACGGCAGTTCTGTCGGTTCCCCCGCAAACCTCCTCTGGGAATATGACACAGGCAGTTCAGTTGAAGACGTTTCCCCGATAGAGGACGTTAACGGCAGCGGGGTCAGTGACGCTCTGGTGGGCGGCTGGGATTACACCGTTCGCTGCATAGAGGGGAGCAGCTCCGGAACAGGTGATGTGATCTGGCAGAAAAACATCGGAAGCGGTAATGTAGTGATGAGAGTCGAATCCATACCCGACGTCAACTCCGATGGTACTGATGATGTGCTGGTGGCTTCGTGGGACAATGCCATTATCTGCCTGGACGGCACCACGGGAGATTATATCTGGAACACTCCCACCGGAACTCTCAATGGAGGGGATGTCTGGACTATCTACCCGGTCCCCGACGTCGACGGTGATGGAGTCTGGGATGTCGTAGCCGGTTCTTTCGACACGAAAGTGTATTGTGCCAGCGGTGCTACAGGTGAAGTCGTCTGGACGTACACCACCGGCAACAGGCTCTACACGGTACGGTCGATCCCCGATGTCAACGGTGACGGGGTCGCTGACGTCATCAGCGGTACCCAGATGCTCAGCAGCGGCGGGAAGATTTACTGTATCGAGGGTGACAGCCAGGGACCCTGGATGGACGTCTCGATGATACCGGACACGACCATCATCAATGCCGGAAGCAGGCTCGGTGCTGTTATAGGGCTGGGAAATACGACGCAGAAGGCTCAGACAGTCGACGTGTGGATCGATGCAAAAACACCATGGGGTACAGATATCCCGATAATACGGGTGTACGATCTCACCCTGCAGAGTGGTGACTCCATATCCCCCCATCTCACGAAAAAGATCCCGGGTAACACACCCGCGGGTGTTTACACTTTTTATGTTAAGGTGGGAAAGTACGAGACCACGGTAGCGGACTGCGACTCTTTCGATCTGCAGGTGATCCGGCCGATTCAGGCATCATCCACAGTGGGTAGCGGATGGGACACAGAACCAGCCACGCTGAAGTTCCCCGAGGCACCACGGACGGATGAGCAGGCTATTCCTGTAAGTCAGGTTTCTGTTGTCGAGAGATCGGACACCGCACCTTCGACAGATCTCTATTTGATGTGGGCCATCGACACCTTCGGTAACAACACGGACCTTATCCTCGAGGCAAGAAGGATGGGCCTTGGACCCATTGACTGACAAGAGATCAGGACCGTTATCAAGAAAAACGCTGGTGGGGATATCCCTCCTTGTAGCGGCTTACGGGATCAAGGCCTACTTCAAGGAGGGGGATCTCCCGGTGTTCATCAGGGCTGCAGAGAATCTCATCTCCGGCGCTGCGATCTACTTGAACGAGCCGCGGGCATTTACCTACCCTCCTTTTTATGCATTCACAATGATCCCCTTCACCTGGCTCGAGATCCACACTGCGAAGATAGTGTGGTATGTCCTGAGTATCCTGTTTGTTATCCTTTCACTGCGGGCAGCAGGAGAGATAGCGGCACCCGAACCAGGGTCGCGTTTCAACCGATCTGGCGCCGGGCTCCCGACCCGGGCAGTCCTTGCGCTGGCGGTTCTCCTCACACTTAGGTTTATTCTTTCGACCGTTGACAATCAACAGTCCGACCTCATGGTCCTCGCTTTCTCGCTCATCGGACTGGCGGTACTTACTGAAAGGAAACAGTTTCTGTGCGGTGTCTTCCTCGCGGCCGCGGTGTCCCTAAAGCTGACCCCGCTTCTTTTCATACCGTACCTGTTGTTCAGGCGTGCCTGGCTCAGCTGTTTGTGTCTCGCTGCGTGCCTGGTGGTTTTCTGGGGGATCCCCGAGCTTCTGTTCCCGGCCAATTCCGGTACCCCCCTGATCAGCAGCTGGTACGAGATCGTGATCACCAAGGTATCGCCCTGGGAAGGCGGTACACCGTGGACAGATGGCGGCGGCATATGGACGGCAACGAGCATCCTCAACCAGTCCCTCCCGGCAACTATTTATCGGTATCTCGCAGCCGCACCGATTCAAATTCACGGAGGTCAGATCCAGGTGAACATTCTCGACCTTGATCCTCAGGCAGTAAAAACAGTGTCATACATCCTGTGTTTCGCTCTTCTCACGATCTCCGGTTTCGTCATGTGGAAATTCCGCAAGAACGGTAAAAATATTGCGGTCGACCTAGGAATCGTGTTCTGCCTCATGCTTCTTATATCTCCTCAATCGAGCAAACCTCACTTCTCCGCCCTGCTTCTTCCCCACCTGTGTCTGCTTGCGGTCCTGGCGAAACAAAAGAACCGTACCCTTCTCGGTTTACTCGTATGTTCAGTAATACTTAACACAGTGAGCGCAGAAGGTTTTATCGGCAGACACTTCTCGGACGTACTCGAAGCACACGGTGCGATCACCGGAGGTACACTGCTGGTATGGTCGTCACTTCTATTTGTGAAAGCAAAACGCATCTTTCCGTACACATCTAGCGACAATCAGTGAGTTTCTTGAAAAGAAGTTAATAAAGTTGTAATTTACCTCTACCATTTAATAGTCATTCCAACAAATTGAACCGCGAACGGAGGTATCATGAGCCTGTTGAAGATTCTTTTACTTGGTATGATGTTCTGTTTCGTATCCTGCACGCTGAGAAGTCCGGACGAGCAGAAACTGCGGTTGTTCATAGACAAGCACGTGAGCAAAGTCAAACCGCTTGAAAAAACAATGAGCCTTGCGTACTGGAACGCGGCGATCACAGGTTCGAGTGAGGAATACGAACGTTACTCTCTTCTCCAGATAGAATTAAAAAAGATCTACTCGGATACAGAAGATTTCAAGTTTTTATCCGGGATCAAAGAAGCTGACAAAATAAAAGACCCTCTCCTTCTCAGACAGAGTTCATTGTTATATAATGCCTATCTCGAAAATCAGCTTGACAGTACACTCCTGAAAGACCTTGTTGAAGGGAGCACTGCAATCGAAGAGAGGTTCAATACGTTCAGAGCGGTGATCGACGGGCGGAAGGTGACCAACAACGAAATACTGGAGATACTGAAGGAAGAGACTGATTCCGAAAAGAGACAAAAAGCCTGGGAGGGCAGCAAGCAGATAGGACAGGTTGTTGCCGATGATATTAGAAAACTGGCCAGGAAAAGGAATGCAGCCGCCCGGTCAGTGGGATTCTCGAACTTTTTCCAGATGCAGCTGGCTCTTTCCGAGCAGAAGGAGGAGGATCTTTTCAGGATCTTCGATGAGCTTGATTCGCTAACCGCCGGATCATTCTTCGAGATGAAGGCTACGATCGACAGCTCCCTGGCTGACCGTTACGGTATCGAACCCGACGACATGATGCCCTGGCATTACCATGACTCCTTTTTCCAGGAAGCCCCCTCTTACCTCGAGATCGACCTGGATTCCTTTTTCGTAAATAAGGACATTGTTGAGATAGCGACCAGATATTTCGAAGGGATAGGGCTGGAGGTTGACGCTATTTTTTCCCGCAGCGATATCTTCGAAAAGGACGGTAAGAACCAGCATGCTTTCTGTACGGACATCGACCGAGAGGGCGACATACGCATCCTGCTTAACATCAAGGACAATGCGAGCTGGACGGAGACCACCCTCCACGAACTCGGACATGCAGTGTATGATCAGTACGTCGACCATTCGCTCCCGTTCATCCTGCGGGGGGCTGCGCACTCCCTCACCACCGAGGGCGTCGCTATGCTGATGGGCAGACAGGTGAAGAACCCTGACTGGCTGAAGGACATGATGGGGATCACCGAGGAAGAGAAGGAGCAGATCCAGGGACCTGTTAGAGAACTCCTCACTGCCTTCGAGCTCACCTTCTCGAGATGGTGCCAGGTCATGGTACGCTTCGAGAAAGCGCTCTACACCGACCCCGATCAGGATCTCAATTCCCTCTGGTGGACACTCGTCGAAAAATACCAGGGACTCACAAAACCCGAGGGTCGTGATGCCCCTGACTGGGCAGCTAAGATCCACATTGCAGCGTATCCTGTGTACTACCACAACTACATGCTGGGAGAACTTTTTGCATCCCAAATACAGGCCGCGATCGGGAAAGGTGTTCTCCGCGCGCCAGCCGGTGCTGACATTTCTTTCGCGGGCCATCCCGAAGTCGGCAAATATCTCGTAGAGAAAGTTTTTTCACCGGGTGCAAGTCTTCGGTGGGATGAATTAATAGAGCAGGCAACGGGCGAACCGCTTTCGGCAAAACACTTTGCCAGTCAGTTTGTCCGATAGTCAATTTACCGGGAGTGATAATGGACCATGTTCAAATTGAGAATCAGGATGACGTGGCCCTGGTGAAACTCTGCCGGAGCAAGACGAATGCGATCGACCTCAAACTGGTGGATGAACTGTCGGAGGCACTGCGGCTGTCCCGAAAGGACAGTCAAACCCTGGGGGTAGTACTAACCAGCACGACTGACAAGTTCTTCTCGATTGGATTTGACATACCAAGTCTCTTCGATCTCTCGAGTGACAGTTTCAAGACCTTCTTCAGGAAATTCAACAGCCTCTGTCTCGATCTGTACACCTATCCAAAACCGATTATCGCAGCGATCACGGGCCACGCCATTGCGGGCGGCTGCATCCTCGCCCTCTGCTGTGATTACCGGTTTATCGCTGAGGGTAGAAAACTGATGGGTTTGAATGAAATCAAGCTGGGAGTCCCCCTACCCTACCCTGCTGACCGTATCCTCGATCAACTCGTCGGCTTCAGGAACGCCAGAGAGATCACTGACTCGGGCAGCTTCTATACACCGGCAGACTCGAAACACCTGGGGATGGTCGATGAGGTCCTGCCTATCGAAGAGGTGCAGGAGAAGGCAGCTGAAAAGGTGAGGTCACTGAGTCTTTTCACCGGCGATGCCTTTACAGCTATAAAAAAAGACCGCACCGAGAGAACGGCGTCACTGATATCTTCGAGCCTGCCGGAGAAGGAAGAGCTTTTCCTGGCATGCTGGTTCTCGAAGGCTGCCCGCCAGCGCCTGAAAGAGGCAAAAGAGAAGTTCTAGCCCCTGTAGGATCATTTCTTACGTCAGGATGCGGCCCAACCAACGAAACGGCACCCCGGCCATGCGGTTACTCCTACCGCGGTTACTCATACCAGAGAACCTTGTGATGAGGATGTATGTTTGCGATAATTCGACCATAATACACATCCTGTTCACCATTGAATGTGGCAGCATAGGCCAGATGAGCACCTTTCCGGTCGGATATCATGTCAAAATAGTCTCCCATCTTGTTCTGATTGGGCCAGCCCACATGAGGGTCGAATGATTCTGTTAACTGCTCGTTAGGTGTCCACGTAACACCGCCGTCCATCGAGTGCGAGTAGTATAGTTCCGAATCATAACCACCCGGGTCGTGGCGCGTGTCCAGCCAGATCACATCGATGCGGCCGTTGGGAGCCACCGACATCGTGCCGAACCACTGATAAGCGTTCGAGCTGGTATCATCATTGACCCGAACCGGCGAGCTCCAGGTGGAACCGCCGTCAGTACTGCGGGCAAACATGACGTCAAGAGGATCAGGATTGGAAGGAGGATCCACCGAACAGAGCATGTAGACGTTGCCACGTGTCGGGCGGCGGGAACAATCTGTTGCGACCCAGGCCTGTCCCAGCAGTCCACCGGGGTTGGGTCCTTCCCAGCCGCTCATGTAACCGCCCAGATTTACCGAGGACACAAAATCCCACTGAACGGATTGACCGGCGTTCTGCGCATTGGTCGATTTCGCCACAACGAACTCACCACCCGCGACATAGAGTTCACCCTCAGGGCCAACGGCAAGTGTACCCCAATAGGGATCGCTCGGGATCTCATAACAATCCTCGTAGCTGTCACCGGCATCGGTGGAACGCGTGAAAATTCCCGGCCAGCAGACGCTCAGGGAACTCCAGTAGGCGTAGATATTACCGTCGCCCATGCCCCCTGTCCTGTCGATGACCATCCACTGTTTGTCACCGCCGTAGGCAAATATTCCCGAATCCCAGGTTGCGCCTCCGTTTGACGATCTGAACACATCACACAGATAATCGTTACCCTGAACGGTCAGGCTGTTATAGTAAATATTCCCATCCGAGTCGGCGTCCAGAACCGGGTCCGAGCGGAAGATCCCCGGTTCGATCACGCCCGGAACAGTCCACCATTGACCTCCATCGGTTGTGTAACCGTTTCCGGCTTGACGGAAATTACTGTTAACGGTGTCGAACTGACGCCAGCCAATAACTATATTTGCGGGGTCCACGGGGTCGACAGCGATCGAGGGCTCGTTTGCCGCGTCGCCGAGAGTGTTGTTCCCGAATTCGTCTACATTAACCTGGGTCGTGAAGAACCCGGCAGCTCGGGATCGATACGCTGGTGACGTCTGCCGGTCTTCGTGCGGCACCGGGACGAAAGTATCATCAGGTCGCTCCATCCGAAGTGAGGAAAGCGTCGAGGACTTGCTATCTATATCCTTTTCCTGCGCCGGTGCGATTATTTGCAGACTCAGAACAGCCACAAGTACTATCAGTAGCAACGTGCGGTAATACATGCTCCACTCCTTTTAGTTGTGTTCTTCACCAAACCGTCTGACCCGAGTTTGGTTTCTCAATCTATCAACAGAACCATTATACCCCAGTTTTCAACATATGTCAATCGATTATACCGGGTGTGAGCCAGGGATTACATCCGGTGTCTCAAAGGGGGGGAACCTTGATCCGGAAGAAAGAACAGGCCATACTAATTCATACGACTTTTTCTGTTTCGGCAGGAATATTTTCGATGCACTACCGGTATTCCTTTATTATCACAAAATCGAGGCCAGGGCATTGTTGATACGCTGACCCTGGTCTTTGTTGATGAACGTTCCCAGGTTTTCTTGAAAACGCGGGTGCTCAGCCCCGGATATGATATACTGCCAGCGATAGGCTTTGAGCACCCCGTCCCTGATCTGCTTAGCCTCATTTTCACTGAAGGACCGCTTGTTGATATTCAGGAAATATTCAGCATCAGCTGCAGCCTGAAGCTGCAATATCCCATCAACTGCCCCGACGAGCTCGATAAAGTCATCAACCGACTGATCTCTTTCTTCAGACGTGAGTTTTTTATCCAGACGGGTCCATTCGAGCATATCCATTACCGCATGGTGGGCTTCTTCTTTCCAGTGAAACAAAAACACGTCTTTGAAGAGTTCGGACAACTTTCCATCCGGTTCTAAACTCTCCTTGTAATGCGACTGAGTGAAGAGTTCTATGTGACAGGTCAGTGCCAGAACGGCCCAGGTGGATTTCCCCAGGACAGCCTTTGCCACTTCAGTCGGATCAGGCATAAAATTGTACCCCTCCGGCATTTTAGAAGCGATCATTTTTTCTATCTTGCGGAACAACTCCTGATGTTTCAGCTCCTCGTCGCTGAAACGGATCAGTGCTTCGAGCGCAATCTGGTCACCCAGCCAGTGCTCGCTTGCTATCTCGAGGATCTTGGCGGTGATAAAGCGTTCGACCAGCCCGAATATGTTCGCGTACGTCCGGCCCTGAATGTGGCCAAGGAGTTTCTTTTCGTTTTCATTCAGAAATTCAAGAAGGTCTACTTTGGAAAGACCGTCCGGAAGAAAATTCTGTGTAAAGTCGAATTCGCGCCCCCTTATTACATCCTCATCAATATCCCAGCGGATCCGCTTCGAGCCTTCGATGCACCGTGAGTAGCGGTCGGTATCAACTTGATAATCCAACTGCTGCATTGCTCGCCCCCTTTATTCTGTCAGACATGCAAGGCAGGGTAGAAATAAACCTACCCTGCCCTCCGGAGTCTCAAAAAACGATTCTGATCTTTGTTACTCAACAACCAGATTCGAATTGAGCTTGATCGAATTGCTGATGTTAAAACGGTTGGGCGAATTAGCGCTAACTGTCTCGTGCACCTTCTGGAACTGTTCAGGTGTGCCGTTGCCCTTGATGTGGACCGTGTAGCTGATCTCATCGTATCCTGGCTTGACATTCGGATCGAGGCCAAGGAAACCACGCAGGTCGATGTCACCCTTGCACTCTATTCTCAGGTCCTCGACTTCGATACCCTCGAGCGAACAGCCGGCAATGTAGCCAACAGCCATACACGCATTGAGAGATGCCATCAGATATTCCTGCGGGTTCGCGTACCTGTTCGTACCCAGGAGCTCGAGCGGCTCGTCAGTTTCAATGGTGAAATCCTTAGCTACATGCTGGCCCCCGATTGTTGAGTCTTTGACCTTTGTCTCACACCTGGTACCACCCTTCCACGACGTGGTAACGCCCCATGAAGTCATACCCTTGGAGTGATCTACAGATACCTGTTCGGCTATCGACTGCAGCGCCTCGACATCGATACCATTGATTGTGGTGGTGAGAGTTTTGCTCATGTGTTCCTCCTTTAGCTGTTTAATTACTCCTCGCGACTCTTTTTCTACTTTCTAAATGTTGGATAGTCATTTTGAGGGGATAATGTCAAGACTATTTTATTATTTTATCTGGGGAATTGTGTTGAACACCTAAAAGAGGATAAATATTATTGCGATTGTGAGCGGGATACAAAAAAAACGTCCCCGGGGGGATAAAGTACAGTTGTATACTGATTCCGCTAACATTCAGAGACGGAGAGTATGATTATACCTCCGCCCCTGAAGTGCTGGCAGGTTTAACATTTGGATGAGACCGACTGTGTTACCGCCGTAAGACAGGAAATTTCTTTACTTTCGCGTGTAGACGATCTCCATCGATTTGTATTCTCCACCCTCCGGCAGAGGATGATAGAATTCCGCTACATGCTTGTTATTGCTCATGATCTTCGTGGCCGTATGCATCGTCTTGAGTTCTCCGGTCAGAGCATCGATGTATTCGCCCTTCCAGGAGAGGGTTTTGGTCTCAGGATCCCAGGTTCCATCGCTCAGCATCATACCGGTGCTCATGGTGTCGAACCAGATCGAAACGTACGTCTTTTTGACATTGTCGTAGCCGATATACCCCACTCCCTCAAACGGCTCACCGAGCCACTCTGAAATGATCGTTTCCTTGAGGTAACGTCCCCCCAGGACCATCTCTTTCTCTGCGGTACCGGAAGATTCCATCGGTTCCGCATCAGGAGAACTCATCCAGCGTGAGGTGAAGTTCCACGATCCTTCGGATTTGGCAAGCATCTGGTGCTGTTCGCCAAGGATGGCCGCCTTCTGCCACGCTTCCATCTCAGCCATCTGCTGCGGTGACATTTCAGGCATTTCCTGGGCCATTGCCGGTACAGTCAACAAAGACACACCCAGCAGGGCTGCTAAAATCAGGACTGTGTAAAGGTTTTTCATAAAATTCCTCCTCTCGATTGAGACTTCCCGTCAGATCAGTTCAATTCGTATGACCGTGCTGTTCAATTCTTCACCGCCGATTCAAATTATTCCAGTACGAGCGATTAGATGACACCATGATCAAAGTGTACTGACGGGAACCATATTTACCTGGTTGATATTAGGAATTTGGAGAGCATTTCGCAAGTGCAGATGGGGGAAAATGGGATGAAAAAGGCCCGGACCGATGGCACGCCGGCGGCACTCATCGGTGAGGCCTTTGAGGATGAGGCCGGATACTGGTCAGCCGGTGACGTAAGATATAATACAAAAAAAACGTCCCCAGGGGGAATATATACCCTATCACAAAAAAGATTTCGCTGCTGAGATCCTGTTCTCCGTTGTATTAAAATATAGAGGAAGAAGACACGCTGGCCACACTTTGATAAACATTTAGTGATTTTCTATTTAGATACTACCAGAAGCGCCACTATAGATTTGATATGAAGAATGCGAGATTATCTGCTTGATTGCTCTATTCTTAAATTCAAAATGTCTGGGGATTTACCGTTAAGCGCCACTGATGCGGGAGATGACTGATAGGATTCTTACATTGAAAAACTACAGATCAATTCAATATAACATACATTCCGCATCTACGAAGAAGCAAGTTGAGGAATTATTGGCACCTGATCTGGAACCATCAACGTTCAACCATAGGTTGACGGATCCATGTTAAGGAGCTGGAGGAGCTGTTTCTGCAGCGTGGAGAATCGGATTGGAAACGTGACCGTCTCTTCCCCTCTTTCGAACTCATACCAGGAAACGTTGCTGAACATCTCCAAGATCCTGGCGGTGGTCGGTGTTTTGGTCAACCGTCCTTCAGGCAGGATCGCAAGAGCATCAATACCTTCACGCTTCATTCCTTGCCTTATCGTGCGTTCGATCAGAG
>Ga0255052_10001393_pt1 | contig 18164 bp, 17 predicted proteins | sample JV7_2_21_MG_FD_188632 | JGI IMG/M metagenome (GOLD analysis project Ga0255052, IMG submission 188632) | Seawater microbial communities from Jervis Inlet, British Columbia, Canada - JV7_2_21 | ecosystem: Environmental > Aquatic > Marine > Inlet | place: Canada: British Columbia | collected... | reverse complement strand
CGGACTACGGACGACGATCGAAGAGACTTGATAAAGATTTGCCAAAAGATAATTTTATTCGCGTCGTTCGCGAAGATTCGGTGCGGCAGGGACTCCTGTTCGCTGGTGGCGAAGTCAGCATGTATGTGTCCTTCGATGACGGCGACCACTGGCAGTCACTGGGTCTGAACCTGCCGCCGGTACCGATTACCGACCTGGCGATTCGTCAGGACGACCTCGTTGCCGCTACACAGGGACGGGCATTCTGGGTGCTTGACGACCTGTCTACGCTGCGCCAGGTGCAAAACGACATGGCGGGCAAGGTGCTGCATGTATTTGCGCCTGCACCGGTCGAGGCGATAAAGGGACGCATTCGGCCGCGAGCTTTTGAAGGCATGAATCCGCCGCGTGGCGCCGTTCTCCGATACTTCGTTCAAGGTCAGCACGAGGGTCCGCTGACCATCGAGATCACTGACGTTGATGGCAACAGCGTGCGCACGTATTCGAGTGAAGAAGGAGACTTCGAGCGCTGCATCATTGCCAATAAGGATCAGCGTCTGCCGTTCGAAGTCGAATACCCGCCTAAAGAAACTGGCGCAAACAAGTGGGTTTGGGATTTACGCAGGGACGGTCTGCATTGTATCGATGACATCAGGCTATTCGAGGGTTTTGCCGGTGCCTATGTCATGCCTGGCACCTACCGGGCGCGGGTATCTGTTGGCGATGCTGAAGACAGCGCTACCGTCACCCTCGTTGCGGACCGTCGGGTTGAGGCCAGCAGCAGTGATTTTATTGAGGTCGAAGACAGGGTTAACGAGATGACTGTGCTGATGAACGAGCTGCTCGATGGACTCGCCGCCATTCGCAAGTCGCGCTCGCAAATCGAAGTCTTGATGATGGAATACCCGGATGCAGACGCACTGCAGCAATCGGCCGAAAGTGCAGTTGCGCGCCTGACCGATTGGGAGCGAAAAGTCCTGCAGGTGGATTTCGAGACGTACGAAGACGAAGACAATCTTCCGGGCAAGCTTGTCAAACAAGTGCGGCATCTGCTGGATGTAATCGACGACGCAGGACCACCTGTTGCAGCAGGTGCACTGGAGCGCCTGGGTGACCTCAAGGCCGAATGGGCTAAATTGCAGGCTGAGCTGCGCGAGATATCGGCGTCAGACGTTGCGGCCGTGAACCACTGGGCCAGTACAAACTCGATATCGCATGTGCCGCCACCTTTTTAAGTGTAGATGGTGTGCCAGTCAGCGATACGTACAAACCGTATTGCCCGCCAGCCTGAGCTTGATTATCGTCGCTCGATCAGGAGCAAAAGATGCCTATTGGGACCCCGTTTCATCCCCGTACGTCAGAGCTTTGCACCAGCCTTTTATATACTGACTGGGCGGGCTACTACACGGTTAGCTCGTACGACACGTGTCACGAGCGCGAATACTATGCGCTGCGAAATGCTGCCGGCTTGATCGATGTCAGCCCTCTTTACAAATACGAGATTGATGGCAAAGATGCTGCCGCATTTCTTTCGCGCGTCATGGTCAAAGACATCAGAAAACTCGAGGTCGGTCGCTGCGCCTACCTGTGCTGGTGCGATGACTACGGCAAAGTGCTCGATGACGGAACCGTGTTCCGGCTGGACGATACCCACTTCCGCGTCGCCGCCGCTGAGCCCACATTTTCATGGCTCATGCGCCAATCGCGACGATTCGACGTTACGATCGAAGACAGCACCGACAAGATTGGAGCGCTGTCGCTGCAAGGTCCTACTTCTCGCGACATCCTGAAGAACGTCAGTGATGCGGACATGGACGGCATCGCTTACTTTGGCTTCATGAAAGCGAAGCTTGACGGCGTCGATGTCGTCATCTCCCGAACTGGCTACACCGGCGATCTCGGATACGAAGTCTGGGTCGAGCGCGAACGGGCGCTCAAAGTCTACGACGCTATCATGGCCGGCGGTCGCGACTACAGAATTCAGCCTGTCGGCCTCGATGCGATGGACGTCACACGTATCGAAGCGGGCTACATCATGAATGGTGTTGACTACTTCAGTTCGAACACCTGCGTCATCGAGTCCCGCAAGTCGACGCCGTATGAGATCGGCCTCGGCTGGGCCGTAGACCTCAACCGCGAACCGTTCATCGGGCAAGATGCACTCAAGGCCGAAAAGGCGAACGGATCGGAATGGGCGACCGTCGGACTCGTCTACGATTGGCCCGCTTTTGAACGCTTGTTCGACGAGTTCGGGTTACCACCTCAGCTACCAGGTGGGGCGTGGCGCACTCCGATTCCGCTTTATAACAAGAAAGGCGTGCAAGTCGGCCAGGGTACGAGTGGAGCGTGGTCTGCGATCCTGAAAGACAATCTGGCGTTAGCAACAGTGAAGTCTGCCTACGCAGAACCGGGCACGGTTCTGCAGATTGAGGTCACCGTCGAATATGAACGTCGCCGCGTGCCCGCCACCGTCACAAAGACGCCATTTTTCGATCCCCCCAGAAAGAGAGCGTGAGAACGGTGATGAAGTTCAATAACAGGCCAGATCACTCGCGCTACGACGCTGTCGTCGTCGGCGGCGGACACAATGGACTCACTTGCGCGGCCTATCTTGCAAAAGCTGGCAAGAGCGTTCTGGTGCTCGAAAAGCGACCTGTCGTGGGTGGCTCCGCGGTCAGCGAAGAGGTTTTCCCCGGGTTCACTTTCACGGTGTGCTCCTATGTCGTGAGTTTGTTCCGTCCGCATATCGTCCGCGACCTGGAGCTGCCGCGCCACGGTCTCGAGATCATTCCACTCGAAGCATCGTTTTCGCCACTTCCCGATGGCGACTCACTCTGTCGTTGGGGAGATGCACACAGGACGCGCCGCGAGATTGCACGCTTTTCGGCAAAAGACGCTGAGGTCTACCCGGAGTTCTCGCTGGCGATGTCGCAGCTCGCGCGTTTTACCAAGTCAATTATCGACAACCCGGCACCGAACCCGGCATCCCTCAATCCGGGCGAACTTGTTCAGGCGCTGCGCGCCAGTCAGGGCCTCAGAGAGGCGAACGCGGACCAACGCTTCACGTATATGAAGCTGCTCACAATGAGTGCCGCAGACTTTCTCGACCAATGGTTCGAGAGCGACGTACTCAAGGCACCGATGAGTGTCAGCGGAATTATCGGCACTTTCCTGGGCGTACGCTCGCCGGGCACCGCCTACGTTCTACTGCATCACTACATGGGTGAGATCGATGGGGCAATGCGTGCCTGGGGCCTTTCCAAGGGCGGCACCGGTGGCATCAGCAATGCAATCGCACGCTCTGCACAGTCTTACGGGGCGGAGATTGTCACTGAGGCAAGTGTCAGCAATGCCATCATCAAGAACGGTAAGGCTGTCGGTGTAGCGCTCGAAAATGGCGACGAGATTCGAGCCGACACGGTCATATCCGGACTCGACCCGCGTCGAACATACCTGGGCCTGATCGGGGAAGAGCACCTCGATAGCGAACTCGTCACGCAACTGGGTCACTACAAATTCCGCGGAAGCTCCGGCAAAGTGAACCTCGCTGTCGACAGGCTGCCCGAGTTTACGAGCCGTCCCGGTGACGGCCCGCATCTCTACGGTGACGTTGCCATTGCGCCGAGCATTCAGTACCTCGAAAAGGCTCATGACCAGGCCAAATACGGTGACTTTTCGGAACGGCCCTACATCAATATGGTCATTCCAACGCTCGTCGATCCGACGATGGCCCCTCCAGGCAAGCACGTGATCAGCTGTTTTGTTCAGTACGCGCCTTACGACATCAAAGAAGGTGCGTCGAACTGGCCGCAGCGTCGTGAGGCGTTTGGCGATGCCGTGGTCGACACGCTCGAGGAGTACATCCCGGATATCAAAGAGACGATCCTGCATCGTCAGGTGCTGACACCGTGGGATCTCGAACAGGAATTCGGCCTGACCGAAGGCAATATTTTCCACGGCGAGCTGTCGCTCGAGCAACTACTCTATCTGCGACCGGCTGCGGGCTGGGCAAAATACAAAACACCGGTGCGTGACCTTTGGATGTGCGCATCAGGCACCCACCCCGGCGGCGGCATTATGGGCGCATCGGGTGAAATGGCAGCGAAAGCCATTCTTCGGAAGCATGCAGCATGAACGAACAATCTGAATTAGTCGTTATTGGCAGTGGTCACAATGGCCTCGCGACGGCGTGCCTCATGGCGATGAAAGGCAAGCGTGTCACGCTTGTTGAAAAGCGCGACGCACTGGGCGGGCTCGCAGAATCAGTCGAGTTCGAGCCGGGCTTCAGGAGCGCTGGCGTCTGGCACGGAACCGGCAACGTCTCCGAATCGGTGATGAGTTCGCTGGGTTTAAAGAGCCTCATCCAAAACGAGCCATCATCGGTGTATGCACTCGGCGAATCGGGGCGCGCTGCTCCCATTTCCGGTCCGACTGACCGCACGGCGTTCGGCATTACGCAGCACTCCGCACCCGACGGACGAAACTACGCACGCTATAGCACTTTCATGAATCGGATTCGCCCCGTTCTTTCGCGTTTTCTCACGCACCGACCGTTCAACTTTCTTGAGGTAGAGCGGGAGGCACCGGTTGAAGTCCTGACACGCGCGCTTGGTCTGCGATTCCTGGGCTCGCACGATATGGTCGAATTCCTGCGCGTTGCACCCATGCCCGTGAACGACTTCCTGAACGAGTATTTTGAATCGGACTTCATCAAGGGCGCCCTGTCGATGGACGCCGTCCTGGGCACCTTCACTGCGCCGCGCTCTCCGGGGACGACGATGAACCTGCTTATGCATGAATCGATCGCAGGCCGGTCCATCAAGGGCGGTAGTCTCGCGCTGACCGAAGCGCTGATTAGCCGCGCGCGCGAGCTTGGCGTACAGGTCAAGGCTGGCAGCGCCGTAGCGAAGATTCTCATGGAGAATAAAACGGTCAAAGGCGTCGAACTCGAAAACGGAGCAGTGGTTGAAGCGGCTGCCGTAAGCGCCAGCTGTAACCCCAGGACTGTGCTGCTCGACTTGCTCCCGGTCGAGGCGCTCACGCACACGACAGAGCAGCGTATCTCAAACTTCAGATCCAATGGTACTGCCGCACATCTGCTTCTCGCGGTCGATGGACCCGTGTCATTCCAGGGCGTGTCCGCGGAAAATAATGTGTGTCACGCACGCATTGCACCGACACTCGATCATGTCGAGAAGGCATTCGATGCAATCAAATACAACGGATTCTCAGACGAACCCGTCCTGGATATTGCGGTTCCGACAATCGACAATCCGGCTCTCGCGCCGGACGGCAAGAGCGTCGTCAGTGTTCTGATTGCTTACGCGCCATACAAGCTTGACGGTGGTTGGACCGATGACGCGAGAAACACGCTGACAAAGAACGTCATCGAGACGATTTCGCGCTTTTCGCCAGGACTTGACCAAAAGGTTATCGCCTCAAAGCTTTCCACACCGGTCGACCTCGAAAACGACTACGGACTGACCGGCGGTCACTTGCATCACGGCGAACCCGGACTCGACCAGATTCTGGTTCGACCGATCCCGGAGTGCTTCAATCACGAAACGCCAGTCCACGGGCTGACGCTGTGTGGAAGTGGCACGCATCCAGGAGGCACGGTTTCATGTATGGCAGGTGCTCTGGCAACACGCGAGATCACACGCCAAAAGAAGACTCGCGCCGAAGTCGCTTAGGCTGCGCTATTTTCTTGAGAACCATTCATTGACCTCGTCATACGAGATTGAGGCTTCCGACATCAACTCGTAGGTTCCTGCCTCGGCAAGCTCCTTCGCAATCCGTCTAAGCAGGCTCAACACCGCCCGCATGGGCCTGGGGCCAAGGCTTACGCGCGCAACGCCGATACTTTGAAGCTCCCCGATGGTGGGCGTATTTGCGCCCGCAATAACATTGATCGGAGCGTCGATTTCGTCGACCAACGTACGAATTGCGGCTTTGTCGAGATTTCCAACATCAGGAACAAATATGCAATCGGCTCCTGCCTCCCGATATGCATTACCACGATCAATAGCCGAGCGCAGGCAGTCTCCGTCATCATTTCCAACCAGGTAAGCATCAGTTCGCGCGTTGATTACCAGGTGCATGTCCTGCGAGTCGTTCATCGCGCGAATGGCTTTGATTTTCTCCTGTTGCTCAGTCTTGTCAAAAAGCGGAGTTTTGGCTGTGCCGGTGCTGTCCTCGAGGTTCAGGCCAACCGCGCCTGATTCCAGGACTGCCCGGGCGCAAGTGACAACGCCGTCAACAGAGGTGGCGTATCCAGATTCCATATCAGCGCTAACTGGCAAGCTTGTATTTCTTGCGATGCGCTCAACAACAGATAAGTTGTCTGCCAGGGTCATCTCTTGACCGTCCGCATAGCCAAGAGTCGCGGCGACGCCTGCACTGGTTGTTCCGATAGCCTTGAAACCCTCAAGAGCGAAAATCATTGCGCTCGATACGTCCCAAACGTTTGGCAGCACGAGTGGTGCCGGAGAATGATGTAGTGCGAGAAATCGCTCGGCTTTTTTCTGTTGTTCACTCACTTTGTGTCATCCCGATTTCGGCCTGTCCAATTTCGTTGAACTCGATACCGCGCCACTATCGTAACGGCGGACGCAAACACCTGGCAACAGCCTGTGCTCGAGTCCGCGGCACATGGTCGGCGGTTATGTCATCGGCATTATCGCCCTCAGCCTGATTAAACAGCTGGTGTTGCCGTGGCTACTGGACCTGATCTGAGCGTTACTGACCCGGGTGGTAAGTTTGCTCCGCACGACGTTCAACATCCTCGCGATAAAATGCCGCGTCCTTGAATCGGCCATCCGCGTAGCGCTGCGCCTGGTCATCGAAATGCGCTGAGTCAGGATCACCGCTCTGGCCGCCGGCGAGCATCGTTTTCGCCCGGACCTTGTCGCCAAACTCGACCACGGCCACGAAACTGTTTCCCCGGGTGCCGTAAATCCGCCGGGTCTCCTGCTTGCCACGGCTGCCGAAAGCAGCGAGCGCACCCCAGTAACTGGACGCCATACTGACAGGCAGTGATGGCGCGTCATCGTCAAACGGTTGTTTGATGTCACCATTGATTCGTTGGTAACGCAGAACTGCGGACCAGGGCGTATTCCACTGGCCGAAATCGGACTCGAGTTTTGCGACTGCTTCGGCAAAGATTTTCAAACGTTCCTCAGGTGCTGATTCGGTGCCAAAGTAAATAATGCGCTCCATTCGTGAGGCATCCTTCATGTGCGCCGGCAAATCCACGTTCTTGAGGTAATTGGCGCCGTAAGAATGAGCGAGCGTCATCGCGACCGAATCGGCAGAGACGCGAAAGTTCCAGTCACGAAGAACATCGATTGCGTCACCGATAGCAGGTGTTTTCTGTCCTGACTGATCGTATGCATCGATCAATCCCGGCAAGAGTTTCTCGAATCCCGGCAGGTACGGGTCGTATGCGAGTTCGATGAGCTTATCCAGAGTAAGGCCCGATTGTCCGGTCAACACTCGGACGGCATGAACGCCGCGGAAGTTTTCCGGGTCGGGTGCCATATATCGAGGATAATCCTCGCGCTTCGGGCTGAATTCGGCGGCCGCAGTAAAAGGTGTCGAATTGCAATTCTGAATCCAACCGTTCGGGGGGTTCAGAACCGTCACGATCTCGTCGACCGTATGTAGTCCCTGCCAGTCGGTCGCCGGATCGCTACCGTCCACCGGCTTTGAATAATCCAGGTTCGGATCGCGCTTCGGTACGAAATTGCCATGGTAGTAGGCGATATTGCCGCCGGAATCTGCATACACGGTGTTGTTGGAGGAATTGGTCCGAATATTCATCATCTCGCGAAACTCGTCGTGGCCGCCGAGTTTGGTCCGGATGAATGACTGCTCGAGTGCGTGCACCGGATCCCAGTTGATCTTTGTAGCGACCAGCCTGCCGTCTGTTTCATGCGTCACTGGACCGTGATGCGTGTGATACATGGGGAACGTCCGCTCGGACAAGCTGTTGCCATCTTTGTATTTCAGCGTTACCTCAGAGACTCTGACAGAACGCTTTTCATCGCCGTAGCGGTACAGTAGCTTGCCATCCTCCTCAAAGACGTCCTCGATGAACTCATCGATGAAGTCCGCATACGTGGATGTATGCATCCAACCGGTGTTTTCATTGAAGCCCTGGTAAACAAAGAACTGACCCCACGTTACTGCACCATAGGCGTTGAGGCCTTCTTCGCTGACAACATGAATCTCGCCGCGAAAAAACAGGGACGTGTGCGGATTGATCAATAGCATCGCGTTGCCGGACTCGGTCAGTTCACCGGAGATCGCAAATCCGTTCGAGCCCGCGGGCTCTTCGAAGAGAAGGTCGTGAGGCGATTTGTTGCTACCGTAAAATTCGCTAATGCCGTCAAGCGGAATCTGCTCGATATCACCGCCTATCGAACCTTCGCTGAAAAACAGCGGCATCCAGGGTTCGAAGCGTGTGAGCAGGCGAGGCTGCACATCGGGGTGCGTATATAAATAGTAATTCACACCGTCGGCGAAGGCATCGCACAGGGCTTGTAGCCACTCGGGCGCAGACGCGTATGCGGCTTTCGCCTCATCGATCGTCATATACAGCCGCGCTCGTAGATCGCTGTAAATTGCGACTTCGCCTTCAATTTCCGCTAGCCGGCCGATTGCCCAAATGTAGTTTCGCTCGACGCGATTAAAGTCATCCTCGCTTTGCGCGTACAGCATGCCGAATACAGCGTCCGCGTCCGTCTTCGCAAAGATATGGGGCACACCGAAGTCATCGCGAATGATGGTGACCGCTTCAGCACGAGCCTCGAGCCGCTCAATCTCGGGGTCGACGGCCTGCCGGGCACAGCCGGTCAACGTCAATATCGAAACGAATAGCAGCGTTGTTAAAGAGATTCTCAGTGACATACGATTTCCGTGCTCCAACCAGATTCACCTGTAAATCAGGTCGCTATTCGATTGGCTTTCAGTTTCTATCGATGGCCTGATCCAGTGCGCCATCGTCGATGGCGAGTACCGTTTGCAGCAGAACACTTGCCCCGTTCGCCATGTCTTCAGCCGTCGTGAATTCGTCGGGCGAATGACTGATACCGTTGACGCTTGGAACGAAGATCATTCCTGTCGGCACGATGGCTGCCATGTCCTGTGCATCGTGACCAGCGCCGGATGGCATCAAGCGATACGACAGACCGAGCGCGTCAGCGGCAGAAGAGATAATGTTACGCATCCGCTCGTCCGTAGGCGCAGGAAGGGACGCGACATCAAGTTCCGAGAAACGAATCGGTGTCGAGCGAGCATAGACGATTCGGTCGGCTTCGACATTGATCAGATCGAAGACATGCTGCATTTTGTCAGCGTCGAGGTCACGGATCTCGAGGCTCATCGCGACCTTGCCGGGGATGACGTTCGGCGCTCCGGGAAAAGCCTGAATCCTACCGACCGTCGCCACCTGTCGCCCTGCAAGATCGTTTGCAATACGATTAATAGCCAGCGTTAGCTCTGCCGCTGATACCATCGCGTCCCTGCGACGCTTCATGGGTGTCGTTCCCGCGTGGTTCGCCTTTCCTTCGATCGTAATATCCCACCAGCGAATTCCCACAATCCCTTCAACGACGCCGATATCGATGTTCTCTTCATAGAGTATCGCGCCTTGTTCGATGTGCAATTCGACAAAAGCGGTCAGATCGCCGGGACTCCTGGCAGCGAGATCAAGTCGATCAGAGTCGCCGCCGACATATTCGATACCTTCGCGAATAGTCATGCCGCTGTGGGACACGACGTCGAGTGCCGCGTCGGTCAACTTGCCAGTCATTGCGCGACTGCCGGTAAGGCCGCCTTCCTCGTCAGTGAAGCTTACGACCTCGATTGGATGCCGGGTCTGAATGCCATGCTCGTTCAATAACTCTATGACTTCGATCGCCCCTACGACGCCGACATCGCCGTCGTAATTGCCTCCTCCCGGCACTGAATCAATGTGCGACCCGAAAATGATCGGTGGCAGCGCATTTTCGCTGCCAGCCCGGCGCCCGATAATGTTGCCGGCCGTATCCACATGAACCTCGAGTCCGGCATCCTGCATCAGCGCCATGATATAGCGTCGTCCCTCGAGGTCTGCTTTGCTGAAAGCGACTCGGCTGACGCCGCCCTCGGGATTCGCGCCGAACCGGGACAAAGCCTGGATTCTCTGTTCCATGCGTTCCGCGCTTGCGACTATGTCATTTTGCTGGGCGAAGGTACCGGCAGGCGTGCACGCAAGCAGCGTCACGAATAGTGTGTGAGTGGCGAATAATTGTGTCCAGCTTGACAGCTTGAACATCCGGGTCAGTCGTCTCTTAGTGCCAGAACCAGCAGAACAACACCGTGTTGAATCGAAAACATGGACGCGTCCCTTAGAGCGTTGAGACCGGCGTCCGTCTGCCACATCTGAAAGTAGGTTCCGGCGAGAGCTGAGAATAGTCCGAACCAGACCAGGATCGCGATGCCGCAGCCGGCCAAAGCATAGGATTTGGCAGCGTTGAAGTCATCGGCCGAGGCCTTGCGTGCTTTCAGCAAATCGTACGCGCCTTTGGCCGCAAGCAATCCCGCTCCCATCTCGAGCGCGATGATGATCCAGAGCATTGTCCATGTGAGCGCCGGCGCCGTTATGGCGGGCCCAAAATGTGCGGGGTATGCGCCATGGTCCGCCATACTGGCAACGTAGGCGACGAACCCGTGCGCCGCTTGAAGGTTGACGATGTTCTGTACCGCATAAAAAACGCAGAAGAGAGCGACGAATGCCGCGAGTAAGATCTTGATGAGGCGCATCATGTTGTTCCCCCTATTATTCTTGTTGAGGTCAGGACTAATTCTAGCAGGTACCACGCGGCCGGCTGTTTGAGAGGATCAGTGCTGCGCGCCTGGATGCGGAAGGTGTCGTCGTCCGCGACCGTCGCGGGTCGGTGTGACATACTTCACAAAATAAAGTAAAAGCCTTCAGACTATCAGGCAAATGCTTGACACAAGGTCGTTTCAGGTATGATACTTCGTAAAATAAAGTTAAATAGACCGTGACACTTAAATTCGACGAAATGATCAGCGCTCCTTGTCGCTTAGGCATCCTCGCCACCCTCGTGCCGGGCCAGGCAGTCTCGTTTACCGAGATGAAGGCCGCGACCAGTCTGTCCGATGGCAACCTGCACGTGCAAACGCGCAAGCTGGGCGACGTGGGTTATATCGAGATCACAAAGGTCAAGAAGGGGCGACGGTCGGTGACCGAATTTCGTATTACTGAGCTCGGGCTCGAGCGCCTTCGACTTCATGTCATGAAGTTACAGAAGGTCCTGGACGCGGAGACAGGAGTGAGTTCGCCGGCACCACGCGTGAAACGGCGCGACGATTCGGCGGTCTGGTCGTGACCGGCCCGATGAGAATCGTACTCGGCGCTGATCACGGCGGCTTCGAGCTGAAGACGGGCCTCGCGGCTCACCTGCGGCAGGCTGGCTACCAGGTCGAAGACGTCGGTACTTCATCCCGTGAAGCAGTTGATTATCCCGTCTTTGCCCGGGCGGTCGCGGAGGCCGTATCGCAACGGAAGGCCGACGTCGGCATCATGATTGACGGCGCCGGGATCGGCTCGTGCATGGTCGCCAACAAGGTGCCTGACGTACGTGCGGCGCTCGCCTACGATTTGTCCAGCGCAAGGAACAGCCGCGAGCACAACGATGCCAACGTACTGACCCTCGGAGCCGGCCTCATTGGCGCCGGTCTGGCGCAACAGATCGTCGACGTCTGGCTGACCACCGAATGTACCGAACCGCGGCACCTGAATCGGGTCGCGATGTTCGCTGATTCGCACGCCCTCGGCCCGGCACAAATCCGCGGGGAGATTGCCGATCTGCAGTTGTCCGATCAGGACATTGATCGGGTCGTGACCCGGCTGCATCAGATCCTGGGCCCGATGACGAGCGCCGATCCTGCCGGGCCCGGCGTTGGTGACAACCCCGAGGCGGCGCGCGAGTTCGTGAGGCTCGGTGCCACCGGACTGACCAGCGTCTCTCCAGCCGAGCAGCCTGGAAGTATCCCGGGTGACCTTGCGCGTTACATCGACCACACCATACTCAAGGCCAACGCGACCGAAGAGCAGGTTCGCAACCTCTGCGCCGAGGCCCGCGAATACAACTTCCGTTCGGTGTGCGTGAATCCGATTTGGGTACCATTGGCGGCCGAGCTGCTGCGCGGTACCGAAGTACTCGTCTGCACCGTCGTCGGTTTCCCGCTCGGCGCCAACGAACCCCAGATCAAGGCCATGGAAGCGCGCCGCGCCATTCGCAACGGCGCCCGCGAGATCGACATGGTGATCAACGTCGGGGCACTGAAGAGCGGCAACGATGCCCTCGTGCTTCGCGATATCCAGGCCGTGGTCGAGGACTGCGTCGATGGCAACGCCGTGTGCAAGGTCATTCTGGAAACCGCGTTGCTGACCGATGACGAAAAGCGTCGCGCCTCGGAGCTTGCACGCACCGCCCGCGCCCACTTCGTCAAGACGTCGACCGGCTTCTCGACCGGTGGCGCTACCGTGAGCGATGTGGCGCTCATGGCCGAAGTCGTCCGCGGCGCCGGCATGGAGGTCAAGGCCTCCGGCGGCATCAGTTCCTACAGCGACGCCAAGGCGATGATCGAGGCGGGAGCTACCCGCCTGGGAGCGAGTGCAAGCATTGGTATCGTGCAAGAAGCAAAGTCGACAAGCGTGAGCGCTTGAGGAGTTGAATCGATGGTTGATCTGAGAGCCTACGTTTTTCTTGATTCACTGCAGCCGCAGTTCGCTTCCTTCCAGGCGACGATCTCGAAGGGCTACCTCCCCAAGGTGGGCCAGGCGAGTCTCTTCGTGGAAATCGCCCCGGGCATGGCGATCAATCACATTCTTGATGTCGCACTCAAATCGACGGATGTCACTTGTGGCATGCAGATTGTGGAGCGTCATTTCGGCATGCTCGAGGTGCATTCCGATAGTCAGGCCGATGTCCGCCAGGCCGGGCAGGCGATTCTCGATTCGCTGAGCCTCAAGGAGGAGGATCGGCACAAGCCACGGGTTGTCGCGAACGAGGTTGTCCGGCATCTCGAAGACACGCAGACGATGCTGATTAACCGCTTCCGCCACGGCAACATGATCCTCGCCGGACAGACACTCTTCGTGCTCGAAGTCGAGCCGGCGGGTTATGCGGCGTTGGCGGCAAACGAGGCCGAGAAGGCCGCGGATATCAACATTCTCGAGGTGCGGGCAGTGGGCAGTTTCGGACGTGTCTACATCGGCGGCGAGGAGAAGGACGTAGTGGTGGCCCACGAAGCGGCAACGCAGGCGATCAAGGCCGTCACCGGCAAGACCAGCAAGAAATAGATTTTTTGAACAGACAAACCCGGGTGTGAGGCCCGATTCGCGAGGAGCAAGGCGATGTCAGATGCATTAGGAATGATTGAGTGCCGGAGTTTTCCGGCCATGGTGGAGGCGGCCGACGCGATGGTCAAAGCGGCCAGAGTCGAACTCGTCAGCTACGAAAAAACCGGTGGTGGTTACACCACCGCTGTCGTACGGGGTGATGTAGCGGCTGTCAGGGCAGCTTGTGATGCCGGCCGAACCGCCGGCGCGCGCGTAGGCGATGTGGTAGCCGTGCACGTGATTGCACGTCCTCACACCGGAGTCGACACGGTGATTCCCCTGGGTCGCAGCACCGAACCGGCCAAGAAGTAGTGGCCGCGAAAGCTGATTAGCCGTGAAACTCGCGAAAGTTCTCGGCACCGTCGTTGCCACCGAGAAGGACGCCAAGCTCGAGGGTCTGCGGTTCCTCATGTTGGGTCTCTGGGGTCCCGACAACAAGCCGGCCGGCGGTTCGGTAGTGGCGGTGGATGCCGTCGGTGCGGGCGTTGGTGAGATGGTGCTTTTTGCCAGTGGCTCGTCTGCGCGGCAAACCGAACGCACCGACCAAAAGCCGGTTGACGCAGTCGTGATGGCTATTGTCGATACCTGGGAGATCGAAGGCGACGAAAAATACCGCAAGGGGGAGACTGACGCATGAGCCAGCCGGGAGGTAGCGTTAACCTCCTCACCGACCAGCAGGTCGACATCATCGCTGCTCGTCTCGCCGAACGCTTCTCGGCGCCGGCGGCGAGTGAGACACGAGTCCCCGCGGCTCGCACTGCGCCGGCCACCGCTCCTCGCGCGGCACTCGGCGAAGGTGTCTTTGCAACGGTCGATGACGCGGTCGAGGCGGCAAATGTAGCCTTCCGCCAGCTCGATGGTATGTCGCTCGAAGGGCGGCAGAAGATCATCGCTTCGATTCGGGAGTCAATGCAGGAGCATGCCGAGGAACTTGCCCAGCACGCCCATCGCGAGACCGGGCTCGGCCGACCGGACCACAAGCTGGTTAAAAACCGGCTGGTGACTCGCAAGACCTCCGGCACCGAGGTCCTGGTGCCGCACGCCGTCACCGGAGACAACGGTCTGACGCTCACCGAATACGCACCTTACGGCGTAATCGGCACCATCACCCCGACGACCAACCCGACCTCGACGATTATCTGCAACACGATTGCCATGCTCTCGGCGGGCAATGCAATTGTCTTCAACGTGCACCCCAATGCCCGGGAATGCTCCATGGCGAACGTTCGGCTCCTGCATCGCGCGATTGTCAGCGCCGGCGGCCCTGCCAACCTGGTCAGCGCCGTGGCCGAGCCGACGATCGAATCCGCGCAGGAACTCATGACCCACAAGGGCGTGCGTATTCTCGCCGTGACCGGAGGCAGCGGCGTCGTGCGCCAGGCGATGACGAGCGGCAAACGCGCGATCTGTGCCGGCCCCGGCAACCCGCCCGTGGTGGTCGATGCAACGGCCGATCTCGAGCTCGCCGGGCGCTGCATCGTCGCTGGCGCCTCCTTCGACAACAACATCGTGTGCACCGACGAAAAGGAAGTCATCGCCGTCGACAGCATCATCGACGAGCTGTTGCAGCAAATGAAAAAGCACGGCGCCTATCTCCTGAACGAGCAAGAGCTCCACCAGGTGGAGCGGGCGATCTTCAGCGAGTATCGAGGGCACGGGAAACGCGCGGTGATCGAGAAGGATCTCATCGGTAAGAATGCGAGCGAGATTCTCGCTCGGGCTGGAATCTCATGTCCCGGAGATCCGCCGCTCCTGGTCGCGCGAGTCTCGAATGGTCATCCGCTGGTCTGGACCGAGCAGATGATGCCGGTTCTACCGGTCACCTCGGTGCCCGACGTCGATCGCGGCATCGAACTGGCCAAGGAAGCCGAACATGGCTTCGGCCACTCGGCCGGCATGTACTCGCGAGATATCGAAGCGCTGAGCCACATGGCGCGAACCATCAATACGAGCATCTTCACCAAGAATGGCCCTTTCTTTGCAGGCCTGGGCGAAGGGGGCGAGGGTCACTCGAGTTTCACGATCGCAAGCCCCACCGGCGAAGGGCTCACTGGCCCGGTCGCATTCAGCCGGCTGCGGCGCTGCGTCCTGGTCGATCACTTCCGCATAGTCTGAACGGCATGGTGCAAACAAAAAGGCGACACGGAGCTCTGGCGCTACTGGAATTCGAGACCGTTGCCTCCGGCGTTCTTGCGAGCGACCTCATGGTCAAGCGAGCGCCGATCGCGTTGCTGCGCTGCGGAACGGTGCACCCGGGACGATTCCTGGTTCTGGTCGGTGGCAGTGTCGCCAGCACCGAGGAGGCGTTCGAGATCGGAGTGAAGCTGGGCGAGACCGAGCGCACTCTGCTTGGTCGTGTATTTCTCGGCGACGTTCACCCGAGCTTGCACGATGCAGTGCTCGGCGAACGGCGGGAACTGGCGGGCGACGCACTGGCGGTCGTCGAAACGCATTCTTCGCCAGCCCTCCTGGCCGCGATAGACGCCGCCATCAAAAGCACCCCTGTCGAGCTTTGTGAAGTGCGCCTTGCCGATGACCTCGGCGGACACGCGCTGGCGCTGATGAGCGGCGATCTGACCGATGCCGAGACCGCGCTCGCAATCTGCTCGGAGCGGGCCGGCGATCAGCTGCTGGCGCAGAGTCTGTTGCCACGACTCGATCCCGACCTGCGTCGGCTCCTTGAACAGGGCACCCGTTTCGGTTTATGCCCGGCATTCGAGCCGGCCAGCGCTGAATATCCCGAGGAGGTTGCATGCTCCTGGGTCGGGTAATCGGAACCGTGGTCCCGGCGATGACAGTGGACGAGCTGGATAGCACGCCACTGCTCTGGATCCAGCCGCTCGATCGTGAGGGCCGGGACGAGGGCGAGGCCCTCGTTTGCGCCGACGGCACGCGCATGGCGGGGCCGGGTCAGGTGATTTATTGGGTGGCCAGCCGCGAAGCGGCATTGGCCCTCGATCCGTGGTTCGTCCCGGTCGACGATGCCATCGTCGGCCTGGTCGATGACGTGCGGCTCTATCCGCCCGAGGATCTCGGCTGATGATTCTCGGCCGCATCACTGGCAGCGTCGTGTCGACCATCCACCACCCCATCGTCGAGGGCCACAAGCTGCTTGTCGCCGAGCGACTCGACTCGAGTGGGCGCGCAACTGGCGGCTACGTCATCGCCTTCGACGCCATCGGAGCCGGCCAGGGCGAAATGGTCCTGATCCTCGACGAAGGTAGCGGTGCCCGACAGATTCTCGAAGATGACAAAGCGCCGGTGCGTTCGATCGTCGTCGGCATCGTTGATGCGGTCGAACTCGAGACGAGCTGAAGGCTATACGACTGGCGTGGGCTGGTTACCAGCAAGCCTGCAGCCGACCATCCGTAATCCTGCAGTCGAACTGTCGCAACGGACGACTGCCTTTCTCTACACATTCGCCCGTTGACACGTCGAAAACCCACTGGTGCTTCGGGCAGGTCAGGCGCATGCCTGATAACGCCAGATGCGGGATGTTTGTCACCTGATGCGGACAGCGGCTGTCGTAAACACGGCAGTCGTCGCCGGACCGATAGACAAAGATGCTTCTTCCGTCGCAATTTTCCACATAAGTGATAGCGCCGTCCTCAACCTCAGTCCAATCGAGCAAGTTGTGCCATTCAGGCTCAACGTCCAGCAGTTCCGCCCGAAACTCGGGAATATCCATATCCAGCAGAATATCGATGGCCCAGACGATCTTGGCCAGGCCCAGTGTCGGAAACGCCATGAGTATGGCATCCAGGACTTCATGCGGTGTGGCGCCATCCCGCAGTGCCCGCGGCAGATACTGGCGTAATCCGCGCTCGGTCTGACTGTCTACTTTGGTGATAACGGATATCAGCGAGCGGGTCTTGGGGTCGAGGTGTTTGCCTGACTCTTTCAGAAAGGTGAAATAGGCCTTCATCGCCTCGGGGCGGGCCTTGATCAGGTAGTTCAGTGCGTCGCTCATGACTCGTGCTCCAGACTATCAGTATCGGCGTACCACGAAAGTTTGTCCTGCAAAGCTACGACACTGCCGACAATGATCAAAGCAGGGCTCTTGACCTCGGCGGCGGCGGATTTTTCCGCCAGGGAATCCAGTGTCCCGGTGATAACACGCTGGCTCGCCCGGGTGCCGTTTTCGATAACGGCTGCCGGCGTTGCGGGATCTGCTCCGTGTTCCATGAATCCCCGAGTGATGGTTTCGAGAGACGTCAATCCCATGTAGATAACAACGGTCTGACGAGGCTGGATCAGGCCGTTCCAGTTGAGGTTCAGCTCGCCATCTTTCTCGTGTCCGGTCACCACGACGCATCCTTGTGCATGGTCGCGATGGGTCAGCGGTATGCCTGCGTATGCGGCGCAGCCATTGGCCGCTGTAATGCCCGGTATCACCTGAAACGTAACGCCGTTTTCTGCCAGGGTTTCGATTTCCTCGCCACCACGCCCGAAGACAAACGGATCGCCACCCTTTAGCCGTAGCACTCGCTTGCCCTCTTGTGCCAGGCGAATTAACAGTTTGCTGATCTCCTCCTGCGGCACGGTGTGGTCTTCTTTCATCTTACCGACATAGATGCGCTCGGCGTCCCGGCGCACGAGATTGAGGATGCCTTCGCCGATGAGCCGGTCGTACAACACCACGTCGGCCTGCTGCATCAGGCGAAGCGCACGAAAAGTCAGCAGATCCGGATCGCCCGGCCCGGTACCCACCAGATACACCTCACCGCGCGGCGGTTTGTCGCCTTCGGTTGCGGCTTCTTCGAGCAGCGTG
>Ga0255052_10001392_pt1 | contig 18168 bp, 14 predicted proteins | sample JV7_2_21_MG_FD_188632 | JGI IMG/M metagenome (GOLD analysis project Ga0255052, IMG submission 188632) | Seawater microbial communities from Jervis Inlet, British Columbia, Canada - JV7_2_21 | ecosystem: Environmental > Aquatic > Marine > Inlet | place: Canada: British Columbia | collected... | reverse complement strand
TGGGCTCGCCCGTTTCGAGCAGCTCGGCGAGATACTTCTTGCGCAGCCAGCGCCGAAACTCCATGTCGAAGTCTGGCGGTGACATCTGGAAGGCTCGCTCGATGGCTCGGCCGACGCGACCTCCGAGAGTGTTGCGGAATTCGATCAAGAAGTCACGAAAGCCCTCGCGACCCCACTTGTCGACCATGAACTCGAAGACGGCGTAGCCGAAGCGATAAGCAAAGAATCCGGAAGCCCCTCCCTGAGTGATCGGCGGGATCATGTCGTTGACCACCGCATCCCGGACGAACATTTTGTCGCGGGCCGACTCCTCGCCCTCCATGAAGCTGGCCATGCCCTCCATCAGCCATTGCGGTGCTCCCGAGGCTACGCCACGACCCGTGTTGCCCCCAAACAGAATGTGGTACTGGAAGATGTGCGTGAGCTCGTGAAGCATCAGCGCCCAGAGATCTGGATCCGACAGGTCGACGGGCATGAACATCCGCTTGCGCAGATCGGTGGCGAAAGCGCCGATGCCTTCGGGGATGAAGTTCTTGATCTCGTTGTTCTGCTCGAAAGCCGAGTGGGTTTCGTAGAAGATGAGCGAGGTCGGCTTCTGGATCTGGTAGTCGAACTCCTGTGACAGCTGATCGTACGCACTCTCAGCGAAGGAGACGACCTTCTGCAGCAACTCCTCTTGGTCGGTGTAGTAGTAGACGTCGAAATGAGGCGAGTGATAGATCTTCCACTTGAAATCGCGGTACTGCACCTTGTTCTTGCCGAAAAAGCCGAGGTAGGGCGACTGGGCCCTGGCCAGCGCCGGCAGCAGGACCAACGCCAGGACTGCGAAGACAAGAACTGCAATGGAAGAGTATCTGCGACTCACGCGGCGCTCCTTCTCACTAATTGTTGAACAGGACCCGCCTGGCTTCGACCCACTTCTGGGTGAAAATGCCAGCGATACGGTCCTCGAGAGCGTAGAGGTTCTCGAACATTCCGGCCAGAGGATCGGCCTTTTCCGCTTCGAACTGCCTGAAGTCCTTGAAATTGTCGGCGTAGAGCCGCTCACCGGTGCGGCCGTCAAAGACCTGCATGACGATGTCGTATTCGTAACCCGTGTGCTCCACCAGTTCCTGGCGGTAGTAGGTACGACCGTCGAATGGTGAGATGTATTCCTGTGTTCTGTAACCACTGCGATCCTGAACATCGAAATCCAGGCTGCCCGTAACGATCAGATCCGCCTGCGTGCGCTCACCGATGTAGCGCCAGAAGTCTGTGTCCTCGGCCAGGTCTTCTAGATCGTAGGTGGGGTAATCCACCGGACCGCTGTCCAGGATCTTGAGACGGGTGTTGCGCCTGATCAAGCGGCGCAGATAACGGTCGAATTCCCTCTCGACGTTGACGCCCCGCCGCTCGACCGATTGCTCACCCTCCTGACTCAGCACCAGAAAGGGTGTAACCGTCACGGTCTTGCGATCGAGAAGATCGATGCGCGCCCGAACTGGCAGACGCAACTGGACCTCTACTTGATCCGCCTGCGAGGCCGTGGCGGGCATTATCACCAGGGCCAGAGCTCCAAGAGCCTCGATCAACCTCAAGATCGGACGAGATGATGGTCTAGGTGGGCACATGGTTCGATTCCAGGCTCGGTTCGGCCACTCGAATGGACACTACTGTCCGCTTTGAGAGGACGGCGGGTCGCTGGCCTCCCCGGCCTCCTGTTCGGATTCCTGTTGAGCTTGCGTCTCGACGGGAGCGTCTTCTTCGGCCGGTTTGAAGGCCTGGTAGAACTCGATAAAGCGGCTGTAGTTGCGCTTCAGCTCGCGGTTCGTCGAATCGGCTTTCAGAGCCTCCTGGTAAGCCAGCAGCGCATTCTCGTACTGACCAATGGCCTCATAGGCGACCGCGACATTGTTGAGGACTTTGCCGTTGTTGGGCTCTTGCTCAGCCGCCCGCTTGAAGCGGAACAACGCCTCGCTCCAGAGACCGCGCTGGGCCATCTTGACCCCGAACGACACCTCCTTGTCCATATCTGGACCCTCGGCGGCCAACCCGAGAGCTGACAGACAGACGGTCAGAACGAAGACTGCAACGGGGCGCCAGAAGTCTACCCGACGCATCGATACTCGCTTCCTTCGTATCTCAGGGCTGTCCCTCCTAAGGAGAGATTTGTTCCTTGCTGGAGAATCAACGAACCTCCTTCGCAGTATATACGACGCCCACTCCATTCAGATTCCTTGCCAACTTGTCCGAAGGGCACGATTGTCAGCCCAGATTCCGTCCTTTGGATCGTCTGGAATCGATGCCCCATGCGCGATCCTCAGGTCACGAGACAGCATCTTATCGCCCTCAACAGCGGCGAAACGCTGGCCAGGGATTCCATCTGCAAGCTGGCCTTGGGTTTGGACCAATGGATCGAATCTGCAGAGTCTGCCACCATTCTCAGCCACCGACACCAGGTCCCGCAGGCCGACTTCGACACAGCGCGACGCCTCGTCCGTTCCGCCGACACCCTGGCGGATCGACAGCAGCGCCAGGCTCGTTCACTGGGGGTAGAGATTCTCACCCTCGTTGACGATGCCTATCCCGAGTATCTACATCAGCTCGAGCTGCCGCCGCCGGTGCTCTACATCCGGGGCCGGCTCCCTACGGCTCCCGCCGTCGCCATCGTGGGGTCGCGCCGGGCGACATCCTTGGGTCTCGAGGTGGCAGAGCTGTTTGGGCGGGAGCTGGCGGCTTGCGGGCTGACGGTGATCTCCGGGTTCGCCCGTGGCATCGACATGGCGGCACACCGCGGCGCCGTGAGCGCTGCCGCGGGTCGCACCGTGGCCGTGCTCGGCTGCGGCCTCGATGTGGACTATCCCAGACGCAGGAGTCGGATCCGCAGCTCGATCGCATCCCGGGGTGCATTGGTCAGTGAATTCCCATTCGCCGCCCAGCCGCTGCCCCGAAACTTTCCGATCAGGAATCGGATCATCGCGGCGCTGTCGCTGGGCACGCTCGTGGTTCAGGGAACCCCGAAGTCAGGCTCTCTCATCACCGCTCGCCTGGCTCTCGACCTGGGGCGGGATGTGTACGCCGTGCCGGGGTCCATCTTCGAGAAACGCTCGGCCGGACCCAACGCCCTGATCCAGGACGGGGCACTTCTTGTCAAACAGCCCGACGAGATCCTCGAAAGCCTGCCGATCTCGATTCGTGAATCGCTCAACCTGGACCTCGGCAGGGACCGGCAGCCCGCTCTCAACGGACCTCTCGGAGAGCTGCTGGCGTCTCTCTCTCCAGGTCAGATGGTGACCGCAGATCAACTCGTCACCGTCACCGGCGAGCCCCTGGACCGTGTCCTCGGATCTCTGATGGAGCTGGAGATGCTCGGTCTCGTAAAAAGGCTTCCCGGCGCCGTCTTCTGCCGCAAGCCTTGACACGGTCGCCTTGCAGGGAATCGAAACAGGATGGTAACGTCCCGCACCTGCTGCTGTCCCCACCAGCCGACACGGAAACTCTGGCATGTCTGCACTCGTCATCGTCGAATCACCAGCCAAGGCCCAGACCTTGTCGCGCATCCTCGGTCAGGGCTTCCAGGTCGAAGCGAGCTACGGGCACATCCGCGATCTACCCGAGAGCGCCGCTCAGATACCGGCTCGATACAAAAAGGAGTCCTGGGCACGCCTCGGTGTCAATGTGAGCCAGGACTTCGAACCGCTCTACATCATTCCCAGCGACAAGAAGAAGTACATCAAACGGCTACGGGAGGCCCTCGCCGATGCTGACGAGCTCCTGCTGGCCACGGATGAGGATCGCGAAGGTGAGAGCATCAGCTGGCACGTGGTCGAAGTTCTGAAGCCCAAGGTTCCCGTCCGCAGGATCGTCTTCCACGAGATTACCGACGAAGCGATCCACGCTGCCCTCGATAACGCCCGTGAGATCGACTCCAATCTGGTTCGGGCTCAGGAGAGCCGGCGGATCCTGGATCGGCTCTTCGGCTACGAGCTCTCGCCGGTTCTCTGGAAGAAGGTTCGCAGTGGGCTCTCAGCCGGTCGCGTCCAGAGTGTTGCGGTACGCCTCTGCGTCGATCGGGAACGAGAGCGGCGGCGGTTTCAGCGGGCCAACTATTGGGACGTGGAGGCGGAGTTCGCAAAGGATGAACTGCATTTCACCGCCCGTCTAGTCAAGGTCGGTGACCACAAGGTAGCAACGGGCAAGGACTTCGAGCCCGATTCGGGTGAGCTCAAGAAAAGCTCCCGAGCTACCTGGATCCGTAGCGGCGAAGAAGTAGCGGAGCTGATCGCCGCCTGGACCGAGCCGTGGAAGGTCACTTCCGTCGAGGTCAAGCCCCTGGTCCGCCGACCGGCTCCACCCTTTACGACCTCCTCCCTGCAGCAGGAGGCCAATCGCAAGCTGAGATTCTCGGCCCGCCACACCATGCGTGTGGCCCAACGCCTGTACGAGGGTATCGATCTCGAAGGGGATCGAGTCGGCCTGATCACCTATATGCGTACCGACTCGGTGACGTTGGCAGAGCGTGCACTGCAAGAGGCACAGCAGCTCATCAGCGGCCGCTACGGAGAAGTCTTTGCCCAAGGGCCCCGCCGATACAAGACCAAGAGCAAGATGGCCCAGGAGGCCCACGAAGCCATTCGCCCGACGATGATCTCGCGAACGCCAGATCAGCTCCAACGGTTCTTACAGCCGGACGAGCTGCGTCTTTACGAGCTGATCTGGAATCGGACCGTGGCCAGCCAGATGGCCGATGCCAGGCTGCAGCGTACTGCAGTCGAGATCACGGCGCCCGCCGCGGAAGTCGATCGAACCGGTCTGTTCACCGCCACCGGTACGACGATCGAATTCCCCGGCTTCCTCAGGGTCTACGTCGAGGGCACCGACGATCGGCGCACCCAACTCTCCGACCAGGAGACGATTCTGCCAGAGCTGCAAGAGAGCGAGCCCTTGACCTCACTCGCCCTCGAGCCCAAATCGCGGGAGACGTCACCACCGGCCCGCTATACGGAAGCGACGCTCATCAAGAAGCTGGAAACCGAGGGGATCGGTCGCCCCTCTACGTATGCATCGATCATCGACACCATCCAAAGGCGCGGCTACATCATCAAGAGAGGCAATGCTCTGACCCCGACGTTCACCGCCTTTGCGGTCACCGAGCTGCTGGAGAAGCACTTCTCCGACCTGGTAGACGTCAAGTTCACTGCCAGGATGGAGCAGCAACTCGACGAGATCGCCGCCGGAGAGTTGAACTGGCAGGATCACCTGCACGGTTTCTATTTTGGGGAAAAAGCTCAAGGGTCGGGTCTCGAGGCTCAGATCGCCGAGCAGGAGCCCAAGATCGGCTTCCCGAGAATCGAGATCGGCAAGAACCCTGAAACTGGGCAGACGATCGTCGTCCGGGTCGGGCGCTACGGTCCCTACCTGCAACAGGATGGGGAGAACGGAGAGAAACTCGCCGCCTCTGTCCCCGACGATGTGCCGCCTGCCGATCTGACTGTGGCCGAGGCCGTTCAGCTCCTGGACAAGGCAAGCAAGGGTGCCCAGATGCTGGGGCACCACCCCGATGATGAGGATCCGATCTACCTTGCTCACGGCCGCTACGGACCCTATGTTCAAAAGGGTGAGACCCCTGAGAGAGGTAGCAAAACAGCCAAGCCCAAGCGGGCCTCGTTGCCGAAGGATGTTGCCGAGGAAGAAGCGACGCTCGAGCTTGCCTTGAAATGGCTGTCATTGCCACGCAGCCTGGGCGCTCACCCCGAGAAGGGTGACGAGGTCGTTGCAGCCAGCGGCCGCTTTGGCCCCTACATCAAGTGCGGAGACGATACGCGCTCGTTGACCGCCGAGGACGACGTCTATTCAGTCGGCCTCGACAGGGCCCTCGAACTTCTAGCCCAGCCCAAAGCAAGGCGCGGCCAGCGCCGAGCTCCCCGTCAGGCGTTGAAGGACTTCGGCGAGGGAGAAGGAGGCAATATCCAACTCATGGAGGGGCCCTATGGGGCCTATCTCACCAACGGTGAGCTCAACGCCTCACTGCCCAAGGGAGTCGATCCTCAAAAGCTCGACAGGGAAGAGGCGGCGCGGATTCTCAACGAGCACGGCAAGAAGCCCAAACGCCGTCGCCGTCGCAGCAGCAAGTAGGCGATCCCGTCTCCCCCCTATAATCGTCTATCAGTGAGCTCGACAGTCCACATCATTGGTGGGGGTCTGGCTGGTAGCGAGTGCGCCTATCAGCTCGCGCAGCGTGGCGTACCCTCAGTGCTTTGGGAAATGCGACCGGTCAAGACGACTCCCGCTCACAGCACGGGCCAGCTCGCCGAGCTCGTCTGCAGCAACTCCCTGCGCAGCGATGATCCCCATCATGCGGCAGGTCTTCTCAAACGCGAGCTCGAGCGCTTTGGATCGTTGATCATTGCGGCCGCTCGTCGTGCCGCTGTCCCGGCCGGTAGCGCCCTGGCGGTCGACCGCGAACGGTTCGCTGCCATCGTCACCGAGACTCTCGAAACCGCCTCGAGAGTCGAGGTCTGCCGCCGCGAGGCAACCGAGATCCCAGACGGAGACGTTGTGATCGCGACCGGCCCACTCACCTCCGAGAGTGTCGCCGCCGTCCTCACAGATATTCTTGGGGAGACCTCTCTCTACTTCTACGATTCCATCGCCCCTATCGTGGACGGCGAAACGCTCGACATGTCGGAGCTGTTCTGGGCTTCTCGCTACGGCAAAGGGGGTCAGGACTATTTGAACTCTCCTTTGGATCGGGAGACCTATCTGCGCTTTCAGCGGGCCGTCGTCGATGCCGAGCTGGCACCTCTACGCGACTTTGAGCAGCACCTCTTTTTCGAGGGCTGCCTGCCCATCGAAGAACTGGCCAGGCGCGGTGTCGACACCCTGCGATTCGGTCCCATGAAGCCGGTCGGTCTCGAGACGCCCGAGGGCCATCGCCCCTATGCCGTCGTGCAGCTGCGACAAGAGAGCCTGGCCAGGAATCACTTCAACCTGGTCGGTTTTCAGACACGGATGAAATGGCCGGAGCAGAAGCGCATCTTCCGCCGGCTGCCGGGTCTCGCCAAGACCGAGTTTGTCCGGCTTGGTCAGGTCCACCGCAATACATTTATCAACGCACCTCGACACCTCGACCCGTATTACCGTCTGCGAGCGGACCCCAGGATCCGTCTGGCGGGCCAGATCACCGGCGTCGAAGGTTATCTCGAGTCGGCGGCCAGTGGCCTGGCCGCTGCCCTCTACATCAGTCAGGAACGGCAGAGCCGACCGCTGGAGGCCTTCCCTGCCACGACGGCACTGGGCGCCCTGGCCCGCCATCTAACCGAGTCGAAAGCGAAACACTTTCAACCCGCTAACATCAACTACGGACTCTTTGCCGACCTGGGGAAAAGGGTCCCCAGACGCCAACGGCGGCAGGCCTACGTCGTGCGGGCCTGGCAGGATCTGACGGAGTGGGCCCAGAGAAACCGTGTGGAGATAGAGGAGATCCCTTGCGAGGCCTCATCGCTCGCTATCTCGAATACCTAGCCGACGAGCGGATTGTTTCCCCCCACACGCTGCGGGCCTACGGCAGCGATGCGGATCGATTCCTCGCGTTTCTCGCCCAGGACTTCCTCGGCAAGAGCGCCGATCAGATCCGCCCGTCGGAGGTCGATTCACTGGCCGTCAGGTCCTTTGTCGCAGCCCTGGCACGGAACGGCGTCAGCAAGCGCAGCCAGGCACGAAGTCTCTCCTCCCTGCGCGGCCTTTTTCGTTTTGCCTGTCGCGAGGGCGTGCTCGACAACAATCCTGCAGCTGCAGTCAGGAGCCCAAAACAGGCGAGCCATCTGCCACGGCATCTGCGGCCAGGTGAGATCGAGAACCTCCTCGACGCGGCAGGTGGAGACGCGCCGCTACAGCGGCGTGACCGGGCCCTCCTGGAGCTGCTTTACGCCTCCGGGCTGCGGGTCAGCGAGCTGACCCAACTCGATTGGGACGACCTGGATCTCGAAGCCAGAACCTTGAGAGTCATGGGCAAGGGAGGTAAGGAGAGGATGGTTCCGTTTGGCGAACCTGCCGCCCAGGCTCTCTACGGGTGGCTGGAGATGTGGGATGGTGTCCGCAAAGTGACACCCACCACCCACGAGTCAGTTTTTCTCAACTATCGCGGCGGTCGCCTCGGCGCTCGATCGGTACGCCGGATCATCGACCGCTATGTCGACAAGGCGGCTCTCGCTGCGGGTGTCCATCCCCATACGCTTCGCCATACGTTTGCGACCCATCTCCTCGAGAGCGGCGCCGACCTGCGGACGATCCAGGAGCTGCTGGGGCACAGCTCCTTGTCGACGACCCAACAATATACCCACGTGGAGATCGAGAGACTCTTGCAAATCTATCGCGAAGCCCATCCCCGTGCCCGGAGACGCGAGGAATGACCCCGGAACCCGAGCCCATGACATTCTCCTGCACCCCTGGCGGGGGCATCGCACTGGGGATTCGCAGATTGTCCCGCTTCTTCTCGGCCCTCGTCGCGCTGATGGTCCTGGCCGCCGCGGCTTGCTGGATCACGGGACGCCTCTTCCCGGGGTTTTTGGCGCTGGCAGTGGCGAGTCTGGTCGCTTTTACCTGGCGCATGAGCAACGACCTGCGGCCCCGGCAATTGATGCTGGAGAGGGGCCTGCTGATGATCGCCACGCCACGGCAGCTCATCGAGTTCTCCATCGAGGGCGCCACGATCCGCCCGCTCGAAGACGACGAGAGGGCCCACCTGGAGAGATTGGCGTCGGCCGGCGGAGTCGTAGCGGGATCCGGCGGCTTCGATTCGCGGCATCTCGGAGAATTCGATCTCTACGCCTCCGATTTCGCCAACGCTCTCTATATTCGGGGTCTCGAAGTGAAGCTGGTAGTGACGCCCGATCAGCCTGCAGAATTCATCCGGACCTTCCGTCAAATGACGGACTCCCCCCTGCTACAATCCTCAGCTCATGAGTAGTTTCAAGGCAACAACCGTTTTGCTGGTGCGTCGGGATGGCAAGACCTGCATGGCCAGTGATGGCCAGGTCACTTTCAACGACACGATCATCAAGGAAGCTGCGCAAAAGGTCAGAAGGGCTGGCAAGGGCGACATTCTGGTCGGCTTTGCGGGAGGGGCCGCTGACGGCTTGGCCCTGTTCTCCCGCTTCGAGTCGAAGCTGGATGAGTTCCAGGGCAACCTGGAGAAGGCGGTGGTTGAACTGGCCAAGGACTGGCGTACGGACCGCGTGCTGCGACAGCTCCAGGCTCATATGATCGTTGCCGGCAAGGAGGCCAGTTTTCTGGTGTCGGGCAACGGCGATCTCATGCAACCCGATGAGGACGGGGTCCTGGCCATAGGATCTGGAGCCAACTACGCAACCGCGGCGGCAAGAGCTCTTCTGGAGCACACATCCCTATCAGCGGCAGAAATCGTCCGCGAGGCGATGAGGATTGCGGCCCGAATCTGCGTCTACACAAACGATCAGCTGACTCTCGAGGAACTCTGAGCCCATGGCCCTCGACAAGCTCACTGCCGAACAGAGTGAATTGCGTCTGGAGGACCTGACACCACGACAGATCGTCTCCGAGCTCGACAAGTTCGTGGTCGGACAGCACGACGCCAAGCGCGCGGTAGCCATCGCCCTGCGCAATCGCTGGCGCCGACAGCAATTGGAACCCAGCCTGGCCGAAGAAGTGCTGCCAAAGAACATCCTGATGATCGGTCCAACTGGCGTCGGCAAGACCGAAATCGCCCGCCGCCTGGCCAAGCTCGCCAAGGCCCCATTCAGCAAGGTGGAGGCCAGCAAGTTCACCGAGGTAGGCTATGTCGGCCGTGATGTGGAGTCCATGGTGCGCGATCTGGTGGAGATCGCTGTCGGGATGGTCCGCGACGAGAATCGGGAATCGGTTCGGGAGGCGGCAGCCCAGCGGGCCGAGGATCGCCTCCTGGAGCTTCTGATTCCCGCATCCTCGGTCCCGCCCAGCGCTGACAGCCCCGACGCTGATTCAACCCGGGAGAAATTCCGCCAGAAGCTCCGTAGCGGCGCCCTTGACGAGCGCAGCGTCGAGATCGAGGTGGAAGACTCCTCGACCCCCAGCTTCGAGATGTTCACGCCTCAAGGTGTCGAAGAAGTCGGTATCAATATCAAGGAGATGCTGCCGGGATTCTTCGGCAAGCGCCGCAAACAATGGGTAACCGTCGCCGAGGCCCGGGAGATCATCGAACAGGAGGAGGCCGAGCAACTCATCGACCGGCAGCAGGTGGCGCGCGAGGCCCGAGCCCGGGTCGAACAAGGTGGCATCATCTTTCTCGACGAGATCGACAAGATCGCCGGCCACGACAGTGGTCAAGGACCCGACGTCTCACGGGAGGGCGTCCAAAGGGATCTCCTACCCATCGTAGAGGGCAGCACCGTGGCCACCAAGCACGGCGCGGTCAAGACCGATCACATCCTCTTCATGGCGGCTGGCGCCTTCCACGCCAGCAAGCCTTCGGATCTGATCCCGGAGCTCCAGGGTCGTTTCCCCATCAGAGTCGAGCTCAACGCCCTCACCGAGGACGATTTCATCCGTATCCTCACCGAGCCCAAGAACGCTCTCACCAAGCAGTACTCCGCTCTCCTGGGAACGGAAGGCCTGACCGTGGAGTTCACAGACGACGCGATCCACGAGATTGCGCGCCTCGCCGTCGAGGTCAACTCCAGCACCGAGAACATCGGTGCCCGGCGCCTGGCCACCCTTATGGAGCGAGTCCTGGATGAGATCTCCTTCGAGGCACCCGACATGGAAGGCGTGAATGTAACTGTCGACCAGGACTATGTCCGGCGGGCATTGACCGACATCGTCAAGGACCAGGACCTGACCCGTTATGTCCTCTAGGTCTCTCGCAGTCCTCCTGCTCCTTTTGGTACTGGTACCGGCCTGCGGCCGCAAGGAACCACCACAACCGCCGCCGAGCAGGATCCCCGCTCCCATCAGCGATCTTTCGATCCAACAACGCGGCCGGGAGATCATGCTGACCATGACCTATCCCAGCGTCACCCTCGGTGGCCTGCCCAGCGAGGATCTCGAAGCGATCGAAATCTTTCAGATGACTCGGATCATCTCAGCGATGATAGAGCCGGATGAAGAAGAGGCGGGAGTCGACGAGACCGAAGAGGCCAGCGCCGAAGATGAGGGTCTGACCACCGAGCCAGAGGAGTCGGAGGAGTCCGAGGAACCGGAAGGCAGCCTCTTCAGCTTGCCCACCGCAGTAAGCGGAGCAACAGAAGAAGCCGCCAAGGAAGATCTCATCGATGTTCGCGGCCGTGACTTTGCGGCTGCGGCGGAACTGGCCTGGACCCTTCGGGCCTCAGAGCTCGACTCATCTGTCGTCGGTGACGAGGTGATTATCAGGATGCCCATCGATGAGTCCTCGGGCACCGAGACGGAAGAGGAGATTCTGGTCTTCGGGGCCCGATCCATAGCTGCCGGCCGTCGCCCTTCGCCCTTCTCCAACCTGGTCAAGCTCTTCCCGCGCACCCCACCTGCCGCGCCCAGCGAACTCTCAGTCGAGGCCAGTCCTCAGGGAGTCCAGGTCGAGTGGAAACCCAGTGCAGACGCCATCGGCTATCGCGTCTACCGGCGCAATGCAAAGGTCCGCGACTACGGCGAGCCACTCTACTCGGGCTCGAAAGACAGCTCGAGTCATCTCGACCGGACCGCCGAATTCGGACGTCGGTATATCTACACGGTAACCAGTGTCAGCTCCGATCTGCCTCTGGTCGAGAGCGCTGTCGTAGCCGAGCACGAAGTCGACTACCAGGATCGCTTCCCACCGGCGAGGCCCACCGAGGTGGTCGCCCTGGCCGAAACCGGGCGTGTGCGACTTCTATGGCAGCCGTCCACCTCGGAAGACACCGAGGGCTACTGGATCTACCGCCAGGATCCGGGGCGCAGTTTCGAGCCGATCAACACCGACCTGGTCCTGGGATCCGAGTACCTCGACCGCGATCTACTCTCGGGTGTTGTGTATCGCTACTACCTCCTGGCGGTAGATGCTTCGGAAAACCAGAGCGAGCCCAGCGACGAGATCGAAGTTCGCGTGCCATGAGGCGCTTCTTTCGCCTTTCGGGCGGTGGCAACGACTTCCTGGCACTCGTTGGACCTGTCGCCGAGCCATCGTCGGGGGAGATTCGCGCCCTGTGCCATCGCGGACTTTCGGCGGGCGCCGACGGACTTTTTATTCTGGAGCGACGTGCCAGCACCGTCGGCATGCGCTACTTCAATGCCGATGGCCGAGAAGCCGAGCTCTGCTTGAACGGCACTCGCTGTGCTGTTCGCCTGGCTACACATCTGGGTTGGGGGGATGGACAGCTGAGCATGGTGACGGGTGCCGGCACCTTTCGCGGGCAGATTGTAGGCGCCAGCAGGGTGACTCTCGATCTTCCAAGACCGGAGGTGCCGAAGCTGCGAAATCTCACGCAAGACGGGACGACCTACACCGGCTGGCAAGTTCTGGTGGGAGTCCCCCATTTCGTCATCCACTGGCCCGAATCCCTTGCCCTCGCACCCGTCGGTGAGTTGGGTAAGCTCCTCAGAAAACATTTCCTCTGGGGAGAACAGGGGTCCAACATCGACTTTGTTCGGTTTGCCGATGCCGACCGACTCGAGATCCGTACCTTCGAGCGCGGGGTCGAGGCCGAGACCCTCGCCTGTGGAACCGGGGTGATGGCCGCTACCGCTGCGGGTTTGTCAGTCCAGAAACTACAGCTACCCGTATGCGCCCTGACGCTGGGCGGCTTCGAGCTCACAGTCGGCCCAGCGCGGTCGGTCGATGATGAGAATCTCTGGTCCCTGACCGGCGACGCCCGCCTCATCGCCGAAGGCACCCTCCACCCCGGCGCCCTCGAGCTCCCCCCACCACCCGCCTGGACCTGAACGGCACACCCTTTGAACCGGCCGGCCTCGGCGCCGGCCATTCCGGAGGGGACAGCTCGGTAGGAGGGATGCTCAAAGCATCTGGGATGACCTGCCTGGCGAACGTCTCGGGCTTGTAGGGGCCGGCCTCCGTGCCGGCCCGCCGATGTCTTGGCACCGAACAGTTTTGTGCACGATGGACGATGGGAGGGCGCAGAGGCCCTCCCCTACAGTCTAGAGGCACCCTGCCAGGGAACCCAAGACTCTTTGGTCGTCCCGTGCCTCGGTGTCTGGAATCCGCTAGCGGGAGGGCGGGGGACCCCAGACCGTTCCCGGTGTCCCGCAGAGGGGGCTCACGACCGTAGGGGCGGGCCTCTGCGCCCGCCCGTCGTCCTTCGTGCATTACAGGTCAGTGCGCAGATGTCATCCAGCGCGCCGGAGTGCGCAGGTGAGCGCCCACCCGTCATATTCCTCTCAGCGCGATCCGTCCCCTCTAGGGACACTGGGAATGGTCCATTCAGGCCCAACCGCTCACCGTGGAGAAACTCAATCGGCTCGCACGGAGGCCCGGCCGCCACATCGGTCGTGTCCCGGAGACGATCTGCAGGTGATTCTCACCATGCTAATCTGCGAGCCCATGAGCAAGGGTTCGTTTCCGCCGGTCGACGAGCAGTTGGCCCTGCTCGAACGTGGTGTCGCTGATCTGGTCGACATAGACCAGCTGCGCTCCAAGCTGGAGCGATCGCGAGACTCCGGCAAACCCCTGACAGTCAAGACCGGTTTCGACCCCTCTACTCCTGACCTCCACCTGGGACACTCGGTCCTGCTCCACAAAATGAAGCACTTCCAGGATCTCGGACATCGGGTGATCTTCCTCATCGGCGACTTCACCGGCATGATCGGCGACCCTTCGGGCAGGAACAAGACCCGGCCCCAGTTGACCCGCGAAGAGGTCCTGGAGAACGCCCGCACCTATGAGCGTCAGGTCTTTCATATTCTCGACAAAGAGAAGACCGTCGTGGACTTCAACAACCGGTGGCTCGGCAAGTTGGGCTCGGACGGCATGATTCGCCTGGCGGGCCGCTACACGCTGGCGCGGATGATGGAGCGCGACGACTTCCGCTCCCGCTTCGCCGCCAATCAGCCCATCAGTCTCCACGAACTGCTCTATCCCCTGGCCCAGGCCTACGATTCCATCGCCTTGGAGGCGGATGTGGAGCTGGGCGGCCACGATCAGATCTTCAATCTGCTGGTAGGACGCGATCTCATGAAGGAGGAGGGGCTAGAGCCCCAGGTCGTACTGACCGTGCCCCTGCTGGTCGGTGTGGACGGCACCGAAAAGATGTCCAAAAGCCTCGGCAACCACATCGCCCTGGAGGATCCGCCAAAGGAGTACTTCGGCAAGACCATGTCCATCCCCGACGCCCTGATGTGGGACTGGTACCTTTTCTTGACCGATCTGTCCGAAGAGGAGATCCAACGGCGTCGGCAGCAGGTCGAAAAGGGCGAGCTTCACCCCAAGATGGCCAAGGCAGAGCTGGCATCGCTGCTCACCGCCGATTATCACGGCCAGGAGGCGGCCCAGCGGGCTGCTGCCGAGTTCAAGAAGGTTTTCGCCGACGGCGGAGTCCCCGATGAGATTCCGCTGATCCATCTCGAGGGGACGGCCAATCTACCGTCGGCGCTCACGGACGCCAATCTGGCCGCCAGCAAGAACGAAGCCCGACGGCTCATTCAGCAGGGGGCTGTCACCATCGATGGCGAGAAGGCTCGAGATCCCTTCCTGGAGCTCGCACCCCGGGCCGAGCCCTATCTCTTCAAGGTCGGCAAGCGCCGATTCGCCAACCTTCAGATCGACTGAGTCCGGTTCCAGGTGCTCTGAGGATGCCCGGCAGGAACTGCGGTCTGTTGCGCTGCCACAGCGCCCTACCCGTGCTAGCCTGAAGCGCCATGACGGGGGATGAAAAGGAGACCAGGGGTGTGCCGCCCGAGGTGCTCGAGGACGAGCCCGACACCCATGTTCACATTCCCGATCTACCCCTGGCGCTGCGGATTCTTCTCCTGATCCTGGGGTGGCTCGTCGTCGTTCTGGGATTGGCCGGGCTACTCCTGCCGGGCCTGCAGGGAATCCTCCTGCTGCTCCTGGGTGCAGCCATTCTTTCGGCGGCCAGCGACTCGGTACATCGGTGGTTGGAAAAGGTGTTGGAACACCGACCCAAGATCCGCCAACGCCTCAACGCCTTTCGACGGAAGCTGCATTCGAAACTGAGTCGGCGAGAGTAGTCTGACTAGCGCTCGCTGATGGGAGGCAGGTCCCTCTCGGTCTCGCCGGTGTAGATCTGGCGCGGCCGCTGGATGCGCCCTTTGGGATCCCCCTTCATCTCCTTCCAATGGGCGATCCATCCCGGCAATCTGCCCAGGGCGAACATCACCGTGAACATGTTGGTCGGAATCACCATGGCCCGATAGATGATGCCGCTGTAGAAGTCGACGTTCGGGTAAAGCTTGCGCTCGACGAAATAGGGATCCTCCAGCGCGATCACCTCCAGGTTCCGGGCAATGTCCAGCAGCGGGTCGTCCACCCCCAGTTGATCCAGGACCTTGTCGGCCTCCCCCTTGAGCAACTTGGCCCGCGGGTCGTAGTTCTTGTACACCCGGTGACCGAAGCCCATCAGGCGGAAGCCCGAATCTTTGGCCTTGGCCATCTCCACGTACTTCTTGTAGTTGCCGCTGTCCTGCCGGATCATCTCCAGCATCTCGATGACCTTCTGGTTGGCACCGCCATGTAGGGGTCCGGACAGGGCGCTGATCCCGGCGGCGATGGAGGAAAACAGACTGGCGCCGCTGCTACCCACCATCCGCACGGTGGAGGTGCTGCAATTCTGCTCGTGATCGGCATGGAGGACCAGCAGCAGATTCAGGGCATTGTCCAGCACCTCTGGAACCTCGTAGGGCTCGGTAGGCACCGCAAACATCATGTGCAGGAAGTTCTTCGTATAGGCCAGGTCGTTTCGGGGATAGACATACGGTTGACCGATGGACTTTTTGTAGGAAAGAGCCGCGATCGAAGGGACCTTGGCCAATAGCCTGACGATGTTCAGATCGGCATCCTCGAGATTCTGGGTGTCTTTGTAGTAGGTACCCATGCCGGTGACCATCGACGCCAGGATGGCCATGGGATGGCCGGTCATCGAGTACCCTTCGAAGAACTTCTTCATGTCCTCGTGGATCAGAGTGTGGCTCGTCAGATGCTGTCGAAACTCGTCGTACTCCTGCTGGTTGGGCAGTCGTCCATAGACCAGTAGGTAGGAGACCTCGGAGAACCTCGAGCCAGCTGCGATCTGTTCGATGGGGTACCCGCGATATCTCAGAATCCCCTTCTCGCCATCGATAAAGGTGATGGCGCTTTCACAGGATCCCGAATTGCCATACCCGGGGTCGTAGGTGATGGCTCCTGACTGCTTGCGCAGGGACCTTACGTCGACACCAACCTCGCCCTCGCTCCCCACCTCGACCGGCAATTCGTATTCGATTCCATCCAGGGTCAACTTGGCATTTTCCATGTCCTTCTCCACCAGATCAAGTCAACAACATGAGACGCCGATTGTATCTCCGCCACAGATTAGGGGCAATTTGGTCGCCGATTCACAATTTTTCCCCAAGTCGGGAATCCAGAAGGCCCTCTTCAACGTTACTTACCATTGGACGGCTTACAGTTGGGAGCTGGGCCTGTCCCGGAGCCTGAGGCTTCGATAACCAACCACAGCTCCCTCTCCTCCCCCCGTGTCGGTTCCCTCCCCGACACGGGGTTTTTTCTATCCTTCGTACAGCAGCTGCCGCAAAACGTACTGGAGTATGCCGCCATGACCGAAGTACAAGGCCTCCTGGGGTGTATCGAGGCGGGCCCGAGCCGAAAAGGAGATGCCCTCGCCGCTGTCATCCGCGGCCCCAACCGTCACCTCCATACCTTCTTCGAAGGTACTTGCCAGACCTGCGCCGAGGCCACGAATCGCAAACTGTTCTCTACCCGAGAGCCCCAAGCTCTGGACCGATTGGCCATCGATGAACTCCAGAGGCAGAATTCCCATTCCCACCAGGTTGCTGCGATGAATACGCTCGAAGCTCTCGGCGATGACGGCCTTGACCCCCAGCAGAGCCGGACCCTTGGCAGCCCAGTCACGGGAGGACCCGGTGCCGTACTCCTTGCCGGCCAGGATGATCAGCGGCACACCCTCCTCCTTGTACTGCATGGCGGCATCGAAGATCGTCATGGGGATCTCGTCGGGCAGATGTAGCGTGAACCCACCTTCCAGCGATGGAACCAGTTGATTCCGGAAACGTACGTTGGCAAAAGTCCCCCGCATCATGACCTCGTGGTTGCCCCGGCGCGAGCCGTAGGAATTGAAATCCTGAGGCTCGACTCCCCGCTCGATGAGATACCGGCCGGCTGGGCTATCCGCCTTGAAGGCACCTGCCGGCGAGATGTGATCGGTGGTAATGGAATGGCCGACAACAGCCAGCGCCTTGGCCCCCTCGATATCCGACACCAAAGCCGGCTGAGCGGGTAGATCCACAAAGTAGGGCGGCAGCTTGACGTAGGTCGAGTCCACCTCCCAGGCATAGGTATCTCCGGCCGGAATCGGCAAGGCGCTCCACTGCTCGTCACCGGTAAACACCTCTCCATACTCTTTGGTGAACATCTCCGACTGGACAGCACGGCCAACGGTATCGACAATCTGCTCTCTACTGGGCCAGATCTCTTTGAGATAGACGGGTCGGCCCTCCCGATCGGTTGCCAACGGCTCGCTGTGGAGATCGATGTCGATTCGCCCAGCCAGAGCGTAAGCCACAACCAGGGGCGGTGACGCCAGATAGTTGGCCCGCACATCGGAGCTGATCCGCCCCTCGAAGTTGCGATTGCCCGAGAGCACGGAGACCGCCACCAGATTGCCCTCGCGCACGGCCTCGGCAATGGGTTGGGGTAGGGGTCCGCTATTGCCGATGCAGGTCGTGCAGCCGTAGCCCACCACGTGGAATTTGAGAGCCTCGAGATAGGACATGAGTCCCGACTCGTTGAGATAGTCGGTGACGACCTTGGAGCCAGGTGCCAATGACGTCTTGACCCAGGGTTGGGATTCGAGGCCCCTGTCGACGGCGTTCTTGGCCAACAGCCCAGCTGCCACCATGACCGACGGGTTCGATGTGTTGGTGCAACTGGTAATCGCGGCGATGACCACGGAGCCGTCGTTGACCGTAAAGTCTTTACCATTCAGCGAAGTTGCGACCCCCACCTGTGGCTCG
>Ga0255052_10001391_pt1 | contig 18170 bp, 12 predicted proteins | sample JV7_2_21_MG_FD_188632 | JGI IMG/M metagenome (GOLD analysis project Ga0255052, IMG submission 188632) | Seawater microbial communities from Jervis Inlet, British Columbia, Canada - JV7_2_21 | ecosystem: Environmental > Aquatic > Marine > Inlet | place: Canada: British Columbia | collected... | reverse complement strand
CTGTTTTAACGAAACCGCTGGTTTGCTCAATCGCATGGGCCATTGCATTGCCCTTAAAGGTGGCTTTGCCTTCGATGATATCTATGCCTTTTTCAACGGCTTCCTCCGGTTTTAACCCCACACTGGAGATTTCCGGGTCGGTGTAAATGAAGCTGGGGATCGCGCCATAGTCCATGGTTGCATCGATCTCCATAATGTTTTCAACTGCAATTATACCTTGCTCGCTGGCTACATGGGCCAATTGGTACTTTCCTGTTACGTCGCCAACCGCATAAACACCTGAAACATTGGTTTCCATCCGTTTATCGGTTTTGATGCCCTTGGACGAAAAATCGATACCAAGTGTTTCCAGTCCGATATTTTTCGTATTCAGCTTTCTGCCCATTGCCAGCAGACAATAATCTGCGTTGACTTGATCTTTATCGGTAAACACGGTTACAGAGCCCACCGGGTATTGGCGCCCCAAAGATTTTACTCTCGTTTTGGTCATGACATTTACCCCGAGTTTTTTCAATCGACCCGCAAGCCTTCTCGACAATTCTTTGTCTTCGGTCGGCACAATACGATCAAGCATTTCGATTAAATAGACCCGGGAACCGAGCTGGCCGAATAAACATGCGAATTCACAACCGGAGACGGAACCACCGACAATGACAATGCTTGAAGGGAGATCATCCAGGTCGAGTGCTTCGGTTGTGGTTATCACTCGATCGCCGTCAAGCTTAATAAATTTGGGTATCAGCGGTTCAGAGCCGGTGGCAATGACCAGGGCATCAGCCGATTCTTTTACACTCTTTCCTTCTGCGGTTTCAATTGTTAGGGTAGTAGGATCGGTTAATCGTGCGATGCCACTTAGGAGTTTGATATGCCTATTCTTAAAGATGGTTTCGATGCCGATTACATTATTTCGAACCACTTCATTTTTTTTCTCCACCATTTTATCGTATCGAAAAGAATCTATCGTACAGTAAATTCCAAATTGTCGTGTGTTTTGTACTGTTTTGTAAATACGGGCTGCATGCAGCAAGGTTTTGGTGGGTACACATCCCCGGTTTAAGCATGTTCCACCCAGTTTGCCCTTTTCAACGACCGTTACCTGTGCACCCAATTGCGCTGCACGAATCGCAGCCACATATCCACCCGGGCCACCGCCGATGACAACAATTTTTTTTGACATTAATCTGCGTCTCCTCTCTATTTTTTTACGAAAAATTTTGTTGCGTCCATCGGATCTCTATAAATTACCCCTATCGTTGAGAAATGGATTAGATATGCAATTTCTGCAGCGGGTTTAAAACCAAAAGCAAATAATCCGGGTGCCATTTTGCTCGTTTTAAACTAAATCTTCATTTGAAAAGCAATGATTTCCTCTTAGAGATGATAATTTTTTGGAAGCGTTTTACCGATCTACCGACCGATAGGGATTGGAATAAACCGTCATGTCCCACGAAATTTCAGGGTCACTTGTATTTCGCGGTTAAGTGGTTATTATTGAAATCGTACGAACCATATGGCGAAGCCGTTTGCACGGAACATAGCCAGATTTACCCGGAAAACAAAAAGATCAAGTGCAATTGACAAACGCGTACCAAATTCATCAATTTTTTTCTGATATTATCATACTTTGACGAATCTGGCCACTGCAGACCGGCAAAACCGAAAGGAAACCACCCTTATTTTATGAAAGATAGACCGGAACAGATAAAAAAAAGGATTTTTGACTCACCAACCCCATCATTTTTTAAAAAATGGTCGGTTGCCATTCGTCCTTTTGCTCTGCCGGCATCGACCATGCCGGTCATTTTTGGTACCTTGATGTCTGTGACCATCGGCGGCGCATCTTTTGATCTTCTCCTATTTCTCGCCGCATTATTCGGTATGGCAATTCTCCATACCGGCAGCAATCTGCTCAACGATGCCTTTGATTATGAAAAAGGCATTGACAAGCAGGTCAACCCGGTCAGCGGGGCCGTTGTACGGGGGTGGATCTCTCCGCGGGACGTATTACGTGCCGGTTATCTTTTTTTGGGCCTGGGTATGTTGATCGGGTTATTCCTGGTCAGTCGGGTGGGTGTATCAATCCTGTGGATCGGAATGGCAGGTGTGGCAATCGGTATTTTTTACACCTGGGGACCGTTGCCGTTAAAGTTCAACGCACTCGGCGACCTGGCGGTGTTTTTAAATTTTGGCGTCCTTGGTGCCCTCGGTGCCTGGACCGTACAGACCGGTACCCTTTCTTGGGCACCGGTGATCTGGGCGGTGCCGATGTCTTTGCTGGTAGTTGGGATTTTGCATTCCAATAACTGGCGCGACATTGACAGTGACAGGGCGGGTGGCATTCAAACCATGGCCAGCAGGCTGGGCGATACCCTGTCGGAGGGCTACTTTGTATTCTTACTGGTATGCCCATTTGTGGTGATCATGGCACTCATTTTGCTTTCCATGGCTGCTGACCTTGACCCCAAAATGCCGCCCACTTTTTTGGTTACCTTCCTGGCGATTCCACTGGCATTCAAGCTTATCAAGAAGGGGAGGATGCGGCGTCAGCCAAAGCATCCGCTCGATTTTATCTCCCTGGACGGACAGACTGCCCAACTCAATCTGCTATTTGGTCTTTTGTGTACCGCAGCTCTTGTTCTTAACTCCCTCATGTCTTTTTTTCTAGGCTGATTTAAAACGAAAATGGGATCTACTTGGGCGATAACGCTGATCGCAGGTGTGCTTTTTACGCCTTTGTTTATGACACAGGGCCTTGGCAGATTTGATTTTTGGTGGTGGATGTCTACAAATCTTACCATACTCCTGGTCCTGGTCGCTATTTTTGATCGGCAATGGTGGTCGGAAATCCGGATTGATATCAAACATCGAACGCTGTTGAAGGTGGGATTCGGGGTTCTTTCGGCGTTATTTCTCTATATAGTATTTTACACCGGAAACATCGTGTCCAGGCAGATTTTTTCCTTTGCCAAAAGCGGTATTGAAAATGTTTATGCTTTCAAATCCGGGGTATCTCCCTTCCGTATCGCAGTGCTGATGGTTCTACTGATCGGACCGGGAGAGGAATTGTTCTGGCGCGGGTTTCTGCAGCGGCGCTTACAAATGGAGCAGGGCCGCTGGCGTGGATTTATTATTGCAACTTCGATCTATACACTGGTTCATCTGGCCAGCGGAAATGCCATGTTGATTTTTGCAGCCGGATTGTGCGGGCTTTTCTGGGGATTTTTTTATGTTCAAAAAGGTTCCATACTGTTGAACATTGTGAGTCATACCGTGTGGGATGTGGCTATTTTCCTTGTGTTTCCTGTAATTGAGTGAACAAGTCGTCATGCTTAAAGCTGTCCCCGGGTCGATGACAAGCCACATTTCGGCTTACCCTGCCAGAGAGGCAACAGGGCTCATGCAGGCCACATCTTATCCTTGGCATGTTTTAGTCTTTTTCTGTCTTTTTTCCAGGCGATTTCTTTTTGCCGTTTTTTCCGTGCGGTTTTCTTTTTCTGATCTTTTTCACCATCAAACGACAATATAAAGCTACCCGGGAGCCTCTCTGTTTTTTCTTCCTTCTTCATATCCTGTTTTTCAGGGACTTCTTTTCGTCTGGGTATGGCCGGCCCGGTAAAACAGCTGGGTGGAATAGAATTGGCGATGTAAATCAGATCGCCTATCCGATAAAAACAGACGCCTTTTTCTGCTGCTTTTCTGGTTTGGATGGTCAGCAGCACAGGTGCCTGATCGATCCGTTTTCCCATTCTCATTGCCATCTGTTGGTTTGATGACAAGATAACATCGGAATCGCCCGATGAGAATATTCCCTTTTCGATCACGCGGGGATAAGCCTTTCTTCTGACACAGGTAAAAAGGGACGCCGGAGGGGTATCGACCCGAATCGGTTGCGGCAGGTTGTCACGGGATTTTGCACGGATGAAGTTTTCCTTTAGTTCCACCGGTGGGTTCGGAAGGACGATCAGCAGTTCTCCGATATGTGACCTCCGGATGTATTTCCACCCGTCTTCTTCAGAAGCCACCTTTAGAAGCGTCTTGATCTTAACAAACCCGTTTGAATCCAGGACCAAACCGAACTCATCCGGCCTGCGCCCCAAGACATAGGACAAAAATTTCGAGAGATGCCTTACGGATTTTTGTGGGTCCATAATCGCTAAAACCCTCCTTGACCTCATAAAAAGTGTCTGATATCTCTTCACCCGAATCATTTATGGATGTCAACCGGTTTTATTTGAGAAAGCGGCCATTTGAAAAAGGAAAGGATTAAAAGGATGAAGCAAACTGACTCGAAAAAGCTGTTTAAGCAAGCTTTAAATGTGATTCCCGGAGGCGTCAACAGTCCGGTCCGCGCGTGTCGATCGGTCGGAATCGATCCTATTTTTATCGATCATGCGTTTGGGTGTTTTGTTTACGATGTCGACGGGAACCGCTATATCGACTATGTCGGTTCATGGGGTCCCATGATACTCGGACACCGGCATTCCCAGGTAATAAAAGCGGTCTCGACTGTTTTGGAGCGGGGCACCAGTTTTGGAGCCCCTACGGATCTTGAGATCGAACTTGCGGAGATGGTCATCGCCGCTATCCCTTCCATAGAGATGATCCGGATGGTAAACTCGGGCACCGAGGCGACCATGAGTGCCATACGGCTCGCCAGGGGATTTACCGGCAGGGACAGGATCATCAAATTCGACGGGTGCTACCATGGCCATGCCGACACGCTTTTGGTGCAGGCCGGATCCGGGGTCGCCACTCTCGGCATCCCTGGAAGCCCGGGTGTGCCTGAGTCCTTTGTGGCACACACTCTGTCGCTTCCATACAACGATATCGAAACCATCCAAAAGGTAATGGACGAGCAGGGGGAAAAGATTGCCTGCATCATTGTCGAACCGGTTGCCGGGAACATGGGATTAGTGGCACCTGTTGACGGTTTTTTAAACACTTTGAGAGAATTGACTGAAAAAACAGGGAGCCTTTTGATCTTTGACGAGGTCATGACCGGTTTTAGGGTTGCGTATGGAGGAGCACAATCCCTTTATGACATATCACCGGATATTTCCACACTTGGAAAAATCATCGGTGGAGGACTGCCGGTCGGCGCTTATGGTGGCAGACAGGATGTCATGGGACACATCGCTCCCCAGGGTCCGGTTTATCAGGCAGGTACCCTTTCGGGAAACCCGGTTGCGATGGCCGCCGGGATTGCTACGCTCGAGGAAATCCATCAACCCGGTTTCTATGATTCGCTCGATGAAAAATCGGAACGACTCACCGCCGGCCTTAGATCGAGTGCGGAGCAGATCGGCATCGAAATAACGGTTGACCGGGTGGGATCGATGGCGGGTCTCTTTTTCACCGGCAGTGAAGTGAAGAATTTTGAGGATGCAAAAAAATCGGATCTCGAAATGTTTTCAGCCTATTACCGGGGAATGCTTCAAAGGGGAATTTATTTGGCACCATCCCAGTTTGAAGCGCTTTTTGTCTCATCGGCCCACAACAACGAATATATCGATCAAACCATCCGGGCGGCTGCGGAAGTCTTTGCTGAAATAAAGGGATAGATTAATTTTCTAAAATCCGCCTGTGGAGATACCCTGGGTTGCCGCTTCCAACAAAACCTTAGATGCGAAACTTGAAAAACAATCGTATTCCCAATCACGTGGAAAAGATCTACCTGATATCCATTTGCGGAACCGGGATGGGGGCGATGGCCTGCATGCTCAAAGATTTGGGGTTTCAGGTCAGCGGGTCCGATCATAAAATATATCCGCCCATGAGCACTTTTTTGGCTGAAAAAGGTATCCTGATACACAGTGGTTTTAACAAAAAACATATTTCAAACGGTCCCGACCTGATCATTGTCGGTAATGCGGTTACGAAGGATAATCCAGAAGTTGTCCAGATGCAGAAGATGGGGCTTTGCTACTGTTCCATGCCCCAGGCCGTCAATCGATTTATGCTTTCGGGTAAAAAACCGATACTGGTAACCGGTACACACGGGAAAACCACCACATCGTCTATTTTAGCCTGGATGCTGTATGAGGCCGGCATGGAACCCTCCTTTATGATCGGGGGTATGTTACAAAACTTTATCAGCAACTATCGTATCGGAACCGGGGATTATGTCGTTATTGAAGGGGATGAGTACGACACCGCATTTTTCGATAAGCAACCGAAGTTTTTGCACTATGATCCTCACCTGGCCCTCCTTTCGGGTGTTGAATTTGATCACGCAGATATCTTTAACGATATTGAACATGTCAAACAAGCTTTTAGCCGGTTTGTTTTGGGTATGCCATCAAAAGGCCTGCTCCTGGTGCATGGAGGAGATGAAAATGCTTCTAAACTTACCGAACATTTAAATTGCCGGGTTGAAAAATACGGCGTTACCAAAAACGCAATCTGGCGTTTGAGAGACGTAGCCATTGATCCGCCGTGGACCCGCTTTGAGGTATCAAAGCATGGAAAACCGTTTGGTATTTTTAAATCGAGATTGATGGGGGAGCATAATCTGTTAAATGCGCTGGCATGTATCGCCATTGCAGATCATCTGATGGTTCCTTGCAAAGCCATGGCAGAAGCGCTTGAAACATTTCAGGGTATAAAGAGGCGCCAGGAGGTACGCGGGCAAAAAGGCGGGATCACCGTCATGGATGATTTTGCACATCATCCGACAGCTGTCAGAGAAACGATACAGGGCGTGAAACCGTTTTATCCAAAGGGAAGAGTGATCGCTGTTTTCGAACCCAGAACCAACTCGAGCAGGAGGGATGTTTTTCAACACATCTATCCGCTTTCCTTTGACGCGGCGGACCTCATCTGTATTAGAAAACCGCCGTTGTTGGAAAAAATTCCTTTGGAAAAGCGATTTTCATCTCCAAAACTCGTAAAAGACCTGAAACAGAGAGGAAAAAATGCCTGCTATTTTCCGGATACAGATCGGATCATCGACTTTTTGGTTAAAGAGGCGAAACCCGGGGATCTTATTTTGATCATGTCCAACGGCAGCTTTGACAATATCCACGATAGGCTGTTGAAAAGGTTATAAACCCCGGCTTGCCGGACAAAGACGCGTTTGGGATTAATGGCGGGTGGCTCACGAAGAGCCACCCTTGGAGGGAAAGGAGGTATTGATGAATAAAAATCGGAAATTGTAGATTTTCCAATCCTGGTTTTTTAAAGGCTTCCCTGAAAGTGCCGTTATTTAGCCCGACCCACATCCTTATATTTTATTTTTGGAGATGCCCGGAAAAAGATGCACGCACACCCGAGAAGCCGGTTTAAATAGTTTCATAAAGATCGAAATCAATCGAAGTGTTTTATAGTATACATACAATTATCGTGCCAAGTAGCATTTACAATATAAATCGTGAATATTCAAATAGTTATATTTTTTTTAAATTTTTGCTAATTGTTAAATGACAAAATTTGTCATTTTTTTTGTCAAAAATTGTAAAATTTTCATAAATTCACACTTCTACTTACCCAACCGATGCTTTCGGCATATGCAAATTTAAATTTTAATTCATTAAAGCTTTAAAACTACAAAACATGTAATAAGGGCACATTAGGGTTCTTCAATATATTTTTTTTGATACTGTAAGGCAGCCGCTTTACCCTGTGTGCGCTCAATTTCTTTCAAACGTTTTTGATGCTTCCACGATTCGGCCCGTTTTGGGTTGGAGGTTTCGAGCAGAGATTCTAAACTCGCGATTTCCTTCTCTAACTCCTCAACCCTTTTCATTCGATCAGAAAAGGACATGATGGTGGCATGGTAGGTTTTACTATCCATTACAAAAATATCGCCGCGGAAGCTCTTGGAGATATATTTTTCAACAGCCTCGTCCAATGCGAGCCGGATTGTTTTTGAACGATCAAGCTTCAACGTCGCGCCTAGACGGTCTATCAATTCCATATATTCCGAGCTTGCTTTAAATGTTACAATTTTTTCTTTCGGTTTCATCGGGACCCCTTATAGTTTGTTTCATTTAGAGAGCAATATGGTTTTGCGAGTTCACCAATACCTGAGTAAAACAGTCTGTATCATATTGTAATACCATCGTAATATTTTGTAAAGTATTTTTTAAGAAAATAACTCACAAATGATCGAAAACCCGCGGAGAACGTCGAGCAGGGCAAAAAGGGCCATTTAAGGATGGGCACCATCTAAATGCAGTTGACACCCATGGGCTATATCCTTACCCTACGATCATCAAATTCGCTTTTTAATCTGAATAATGAAAAGTCAGATACTCCACATATTAGAAAAGAATAACCGAGTCATTTCAGGTGACACGATCGGTGCAGCCCTTGGGATCTCGAGGGTTTCAGTCTGGAAACGTATTCGGGAACTTCAGGAACTGGATTACAAGATTATCATCACGTCAAAGGGATATCAACTGGTTGACACGACCGACACGCCATCTTCGTGGGAGTTTTCTGGGAGAGAGTCCAAGGTGCACTATTTTCCCGAACTGGGCTCAACCATGGATATCGCAAGAGAGATGGCCAGAAAGGGATGTCCGCATTTCACGGTTGTGGTCGCCGGTCGTCAGACAAGAGGGCGGGGACGTTTGAAAAGAGAATGGTATTCCCTTGAAGGGGGGCTCTATTTTACACTCGTTCTTCGACCGAAGATCCCTCCGATTTTCAGCGCCAGACTCATTTTTTGCGCATCGTTGACCCTGGCCCACCTGTTGAACAAAAGGCTTTCCGTCCCGGCGCAGGTCAAATGGCCCAACGATATTCTGGTCCGGGGAAGGAAGATTTCAGGGATGCTCTCCGAAATGGAGGCAGAGGGTGATCGGGTAACATTTATCAATATTGGGATCGGCATAAATGTCAATAATGACCTGGCCTTTCAAGCAGATAGAGCGATCTCATTAAGGGAGATCCTAAAAAAAAGTGTTTCAAGAAAAGAACTGCTCTCTATGTTCCTCGATGCATTTGAAAACCGGCTTGAACAAAAAAACCTCGATCATGTCGTTTCAGAATGGAAGCAATATGCGACGACACTAAACCGAAAGATCCGAATTGTCACTCAAGATGAGGTTTCAGAAGGACTTGCAAAGGATGTAGATGAAAACGGTACTCTTATTTTAGAACTTGCGGACGGATCTGTAAAAAAAATTGTCCACGGAGACTGTTTCCATTTGGGCTGAAACCGCGATCAAACAAAAATTGAGTTAAATTCTTATCACTGTTGACTATTGGCGGGTGGGTGGTGCAAAATATCAATTAAGACCGTCGATCATCAAAGCATAAGGAGCGGATCCATTGAAAATACTGATTGTAGGTGCAGGAGAGGTCGGATTTAATATCGCGAACCGGCTTGCCCACGAGAACAAGGAAGTCGTGGTCATTGATGAAGATCCGGAAGCGATAAGGCGGATCTCTGACAATATTGATGTACAGGTCGTAAACGGGTCCGGAAGCAGTCCGGTTGTTTTGGAAGAAGCCGGTATAAAAGAGGCTGATATACTCCTCGCGGTAACCAATAGCGATGAAGTGAATCTGGTCGCCTGTCTGGCGACAGACATTATTTCTCCGGTAACAAAGAAATTGGCCCGAATTCGGGGTTCGGATTATGACGATTATCACGAAATCCTCCGGGACAATGCCCCGCATATCGACACCGTCATCAACCCTGAAATAGAAGTTGTTCGGACCATCGATGGGCTGATGAACGTTCCCGGTGCAGTGGATGTCGGAGAGTTTGCAGGCGGCCGGGTCAAATTTGTCGGAATACATTTAGATAAGAATGCAAGATTGGTGGGGGTTCGTCTTTCCGATCTCCCATCATTGATCGGCGAACAGAGGCTTTTAATTGCAGCCATTGTGCGAAATGAAGAACTGATTGTTCCCACCGGGAATGACACCTTGATGCCGGATGATCTCGTCTACTTTGTCTGTGAAGAGGAAAATCTTTTTGATACCCTGAAAATCTTTGACAAACATGAGGAGCCTTTACGTCGAGCACTTATCGTGGGCGGCGGAAGTATCGGATTTCGATTGGCCCGGTGGCTGGACGAAAAATCGATCTATACCAAAATTATAGAAAAGGACGCGGAACGATGCACACGGCTTGCGGAACACCTTAACAAAGTGGTTGTGCTCTGCGGAGATGGATCGGATCAGGAAATCCTCAATGAAGAAAATATACAAGATATGGATGTGGTGATTACGGTGACCAATGATGAGGAGACCAATATACTCGCCTCCCTTTTATCCAAACAGATGGGGGCACGGAAAACAATTACAAGAATCAGCAAGTTCAGTTATTTCCCCCTGATGTCGATGATCGGTATCGAGCAGGTAGTCAGCCCGAGACTCTCGGCGATAAACACCATTTTGAAACATATCCGCAGGGGTAGAGTGCTTTCAGCCAGAGCGATAAAGGGTGAACTGGCTGAAGTAATGGAAGCTGTAGCATTGGAAACTTCGGACATTGTTGACAAGCCTTTAAAAAAGATTTCATTTCCAAAGGGCGTCATCATCATCGGCATCCTTCGGGCAGACAAATTTATTCTCCCCTCCGGCGACAGCGTCATCAAACCGGATGATCAAATCATCATCTTTGCAAGAAGACAGGCAATTCCCAAAATAGAGAAAATTCTTACCGTGAAGCTGGAGTATTTCTAGATGCACTGGCGTCCCATCCTGAACACTGTCGGTACATTAATCCTTTTCTTTGGCCTGACCATGATCATTCCGATCGGTTTTGGTTTGTACTACCGGGATCAAAGCGTTATCCCTCTTTTAAAATCCATGGGGATAACCCTGATCGCCGGTTTTATTCTCTATAAGTTTTTTGGGGGAGTAAAAACAGAACATCTGAGTCAACGGGAAGGAATGGCCATCGTGGCCATCGGATGGACCGCCGTCGGTATTTTTGGAGCCCTTCCATTTTATTTGGGCAATGTGTTTAACACGTTCATCGATGCCTTTTTTGAATCTGTTTCAGGATTTACGACAACAGGTGCATCGGTGCTTATCAGTGTCGAAGCGGTGGCCGAAGGGTTTTTATTGTGGCGAAGTTTTATCCAGTGGCTCGGCGGCATGGGCATCATAGTTCTGTCCCTTGCAGTTCTCCCTTTTTTAGGGGTTGGCGGGATGCAGCTATACAAAGCCGAGGTGCCGACACCTGTTCCCGATAAGCTCAAACCCCGCATCAGAGATACGGCGAGGATCCTTTGGAAAGTATATGCACTCATTTCCCTGGCAGAAGTCGTTTTGCTGATGTTAGGGGGAATGGGTCTTTATGATGCGCTGAATCATACCTTTACAACAATGCCGACAGGCGGATTCTCGACAAAAAATACTTCTATTGCCTATTTTGATAATCTGTATTTTGAAATCATAATTATTTTTTTTATGCTGATGGCTGGGATCAATTTTTCGCTTCATTATCAAATGATGCGGGGAAAACCGCTTGCTTTCTGGCGCGATTCTGAATGTCGGTTTTTTCTGGGCACGGTCTTGCTGCTGGTCGTTGTGGTAAGTTTTAACATCTACGGATCGGTGTACGAAAAAATGAGCCAAGCCATCAAATTTGCTGCGTTCCAGGTGGTCTCAATCGTCACAACCACAGGCTATACAACCGCTGATTTTGAAAAATGGCCCGCCATGTCCCAGTTTATCCTTTTGCTTTCGATGTTTTTGGGGGCCTCCGCAGGATCGACAGGTGGTGGGGTGAAATGTCTTCGCGTTATGGTTTATTTTAAGTATTGTTATAAGGAGCTGTTTTCTCTTATCCACCCCCACGCCATCACCTATGTAAAGATTGGCGGAAAGGCGGTTCCGGCGGAAGTAATGCGGAGTGTCCTTGGATTTCTGGGTCTTTACGCCGGCCTTTTTGTACTTTCCTCGACGATTCTTTCCGGAATGGGGGTCGATTTTATGACATCGCTATCGTCGATTGCCGCCACAATCGGAAATATTGGCCCCGGGTTTGGTATGGTTGGTCCGACGGACAATTACGCCCAGATTCCCTATTTTGGTAAATGGCTCCTTATATGGTGCATGCTTTTGGGGCGGCTCGAAATCTATACGCTGATCATTTTTCTTGTGCCGGAATTTTGGCGGAAATAATCTGTGTTTTCGAAACTATTTTATTGACAACGATGGCATCTATCGTTAATTTCCACATGGTTCAGGGGCCGTTAACTCAGTCGGTAGAGTATCTGCCTTTTAAGCAGAGAGTCGCTGGTTCGAGCCCAGCACGGCCCACCATCCAAAAAACGTCCCCATCGTCTAGCCCGGTCCAGGACACCGGCCTTTCACGCCGGCGACAGGGGTTCAAATCCCCTTGGGGACGCCAGTATTTATAATAATGGGGTTTAGTCTTTCAGGCTGAGCCCTTTCTTTTTTTCAGACGAAAACAGGACATCCCGCCCTGTGGCGGGACGACCAACGGGGATTGATGATATCTCAGGTTTTGATGGCCCATAATTCTTACAGATATGTTAATAGAATTTTATCAATAGTCCTACAAAAGAAAAGGTCAAGGTTTTTGGTTTGGCCCTATTAAAAAGTGAGGCAGAAGTTTTACAGAAGGGGGATTATTGATAAAACTTTCATGAACAAAGCCGCGGTGTTGGGCAGCAATCATATCTATGGGTATAGTAAGTTTGGCTTAGCTTGGGGGGAGAGATATAAATTGAGCAGCTGTGGTGCAATTTTTTAATGAAGTGCAAAGAGATTTTCATCATTTTAGTGTTTTCCCTTCACATTTTCTCACAATTAGTTTCTTTTTGGTTCTTTCAAAACGATTTTAACCGATTCAGGGCGTAGCTATCCTGTTGGTTTGCAGCGAGCCAAAGGTAGCGCAAACGTTTCAGACGTTGTTATTCACAGACTTTTTAATTAAGCCGATTTTCGTAAAGCGGGAGGCTGGATGAATTTGTCAATCTTTCATTAGAAGATATCGAAAAGCTTATCAAATGAACATCACAGGAAAGCTAACGACAAGGAGCTTGCAGATTCTCCTTGCTCACAAAATCATTATAACGACTATGCTTAAAGAAATGCAAGATGCGTATCCCGTGATACCAAGTTTCGACAATTTTTCTTGCTAATAAATGATATGGAAGAGTAAACTTTGCGTCTTTGTGAGAGCTGTTGAATTCATTTATAGATAGTCTTTCTCCAGTATATTCATTGTATAACTCTGTATTTGAACCAGAAATGTCATCAAAAAAGCAGAATACCCTAGGTAAATAGTATTTTTCACCAGCCCCAAGCATATTCATTGCAGCAACTGTTGATGAATAAAAATCAAGATCATATATGATTGTGCCTATAGGAGCAGGATTATATTTTTCGAAAAAGTCTTTTGACGTATTTTTTAAGTCACCCAAAACAAGTTTAGATTTTTTGAGTCGTGATTTGAGCTTGGGAACATCCATTTTATAGAAGCCTTTTTTCCAGACATAAGGGATGTCCTTGTAATCTGATGGCTTTGGCAAACCGCAGCCGGAGTCAAATCCATAAATGTCAATATCTATTGAAAGCAATTTTGATATTTTTTGGGTATGGTATTCCAGATTTAAGAGTCCATTTCCCCCAGCCACACCGAATTCTAATACACTTATTCGCTGAAAGCCTAGCTTCTTTGCCAAAACGGAAGCAGTGTAAACACAATAGGCATTGTGTGGACGCTCTAATGCTCCTATTTTCACTCGATATTCATAGCTGCCTATTTCAAGCTTTTTGATGATTTTGGTTGCCAAAGTGCGTAGAGGGTAAGGATCGAGAATCAGGTCTTGCAATTTTATATTCATCAAGATTATCCTTGAATTTATGGTATATGGTTATCATGAATAATGACGATCTGGCAGTTATTATACAAAATAAAATTCACATATCAAAATATATTAGAATTTTTATTTTTTATTGATAAGAACTTGCTTTTGCAGAGCGGAAAAGGAAAAATTTTAAAATTGTGCCATGTAATCTAATGAAACCCAATATGTAGTAGGGTCAAATAAAAACCGCAATCATCGCCCGGCAGCCAACGATTAAGTCTCAAATATTGGATACCGATCGTACTGTCAAGAAGACATTTTGCAATAAATTGGGTAAAAAGCCGGGATGCCGGGCGCAAGAAAAGGTGTCTGCCCGAGAGTGGTTTTTAAAAATAGGACTCTGCAGGGTAATCCGGGTCTGTGGTGTAATCATCCGTACAGGGTGCCGCCTCTTCGTCATATACGGGGAAAAGATCGATAGGGGGGGCGTTGGTTAAGGAGAGTCATAGATCGCCATAAAGGACTATTGGAAACCTGCTTTGATCCAAAGGCATAGGCTAATTTCTTTAGCATCCTGTTCTTTCCTCAATCGATTTTACCATCTCACTCGTTGCAGAGCCTAGATTGGCAAATACCTCCTTGACTACCCTTTTACGCTCCAATGACATTGCTTCAGGATGATACAGGCAACGATCCAGGGCTTCTGATAGTTCCTCAACATTTAATGCTACATGTGCTGCCTCACATATTTTTTCTAATCTCAGTTTTTCAACCCTGGTTTGGGTGAAGTTTTGTGGTATTCCATAAATGATTACAGGCCGGCCAGTTATCATAAAGCTAAAGGATCGACTTGAGTAGTCAGTGACTAATATGTCTGCCATTTTAAAATAGGGTCTATCGTCCAAATCAAATACCACATGAATCTTGTCATATTGGCGATATTTTTCTAACCGTTTCTTCCACGATATCCCTTTTGCTTGGGCCTTTACATAGGAAGCGGCATGCAGTTTCAATATTATGTTTATTTTCTTATCTAGCAAACAGGATATTACTTGTTGAATATTAATACTCAACATATCTCCATACCGATATCCATGACCCCAACCCGGGGCATAGAGAACCGACTTTCGATGGCTCCTTTGGAACAATTCCTCTTTTTGTGGCTCTCTTTCCTTGACTGCCAAAGAGTCAAGGAATGGGAAGCCGACAACCTTTAATTGCGGTCGATGTTTTATGTAATCTTTAATCTGGATCCGATCAAATTCTCCACAAAGAAAATAACGATCAAAATCAAACACTGTTTTGCGCAACCGATGCGCTTTTACCCACCGCGTCATTAATCCAGGGCCGTGGGGGATGATAATTTTATCTGTCGGCCTGATCGGAAATTTTGTATAAACATCAGAACATATCAGGCAGTCGAATTTAGTCCAGTAGGCCTGCCAAATATATCGAATTTTGTTTGACTCTATTTTCAAGACTTGACGGGCGTATTGCTTGGTATCTTTTAATCCTTTAAATCCAGCATAGGGATGAAACATTACTAGAAAATAGATATCGATGTCTTTATTTTTTTTCAGATTCCGAATTATAGGTCTGAAGACTTGTGCAATTTGCATGTTAAAGGCTTGAAAGGCGACCTTTTTGCGAGAATGATCACCTTGGTTAAAAATGCGAAAAATATTCATGTATCCGAGACATTCAATCGGCATGAATATAATTGCTCGGAAGATGATGGATTTTAAAAGACAAAAAAGGTAACGTATTTTTTGCATAAAACCATTACGAGGGAATGCGTATCACTCCGCAGGACCTTTGATTATCATGGAAACAATTCCATATACAGGACAGGGATTTCGATCACAAGCTGTTTTTAAAATGATATACTAAAAGGAGTCAAGATGATTATAGTGATGGTCAGTGGTAGATTCTGCTCCATCAATTGCTTGAAGCGGTTCTTTTTTTTCTCAAGCAGACAAATTATTGTTAATTCAAGTTTCGGTTTTCAGCTAAAATAGCGAAATGGGTGATCCGGTGATTATTTGAGCTGTTTGAGCTGGTCAGGATTCTTTATATCTGCGCCTGTTGACGATATGCCAACCAGCACTTCCTATCAATATAAAACGGCAGCGGTTTATACCTGTGGCTAGCGCTGATGTTAGGAACACTTTTGAAAGGCTGCTGAAAAGTTGTGATATAATTTCTCGTTACAGCTGATGTTTTGCGCTACCTTTCGCACTGTCAAACAACTATAGCTCAAAAACAATTACATAACCTTAACCGATTTTGGACACTCCTGCCCCACAATTATTTGATATAATCATCGCGCTGTATCATTAAAACTTCGATTGTATTTCTGATCCTTGATTTTACGGTCTGGCATTATTACCCCTTTTAATCCATCAAGATTTTCCAAATTCATATCAATCTCAATCGCTATGCGAGCCATTAGGGCTTGGCATTGAGCCTGGTTGTCTTTCATTATTCCATCCTTTGTGACCAAGGCCTCTTCCAACTCCATATCCTGGTTCAGATCGTTGGTTATCTGATGGGTTGGGGAGTTTTTGATTTTATAACCTGCTGTAATTATAAATAATAAATGGTCTAGATTTTTAGCCATCAAACTTATATGAATAGTTTCCAAAAATAAAAAGGAGGCTATTCATGGCAAAAAGGACAAAAAAGATCTCTAAAAAGTGGATCGAGCAAAACAGGGAACTGTTCAAGGACTTTCTTAGGGAAAATCTCTTTCAGATAATGCCACCACCAAATTCGTGCCCCACCCCTAACTCCACACCTAGCTAGGTTAGATTCTCAGGTCCCTCCTTGTGACGATTATCTCTTTCACGATTCTGACTATCCAAATTAAGGCATATGTCCTATGATTTTTTCAAAAGCGGCCATGGGATCTAATGGAATGGTTCGTCCGGATTACGCCTAAATGCCGTCGGTATCCAATAATTTCCACCACTAGAAGCCCCCAACCTAGTCCTGCCAACATCCCGGAACAATCTTAGAACGGCAATTCAGCCTGACCCCACATATATTGTGGTTTTCTTTTCCTTGACACCCAAGTGACTTTTCGGTATAGTTCTTCCCTGAAAAAGCAAGTTCATATCAAACAAAAAGCACGACGTCGCCGCCCTCGATGGAGAGAGTTATGATGGCTTGCGGCACGTTGAGATGTCCGAGGACGTTTCCATGCCCTGGTGGCTTTGAGCAAACGGCGAGAGAAAGACGAATCGCGGCTCCGGCGGGCGGGGCGACATTTAGATGAGGACTAAGGCCTTCTCCTTCGGCACCTGAAAATCCCGCATGTTCCCTCCTGCCTGCGCTGGTGATAAAACAATAGTAGCACGCGTCAGCCCCGGAAAGAACTGCAGGATGTTGCTGGCGCTTTTCGACAGCACAAGACTCAACCCAAAGAGCAGCAACACCACGTAGTGCAGGCGATGATTAGGGGCAGTATGACATGAGCGCTCATGTCCTTCCCGGCGTATCAGCCGGCGGATGGTACCACGATCGGTGGCCTCGCAAACATCCTGCCAGCGGTAGGATCAATCGACATGGAACTCTTCTTCTGCGGGAAAGAATCACACAATTTCGGCGACTTCTTGAATCCCTGGTTTTGGGAACAATGCCTACCGGGAGTATTGGACGAGGATCCCCTTGAAATGGTCTTCGGCATCGGTACCATCCTCTGCTCCGGCAAACCGATGCCGGCCCGAACCGAACGTATTCACGTTCTTGGATCGGGATACGGATATGGAGATCAAGAGCCCGATCCGAGACTCCGTGTCTGGTTTGTCAGAGGCCCACGAACAGCCGCCAAACTCAACCTGGACGTTTCCTTCGCAATCAGCGATCCAGCAATGCTGCTTCCCTGGTTTATTTCCTCCCCGCAACCGGTTGTTGTGCACAAAAAGGCTTTCATCCCGCACATTGGATCCATAACGCATTGCGATTGGGCGACGCCTTGTTCATTGGCCGGCATTCACTTGATCGACCCTCGCCTGCCCACTCTTGAATTCATCGCGTCGGTCCGTGCTTCCCGAGTCATTCTTGCCGAATCCATGCACGGTGCCATCACCGCTGATTCCTTCGGGGTGCCATGGATACCGATCATCAGTTCGAGCGAGATTTTGTCCTTCAAATGGCAGGACTGGCTGGACACGCTGCAGCTTGATTACCGACCGCATCGCATCCCCCAACGAATACCCTTGGGCTGGCCGAGAATTCGTCGCGGACTGAGGTGCCTGGCCGAGGATTTGGGCCTTTCGAAAAAATCTTCGCGGATCAGTCGCGTTTCCTTGTTCCGGTGGCAGCCCGGCAATGAAATCTGTGCGGAAGCTTTGCTGAGCACGTGTAACCAGCCTGCGGTACTGTCCAAGGAAAGCATCAGGAAAAATGTCGCTGAGCGGCTGT
>Ga0255052_10001389_pt1 | contig 18181 bp, 14 predicted proteins | sample JV7_2_21_MG_FD_188632 | JGI IMG/M metagenome (GOLD analysis project Ga0255052, IMG submission 188632) | Seawater microbial communities from Jervis Inlet, British Columbia, Canada - JV7_2_21 | ecosystem: Environmental > Aquatic > Marine > Inlet | place: Canada: British Columbia | collected... | reverse complement strand
AGCAGGCCGGCAGCGCCGTTGCCTACAGCACACCGTACGATGCGGAAATTGCAGACCTGTCGGCGAGACTGGACGACACGCGCCTGTATTTCGGTACCGATGAGGAAAAGGCAGAGATGGATCTCAAGATCGCGGCCACGGACAAGCTGACCGCCTCCGCGTCAGTCGGTGCATTGGCCAGTCGCGGCGTATTCAATGCCTCGGTCGCCGGCAAGCGAAACCGGATTGGCGATAAAGACATTGTCCAGGAAGTGGTAGTCACCGGCAGCATCTCACTCGACGATATCGAGGAAGAGTTATTGCCTGAAAAACTGAAACCCATGGCCCCGGCCGAGCGTCAGGCTGTAATGGAGGGCCTGGCCGAAGAGCGCAATGAGCTGCAGCGGCAGATACGCGAGTTGGCGGATGAACGCAGCCACTACATCGAGAAGAAAGTCGATGAGGATGGCGGGGCCGCGGACTCGCTCGATCAGAAACTGTACGAGATCGTCAGCGAGCAGGCCGCCGTTGCCGGACTCGAGTACTCGGAAGGGCCTGAATACTAGCCGGGACGTAACCGGCACAGAAACGGGGCCGCTTGCGGCCCCTTTTCTGACTGCATTCAGCGCTACTGCTGGTCGGGAGATTCTTCCGGTTCGGCAGGCTCCAGCGCCGCCGTATCGTCAGCTCCGGCTGGCTCCGCCGCAGGTTCGGGCTCCGCTGCAGGTGCAGGCACAGTCGCCGCGTCGCAAGCCCAGCCCCATTCCTCTAACTGATTAACGAACTCCTGGGTTTTTGCTTCACAAAAACCCTCCTGGTTCAGGGCGCGCCACAGGACCATATGTGCGTCGGGTGCTTCCGTGTCCTTGTAATAGTGCACTTCACAGGGCACCGTGACGCCGGTTTCATAAACGATCTCGATGCGTCTCTGCAAGTCGCCGTAGGTGCAATGGTATTGCTGTGGCGTCTGCGCAAGAGACACGGTTGGCAGTATTGCGGCCAGAACAACGGCCAGGTATCTGATGCTCATGTCCGGTACCCGTGGCAAGTGGCGATGACCGGTGAAGTATAGCAACCCTACGAGCTGCCGGGGTCCGAAAGTCAGTCTTCCGGCAGGTCAAGTGCGCCATTATCGAGCATGAGCACGGTCCGCAGCAGCACATTGGCGCCGTTAGCCATGTCGGCGGTCGTTGTGAATTCCTGCGGCGAATGACTGATGCCATCGACGCTTGGCACGAAGATCATGCCGGTCGGTGCGATATGCGTCATGTCCTGGGCATCGTGCCCGGCGCCGCTCGGCATACGCACGTATGTCAGGTCGAGTTCCTCGGCGACGTTGGCAATGATCCGGCGCATGCTTTCATCTGTTGGCGCCGGGGGCGATGCCACATCGATCTCGTCGAAACGAATGGCTGTGCCGTTTTTCTCTGCAATGTTGCCGGCCTCCACTGCGATCGCCGCGAACACCTGCTGCATCCTGGCGGCGGCAAGGTCACGAATCTCGAGGCTCATGACGACGCGCCCGGGAATGACATTCGGTGCACCAGGTTCTGCGCGAATCCTGCCAACAGTCGCAACCTGCCGTCCATCCATTGAGTTCGCAATGCGATTGACGGCGAGAGTCAGCTCTGCTGCGGAGATCATGGCGTCGCGGCGTCTGTTCATGGGTGTCGTGCCAGCGTGATTCGCAAAGCCTTCCACGACGACATCCCACCAGCGGATGCCGACGATGCCCTCGACCACGCCAATGTTAATTCCCTGCTCGAATAACGACGCGCCCTGCTCTATATGCAGTTCGACGAAAGCCAGTAACTCGCCCGGTCCGCGAATTGCTTCACCGAGCCGTTCCGGATCGCCGCCAACAGCGCGAATTCCATCACGTATGCTCAGGCCGCTGTGAGAGATGACGTCCAGTGCGCTGTCTTGCAGACCAACCGTGATCGCCCGACTGCCCGTCAGGCCGCCTTCTTCGTCAGTGAAACTCACGACTTCCAGCGGATGCCGGGTACGGATGCCACGTTCGAGCAATACCTGGGCAACCTCGATGGCGCCAATTACACCAACGTCGCCGTCATAGTTGCCGCCGCCGGGAACCGAATCGATGTGCGAGCCGAACATAATGGCTGGCAGGTCGGGTTTGCTGCCTTCACTCCTGCCGATAATATTGCCCGCAGTATCGACCCGCACTTCCAGGCCGGCAGACCGCATGAGCGACATGATGTACTCGCGACCCTGAATATCGGCCGCGCTGAAAGCCACGCGGCTGACGCCGCCTTCGGGATTGGCGCCAAACGCAGACAAAGCCTCGAGCCGGCTCGCCATGCGTTGGCCGCTGGCGGCAGGCGAGGGTGCATCCGCAACGCTTGCGGCAGTAAGCAGACTTGCAAGCAGGGTCGCAGCGGCGGCCACGCAGTTTCTAGCTGATTTTACCCGCATCATGACAATTCTCCCGGCTGGATGGTAACAGCGTATGCAGCTGCCGGGGAATGCCTGGACGGGTTTGCGATTACCGCGTGTCAACTAGCGGCATATTTTTGGTAACCATTTGGTATTGGTGCCCAATATGGTGCCGCCGGCACAGTTCCAATCGACGCTGCCACCGAGGTCGTTCGGCGTCAGTGTGAGGGTGGCTGTATCGATCTTTACGTTGGCGGTTTGCGGTGTAGCCGATGAATAGGTCAGCGTAATCACGCCATTGATGACCGCAACGGTTGCTACGTAGTTGCCGGCGATCTGGTTAGCCAGTGCAAGGCCTGCCTGCGTGTTGTTGACCGGATAGGCGCCCCGTTCCTGGTAGTACTCACTGACCGCAACTTTGGCGCCGGCGGAGAGATTGAGCCCTTCACCCACCTGGGTACGCACTGCGTAATCGAGGTATGCCGGAATAGCAACCGCTGCGAGAATGCCGATGATCGCAACCACGATCATCAGTTCGATCAATGTGAAGCCTTTTTGTGTGCCGCTCTGTTTGCCTTGCATCTTTCTGTTCCCGAATCCCGGCATTTTCTCTCGAGGCCTGCACAGATATTCCTCGATACCTTTATCTAAGCGAATCCCGTGCCAGAAACGCGTTTTCCTCTGTAACACATTGTAATCAAAGTAAAAATAGCGTATCGCACGATCTCCAATCTACCGCTGTATGCGGGCCACGGGTGATCAAATTTGTCAACTTGTGTCACAAATTGACACAACTTGCAGGTATTGTCGTTGCGCCGGTTCTCATTCGTCAGGGCGACAGCGTCGATGCCTTATGTTGTGTGACCCGGTTTCACCCTTGGGCCTTTGCCCGATTGCGGCGCAAATCCCGACCGTTGCAAAATGCGATACAGGATGCACGTGTGACCGACAACGATACTGCCGGAGTGGATAAGTGGCGCATCGCCGCAGTCGCTATGTTGCTTTTCGCCGTCCTGTTATTGGTCGCGATAATGCCGATCGCAGGCTGGCTGGATCAGGCTGCCGACTGGAGCCGGGCAAATCCTGTGCTGAGCGCATTAATCTTTCTCGCGGCTTTTTCGATCGGGCCCGTGTTACTGGTGCCGGGCTCGATTTTTGCGATGGCCGCAGGTTACCTATGGGGCCTGCCCACCGGAACGTTTCTCGCCTCACTGGGCGCTACCCTCGGGGCCTTTGCCGCATTCATGAACGGGCGCACCCTGGCGCGTCGCTGGGCAACGCAAAAAATGCAGGCGCAGCCGCGATTGCTGGCATTGGATCAGGCGCTCCGGGAGCAATCTTTCCTGGTTGTAATCCTCACTCGTTTGTCGTTGCTGATTCCGTACAATCTGCTGAATTATGCCTACGGCGTGACGGGCGTTCGGCGCGCGCCATATTTCGTGGCATCGGCCATCGGTCTGGTCCCGGCCATGACGTTTTACACCTATGTCGGGACCCTGGCGCAAAATTTTGATGACATACTGTCGGGCAGAACGGATAGCGGAACGGCCGGCAAACTCTATGTGGCCGTAGGCTTGCTTGCCGTAGTCATTACCGCACTGATAGTGCATCGCCTGGCCACGCGAGCGTTGCAGAAGCGATTGGGAGAATGACGTAATGCATGACACGACAAAAACGGACCGCGAACGCCGCCGTGTGCTGGCTTGCCTCCTTGCCGGCGCGGCTGGTATGCCGATTGCGAACTCTGCGGCAGGCGCTGCTGAGGGCGGGCCGGACGGGGAGGGCCTGCATAACGCTTTACTGTGGGCGGTGGCGTGGAAGCAGACGGCCGCCGAGTACTTTGCGCTGTGCCACCAGGCATACAATCTCGCACGGCTGCGGCTCGACATGATCCTGAACGACCGTGCAGCCGGAGCCCGTCCGCTCGCGGTCATAACCGACATCGACGAAACCATCCTGCATGCCGCAAACTACTGGGGATACCTGGTCGAGCAAGAACGTGATTTTTTTGACGACGCCATCTGGGATGAATGGATTCCGAGGAATCTGGCAACGCCAGTCCCGGGTTCTCTGGAGTTCTTCAATTACTGTCATCGTCACGGTGTTGAGGTGTTTTATGTCACCAATCGCAACCAGGGAGAGCAGAGCTTCGAATACGCGCTTGAACAACTCAAACAGTTTGCGTACCCGTTTGCCGATGAAGAACACCTGACCGTCATTCGCGACAGCTCCGATAAATCGCCGCTGCGGCGGACCGTCGCAGAATCCCACGAGATTGCTTTGTTGATTGGCGACAATCTCAACGATTTCAAGCGCGATTACTATGTCACGGACATCGATGAACGGCGGGCACTGATGGAACGCGACCGCGCAGAGTTCGGCGACCGGTTCATACTATTACCCAATCCAACTGACGGCCATTGGGTCCGTGCGATCTTCGGCGACTCGGAACCACAACCGAGCGACGCCAATCGGCGCGTTCTCAAAGCAGCAGCGACGCGTTCGGCCTGGGATGGACTCTGACCGCGGCCGGTGGCTTAATCGTGGCGGCGAGCATCGCTTGCTTGATCCCCGAAGGTTAAAACCAGGAAACGATGAATAGTCAGACTGCCGTCGAAACCGATGAGGAACGCACGCGCGCGGGAGTAATCTCGGCAGTGCTTGCGTACCTGCTGTGGGGCATATTGCCGGTCTATTTCAAACTGGTGAACGAGATTCCCGCTTTTGAAGTCCTGGTGCATCGGATCGTCTGGGCAGTGCCGTTCGGACTGGCTATTATCCTGGTGCGAAAACAGCTGTCGGAAGTGAAAAGAGCGTTCAAGGATCGGCGAACGTTCGGCTTCCTGTCCCTGGCGGCCGTGCTTATCGCCGCGAACTGGTGGGTCTACGTCGTGGCGGTGCAACGCGAGCAGATATTTCAGGCGAGCCTTGGCTATTACATCAACCCGCTCCTGTATGTGCTGGTTGGTGTAACATTTTTTGGCGAACGATTGCGTCGCTTTCAAATCACGGCGGTCGTACTGGCGGCAATCGGCGTTGCCGTACTGACCTTCAGCGGTGGACAGTTTCCGGCGATCGCTTTAGCTCTTGCATTATTATTTACGGTTTATGGTGTAATCCGTAAGCAAATAATAGTCGGTGGCATGCCCGGTCTTTTCATTGAGACGCTGGTGTTGTTTCCGCCGGCAATCATGTATCTCATGTGGCTGACGCGCGCCGGCCAGTCGTCATTCACGCCGGCAGACCCCGGATTGCTCGGCATATTGATACTGGCCGGACCCGTCACGGTCCTGCCCCTGCTGTTTTTTGCCCTCGCGGCGCGGCGCCTGCGTCTATCGACCATCGGATTTCTGCAGTTCATGGCGCCGACGCTGCAATTCCTCATTGGTATTTACTACGGTGAGGAACTGACTACACCACACCTGATCTGTTTCTGCCTGATCTGGATTGCCGTCTCGCTGTTCATCTTCGATGCCTGGCGATTGCGGCGAGAGAGGGAAGCCCTTAGCGTCGCGACCTGACAATCAGCCAGGCGGACAGCGGGAAACCCAATTGGGCGGCGCCTATGAAGGCGAATATGCCCGGCGTTAGCAACAGGTAGAAACCGGGGACAAAAGCGACAACAAAAGAGACCAGCAGAACTGCGATCTTGCCATACCACGTGGTAATCATGCTGATCCACGCAAGTACGATTAGTCCGATCATGGTCGCGCGAGCGCTGGTATCGATGCCCTGACTGCCATAAGGGTTATCGATCAGAAACAGCGCCACCAGCGCGAATATAATCAGGCCGGATACCAATGCGGTGAGCCGGGCCAGCAAAAGCATCCGGTTTGCCGGGGGAGCTTGCAGCATTAGGCTTCATGGCCTCCAATCTCAGGCTGCGCCGAAGAATCCATGTCCGGATGCGGATTGCGAGCAACGCGAGAGCTGCGGCATCCTCTGATCAGGCACGGGTTTCGGGTGCGATTTTTAGCAGGCGCACTAATTCACGCCGAAAATGAACAAAAAGCAGCCTTTTATATCAAAAAGGCTCAAAATAACCACAAATATATTAATGGGGTGGAAAGCATGACGCGCCAGGTTAAGCGCTATTTTTTGATCTTCGGCATCTTTGCATTCGCGATTGCTGCGTCGGTGGGTCTCAGCCAGATGAAACCGCCACCCGAGGTCAAGGAGGCCTCGGATATCGAAATCCTGGTGGACGTGTTGCAGCTGGAAATGACGATGGCAAAATTCACTATCGAAAGTCAGGGAACGGTGCGACCGCGGACTGAAACCATCCTGTCGGCCGAGATAGCGGGCGCTATCGTCAGAATTTCGCCGAAATACATCGCCGGTGGTGTTTTTGCAGAAGATGAAGAGCTGCTCCGGATCGACCCGACCAATTACGTGGTCAGGGTTGACCAGGCCAAAGCGCTGGTCGATCAACGGCAAATAGAATACGACGGCGCACTCAAGCTGCGCAGCCAGGGCTATCGCGCAGAGGCCGAACTCGCCGCAGCTGCCGCGGCGCTGGCCACTGCCAAGGCCGATCTCGTGCGGGCTCGCAAAGATCTGGATCGCACCTCTATCCGTTTACCCTACGAGGGAATGGTGCGCGCGAAAGAGGTTGATCTGGGTCGCTATGTCAGCCCCGGAACACGGCTCGGCGTGGTATTTGCGACAGACTACGCGGAAGTCCGGCTGCCAATGACCGACTCAGATCTGGCATTTGTCGAATTGCCGGATGCGGCTGAAATAACCGAGTCAGGCGGTTCGCTCGATGGTCCGAAGGTACTGTTATCGGCGATTCAGCGTGGAGAGATGGCGACCTGGAATGCACAGATCGTCCGGACAGAGGGCGTGGTCGACGAAAGAAATCGTGTGACTTACGCGGTCGCGCGCATAGTCGATCCGTACAAGTTACACCGGAGGAGCGAGGCTGAAACGCCGTTGCCGATGGGTACATTTGTAGCCGCACGAATCTCCGGCACGACAGTCGACAATGTCATTCGCGTACCGCGCCTGGCGTTGCGTGGCAGCAACCAGTTGATGTTCATCGACGAGGACAATCGATTACGCATTCGCGCGGTTGATGTGATGCGCGCCGATGCAGATTTTGCCTATATCAGGAGCGGCGCCGAGGTTGGCGAGCGCATCAGCCTCACAGCAATCGAAGCGCCGATCAACGGAATGCGCGTGAAAACCGAGGCAGACAAGCCCGCTGGAGAGCAACTAGCGGCGGGTGACGACACCACAGAGAACGAATAAGGGTCCGAAAAATGCAAGTGCGAGAACGCAGTAGCGAAAAAGGCATCATCGCCTGGTTTGCAAGCAATCATGTCGCGGCCAACCTGCTCATGCTGTTGATTATTGCCTTCGGCGTTGTGTCGGCGATTACCATCCGCAAGCAAACGACACCGGATTTCGAGCTAAACAACATTCAGATTCGGGTGCCGTACCTCGGGGCCGCACCGCAGGAAGTGGAAGAAGGCGTTGTAGTCAAGATCGAGGAAGCGATTCAGGATCTTGACGGTATCGTCGAAATCAATTCGGAAGCCCGCGAAGGCATGGGTACCGTTACTGTGGAAGTGGGGACGGACGCCGACATCATTCAGGTACTGAGCGAAGTCAAGACCCGGGTCGACGCTATTCAGACATTTCCGGCGCTGACGGAAAAACCCATCATTTACAAAGAGGACGTGCCGATCCATATCGTGTTCGTCTCGGTTTATGGCGACCTGGACGACTTTGCCCGCAAGACCATCGCACAGCAGGTGCGCGAAGAACTGATGGCCATACCGTCTGTCAACCAGGTGCAATATCTCGGCGAGCGCGATTACGAGATCAGCATCGAAGTGTCGGAGCATGTATTGCGCCAATACGGACTGACAATGAGTGCGATCTCGGAAGCGGTGCGTCAGTCTTCCGTCGACCTGCCGGGCGGCGCGATCAACACGGCGGGCGGCGACATCCTGCTGAGAACCGAAGGACAGGTGTACACCGGGCAGGATTTCGCGAACCTGGTGTTGCGTACGTTTCCTGACGGCACTCGTTTGACCCTTGGTGACATCGCTAACATCAAAGATGGATTTGTGGAGGGCGAGGGATTCGGCAGCTTCAACGGCCAGCCAACCGCACTGCTGCGGGTGCTCGCAAGTGGTGGACAAAACGAGCTGGTGACCGCTGCAGCCGTTAACGAGTACATTGAAAAGAAGGCCGCGTCATTGCCCGACGGTGTACAGATGGAGTCGTGGATCAATCGCTCGCATTACCTGGAAGGCCGGCTCAAACTCATGACCACCAACCTGTTTCAGGGAGCGGTGCTGGTGTTCCTGATCCTGACCCTGTTCCTGCGTCTGAAAGTGGCGTTCTGGGTCATTGTCGGCATCCCGATAACGTTTTTCGGCGCCATCTGGCTGATGCCGCACGGACCGTGGCCGGTTACGATCAACATGATCAGCCTGTTCGGTTTTATCCTGGTGCTCGGTATCGTGGTCGACGATGCGATCATTATCGGTGAGAGCGCCTATACAAAGATCAGGGCGGACGGTCATACGCTCGATAATGTTGTCCGAGGTGCCCGCAAGGTCGCGGTACCGGCTACATTCGGCGTCCTGACGACGATGGCCGCCTTTGCGCCGATGCTGTTCGTCGGTGGCATCGTGGGACCGTTTTTCGAGGCCTTGTCGGTCGTCGTTATTTTGTGCCTGATGTTTTCCCTAGTTGAATCGAAGCTGATCCTGCCGGCTCACCTGGTCCATGCAAAAATAAAGTTGATCGACGAAGCCGCTCTTTTTGACCGGAACCTCAAAGTCGCCTGGTGGAAGTGGGTTCCACGCTTGCTACAGCGCCGTCAAAGAAGATTTCAGCATTGGCTGCATGCCCTGATACATGACAAGTATGCGCCACTGCTCGAGAGGTTCGTCGATAATCGCGGCGTTACCGTTAGCGCTTCGGTCGCCGTGTTGATATTGACGATTGGTGTCATGAACAGCGGTATTGTCAGGACGGTCCTGTTCCCGGAGGTGCCGGGAGATTTCATTTTGATGGAACTGGACATGCAAAACGGCACTGCGCCGGCAGTGCGGAACGAGGTGCTGGGCCGTCTGGAACAAGCGATTCTCGATGTCAACGACGATTACGTCGCAGCCAACGTCGGGAGCGATGATCCCGTCAATCATGTCGGCGTATTCACCCGTGGTGATACGACTGGAATGATCTTCGTCGAAATGCCGATGACGGAGGATCGGCCGTTGAACGGCGACGATCTGACCAAATTGTGGCGAGATGAAGTGGGCGAAATTCCGGGCGTCAAAACGCTGGAATTTTCGGACGGCAACAACGTAGGGGGAGGCGCGCCGCTTAGTTTCAACCTTAAGGGCGCCGACTACGACAAGCTGGAGCAGGCAGCGAAGGAGTTGCAGGAGAAACTCGGCGAGTATGCCGGTGTTTTCGATATCAAGAATTCCCTGAACGCCGGCGGACAGGAAATCACGCTAGCCATCAAGCCGGAGGCTGAAGCGCTCGGCCTGACCATTTCCTCGCTCGGGCGCCAGGTGCGGCAGGCATTCTATGGAGAGGAAGTACAACGTATCCAGCGCGGCAAGGATGAGCTCAAGGTTATGGTGCGTTACCCCCAGGAGGACCGGCGCTCCGTCGCCGACCTGGAAAATATGCGGATCAGGACCTCGTCCGGTGACGAGGTGCCATTTCATTCGGTTGCGGATGTTTCCTTTGGCAAAGCATTCTCCAGTATCACTCGACAGAACCGCAAACGCACAATCACGGTGTCTGCCGACCTCGACCCGGAAAAAGTGGAACCCGGGGAGATTATCAAGGAAATCACGGAAGATTTTATTCCGGGACTCCTGTCGCGGCACGCCGGTATCAGCTACGGTCTCGAGGGCGCAAGCCTCGAGGAGATGGAGTTAATCAGAAATCTCACCGTGGCTTCGGTTGCTGCACTATTCCTGATTTACGCACTCATCGCTGTACCGCTGCATTCCTACAGCCAGCCGTTGATCATCATGTCCGTGATACCGTTTGGGCTGATCGGCGCGATGATCGGGCACATAATACTCGGCAAGGCGATCAGTATGTTCTCGCTCTTCGGTTTGATTGCACTGGCCGGAGTCGTGGTCAATGACAGCCTGATCATGATCGACTTTATCAACAAAGCGCGCCAGGCTGGCAGGTCGATCAAGCAGGCGGTGATCGAGTCCGGCACACAGCGCTTCCGTGCCATCATTCTCACGTCGCTGACGACGGCAGCCGGGCTCATGCCAATCATGGCGGAAAAAAGTGTGCAGGCACAATTCGTACAGCCGATGGCGATTTCGCTGAGTTTTGGCATTATCTTCGCCACCGGAATTACGTTGTTCCTGATTCCGTCTTTGTACATGCTGCAGCAGGATTTCAATTTGTGGCTGCGCGATATGAAAAACCTGTTGCTTGGCAGGGAACCGGAAGCCGAATCCGGTGTGGCTGAATCGCCATAGAATGCCGCTGCCGGTTGCGCCCTGTTGAGGCAGAACAAATGACTAGAACCATGCATACCGGGCTCCTGGCGGGGCTCGCCGCCGTTGGTGGATTAAGTATAGGGCTGGCCGTTGCCCAGTCGTCGGCGCTGGACCCGGTGCTGGTGGCGCCGCATATTTACGCGGTCGCACTGGAGAATGAGAAGGTCAGGGTGCTGGAAGTGACCGATCGCAATGGTGAGACGCCACCACTCCATTCTCACCCCGACCGTGTCGTCGTTTTCTTAAGTCCCTGCGCCTGGATGGTGCCGACCGCGGACGGTCGATCGTACATGGAATCCTACAAATTCGGCGAAGTGCTGTGGGCCGGGCGCGAAACCCATGGCGGGCAGACCAGTACCGTTATCCAGGAGTGCCGTATCCTGGAGATCGAGCTCAAGCGAGCGAACTAGCCCGGATACTGCACCACTACGGAGTGCGGTTGTCGCGCTCTCGCTTAGTCTTTGATTGGCTAACGAATCTTCCTCGCTCGGAAATAGACACCGTTATTCCACTCCTTCGGAAAATCCGTCAGCCAATCAAACCCTTGACCGATCTTACGCGCCAACTGGTGCAATATCCGGGCTACACTGGATATAACCGATGGTGCCGCCGGGAGAGGGCACAGGTGGCCGTAATTGTTTGTCGGCCACCTGGCCGCAATCCTGGCAGCGAAAGCGCGTACTCACCAGTTTTCTAGCACCATTCCCGCTCTCTACCAGACGCCGCAAGTCGGCCTCGCCCCAGCGGTCACAGTGCATGCAGTACAGTCCGAGCGCATAGCTCTGACGCTGGAGGTCGGCGAATGTCTGTAAAGAGATCATGCGAATACCGTAGCAAGCCCTTTTGTCAGTCGATAATAACCAGCTTGTAAGGGTAAGGCATATTGGCCGTAGCATAGCCGTGTACTTCGACGTAGTAGGCGAGACCCGCAGTCAATTCGACCACCAGCCGTTGTTCCTCGGCGACACCGATAGACGTGCTTGCGATAGTGGTCTGGCTCTGGTCGTAGACCATGAGATAGGCGGCATCGTCGTTGACCTGCTCGGCGCAGGTATCCGCGCAAAGATATACGAGGTACGCATCGCTGCGACTCGGTGTGAAGACGAAATAGTCGGAGCGGTCCGTGTCATCCTGAACGCTGCCGACGATATCGATGCCGGCTGACGTATTAACGTCCGTTACGACCGGAATCTGGATCAGGTTGGCATTATCGAGCGTGCTGTTGGGTTCGAACTCGGTGAAATGGCCGATGCGGGCCTGGCGCGTGTTGCCGGAACTCGATCCGCCGCCGCTGACCGGGCCTGACGTACTGCCGGGCGACGTACCGGTGGGGGGCGATGACGACTGGTTGCCATCGTCAACACACAGGGTCCCCAACGAGAGTAACAGGAGCAAGAGGTTGCAGTCGTTGCTGCTGCTACTGTTATTGGTGCCGGAACTGCTGCCGACATCGGCAAGCGTGCCTACATCGCCACCGTCATCGCCACCACCGCAGGCCGCGAACAGGGGCATGAGTCCCAGGTAAGCGATCAGGGCAAAAGTTGTCTTCGTTCGTCGAGCGTCATTCATCGGTCTTCTCCCAGCTGTTTGCAAGATCTCCGGTCGCGCCGGACTGTGGAAGAAATTGTCGTTGCCAGAGGGTGACGCAGCCTGTAAAAACAGGGATGAATACCTGAGGATTACCTGCGGAACGGCTGGCGGACCTTGAATTCCGGGCCTTTTGGTTCGCTGCTTGACATAATGTCGGCACAACCCAGGCACGTGGTGAATGAGATAGGGGAGCTTTTCATGGAACAACTTACCCGACGACAGATATTGCTGGGCGGCGGGGCGCTACTGAGCAGCGGCGCGCTACCTGGTTTCGGCCTGATGCAGAGCGCACTGGCCAGCGACATTCCGCGTCCTGACCATGTGATCCGGGCCGGCACCAACGAAAACCCATGGGGCCCGTCACGGGTGGCCCTGAAAGCAATCATGAATAGCATCGACTACTCGAGCCAGTATGGCGGGCGCGATGTTCAAGCTGCATTCGGCAAGTTGCTGGCGGCGCAAAACCGGATCTCGCAGGACCACCTGGCGATGGGGACGGGCTCCGGTGAGATTCTGAAGATGGCCGGAATGCTCGCCAGTATGGAGAAGGGCTCAGTCGTCTGTGCCGATCCGACCTATCAGGACCTGGTGCGGTATGCCGGCCGGGCTGGTGCCGAGATCATACGCGTTCCGGTGGATGAGCAGTTGAACATCGATCTGGAGGCAATGGCGAGCGCCATTCGCAGGGATACCAGGCTGGTATACCTGGTAAATCCGAATAACCCGATTCCCGCAATCATCGAGAAGAATGCGATCAGGGACTTCGTTCTGGAAGTATCGAAGGACCGCATGGTCTTTGTCGACGAAGCGTATTTTGAGTTCGTCGAAGACCCGGACTACGGGAGCATGCTCGAACTGGTTCGGGAGGGGCACAACAACATCATCGTGACCCGCACTGCATCGAAAATCCACGGTCTGGCGGGATTAAGGATCGGCTTTGGCTATGCCCATCCCGACCTGATACGAGAAATCGAAAACCGCAAGACCGGGCAGATCAATGCGCTGGGGCTCCGGGCGGCGTACGCCAGTTACCAGGATCAGGAATTTCAGGATTTTACGCTGCGAAAAAACAAGGAATCACTGGCAATCGTCCAGGGCATGTTCGAGGAGTTGGGTCTTCGTTACATCAAGTCCAATGCTAATTTCTGTTTCTTCGAAAACAATCGCGACGTGCAGGAATACAACGCTGTCATGTTGCAGCATGGCATTATGTCCGGCCGGCCGTTTCCTCCAATGACAACCTGGTCACGCATCAGCATGGCCAAGCCAGACGAGATGCGCTACTTCGTACAGACTTATAAGAAGCTGTTTGCTTGATAGAGACGGGGACAGTCCCCATCGTCACTCTATAAATATGTCGAGCGGCAGGATTGCCGTCACCCCGACATTGGGTGTATCCACAAGCTGGGCAATTCTCAGGTCAACCGCCACACTGGCAATGATGTAAGCCTGGCTGCGGCTGTAGCCGTATTTCGAAGTGATGTAATCGATCATCGAAGCCAGTGCGTTGCGCGCTGCAAGGTTAATATCCTTGGACAGGTTGGTCAGACCCGTGACTTTGGTCGATCCCAGGTAGCCGATCTCCCGTGGTACCTCGCCTGACTGCTTCAGGGGAAACCCGGTAGTCGCATAGAAAGACGTCGATGGGATGTTCAATACCCTGGCAGGGCCTTCGTAATGCGGACCCCGCGACAGATCAGGGCGGTCCCGGACTATCCTGGTCGTGACTGTCAGGACGCCATCCATTTCGATGGCAGTGCCGGAAACCTCGCCGTCACCCTGAGCGTAATGAAAGTCTCCAACGGCAAGGCCACAGCCGTCGAGAAAACACGGCAGGTACACGGTCGTGCCGACCTGGACATAGCGAATATCCATATTGCCGCCATGTTCCCGCGGCGGGATAGTCCGCAGGCACTCGGTCGCGCGCGTGCCTTCCGCTCCGCACAATGCTGCCGGTTCCGCGAACTCGGGATCCGGCGTCAGTACGGTGCCCCCGGCGTCCGCCAGTTGCTGTTCCCGACTCAGCATTTCCCGCAGTTCGGCAGGTCCCGGCAGGGTTGTGATGACACCGGGAAAGCTGGCGTTCGGGATTCGCACACCCGGGAGAGCGTCGCTCTCGGCGTAGTCCTCATTCAGGCGCCAGGTGACGAAGAGACTCTCGCTTTCAACCAGGTCGCCGGCAAAGCCACCCGGGGAAGCCATGGTCCAGCCGACCGACCCTGGTGAAAATGCTTCCAGGGTAACGGCGAGTACATCACCGGCCTCAGCGCCTTCGATGTAAACGGGGCCGGCCAGCGGGTGCACGACGCCCAGACCGAGTCGCGGGCTCGAGTCCGCGCTCGTGAGTTCGTCCGGGTCGAGATAGAGGTCGCCGGCATCACGCCCGTGAAACACGATGCGCTCGCCCGGCGCCGCTGTTGCGACGGGAACGATATCGGAGTGAATTCGGTTGAAACAGGCAGGATCTTCGGCACAGCTTGCGCCGCTGCCACCGATTACGATGTCCGCATCGGCCGTGTTACCGGCGAGCACGATCATAAAAGCAAAGAAAGTACGTCTGGTCATTGCGGCTCCGGTTCGATGTATTTTCTGCAGGGTAGCATATGGCTTGCAGTGCGAATTTCAACGGGCACAAAAGTGGCCCAAAGCGGGCATCGGTATCCAGCATGCTGCTAAGCTCAGGACCGCCCAGTCAGATTAGCTGCGGGGAAGAGCAATGGATAGAAGGAAGTTCATGGGCAGGGCCTCAGGGCTCGGCATTTCGCTGGCCATGTCGGCGACGACTACCAGCAAGATTCTCGCGAGCGACTTACCCGGAAACGTCACCGCAATGAGCGCCTCGCAGTTGTCGGCTGCGATCAGGCAACGCGAGGTGAGTTGTGTCGAGGTGATGCAGGCCTACCTGGAGCGGATTCACCGGTACAACCCGGTCTACAACGCAATTGTCAGCATGCTCGAGGACGATGCTTTGCTCGATCAGGCGCGCGTGGCCGATCGCGCTCTGGCCAAAGGAGATTATTGGGGGTGGATGCACGGCATGCCGCATGCCATTAAAGACAACAAAGATGTGAAAGGGTTGCCGACGAGCCGTGGATCGCCGATATTCGCGGGAACCGTGGCTGACGAAGACCATTTCCTGGTGGCGCGGATGCGACGCCAGGGGCCCATTTTCATCGGCAAGACGAATCTGCCGGAATTCGGCATGGGCTCGCAATCGTATAACCCTGTATTCGGTGCAACCGGCAGTGCATACGACCCGGTCCTGACCGCGGGTGGCAGCAGTGGCGGTGCGGCATGCGGTCTCGCCACGCACCTGTTACCGGCAGCCGATGGCAGCGATCTGATGGGATCCCTGCGAAATCCCGGCGCCTACAACAATGTGATCGGTTTCAGGCCGACGCAGGGAAGGGTACCCGGTGGCCCGGACGGGGATCTGTTCTACCAACAGATGGGCACAAGTGGCCCGATGGGGCGCAACACGGAAGACACGATTCGACTGTTGAACAACATGTCCGGACACTATGCGGGTCGCCCATTGTCATTGCGCGATGCTCCGCCACCGCCGGACCAGTTTAGCGCGACGAGTCTGCAGGGATTAAAGATCGGGTGGCTCGGTGATTATGGCGGCCATCTTGCCACCGAGCCGGGCGTTCTGGATGTCTGTGAAGCCAGTTTGCGCGTGCTGGCCAACAACGGTGTCATCGTCGAACCTTGCATGCCGCAGTACGATATGGACCGCTTGTGGCAGACCTGGCTGACGTTACGCCACTGGACACGGCACGGAATGAAGGGTCTCTACGACAACCCGGAGACCCGGCAGCAACTGAAACCGGAAGCCATCTGGGAGATCGAAGGTTCCTTTGATACCTCTGCAGAGGAGATCTATGCGGCCGGCGTCGCGCGCGCCGATTGGTTCCGTGCGCTGGGTGCGCTATTCGCTCAGTATGATCACCTGGTGCTGCCGACAGCGCAGGTGTTTCCATTTCCGAAGCACATCCACTGGCCATCGGAAATCGACGGCCGGGATATGGACACCTATCATCGCTGGATGGAGGTCGTCATTGGCGGCACTCTCGCTGGCATCCCGGTCGTCAATGTGCCAGCCGGATTTGACCCGCGTGGCAGGCCGATGGGCATGCAGGTGATGGGCCCGTTCGGCGATGACCAGCGTGTGCTGGAGTTCTCCCTTGCTTATGAAAAAGTTACCGATCACCTCGAGAGACGACCGGTTCTCGTCGACAATATATAGCCCCGCATTTTACGGGGCTTTCCTGGCTCGCAATCGCAAGGCCGTTACTTCCTGGCTTCCTTGCGCTCGGTCGTTTCCCGGATGACTTCGTCTGCCACGTTTCGTGGGCAGGGGGCATAGTGCGAGAACTCCATCGAGAACTGACCACGACCCGAGGTCATCGTACGCAGGTCGCCGATATAACCGAACATATCCGCCAGCGGCGCTTCTGCTTTGACACGGGTGCCGGTCAGACCGGTGTCCTGTGACCTGATCATGCCGCGGCGACGATTCAGGTCACCGATAACATCCCCCACATGAGCATCCGGGGTGAAGACATCGACTTTCATAATCGGCTCCAGCAACTGCGGCGCTGCCTTCGGCACAGTCTGTCGATAGGCAGCCTTGGTTGCCAACTCGAATGCCATTGCGGAAGAGTCAACCGCGTGGAACCCGCCATCCAGAAGCTTGAAACTGACATCAAGCAGCGGAAAGCCGGCCAGCGTGCCTTCCGCCATGCTGAGGTGAAACGCTTTTTCGATAGCGGACCAGTACTCGCGTGGTACGTTGCCGCCAGTAACCAGCGATTCGAACGTGTAGCCACTGTTCTTCTCGCCCGGTTCGATAACGTAGTTGATCTTGGCGAACTGGCCTGAGCCGCCAGTTTGCTTCTTGTGGATGTAGGTGTCTTCCACTCGCTGCGTGATCGTTTCCCGATACGCGACCTGCGGTTTGCCCATTTCCACTGCGACGCCGTGCGTGCGTTTCAGGATATCGACCTTGATGTCGAGGTGTAACTCGCCCATGCCCTTGATCAGCGTCTCGCCGGAATCCTCGTCGGTAGCAACCTGGAACGACGGGTCCTCCTGGACCATCTTGTTCAGGGCGACACCCATCTTCTCCATGCCGGCCTTGTCCCTGGGCGAGATGGCGATCGAGATCACGGGTTCCGGGAATACCATTGGCTCCAGTGTTGCCGGATCGTTGACATCGGCCAGCGTATGGCCGGTGCGGGTATTCTTCATGCCGAGGAGGGCGACGATGTCACCTGCCTGGGCGGCACTCAATTCCTCGCGGGAGTCCGCGTGCATCTCCACGATACGGCCAATGCGCTCGGTCTTGCCGGTAAATGTATTGAGCACATTGTCGCCCTTCTTCAGGGTGCCCGAGTAGATGCGCGTGAAGGTCAGCGCACCGTAACGGTCATCCATGATCTTGAAGGCAAGCGCCCGCAACGGTCTGCTCGGATCGACTTCCGCACGGCCGCCGGTCTCGTTACCTTCGAGGTCGATTTCCGCTTGCGGAGTGACTTCAGTCGGACTCGGTAGAAAGTCAACTACTGCATTAAGAAGGTTCTGTACTCCTTTGTTTTTAAAGGCTGAACCACAGTAAGTCGGGAAGAACTCAAGGGCGATAGTGCCCTTGCGAATGCACCGCTTGATGTCGTCTACCGACGGTTCCTGACCTTCAAAAACAAAGGAGT
>Ga0255052_10001388_pt1 | contig 18188 bp, 16 predicted proteins | sample JV7_2_21_MG_FD_188632 | JGI IMG/M metagenome (GOLD analysis project Ga0255052, IMG submission 188632) | Seawater microbial communities from Jervis Inlet, British Columbia, Canada - JV7_2_21 | ecosystem: Environmental > Aquatic > Marine > Inlet | place: Canada: British Columbia | collected... | reverse complement strand
GTCCTTCCCAGATCTTCTTGTTCGAGTTCGTCGGCATAAGCGGTGCACCATTGAGTACCGAGACAATAATTGGTCTCTGCAATCACTAGACCTTGAAGATGACCTCTCCGAATTACTCCAACATGAGTATGATCATTTGGATGGAATACTTGCAGTAATGAGAGCTATCGATGGGAAATCATTTGCATCAAAGAACCAGAAACATCTGCTTTGAACTCTGAAAATAGGCCCAAAACAGCAACCCTTTATGTATGCTGCTAATTATATCACATATTGCCACTGAGAGAGGAACGGTCGATGAAATATTTAAGAATCATAATTATTCTCGCGATAATTGCTGTTGTTGGAACACTCGTTGCAGCGACTGCCTATGGATGGGTTCTTGGACAGACCATCTACATATCTATGTTCGACGCAAAGTCCGATGTGAATTTTTGGGGTACTTGGACCCTGAATAACAATATCTTCACAGCGTCATTGTTTCTGGCACTTCTGAGCGGTGTCTTCACTCTTTGGACACGTTCGACCTTCTTATCCTTTGTATCGGCTCTCTCTCAAACTGGAACTCATCTAAAGAGGCTGGATATCAAGTCTGGTGTTGTCTGGAGGGTCATCGTAATAGGTGCATTCTTCGCATACTATGTATCAACCGGAGGCAACGCGGTGACTGGTCAGAACGTAGCCTTCCTGATGATGCTTGCGGGTGACGGGTCGATATCGATATCCCCTGATCAACTAGTAACAATGTTCTCACTTCCATTCGCTCCTGGAACCTCTGCTGCATCTATCCAGAGCCTTGTTCCTGCCATGGAAGCGTATCAACTCTATGTGGGTCTTATTTCCACAGTTTTGATTGCCACTGCTGCTCGAGTGGTATTGGGGATCATCACTGATTTCATGCTTCAGAAACATGACATCTTCGTAATCATCTCAAAAGGACTGGTTGTGGTTTCTCTAGCTATAGGCCTAGAAATTCTTACTGTCCCCATGTGGACAGTTAATGCTGGCACTTGGATGAGTTATCTTGCATTACTCATTGCTTTAGCTGCGAGTCTTGTTGGGTCTGTGGTTTTCATGGCTATGAGAGTCCGTTCTGGAGATGTACGTGAACGCCTCAAGAGTAAGATATCTTCTCTCGAGGGTGACCTTGCTCGTCTACAAGGTGAACTTCTCTCTCTTCGCCAAGAGTATGAAGCTGGTGCAGCATCTGCTGATGATTACAGAAAACGGGTCAATCTGCTGATGGAGGATCGTGTAAATATCGCGAATGAACTCCGTAGGTTGAAGCTCGAACGTCTCATACCCATTGGAGGATCTCCGAAGATGCTTGTAGTAGTGGCTGGTTTTCTGATTGTGATTGTCGTTGCGCTACCAGCAATCCAGGGTTTCTATTATGGTATTCAAATGGATGGAGACCAATACATAGATTGGAAGTTTAATCTCGAAACAGCAAAAGAGATTGAAATCACAAATTGGGCTGCGGGTATAAGTGACTTTGAAGTGAAACCACTCGATGACTTGACGGTTAATGCAACGCCAGAAAGTGAAATAGAATCACTCACCACTGTGCGGCAGTGGGACCAAACGGCGAGTTATTTACGAATGCGGAATCAAATAGGAACAAATTGGATGCAATTATCTGATTCAGATATTGTGTATTTGAAGGGTCATGAGTATTGGATAGCACCATTGACATTCGATGTCGGAGCTACTTGGACCAGTTTCATCAATCAGCACATTCTCTATACCCATACTGAAGGAATTGTCGTTCTTGATGCTTTCAGCGGAGAGCTGGTTGAGGGTAATGACCTGATTTCCCTATTCAACCGAACCGAGGAAGTCAATTTCTACTATGGTGAAGGGACTGGTTTCAACGATGTTGTGTTTGTGAATGTACCGAACTTCGAGGAGGTTGGGAACGCCACCTTCGGTGGATCACCAGATTACACCCTGAGCGGCTTTGAATCATTCTTTTACATTCTTACAATGGGTCCTGAGGCATGGTCGTATATTGGTAGAGATATGGATATGTTAGTTGAGCGAGATGTTTTATCAAGAGTAGATTCTATTCTGCTTCAGGGTCTCAATATCGATAATGATCCGTACATTGTAATAGACCCAACAGGAAATCTATTCTACGCAGTTTCCATTTACATAGACTATGGTCTAGCCACGGGTTATGCCCACGAGAATTATCTTCGCTTCATGGGGGTCGCCCTTGTTGATATCGATAACGGAGACATTGAGTTCTTTGCATCTCCACCGACTGATGAAGGACTCTTCTTGGATATTACGTATCGGAACTATTACGATTGGCATGATACCCCTGCTTGGCTTCAGTCTCAGCTGAAGTGGCCTGAAGACCTCTACGAACGTCAACTTGATGTCGCATTCTTCTTCCACGTGAACGAAGGCGAACAATGGAGCACAGGGGTTGATTTCCATCAGAGGCCCACTGGGTCTGACACCAGGTACGTGATAATGAATATTGAGGGCGAGAAGCGGTTTGTAGCTTATCACAATGCCGAATTTCGTTTTGCAACGGCGATCAATCTAGCCGGGATCTATATCATGGGTTGTGGAGACACGGACTTCGGTCGTTTCACTTTCTATAAAGCTGGTGAAGCCGGTTACTCTAATTGGCTTGGTCCAAACGCGGCAGTCCAAGCGTTTGAAACGAATGATGTCGTACGTACACAGCTTCAATTGTGGGGCTCACATCGATATGGGAACCGACTCTTGTATCATCTTGGTGGAGAGCTGTTCTTCGTCGTCCCAGTCTTTCTTGAGGTGGAGACCTCTACCAACCGAGTAATCCAAAAGCTTGGTGGAGTAGGACTTGTTGATGTGATGACCGGGGAACGTGTTGAGCTTGGTACGAGCGTCGTTGAGGCATACTACCAGATGTTTGGTCTTCTGAATCAGACTATCATACAAGAGGGAGAAGTTGCGTTTGAAAGTGTCACTTTCAATCCACTGACAATAGAATCCGGTCAATTTGCTAACCTCTTAGCACTGATGCGCAATAATGACAATGTGACTCATAACTTGTACCTTGACATTGTCACTGCAACAGGAAACTTCTCAATCCTCTGGCATGGTTCATCTGTTGTACCTACAGTTAATCCCTCAAATAGCACATTCACAATGGCTATCGGGACTGTTGGTGCTGGTGATCTCTATGGCACATCACCACTGATCACTGTCTATTTGCCTACGGGAATTGTGCTAGCACAGTACCTTGTGCAAATCATCCTGCGTACAGAGGAAGGAATTGTAGACCAAATCAACCTGCTCTTGACAGTCACTTAGACATGTTGAGGTCATACCATGAGACTGTGCGTTCGAGCCCAGTCTCAAAAGACACATCGGGAGTGAAATTTAGGATCTCAGAGATTCTATCGATGCTTCCGATACTGTCTTTCACATCTCCCTTCCTTGGAGGACAATGGAATATTTCTGATTCAGAGTTAGGAATGTACTTTTTGATGAGATGAGCTAAATCTAGAATACTGATAGACTCTGTTCCTGAGAGGTTCAAGATATGAGATTCAGATTCCGAAACTTGTTTCGCCAGTAATGTTGCCCTCACGACATCATCAACATGAATGAAACTGCGGGTCTGCATTCCATCTCCATCTATTTGGATTGGCAAACCATGGAGGGTTTGATTGATAAAGATTGGAATAACACCGCTGTACTCTGAATATTCTTGGCGAGGTCCATAGACATTGAAGTAACGGAGAATTGTAGGGACAACTCCATGGGTTTCTCCATACGACAAACAATACATTTCAGCTGATAACTTTGATGCAGCGTACGGGCTCAGAGGGTATACTGGGGTATCCTCAGTAACGGGGAATGTCGTTGGATTTCCATAGACCGCTGCGCTCGAGGTAAAAATAAACTGTTTTGCTCCTCTCTCTTTGGCAAAATCCAACATATTGAGTGTGCCGCCTACATTGACGTCGTTCACCGTGTAAGGATCTTGAATAGAAAGCTTGACCGATGATATTGCAGCCAGATGAAAGATGATGTTGACATCCTCTTGGATTGTCTTTTTCAGGTTTGAATCACAGACATCCATCTCAAAGAATTCAAAATCATCGTGGTCTTTGGCCTTCTCTAGATTCAGAATCGATCCCGTTCTCATGTTGTCTATGCCAATCACTCTGTACCCTTGTTCCAATAACCTGTCAACAAGGTGACTACCAATAAAACCTGCAGCCCCAGTAACAACCACTGTTTCGGTCATAAGCAATCAGTTCATAGGTTTGGCTTCTTGTTAACTCTTTTCTTCGCATTTCCAACAAGTTATGTAGTGCAAAGGCCTTTATCGGAGAGATGATGAGAATCTAAAGGGTAGTCCTATGACCTTCGTCTACATTATTGAAACAGAGGATGGGACGTACTATACCGGTATGACCAATAATCTCGCACGCCGATTCCAAGAACATCTTGCTGGAAAATCGCGTTCTGCGTCATATCTTAAAATGCACAAATCTGCATATGTTGTCTACATGACTGAGTGCAAGACCAGGGGGGATGCAATGCGTCTTGAAAATCACCTAAAGCGAGATTCTAAATTCAAGATGGAACACATCGGTTCACGACGAGATATTAGAGAAGTGATTGATACTGAATTGAGTTATCGGTGACCCTTAGCTCGAAGCTTTCATATCGGGGATTAGCTTCTTTGTTCTCGAGTGTTGTTGATGCCCGAGATAGTCCTCGCAATTGATGCCGGTACCACCGGTGTTAGGTCAATGTTTTTTGATAAAGCTGGGAATGTCCTTGGCAAGGCGTACTCAGAGTATGAGAGTTTTTTTCCGAGTCCCTCTTGGGTTGAGCAGGATGCTGGAAGCTGGTGGACTCACTCCTGTGAAACAATCAAACAAGCTCTTTCAGAGACCGGACTAGATCCCGAACGAATCATCGGTGTCAGTGTTACTAACCAACGCGAAACAATCGTTCCGATTGATGAAGATGGGCAACCCTTGCGCAGAGCAATCGTCTGGCAGGATAATAGAACAGTGCCTCAGTGTGATTGGATTGAAAAAGAGCTCTCACAAGATGCAGTCTATTCCATAACAGGGCTCACAGTCGACCCATACTTTTCAGCTCCCAAGATTCTTTGGATAATGCAGAATGAAGAATCAATCTTCAACAAAGCCCACAAATTCCTGCTAGTACACGATTATCTCATCTATCGACTATCAGATGAGATTGTGACAGATTTCTCAAACGCAAGTAGGACAATGCTCTTTGATGTAAGACGAGCTGAATGGTCTGAGAAACTTCTAGATGGTCTAGGTATTCCTGAGGAGAAGTTGCCCAGAACTGTTGAACCTGGGAGCCAGGTTGGTGAATTGACTTCTAGAGCCTCAAAGGAAACAGGTCTCAAAGAGGGTACACCTGTAGTAGCCGGAGGTGGTGACCAACAGTGTGCCGCCTTAGGTGTTGGCGTTGTAAAGGAAGGAATGTTAAAGTCAACAACTGGAACCGGGACATTCATTCTGGCTCATTCGAATACTGTTCGTTTAGATCCTGGTCTTCGAGTGCTATGCAGTCGCCACGTGGTTCCTGATTCCTTTGTCGTCGAAGCCAGCATGTTCACTACAGGCTCGGTTCTGAAATGGTTCAGGGATAACCTGGGAGTTGAAGAGGTCAGTATTGCAGATGAGAGAGGAGTAGACTCATACGAAGTGCTAACAGAAGAAGCAAGGAGGATTCCCCCAGGATCTGAGGGTGTTGTACATATTCCTCACTTTGTGGGAGCAGGAGCTCCCAATTGGAATCCCCACGCAAGAGGTATCTTTGCAGGCCTAGCATTGGGACACACACGTGCACACATTATACGTGCGATTCTGGAAGGGGTTTCATATGAGATTCGAACTAACGTTGAAGTGATGCGTGAGCTGGGACTTCCATCACGGGAGGTCCGTGTGACTGGTGGTGCCGCAAGAAGTGAGACCTGGATGCAGATTCAAGCGGATATTCTCCGCATTCCTGTCATTCGTACACAGATGGAGGAGGCAACTGCATTGGGTGCAGCAATCTTAGCATTCAAGGGAGTGGGTGTCTTCAAATCAGTTGCACGGGCTGCTGAAGAAATGGTTCAGACTCTTGAACCACTGAAACCAACAAAAGCGACCCTCACAGCCTATCAAAATGGATACAGAACCTTCAAGTCCCTCTACTCTGCAATCTCTGGCATTAAATGGGATGAAACTTAGTCAGAATACACCGCAATCTTGTTTCCTTTGTCAAGAATCATGATATTGACCGTTGGGTTTTCTGCTATCCACTCGTCTATAACCTTCTGTGGATCATTCACCTTCTCAAGGTGTGCACTCTGAACAGTCTTTTCATCTAATTCGGTGAACATCCTGATCCTTGAGACTCGTTTGAGCAGCTCTGCGAACTTGAACGCCTTATGTTCGTATAGATGATACTTGCCACTTATGGAATCTATCACGTCATCTAATGGTGCTGTCAACTTGTCGTAGAAGTTGGCAATTGCAGATTCCGGTGCAACACCATCTCGGCATTCAGCAAGGAACATGATTTCGCCACCATCAACCACTGCATTCTTTGTGAGTTCAATTGCTCTTTGTGCATGATAGAGACTCTTGTCTTGGGGATACCCACCTGGTGAAACAACAATCCTGGTCTTTGGAGTCACAGTAAAACTGGAGATCTCGTCCAAGATTTTCATTGCGCTAGCAGTAACAGGTTTTGGTAATCCTGCACCTGCCCAGACTATTTTTCTGCTGTCCGAAACTATAGCTAAGAGGAATATCTGTGCATTCCTAGCAATCATCATCATGGCTTCTCGCATATCATCAGCAAGAGGATTATCACGTCTTGATTCATCTGGGTGAAATGGATGAATACCGAAGGTCGATTTTGGACTCAATGCCCATGCATGATTCGCCTCAATTGTAGGAAATGCGCAAACCCCCGGAAGGAAATTCTTTACAACATTCGAATACCCTGCGAAATAGTGTGCCTTCATGTCAGAACAAGAAACGTACACGTCATGTCCAATCGCTGCGGAATTTACAATCACTGGAGTTCCCCGCTTCGTATTTCCCAGGTCTACTGTGTCAATGGTCATGCAATCATGAATGAGAATATCGTAGTTGGAAAGTTTAGCATCTTCTGCAACACGTTTTATCATATCCACAATCTCAAGGTTTCCAGGATGCTTCACTTCATGGGATCCTGTAGTGATGATGAACTGAACTTTGCTTGCGTCTTTGAGTCTTGAGCTGATTCCCGATACCATCTCCAAGTGAGGTGCATCGCGGGTGTGATCTTCAACTAGGACACAGACACGCTTGCCCTTAGAAATGTCAGATAGTCTTGGTCCCTGTGGATTATCCAAAACACGTACAATACCGCTCAGAACATCAGATGTTGCATTCGAATGTTTTGGTTCTATTACGCAAGCTAGATTCTTCTCAGGAATGTTGAGTACAATCTTTTTGTCACCGTAGGTTACACTGACATCCACTGTTCTATCCTCACGTTAGTCGTGCCACACTCTCACAAAAACATTGACCATGGTGCATTTGACCAAAAGAGATATTGCACGAAGGGAGATTGCTGAGTCATGAGTGGGTCAAGTGGCGATGATACCCAGCAAGTAAGCAGTTGGGGTGGAATGGGTCGTTGGATTGCTGTAGGTTCAGAACTTCCATGTGCAGTCATTGCGCTACTTCTTGCTGGTCAGATTGTTGGACAGGCAATTGGCGGTCCATCTGGTGCTATGTGGGGAGCTCTTCTCGGTGCACTCGTTGGTTTTGTCTTCGGCGTATATAGTGTCTACATTACAATTGAATACTTTGACAAGCTTGATAGTCAAACCAAACAACCCCGGAAGTACATACCTCCTTTAGAGGAGATTCTAGAGGATGTGAAGTTTGATCTAGATGCCCCTGACACTGAATCCGATGAAAACGAGTGATATGGTTCAATCACTCAAGGAACTCAGAATCATCTGCATCTAGGACTTCAATGATTACCTTAGTTGCGCTTCTTCCAACTCCTGCAATGATTATCTGAACCAACAGGGCGATGAAGAAAGCTCCCAAGGCAATTCCGAATATCCGCATGGACAACGAACCCAGACTAGCTGCCCATGGAGTAAGGTAATTTGCATCTATGAGGAACCAAGAATAGATTCCTGTGATACCCATCAAAGCAACAAGAATCGCATAGACGCCAACTACAGTCTTCACTCTTGGTGTATTCATCCTTACCTCTTCAATTCCAGGTCCTACGACAGCATCTCCAATCCGTCTTGAGAAACGGACGAACACACTCATCGCAGCGAGAAAGATCAGTAATGAAATGATACTCGCAACAAGAAGAACAAGGATCTGAAGATCTTCACTAAGTACGAAAAACAAGTCACCTATTGTAAAAGCCGCCAATGACCCAATCATCACGATGACCGCTATGATCTGAATGACGAATGTGACAGTTGCTGAGTTTCTAAATAGGCTTCCAAGATTGATGTAGTCATCACTAGGTGCTGTCATATTGACCAACAAAACGACTGTGGATTGCTTATTATTTGAATTCTTCTACTCTGGTTATAGAGTCCGTAGCTCCTTCGTCAAGCTTATATCGGGACTAGAATTCCAGATTGTTGTCCTCATCAGATACGAAGAGGCAGAAAAATCATGATGGCGTCTCGAGCAGCGAACGAGTATGGCTTTGTCAATGCGAGAATCAGAGGTATGAAGTCTCGATTCCTTTCAGTTGGCACCTATGAGAGTCTACTCCAGAGCAAGAGCTACGAGGATTTCATCAAGATTCTTTCCAATACCTACTACGGTCAGGTCATCAGCAGAGAATCATCAACAGCAATACCAACTCCTGAGGATCTTGCATTGATCCTTTCCAAAGACTTTGCTGATGTGAGCACGAATCTATCAAGGTCGATCACTGGAAAAGTTCAGGCTTTCACAAAGACCTACCTTGAGTTGTTTCTTGCAGAGAGCATTAAGTCGATTATTCGTGGAGTCCACGTGGGTCTTGATAGGGATGAGATACTTCGGTTCTCGGTACCGCTGTCTCCCACACAAGTAGATCAATTTTCCATGTTTGTGGATGCTGATTCAGTCAGCAAACTAATTGACCTAATTCCCTTTCGGGACATGAAAGTGGCGCTCCTCACAAAATTTCCGAAATATGAGGAATTTGATTCGACAGCGCCACTCGAGGTTGCACTCGAAGAATGGTACCTCAAGAAAGTTCTGACCGCTCTCAAAGAATTCTCGAAAGAAGATCGAGAACGTGTCCTAGACCTTCTTGCAACAAGAGTGGTTCTACGAAATGTTCTAACAGTGCTGCGAGCATTGATTCTTCAGTTGGATGCAAAAGCAATTGATCAGTCTCTAGTACGATTCGCGTTAACTCGTGAATTCACAGAGTCTCTCAAGACTGCTAGTTCATGGAGAGAAGTGTTTACGAAACTTGACACGACCCGTTACTCTCACCTCAGTGGAAGACTTGCTAGACTCTATGAGGAGCACACAGATCTTTCCGAGGTTGAGTTGGCAATCGAAGATTATATTGCCCAGCGTGTCAAGCTTCAGATGACAGCATTCCCGTTCCATCTGGGTACGATAACCGGATTCTTCAATCTCAAATTCTATGAAATTCGGAATATCCGGTCAATTGCTGTAGGTATAGAGAGAAGTGAATCTGCTGACGATATTCGAAAAATGATCACTATCTGGTAGAGAATTTGGAGGAAAATATCACATGAAATTTGACAATCGAATCACGAGTCTGGTCATGCTTTTGTTTGGTGTAGTAGTACTTGCTTTTGCAGTATCTCTGTTATCCATGACCGATGCCTCGACAGTCCTGAGGGCACTTGGAACACCTTCTGCCCCCGGTTTTGAACCTCTGCAAACAGGCGATGGTGCAGGTATGGCTATCTTGGGCCTTGCAATTGGTGCAGGTCTTGCTCTCGGTCTAGCTGGCGTTGGTGCTGCTATCGGAATGGGTACTGCCTCAGCTGCAGCTCTTGGAGCAATCACTGAGAAGCCAGAGACGTTTGGTAAGTCGATCCTGTACGTAGTTTTCATCGAAGCAGTTGCAATTTACGGATTCGTAATTGCATTCCTTCTAGTAGGCTACATACCCAATCTGATTGGCTGAAAAGTCAAAAAAGACCAGTAGAGGTGGTTTCCTCCACTCTCTACTTTTTCTCTTTCTTATCACTACTAAATAGGATTTCAAAAATCTGATCCCTTAATGCACTTTCAAGGCGTACGAAGCGATCTTCAAACGTGTTGTCAACCCTTCGAGTGTTGCCTGTGTTTCTAACAATCGCGCCTCCACTGGCACGAATATTTTCCTTTGTAACACTGATCTTTGTCTTCTTGCCAGTGTTCTTCGAAACAGCGCTCTCAATGGTTCTGACTGAAATGAGTGAGGCATGTCCTTTTGGGAGTACAATCTCAAGGGGAGTTTCTTCGAGGGATGTTGCAGCATCAATTACAAGTCGTTCAAGTGCTTTTTCGTAGGCCTTCTTGCCTGGCATGTTTTCCAGATGTGCTTTCGCAGAAGAGAGGATCTCTTCAATCAGAGCTTCCTTAGCCTCAAGTAGTTTATACTTTGACTTAAGTTTGGCACTAGCCTCATACCGTGTAATCTCAGCTTTTGTTTCGTCTTCAGCTTTTGAGGTGATTGCATCAGCAGTCATTTTCGCTTTTTTCGTGGCTTCACTAAGCTGCTGTTTCTTATGCTTCTCAGCCTCTGCAATGATCTCTTTTTCTTTCTCTGCAGTCTTTGAGTTGATCATCTCAATGATGTTATCGATACCACTCATTATGTTATACCTCCCCCAATAACATCTTTACGACGGCCTGATAGGCTTCATCTCTCTTTTCTGTTGCGGAAGCCTGTAGCTTCTTGATTGTTACATTAGTTTTCTTGAGTACTGATGATTCAATCTTAGCCCTTCTACTTTCAATATCTGAAATCATTCTAGTTGCAAGAACTTTGGCATCTCGCTCAGCCACTTCTACAACTCTCTTGGCTTCTTCATCTGCATCCCCGCGAATCTTCTGAGCACGTTTCTCTGCCTTTTCGATTCTCTTTCGGGCTGCACTCTCTGTTTCATGAATCTGGTCTATTTCATCGTGTGCTGAACTCATGGGCGCATTCCTCAAAGTCCACGACTGTATTGCCTCACCATTATATCTCCTTGATAAATATTGACCTTTGAATATCTTTGATACGTTCAAGTAGTAAAGGTTATTTGGAGCATAGCAATCTCGCGATACTCACACAAATCAGTGGACCTATTGTGATTTTGGTCTATTCGGTTGTGTTCATGGTGATGATACTATGGGCTTAATGAGTCCCCAAAAAATGATAGTGGCCAAGGTGGTATCCCACCGAAACTTTGAGAGACAAGTTCTGATGGCAATCGAAGACTTCTCGCTCTTCGAGTTTATTGACATTCGGAAACAAGCAGGAATCGTTGACATAAACCGGACCCGTGATGAGGAAACTGTATACTCAGCACTTGAGAGATTAACTCGGGTTCTGGAGTCATTTGATGTCGACTCCACAAGAAAGACTGGAGTCCGGATTGACATAGATGACACAACTCTCGAGAGCTCACTGAACCTTGCCTCGGAAGTCATATCTGCTGTGGAAGAAGAAGTTCTTGATATCGACTCTAAGACCACCATCGCACGACTTGAGAAAGAGCGACAACGAGGTATCGCTGATGTTGCGAGGTCTCTTGAACCTCTAGGTATTGATCCAAGTTTGATTGGTTCCACAGAATACACATTCACAACTGCTGGTCTTGTTCCTTCAGGTAGAGAATCTGAACTGGAATGGAGCATTGGTGAAGTAACCGAAGGTGCATTTTCAATCGGCACATTACCTCTGAAACGAGGAGGCAGTGCTTGTGTAATCACAGTACCTGTAGAGATGAAGGAGGCTGTTGAACGGATTCTCTCCGCAATGCAGTATGAGGCTTTCTCAATTCCTGAAGATTCAGAAGGCAAACCAGAGGTAATCGCTCAAGAAGCCACAGAGAAGATGGCTGAACTTGAGAAAGAGATTGAACAGCTCGAGTCACGAAAAGAACACATTGCTCTTGAATGGGGTAATAGGGTTCTTGCAGCTTGGGAGGTTCTCCTTATCGAAAGCAAACGTGTCGACATCAAGAGCTTTGTTGTCTACACCGACCAATCAATAAAGATGTGGGGATGGATTCCTGAAGGAAAAGAGGAAGAACTCGAATCACTTCTTAGTGAGAGAGTTGGATCCGCACTTGAGGTCAGCTTCGATAAACCTGAATTCGCTGAACACGATGCTCCTTCCTACATTTCAAATCCCGCAGTTATGGAACCAACAGAGGATGTCGTGAAGGCATTTGGTATTCCATCTCGACATGATCTGGATCCAACAAAGCTCATGTTCATCTCATTTCCCCTGATATTCGGCCTTGTATTTGCTGATATTGGTCAGGGTTTTCTGCTTCTACTCATTGGATTTGGAGCACTTCGAGGTAAAAGGAAAGGTGAAGATTGGGGTCCGATTTTGGGCTATATCCAATCTGGAGCTCAGGGTTTAATGATGATGGGGATATTCGCTATTTTTGGCGGGTTTCTCTTTGGAAGCTTCTTTGGGGCTGAAACAGTATTTGCACCTCTCTGGCCAACATTCGCCCATTACATTGATGATGGAGCTGGACATCTGATTGCTAACCCGTACAGAGCTACACACATGCTAAAGCTCTCAATTGAGATTGGTGCCATCCACATCATGCTAGGGATAATCCTCAACATCTACAACAAGTACAAACATCGTGAAACATCTGGCTTCATTGTTGGTGTTTCATACTTGTGGCTTTACTATGGTTTCATCAACCTACTCTTTGGTGTCAGCTACAGTAGTGTCGGTGAATGGTTCAATCCAGCAGGTCAGGTCAATCTCTGGGTACCAATTGCTGGTATTGGATACGGGATAGGAAACAATGGAATTTATCCAGCAATCCCTATCTCTCCATTGATTTTCTCCATTATTGCATTCGTTATACCACTGGTCATCATGGCTCTTGCATCTTTCAAGGGCGGTATGGATGGGGTAGTTCTTTTCCTTGAATATGCAATTGGTATGATTAGTCACACTGTGAGCTATGCTCGTATCTTTGCATTGAACACCGTTCACATCATCTTGAGTGGAGTATTTTTCACGCTTATACCTGCAATAATCTACATCCCATTTCCTGCGGTGAATCTGTTTGGTCTCGAGATCATACCAGCTGAAGCCCATTCTAGTGATCCAATGGCACCGCATGGTCCACACTTGCCACTACTTGGTGCAATCGTTGGAACGTTCATTGTGGGTATTCTGGAAGGACTATTAGCATTCATGCACACTCTTAGATTACACTTTGTGGAATGGTTCTCAAAGTTCTATCATGCTGGTGGAGTTGAGTTTACGCCATTCCGCGTAGAACGACTACACACTGAGAGAGTGGTTCAGCAGGCAGTTGTAACTCCCACTGTGTCATGACAGTGATGATTGCAATGGTTTCCTAATAATCCGGTGGGCACAATATGATTCAGTATGATATTTGCGGTCAAACTAAATTATTGTCCAGTAGTTCCGAGATAGAGTGCAACAAGTTCGGGTTCGCCCTTCTCGGTGGGTTCTTGGTCCCTGTCAATACGCTGTCTGTTGTCCCAGATATTTCTGGCAAGTAGGTCTGTGGTCTTAGCCCGAGAATCAACGTTTTGTGCAGCCTGAGCATCACCTACCTGTTGAAACACTTGCGCTGCTACTGTATAATTTCCGACTGCCTCTCGGAGTTGGTCGTTTGCATCAGAGTAATGCCTCTTTGCTTTTGATTTCTTACCGGTCTTGTACATGTACTCTGCAATGAAATCGTTCTTTGCACCGAGGATTCTTGATAGGTCGCCTTTGAATTTCATAACAACTCCCTGAAGTTGCTTCACCTGACCTTCGACGTTGTTCTTTTCACGTATTCCTTGTCCAACGACACTGTCAAGCTCATTTGCTGCTGCTTCGAAGGATGCAACAGCCTGCTTGATTCTTGAGATGGTTTCATCATGAATTTCAAGTGCATCCCCTATGGGGTCATCTTCCTCAAGCATTGCAATCTCATCTTCGAGTTTCCTGAAGGCGTTTAATCTCTCTATTTGAGCTCTGAACGCCCACTGCTCAGACTGTCTGGAATAAACCTGCGCTTCTGAAGCGAACGCTGTGGCAAGTGCAAGCTTTCCTAGATCCATGAGCTCCTCCGCGTTTTGTTTCTCACCAATCACTTTGTAGTAGGAGGCTGCCTCAGCAGCATGAAGATTCTCAAGTATACGCGACATTATGAATTTGACACCCTGCTGGAGTTTGGAACTCAGTTGGAATTGAATCATGTACTTTACATTGTTGAGGAACGCCATGGTCCTATTACGTAGCTCGCCCACTTCCTCGTCTTCTGCTTCAAGGCTCAGAAGTATACCTAGACTGTTCAACCCCTCTCGAATTGCATCAAGAGCATCTGCAGGATTGGAAGTCATGACCGCAGAGGTCTCATCAAGAGACTTACTCACATCCTGAATAAGACCTGTTTTTCTCAAATCCTTTGCAAAATCTATCTGGTCGATGAGGCCGCTGATATCAGCATTTTTCCCTTTCTTCTTTTTGAGCTGGTCTTTGATGAAAGTGTAGGTCTTCATTTCCTCTTTGATTGCACTAGTCAATTCACGTGTCTTTGCTAGCTTCTCTGCCTTCTGGAGGTGTTTGAATATATCCTTCAAGACTAGTTTTGCTTCAGACTTGTTGTTTACCTTGATCAATTCAGTGAGTGTGTGTACATTCGCCTCGACACTACAGAACAGAGACTGTGCCTTCTTCTGTTCCTTATCAAGCCTCGATTGTTCAGCATTTGTTTGAAGTGCAAGAACTTCACGGAAACACTTCTCAGCTCTGCCAAATGCTTCAGATGCTACCTGATAGAGCTTTGATGCATCTTCTAGATTACCTGCACGCATCTGAGCATCTGCAATGTCATTGTAGGTCATTGCGAGGTAGACCTCACTAAGTCCAGCAGTGTTATGTTTCCAAGACTTGACCATTGCGAGCTTTTCTTTGTGCTCTCGTTTCTTCTTGAAATGAGGAATTGCCTCATTATAGAGATCAGTTGCTTGCTCAAAGATGAACGAACTGATGATATCCCTCCACAGAAGTTCATCAAAGGGATTGAAAGCCTGTCTAAACGTGCTCTCTTGTCCGATTAACTCGTTTAGAAACTCGTCATAAAATTCGGCCTCGGCAGACAAATTTTTCCCGAGAATAGTTGTGAGTTCATCATCTTCAGCCTCATGGCTTTCTTTGAGAAGATTATACGCAACAACACCTAAAGCAACACGCCGAAGTTTTTGAGTACCATCTACTTTCTGTGGTATCGCGGTGAAGGGCTTCTCAAGCATTGTATAGATCGCTGCCAAATGTTTCGATGCACTTTGGTGTTTTTTGACATCCTCTTCTTCGACAAATGGTCCACTCGCTGCTGCGGCTTGGTGGAGCCATGCCATAACTCGGGCCATCCACACATCTGCTAGATTGTTCTGAGATTCTGCCAACACCTCTTCCAGAGCATTCTCAAGCTGGTCCCGAACCTCTCCTTCACTCTGAGCAATTCGATTCCTAAGATAGGTTATATCAAAGTCTGTTATCATGATTTGTTCATTGAAAGCCGCAATGGAGTTGTATAGATTTGTGTATGCATCGTGCATTTTCATACGCTTGGTTTCTAGCCCCTCACGATCATCTATATCTTGAAGAGCAAACTCCCTAACAGAGTCTTGCGCTTTGATATTCAGCCCGAACAAAATACTGGTATAGATTATAGCATCATCCGTATCTGTACTATCTCCCTTTTTCTTCTTGGAGCTTGACGGAATGTTACTCAACAGGTAATCTCCTGAAATTTGCGACCCGGTGTGTTAAGATTCTAACTCTTACTTAAGCGTAGCGCGTGCGCTAAGCGCTTGAAATGTACCATGCTAAGCAGACGGATTTGGTTCGTAGATTACTCTTCTACGGTTCGGAATCTAATCAATCGTCCGTCCCTAAACTTCACGAGATGTCCTTCATCAACGAGTTTGTTCAAGACTTCGCTGGTCCTTGAACGAGATCTTCCCCACTTCTCAGCAAGCTCAGAAGCTGTAAGACCTATGTCCGCCTCGCGTAGTAAATTTACTAATCTGTTCCAGCTGATGTCACCTTCAAGGATGCTGCTTCCTGCTGTGAATATATTGTACTGCCCTGAATCATACGGAGATCCTGCATCTGATCGTTCCTTTCTATTGCTAGTCAGTTCAACAATCGTGTCTTTCAGAGTATAGACTGTTTTCTTTAGTTCACGAACTTCCTTTTGGAGCTTCTTCAGGTCTTTTTCTTGTGCCAAGATTGGCCCTCCTAATCTTTGTCGTGGTCTGGTCTGAATTCGAGATAGTTCCGCCTCTTCTTTTTCTTTTCTAGCCTTTCTTTGACCGCAGCTGCCTCGAGCTCGATTTTCTCTGTTGGCTCATATGATTCCAGTTCATCAAAATCTACGGATTCATCTGTTCCAGAAAGAACATTAGTTGAGCCATTACTAGGATTTTTCTCAAATGGTTTTGCAGCAGCTACTGTGGATTCAATCTCTTCCAGATTGTACTCCGATTTTTTCATATGATGGAAATCCTCGAGAATCTCTCTGGTTTCCTTAGAGCAGCATTTGCGTTTGTGATGATACGTCACTATGTCCGACAACCGTCAACAATAATCAACAATCAACAAATGTTTTTCTATCCATATAAGGATATCTTTGAATGATGTTTCTATGTTTCTGGTGGGACCATACTCCGAGCAAATGTCATGTACCCCGTGTGAGCAACCATCCACGTAGTGGGTCTAGTTTTGTTCTCACGAACCATAATCTCACGTTGTAAGACTTCTAGAGTCTTTATCATGCCCCACTTTCCATCTTGCGCTAGAGCTGAACATGTCTTCATGGTCTGCTCAATAGTGGGGCTGTAACTAGCAATATATCGGCTTGACTTCAGGACACGATGGGCCTCATCGGTTAGTTCCCACGGTGTAGCAAGATCCAGTACAACTGCATCAAGGTCGGTTTCTTTGATTCCCTCGAGTATATCTTGGTGATGTAATGTCACGTTCTCAGTAAGTTCGTACTTCTCGAGATTCTTCTTTGCTCCCCTGTACATGTCCTCCCTGATTTCGTATGAAAAAATTTTTCCCGAGGAACCGACTGCCCTCGCAAGAATTCCAGTTAATGCACCAGAACCAGTGCCAGATTCTACAACTCTTGCCCCCGCGCCTATTCCCGCCTCAATGAGAATGGTTCCCGCATCCTTTGGATACACAATTTGTGTGTTTCTCCCCATGGAAACTTGAATGTCTGTTGGAGAAGGTCTGTGGATTTGAAACACTATTCCAGAATGACTTTCAATCCTTATTCCGAACGGCTTTCCGATTAGGTCATCAAACTTTATGATTCCCTTGTTGGAGTGGAATTCCTCTCCAGCAACGACCTTTCGTATCCAGTTCCGTTTAGCATCGAGAAATATGAAGACATGACTGCCATCTTGAATCGGGTCTTGCATGACGTGTCACAACTGGGTTCACGTTTTGAGTGTTGCTGACAGAAACGCGCGAAGCTACAAAGATTTATCCGACGTCAGATTCGAGTCGTCTGGAGGTGCCAGTTTTGAACGGACCGGAACCAGACACGCGAAATGAAGAAGAAATTGATGCTGCCCGTCTTTCCGACAAGCCAGTAGAACTTCTACCAAAGCCCGCCCTTCCCTACCACCCGAGAGTAGGAGATCCACTTGATCTACTTGTCGACCTCAGTGTAGGAGTTGTACTTGGTCGCTCCGAGTCATTCCATCGTAAGTACCACACTGGAGGTCTTGGGATGATTGGTGGAGTATCCGAAACCTCAGATGATATACTTACGTCACTGATGGGAATGCCGTTAAACTTAGATCTAATGAGTCCACATGTGATATTTGTTGCCGGAAAAAGAGGTTCGGGTAAGAGTTACACGCTTGGAATCATTGCTGAGGAACTCGCACTTGCGATGGAACGCAAGGAGATTGAGGTTGCTA
>Ga0255052_10001387_pt1 | contig 18207 bp, 18 predicted proteins | sample JV7_2_21_MG_FD_188632 | JGI IMG/M metagenome (GOLD analysis project Ga0255052, IMG submission 188632) | Seawater microbial communities from Jervis Inlet, British Columbia, Canada - JV7_2_21 | ecosystem: Environmental > Aquatic > Marine > Inlet | place: Canada: British Columbia | collected... | reverse complement strand
GTCATCATGGATAGCCCGGGCTACGACCCGGCCTCTGTTACCGGCCAGGTGGCATCCGGTGCCAACGTCATTTGCTTCACGACGGGCCGCGGTTCGGCGTTCGGCTTAAAGCCTACACCATCGCTGAAACTGGCGACCAACACCGGTCTCTTCGAACGCCAGAATGACGACATGGATATCAACTGTGGTGCCATCGCCGATGGTGCCCAGACGCTGGAACAATCCGGCGAGGAAATCCTCGACCGTGTCATCGCAACGGCATCCGGCGAGAAGACCAAGAGCGAGGAACTCGGTTATGGTGATAACGAGTTCACGCCGTGGATCATCGGCGCGATGCTCTAGCGCGACCGTCTCCGAATCAGGCCGGTGCGTGGTTCTTGCGATCGATGCGGTTGCTTAGGAAGCCGTAGATCGCGATCACGATAAAACAGATCACAGGCAAAAAGAACGAGACGCGTACCGACTCTAGCATCGTGCCACCAACTATCATGCCACTGCCGTCGATGATGCCGCCTTGCAGCCGTGGCATCAATGCGCCACCAACGATCGCGAAAATCAATCCGGCTGAACCGAGCTTGGCATCGTTGGGTGTCAGGTCGTGCAGTGCAATGCCGTAAATCGTCGGGAACATCAGTGACATGCAGGCCGATACGCCGATCAGGCAATACAGCCCGGTCAATCCCTGGATGAAGATTGCACCCAGCGTCAATGCAACACCGCCGATAGCAAGTAAGCTGAGCAATATGCCCGGGTTCAGGTACTTGAGAATAAATGTGCAGATAAAGCGACTCGTCAGGAACAGGCCCATCGCGAAAATATTGTAGTTCTGGGCCTCGGCCGCGGTCAGGCCGAGTAAGGTCATGCCGTAATGGATGACAAACGTCCAGCACATGATCTGTGCACCGACATAAAACGCCTGTGCAACGACGCCGCCGAGGTAATGAAAGTTCACGAGCCGGCCGAGCAGAGGAACGAGATCGATTTTCTCTTCCTCGTGCCCGGTGTCCGGCATCTTCGACACCAGGAACAGCGCGAGAACACCAATGACGACCAGCGCGATGACGACGTAGGGAATCATCACGATGCCGAGGTCGTTGGCCTGCATCGCCTGGTGCGCCTCCGGTTGTGTCGTCGCAAACGTCTCGAGCGCCGCGGTGACCTTGCCGTCGACGTCGCTCGGCAGCATTGTGGCGTACTCCGGATGCGAGTCGATCTCGTTTTGTCGAAACTCGGCCACGTCAAGGCTCGAGAGTATGAACAGGCTCGCAACGACCATGCCGGTCAGCGAGCCGATTGGATTGAACGCCTGCGCCAGGTTGAGGCGTCGCGTCGCTGTTTCCCGAGGGCCCATCGACAGGATGTACGGGTTTGCACTGGTCTCGAGGAACGCCAGGCCGAAGGTCAAGATGTAGAAGCCGACCAGAAAGACATTGAAGTTCATCGCCATACTGGCAGGGACTGTCATTAAGGCACCGGCCGAATACAAAAGAAGTCCGACAACGATGCCGGACTTGAACGAATACTTGCGGATGACGAGCGCCGCAGGAATGGCCATCGTCGCGTAGCCGCCGTAAAACGCCACCTGCACGAGGCTGCTTTGTGCGTTGCTGATCAGGAAGATTTCGCGGAATGCCTTCACCAGTGGATTGGTGATGTCGTTGGCAAATCCCCACAACGCAAACAGGCTTGTCACCAGGATGAAAGGGTAGATGTACTGCGATGGGACAACTTTCTGGTCGGACATTGCTGCGGCTCCCCACTCTTCTTCGGTTTCGCGGATCAAGCCGCTTGATGTATATAAAATAACATTTTATCTATGAAAATGCTAGAATTTCATTGAGGAGATAGCCACAATGCATTTGGACGCCCATCAGCACTTTTGGAAGTACACTGAAGTCGAGTACGACTGGATCGATGACAGCATGAGGGACTTGCGGCGCGACTTCCTTCCGCCGGATCTTGCGCCGCTGTTGAAAGCTAACGGCTTCGATGCCTGCGTGGCTATTCAGGCACGGCAATCTGATGAGGAAACGCACTGGTTGTTGGATCTCGCCGAGCAAAGCGAGATTGTCGCCGGCGTTGTTGGCTGGATCAATCTCTGCAGTCCCGAGCTGGCCGCACGACTGGACGCGTACAGGAAAAGCCCGAAGCTCAAGGGTTTTCGTCACGTGCTGCAGGGCGAACCTGACGCATTCATGCTACAGCCGGAGTTTGTCGCAGGCATCACGATGTTAGCCGAGCACGACTTCTGTTACGACATTCTCGTCTTCGAGCGGCAGCTCGAGAGCGTGCGAACGCTTGTCAGCGAATTGCCCGAGATGCGGCTCGTCATCGATCACATCGCGAAGCCCGATATCGTGAATGCCTCGTTCGACGACTGGGCCCGGCACATGGCAGTCATCGCGGGCGCGGGTCACGTGTACTGCAAAGTATCCGGCATGGTGACCGAGGCCGATTGGGGAAACTGGACGACCGCGACGTTCGAGCGTTATCTCGCGCAGGTGTTTGAGAGCTTCGGCGAAGACCGGGTCATGTTTGGTTCGGACTGGCCGGTCTGCACGGTTGCCGCGAATTACGCCAAGGTCGTTGAAATCGTCCGATCATTTGTCGGCCGCAAGTGTCCGGACGCCGAAGACAATATCTTCGGAGGAACGGCGTCGCGTTTCTACGGAATCTAGTGTGAGTCGAGGTGCCCGAGTCCCTGGGAGATGGCTGTGGCGCTCTCGCCGATCAGTTTTGTCGCTTCTACGAGATCGACAGGATTGGAGCCATCAATCCGCTGCAGGAACGGGCAGGTGAGCGCGGCGACAACCTGGTTATCGAAATCGTAGACCGGGAAGCCAATATCCTTCACGCCGAGTGTAACCTTGCTGTCCATGCACTCGAAGCCCTGGTCGCGTATCTTGGCGAGGAGTCCCTTGAGATCCTTCTTGGCAATCAGCTTGCGGTCCGCCGGTGGTGCCTCCGAAAGCATACGTTCGCGCGTCTCATCGTCCGAAAAGGCGAGCAGTACGTGGCCGGAGCAGCTTTTGAGCAGCTGGATTTCTGCGCCGAGACGGACATTGAAACCGGTCGGCCCAGGGCTGGCCTGCTGCACCATGACGATACAGCGCCCACGGTAATAAACTCCGACATGAAGCGACTGATGTAATCTCCTCGCGAGCGAGCGCATGACCGGGCCGGCTGCGGCACTCAGGCGCTTAATCGGCGTGTGCCGGTGTGCGAGTTCGAACAGACGAAACGACAACAGGTAGTTTTCCGAAGCCGGATCAATTTTTAGGTATCCACGCTGTTCAAGTACGAACAGCATGCGGAAAATCTGACCGACCGACCGATCCAGTTTCTGCGCGATTTCCGTAAGGGAAAGGCCGTGTGGTTCACCGGCCAGCAGCTCAACGATGTCCAATCCTTTCTCGAGAGCCGGGGCGCTGTAGGCGCGTTTCCCGTTTTCATTCTTGTCTTTCGCCATTCGGTCAATCTCCGTCACAACCTCTCTACCGGCGGCTACATGCCGGACAGCATCTTACTCAATCATCGCCGACAGCGCTAAGCCGGTAAATGGGCTTCATCGGCACCCACTTCTCTCCTTCGCCCGCAGAGGGGAGTGGTTGCTGGAAGCGCCACATTAGTTCCTCCCACTCCCGTACCTTCGGATTTGCTGCGTCTGCGGTGCCCTTTGCGTCAGCCGAGAAGTGCTCGTTAACGTCCATGATCATGAGCAGCCGGTTCTCGATGCGGTAAATCTGCATCTCTTCAATGCCGGCATCCTTAATACTTTGCGTAATCTCGGGCCAGGCGTTCTGCGGCTCGTGATAGCGCTCGTACTCACTGATCAGCTCCGGGTCATCTTTGAGATCCAGGGCCATGCAGATCCTGTGTGTTCCGCTCATTCCGCTTCTCCCAGCCAATATGTGGCATGCAATACTAGCGTATCATGGTTTTACACTTGCAAAACTATTTCAAATAAGAAAAAATACGGGAATTGCTGAAACCTGATGGAAGCCAGCCCATGAAACAAGCGGGACAACGCTCATTTACTGCATGCTACTCGCTAAGCTGCCTGCTCGCCGCGCTATTGTTGGCTTCCTGCGGTGTCGAGTCAGAGTCCGGTGGCAAGAACGAAAGGCCGCTGAACGTACTATTTATCCTCAGCGACGACCAGGCGCCGGACACGATTCGTGCGTACGGCAACGAGAACATCTCTACGCCGAGCCTGGACACGCTCGTTGCGGATGGCATGTCGTTTACCTATGTCTTCAATCAGGGATCCTGGTCAGGTGCGGTTTGCGCCCCGAGCCGTCGCATGATCAATACAGGCCGGCATCTGTATCACACCGGTATGGACCCGCGGCGGGATCACCAGCAGGACTACCCGGTCATGGGAGAGACGTTCCGCACGGCAGGGTATGACACGTTCCAGACAGGAAAATGGCATCTGCCGATGGACGTCTGGAAGCGCTCGTTCACGCATGGTAGCGCTGTATTCAAAGGTGGTATGTCGCGATACGAAAATGGCGGACACCTGGATACGACATTCTCGAACTACAACCCGGATTCAACATCCGGGAACGAATTCACGGATTACAAGGCGGGCAAACACAGCAGCGAAGAGATTGCCGAAGCCGCGGTGGAATTCCTGAGCCGGCGTTCTGAAACGAGCAACCCGTTCATGATGTACGTGGCGTTTCTCGCCCCGCACGACCCACGCCAGCCGACTGCGGACAGCGTGGCCGAATACCCGCAGGAGGAAATGGTACTGCCCGCGAATTTCCTCAAGTTCCACCCGTTCGACCAGGGTGACTATTACCTGCGCGACGAGGTGCTGGCCGGATTCCCACGTTCAGAGAAAGTGGTTCGTGAAGCCATCTCCGACTACTACGCGATGATCACGCACATGGACGCGCAGGTCGGGCGCATCCTCGCGGCGCTTGAAGAGAGTGGCCAAGCGGACAACACCTTGATTATTTTTACCTCGGACCACGGTCTCGCGATGGGTAGCCATGGCCTGATGGGCAAGCAAAATGCCTACGATCACAGCGTACGAGCACCCTTCATCGTCAAAGGGCCTGGCGTGCCAGCCGGAGCGAGCGCGCCGGGCATGTTTTACTTAAACAGCGTGTTCCCGACGGCGGCCGATATGGCTGGGCTTGAGATCCCGGACACCGTAGAGGCCCCGAGCGTCGCGCCGTTGATTCAAGGCGAGAAGGACACGGCCTACGACAGTTTGTATGGCGGCTATCGTCACTTCCAACGAATGGTGCGAACACTCGACTACAAACTGATCTACTACCCGATGATCGAGCGCACACAGCTATTCGACTTGCGTGTTGACCCGGGCGAGACCAACGATCTGAGCGGCGACCCGGCAGAAGCGGAGCGCATCACTGCGATGATGCAGGAACTTGAAGGCTGGAAAGACACGATCGGCGATCCGCTGACGAACGATGATCCGCAGCGCAGCTTTGGCGCCTTCCTCGGCCTGACCTGGAAATGATTGAGATGCTTAGTAGAAGATTCTTGAGCCAAAGACTGGCACTTTTCGTTCTGGCATTCGTAGCCGCATCTTCGTCGGCCGAAGCGGGCGATCGACCCAACATCATCTTCATCATGGCGGACGACCATGCGGCGAACGCCATTTCTGCCTACGATCGCCGTCTTGCCGAGGTCTTCAGTACACCGAACATCGATCGCATCGCGGACGAAGGCGTGCGGCTCGATGGTCTGTATGCCCAGAATTCGATCTGCACCCCGAGCCGGGCATCGATCATGAGTGGTCAGTACAGCCACGTGAACGGTGTCAGGACGCTCGCTGATGACTTCGATCGCGATCGCGACAATCTCGCCAAGCAACTGCAAGCGGCAGGCTATGAAACCGCAATGATTGGCAAATGGCACCTGCACACCGAGCCCTCAGGCTTCGACTACTACAATGTGCTTCCCGGTCAGGGCCGCTACCATGATCCGATCCTGAAGGAGATTGGCGAAGACTGGCAAGATCACCAGAAGGGCGGCGAGGTTTACGACGGGTATGTTACCGACGTGATCACGGATGTCGTACTCGAGTGGCTCAACGGACGCAAAGGCGACAAGCCATTTTTCCTGATGCTGCACCACAAGGCACCGCATGGCCTCTGGGAGCCAGCGAAGCGTCACGAGGATGCCTTCGCCGACGTAAAAATTCCGGAGCCGGAGAGTCTCTATGAACGCGGCAAACACGGCCCGGGTGATGACGTGATCATCGACGGCAAGAAGGGCCTGCAATTCGGTTCGTCGGTGTCGCGCCGCATGGAAGGCCGCAGCCTGGTCCAGCGGATGTTGAAGAAGGATTGGCCAACTGGCCCACTGGAGCTTGACTCGTATGACTGGAATGAAGTCAAAAGTGCGGCGTATCAGAAATACCTGAAGGATTACCTGCGCACGTTGATCGCCGTCGATGAAAACGTCGGTCGTGTGCTCGACTACCTCGACAAAAACGGGCTCACTGAGAACACGCTCATCGTCTATACCTCGGACCAGGGCATGATGCTGGGCGAGCACGACTACTACGACAAGCGCTGGATTTATGAGGAGTCAATGCAGATGCCGATGGTTGTGCGTCTGCCGGGTGTCATTCCAGCCGGTTCGAACTCCGACAACCTGTTTCTGAATGTTGATCTGGCGCCGACACTGCTCGACATCGCCGGCATCAATGCTCCGGTTTACATGCAGGGCGACAGTTTCAAAGCGGTCCTCGAAGACCCGGACGCCGATGTCGGCCACGATGCCATCTACTATCGCTATTGGCTACACATGGCGCATCATTTCGTACCGGCGCATTACGGCATTCGCACCAAGACCCACAAGCTCGCATTTTTCTACGGCTTACCACTTGATGCGACTGGCGCGATGCCGGCACCGACACAGGCGTACTTCGAGCTCTATGATCTTGCCGCCGATCCACTCGAGATGAACAACGTGTATTCGTCCGATGAGTATGCCGACATCCGGGCCGAGCTCAAAGATGCTTTGCTCGCAATCAAAGAGGAAGTCGGCGACACCGACGAACGATATCCGGAACTCATGCAGGTCCGTGATGCCGTCTGGAACCAGTAAGCGCCGCGTCGCGATCCTCATCATTGCGGCCCTGGGCTGCACGGCAGCTCACGGCGATACGCTGTGGGTCGCTGCCGTCCTCGATAACGGCGACGGTTCCGAGGACAGGCCGTTCAACAGCATCCGTGCATGCCTTGAAAAGGCCCGGGCGGGCGACACCTGCCAATTACGTGAAGGGCGCTACCGGGAACAGGTTCGGCTGAACCGGCTGCGTGGCAAAGAGGATAAGCCGATTACACTCGCCGCGGCGCCGGGCGAGACCGTCGTGCTCGACGGCACGGTGCCGGTCTTGGGGCCCTGGACCGTCGACGAAGACCTCGAGGACGGCGCCAGGGTCTGGAAAGCCGAAGCGCCGGCGCCAGTCTGGCAGGTCTTCAAGAACGATCGTGCGATGGAGATCGCACGTTTCCCCAACGCGCAGTTCGACGAGCCGGCGTACTGGCTGCAACAGGAATCTTGGCGGCACATGACGCCGGAGAGTACACCGGGTGTTGCCTTCGACGAACGGCCCGAAGGCGAAGAGGGCGTTGCGCCGCCGGTTGGCAACCATCAATCGCTCGCGGATATCGATGCCGATCTCACTGGCGCAACCGCGATCATGAATATTGCTTCCTGGATCACGGTAGCGCAGCCGATCGAAAAACATAGAGCCGGAAGTGACCGCTTCACCTACTCAATGGATTTCACGCGGATGGGCGAGGAATTGGGCGCGGACCTGAGGCGGATGTTCAGCCGTCCGGGCTGGTGGGAAAAGAAAAACCAGAAAAACGAGCAGGCCTATTATGTGCTCGTCGGGCACCGGGCGCTGCTCGACGAGGCCGGCGAATGGCACTACGAAAAGGAAACTGGCGATATCTATGTCGCATTGCCTGCTGACGAAAATCCCGAAGACCAACGTATCGCGGGAAAGTCTACGGACTACGTCATTGAGCTGAACAATGCGTCGCATGTGGAAATCAGGGGCCTTACAGTTATCGGCGCGAGTTTCAGCATTGCCAGGAGTGACCACGTCACGATTCGGGACAATCACTTCGTCTACCCGAGTTACGGTCGCTGGGTGCTTGGCGACATGCGCCCGGTGAATCCGTTTATGATTACGGGTAGCGCCAAAGCGATACAAGCAGGTGGTTCGAAAAATCGTGTCATCAACAACACGATACTCCGACCTGATGGCCCGGGGCTGTTGATCGCCGGCAAGAAAGACCTCGTTGAAAATAATCTGGTCCTCGAGACGAACATTCATTGCGTCGGCCCGCTACTCTGGTCTGCGATGTCGATGATCAAGGCTGAGGAACTGACATTCCGCTACAACATCGTGCACCGCGGCGGTTGCTCGAGTGGCATCAACGTCGGGCCGGGGACACTGGCCGAAATGAATGTCATCTCCGGCACTGGCATGATGCAACACGATGGCTCGGTTTTTCACACGGTCATTCCATCACAGACTGGGACGCTGATAACACGCAACTGGGTAACAGACGCGCGACGCGGCGGTATTCGCTTTGACGCGCCGATCAATGGCAGTAAATGGGGACACGGTGGCAGCGTTGTGCGCAACGTTATCTGGAAGGCCGAAAAATCGATGATCAAGGGTGAGGACCACTTCGTTGCGAACAATACGGCGTTCGATAACCAGATGGCGGACCTGACGGTTCTCAACAATCCGGCGCAAGCGGGCCACAATACTCGCACCGTCGTGGCGAACAACTTGGCGGGTCTTTTGTCCGGGGGCGCACGAGTTCTGAAGCCGCTTGCGAACGATACGGGCGGCAATCGCAGCGGCGTCGACGTCCGCAAGGTCCTGCGTGACCCCGACAATCTCGACTTCCGGCCGCGGGACGCCTCGCTGATCGATGCCGGCGTGTCTCAAAAAGGCATCGAATACGTTGGCGAAGCGCCCGACATCGGCGCCTACGAAGCCGGCGATACTGAGTACTGGATTCCCGGGCGTCGTACGGAGCACGCGACGATGCCCGTTCCGCCGAACAGCAGCGAGACGGTAAAGACCGATGCGGACCTGATGTTCAGGCCTGCTTACGAGGCGGTAGGGCACGTCGTCAATTTCGGTCGCGATGGGCGGCTGCAACGGATTGCACAGCTCGATGATGGCAACATTGCGGACCCCGGTGACCTGGAAACGGGTGGCACCTACCTCTGGCGAGTCGATGCGAAATACCCGGACGGCCGGGTTGTCGAAGGAGCGCTGTGGTCGTTTACCGTAGAGGACAGCAAGGAATGACAATGTCAGAGGTTACTGCTGCGGTGTGACTGTGCGTCCTGTAAATTTGTCCGTCTTCTAAGAATGCGTCTGTATACCGTATAGCCACGAGGCCAAATCTCAGCAATATTCTAAGAAAATCAGGCTGGATACCGCGTCACTAGGTGTTTGCGAAAATGATTTGTAATCAGTAGGTCCCGTGTTCGAATCATGGTGCCGGCACCATAAAATCAGCGACTTAGCGCCTCCACCGTGAGGCGCTTTTTCGTATGTAGACAAACTGGGCCCTAGTAGGGCTAGGAAGATTTCTTGTCCGACTTGATTCAGTTTGCGACGAATGTGTGCTCTGAATGCGCGAAGTCCGCCGTTTTCGAACGGCCGCTGTGCATCTGCGACTTCAATCGGTGGACGCAACACATCGGTCAAATCGTTCAGCTGGTGTTCTGAAGTCTAACGTTTTCCTTGGTCGCTCGTTGAGTTGTCTGGCCACGGCATTCAGTCTGTTTTGATGGTCCGCCTTCTCTTTGCCACGATCCCAGGTTAGTGACTTGTAGAGTTCCCGCGGTAACTTGTGAGCATGCTTGATGAGTGCATTGATGACTGTCTTGGTGTCTTTGCTGGGCACCCGGACCAACATCACGTAACGCGTGTGGCGCTCAACGAGAGTCGCGATCTGGCTATTGTTGCTGCCGATGAGCAAGTCACCTTCCCAGTGCCCAGGAACGGCTCGATCTTCCGAACTACTTGCCTGGACCGATCGCTATTCAGCAACAGGATGAGTGGACCAGAAATCTTGGGCTTGCCATCATCAGCCTGCCAGCGATCCCACATCAAGTTCTTCTGCTCTGAGCTGTAGTAAATCCTCGCTCTCTGCTTCATCCGCAACATCCTCCGCTCTATAGTTAGAGCTTAGATGTTGCGTCCACCGATTGAAGTCGCAATCCGAAAGCAGCCGCTCACATGATGGTCTTTGACTGACTGCTACTGACCCAAAGCCGACATCACCTATGTAGATCTCACAATTGATGTGACTCTCTGACCGGCGCATTTTCGTAGCTATATTTGACCTTGGTGTATTCGACCAGAGCGCGAGCGGCTATGAAGAAATTACTGATTCGAACCGGTGTCGTTTGGTTTCTGATCGCAATTCCTCTCCTGTCCGGTTGCGCGTCGGTAAACTCGGTACGCGCCGCTCCGGAGTTCAAGGGCGAGGAGCGACTTTTCGATGTGAGCTATGAACACATGGTCGGCACAGTAGAGACAATGCTACCGTTGTTAGGACTTGAGAACGTCGATAAGCAATCCAATGATCCTAGGATCACCGTGTTTGTTGGGACGCACGGTGTCACTGCTGCGAGCTGGGGGGAGGTCGTCCGTGTTATCGTGACCGAAGTTGATGTGGCAAAAACGAGCGTCAGGGTTTACTGGCGGAGCAAGTTTAGGGATGGACTTATTACTTCTGCACCGGACTGGAACGAGGAAGTTTTCGCGGGCATCGAAGAACGTGTATTCTGAAGTACTTGTTTGCAGCTGCGAAGTTTGGTGAATTTCTCTAGCTTCTCCCGCGTCCGCTTGTGGCCGAGGCTGTGTGAAAACTCTGCATAATTTATAATCATGCTTTGCGTTATGGAAGCACGATATGAGCGGGTTTATCGAAGGTGAAGACCGCAGTCAGGGCACGCTGTTTCCAGAACGACTCGACGATTACGTTGCCGAAGACAACCCGGTCCGAGTAATCGATGTGTTCATCGATGATCTTGATGTCTCGGGGTTGGGTTTCAAGGCCGAGCCTGCCGCGACCGGTAGACCAGGCTATCACCCGAAGATGATGCTCAAGCTGTACGTGTACGGTTATCTGAACCGCGTGCAGTCCTCACGCCGATTAGAACGCGAAGCGCAACGCGACATCGAGCTGATGTGGTTAACCGGGCGCCTGGCACCCGACTTCAAGAGCATCGCTGACTTCAGGAAGGACAACGGTGAGGCGATCCGTCTCGTCTGTCGCGAGTTCGTAATGTTGTGCAGGAAGCTCAACTTGCTCAGTGACAAGCTGGTGGCAATCGATGGCAGCAAGTTCAAGGCGGTGAACAGCCGCGACAAGAACTTCACGCGGGCGAAGATGAAGCGGCGCCTCGAGGCGGTGGAGTCGAGCATCGAGCGTTACCTGACGGAACTGGCTGAAGCCGACCAGAACGAGCCAGCCGCGGACGACGCTAAGACGCTGCAAGACAAGGTGGCCAAGCTCAGGGAGGAGATGGCGCGCTTAAAAAAGCTCGAAGTCCGGATGCTTGAGGCACCGGACAAGCAACTCTCACTGACGGATCCCGATGCCCGCTCGATGAAGAGCCGCGGTACCGGCGTGGTGGGCTACAACGTGCAGAGCGCCGTCGACAGTAAGCACCACCTGATCATCGCGCATCAAGTCACCAACGTTGGCAGCGACCGCAGCCAGTTATCTCCGATGGCGAAGGAAGCGAAGGCCGTCCTTGATGTTGAGCAGCTGGATGCCGTGGCAGATCGGGGCTACTACAACGGCAACGAGATACGAGCCTGCGAACAGGCGGGCATCGATGTTTACTTACCCAAGCCTGCGACCTCACCGAACAAGGCCAAGGGGCAGTTCGATCGTTCTGCGTTCGAGTACATCGAACAAGACGACGAGTACGAATGTCCGGCTGGCAAACGCCTGACGTATCGCTTCACGCGGACGGAGGCCAACAAGGAGATCCGACGCTACTGGAGCTCGGCTTGCCCGAGATGTCCGATCAAGGCGCAGTGCACCACGGGTGAAAATCGGCGCGTTAGTCGCTGGGTGCACGCTGACGTACTGGAGCGCGCACAAACTCGCCTGGACAGTCGACCTGACATCATGCGAACGAGGCGCGCAACGGTGGAACATCCGTTCGGCACGCTTAAATCCTGGATGGGCTCAACGCACTTCCAAATGAAGACATTACCGAGGGTCAGTACGGAGATGAGCCTACATGTTCTAAGTTACAACATGAAACGGGCCATCAATCTGCTGGGAACCGAGAAAATCGTAGCGACGATCCGAGTGTAAGATCGTTCGCCTCAAAAAAATCATATCGAATATCGACCGCTGACTGCGCAACACGAAAATATAGATCCCAGATGCCCGATTAGCGGTGAGTTATCACACAGCCTCGGCCGTTAGCCGCCCCTGAAGTTAGAGCTTTCCATAGCTTCTGAACGATCGCTTTAGGTGAAAGCAGACATTAATCGGTAGGGGTGGATTGGTGGGCGATACCGGTCTCGAACCAGTGACCTCTGCAATGTGAATGCAGCGCTCTCCCAACTGAGCTAATCGCCCACACAATTAGTCTACACCCGAGAACCTATTCTTAACCACGCCAGCACCACTAGGTACATCCCAGAATTGACAGGTTGAAGCCAGAAGAAGAGTCTTGAAGCGAAGGGGAGAAGTAGCATATCTGGCGGAAAAAGTTCATTTAGACGTAGCCATCGTTATACAGCCAGAAAATCTTTCGTTATTAACCAGGAGTGCCCGAACCAGTATGCGCATCCTTCATATTGAGCGGCGCCTGTCGCGCTTCTCGCAAAGGAGGATGCGATGACCAACTCAAAACTCAATCTGGGTTTCTCTATCGCGTTCTTATTGAGTGCCTGTGTGGTCGCAGGCTGCGGTGGCACCAAAGTGTTGAAAGAACCGCAGCCCATACAAACCACGCAGCCACTTGCTGCCGTATCTGATCATCAAATCACTGCGACACTGGACTGGGTTATCGTACGTGCTGGTCCGGGAACTTGGGCCAAAAATGCCGACTGGGACGAGTACCTGTTTAGGGTAAGAAATCAGTCTGACCGGCCGATACAGATAACGCAGCTGATCGTCGTCGATTCGCTCGGCACGCACATTGACTCGCAACCCGGGCGGAAGAAACTGGTTAAGAACAGCAAGAAAACGGCCAAACGTTACAAAGAATCAGGGGTCAAGGTAAAGGCAGGAATGGGAGTGGGCGCAATGCTCGCTAGTGGTGCTGCCGTGACAGCGGTCGGCGTAGGGGTTGCCCTAGCATCGGCGGCACCCGTGCTTGGTGGTGCGACTGTGGGAGCTAGCGCGGGGGCGGCGGTTGGCGGCCTGTTGTTGCTGGGCCCGGCGCTCGCTGTCGGTGGTGTTGTGCGCGGCGTTAACAACAGTCAGGTGAACAAGCAGATCGAACTTCGTCAGACCGTATTGCCACTTGAAATTCCGGGAGGCGAGGAACTTAACCTCGATGTCTTTTTCCCAATTGCGCCATCGCCAAAAAAGGTCGCACTAACCTATACGGACGAGATCGGTGAGCACGTTCTTGTCATCGATACCAGCAAGACACTTAGTGGTCTACACATAGACGCGCCAACGGAGTGAGCCTTTCTCGCTATGTCTTCTTTGGGTCGGAATTGAGTATATAGGACGGCCGCTTCTCTAATCGGGCATTGATGTCAAGCCACTGTTTGATCTTCTCCCACGACTTCGGACACAGGGTTAAGCTGCCTGCTCAAACTGCATCGGTATTTTATATCCGATAGCGGAATGTTTTCTCTGCCGATTGTAATACGTTTCTATGTATTCGAATATTTTCGATTTAGCCGTGCGCCGAGTCGTGTATCGCTCTCGGTGAACAAGCTCGACTTTCAGCGTGTGAAAAAAGCTCTCCATCGCGGCATTGTCGTAACAGTTTGCTCTGCGGCCCATGCTGCAGCGCAAGCCATTATTATTGATCAATCGCTGATGTCGCTTTGAGCAATACTGGCTGCCACGATCAGAGTGAATGATCGTTCCCTTCGGAAAGTGGCGGCGGAACAATGCCATGGTCAGTGCATCACAGACCAGTTGTTGCGTCATGCGCCGGTTCATCGACCAGCCCACAATGGCTCGTGAATACAGGTCCATCACCACCGCGAGATACAACCAGCCCTCGTCGGTCCAGACATAACTGATGTCGCTGACCCACTTCTCATTCGGCGCCTTAGCGGTAAAATCCTGCTCGAGCAGATCGGGCGTCACAGGCTTCGAGTGATTCGAGTCGGTCGTGACCTTGAACTTCTTCGCCTGGATCGCCTTCAAGCCCAGTACCCGCATTCTTCGGGCAATGCGGTTCTCGCTGCATGCAATGCCCTCATCGTGCAGGTCGTCCGTGATCCGGGGCGCTCCATAGCGTTGCTTGTGGCGGGCGAAGAGCTCGCGTATGCGGCTATCCAACTCCTTGGCCGAGCGCTCTTGCTGGCTCGGCACTCGCGTCCTCCAGTGATAAAAACCGCTTCTGGACACGTCCAGAACCCCGCACATGAGATTCACCGGCGAGGCCTTCTTATGCGTATCGATAAATCGATACCTCATGAGTTTTCCTTGACAAAGAAGGCCGTGGCTTTTTTTAGGATTTCTTTTTCCATTCGCAGCCGGCGGTTCTCAGTCTCCAACTCGTGAATGCGCTGCTGCTCCGCTGTGCGTTTTCCTTTACCCGGAAATGCCTCACACGTATCGTCTTCCAACTGTCGTTTCCAGCGACCAATCAACGCGCCATTCACGCCTAAACTGCGGCCCGCCTCTGCACAGCTGTATCCTTGTTCCATCACTAGCGCCACGGCTTCTTGTTTGAATTCCCGGCTGTGCGTTCTTCGTTGCTTTTTCATCTAACACCTCGTATTGAATCATTTTCATTATATGACTCTTAACTCGGTGTCCAGTACCGTGGGGGAAGGTCACTGTGCATCAATCGCGCGACGTTAGGCCGGCCGCAAGCAAACCCTGACGCGTTGAGTTCGGTGTGCAAACGTGGACTGCCGTAGGTGCCGTCACTCTCTGCGTGCAACAAGCGGATCGCTTGTGTCAGCTCTCGGTCGTAGCGCCGACGGCGACTCTCAGGACGAGTACGCCACGCGTAGTAACCGCTCGGTGATACACGCAACGTTCGACACATCATCTCAACAGGGAACAGGTTGCGGCGCCGATGGATACACGTGTATCTCACTTCGACTCCTTGGCAAAGTACGCCGCCGCTTCCTTTAAAAAATCCCGTTCCTACTCGACCTTGGCGAGCTTGCGCTTCAACAACATCAACTCTTTATCTTTGGCATTACCCTCGCCGGGGAACGCTTTATCGCCGTCGATCGCTCTTGCTTGTCGCCATCGTCTTAACTGCCGGGCATTGATCCCCAGTTCTTCCGCTACCAGAACATCGGTCACGCCTTCTTCGTTTGCACGTCGTAGAGCTTCGCGCTTAAACTCAGCGCTGTACCGTTTTTTTCGGGTCATGTTGCACCTCCAAGGGCTATTATCGCCCTAAATGAAAGTGTCCACGGAACCCGAGCAAGACCACAAAGCAGCCTTTCGCAAGACGCGTAAAATTATGCTGCAAAAGCTAACCTTGCACCGGGAGCTTACACAGTGAGAGTTTTCTTTTATGGTCTCTTCATGGACGAGAGTTTGCTCAAAACGAAGGGAATAAGGCCTAATAAAGTAAGTGTAGGCTTTGTAGACGGTTATGGTTTGCGCATCGGCGAGCGGGCAACATTAGTGCGTCGGCCTGATGGTCGGGCCTACGGGGCCATGATGGATATCGCTCTTGGTGAGGCAAAGAAATTGTACGCGGAGGATAGCGTCGCGGATTATTTACCAGAGCCTGTCACTGTTGAACTCATGGATGGCACACAAGTTGAAGCAACTTGCTACAACTTGCCTAGCGATAAAGTCACTGGGGCCAACAAAGACTATGCAGATTCACTATTGGACGTCGCCATCAGATTGGGTTTCCCTGATTCTTATCTCGACCAGATTAGGCAAGCGAGAATATAGCCGCTACTCTGATCTGTCGAGTAACCGCTCCTGGTGAAAGCGGCCATTCCCATTCTCGCTATCGAAAAACGCTCGGTGAACGACCGCTTTACTCGTCAATCCCCGGTTTGGTGGACACCTTTAGATGTCCGCATAATGCGGAAGGAGGTGTTCCATGGTAAAGAAGAAGTATCGACGATACAGCCCAGAGTTCAAGCGTCATGCATTGAAGCGTGCGACCGAAGACGGCGTCACGGACAAGGCAGTGTGTGCGGATCTGGGGATTAGTGAGCGCCAGTTGAGGCGTTGGCGAGATCAGTACCGGCTTTTGGGTGATGAAGCGTTTCCGGGTCAGGGTAAGAGCCGAGACGAGGAGCTGGCAGAGCTTAAGCGCAAGCTTGCAAAGGCTGAACAGGAAAGGGATTTTTTAAGAGATGCGGCGGTTTTCTTTGCCAAGGAGTCGAAATGAGATACATCTGTATCGATCGGCGCCGCAACCAATACCCAGTGATGATGATGTGCCGTTTGCTGCACGTTTCGCGCAGTGGTTACTATGCGTGGCGGGTACGACCTGAGAGCCAGCGAGCGAAGACGGATCGCGAGCTGATCAATCGCATTCGGCAGATCCACGAGGACAGCGATGGTGTGTACGGGGCGGTAAAGATCGCCGCTGAACTGAACGAACAAGGCTACCCCTGTGGGCGCCACAAAGTGGCTCGATTAATGCGTATTGCAGGCCTCAAGGGATGTCCCAAGACAACGTTCAAGGTCACCACACAGCGTGACCCGAGTCATCCGGTAGCGGACAATCTGCTTGCACAAGACTTCACAGCGGAGGGCCCGAACGAGCGTTGGGCGTCTGATATCACGTACATCTCGAGCCACCAGGGCTGGTTGTTTCTTGCGGTGGTGATGGATCTCTATTCACGTCGTATCGTGGGTTGGTCGATGGGTCGCTGGATCAACCGGCACCTGGTCATTGATGCGCTGAACACGGCTATTGGACAGCGCTGCCCTGAAGGAGAACTGCTGCATCATTCAGATCGTGGTAGCCAGTATACGAGTGATGACTTTCGTGACGAGCTGGACAAGCACAACATCCAATGCAGCATGAGTGCACGTGGTAATTGCTACGACAATGCCGTTGTTGAAAGCTTCTTTGGATTAATGAAACGTGAGCGAGTGAATCGCACACGTTACTTGACGCGAGATGAGGCGAAAGCCGATGTGTTCGATTACATCGAATGTTTCTATAATCGCAAACGTCGTCATGGCTATCTTGGTAATATAAGTCCGGCGGCTTTTGAGGAGCGTAACCAAAACATATTTCAAACGGTCCATTAAACCGGGGTCGAACCATTACCGCTGATACCAGCCATTGAGCTAGACTACCGTCGAAGGGCCGCTTATGAGCCCAAGCGGGCAACCAACTGCTAAGTTGCAGAATCGGCTTCGTAACCATCAATTTTGATCACGCAGTCATTTCGTGAAGGAGATTATCAATGGACCTGGAAAAACTTGTTGATGACTACATCAGTGCCTGGAATCGCAGGGACTCAAGTGGCCTCCTGGCACTAATGCACGATGGTGTCGCCATTTACAACGCATTCTGGATGGAATCCTCCGTTGGGCGGCACGCCGCCAATTATTTACGCGACATATTGGACGAAGACATACATTGGTACAAACAAGTCGGTGACGTTATTGACTTCGGCAATGGCGTGGCTTTTCGTTATAGTGCACATGAGCTGACCGACTCAACAGGTGGTCGAACCGTATTCGAGGGGGCTGAGGTGCTCAATGTTCAAGACAACAAAATAATCACCGTGAGCGATTACTACTGCGATCCAGATAGAAGCGCGTTATTAGAAGTGGCTAAATTGACAGCAATTCGCCATGGTCTGTCGAAATACGTGAAGTCTGGATTACATGCAGTGAAATAAGTCGCATACGCATTTATTGATGCTTTCATCATTCAAAGAAGTCCGCTTGCAGGACCAGCCCGGGTTTGATGGACACCTTTAGATGTCCGCATAATGCGGAAGGAGGTGTCTCATGGCAAAGAAGAAATACCGACGATACAGTCCCGAGTTCAAGCGTC
>Ga0255052_10001386_pt1 | contig 18213 bp, 15 predicted proteins | sample JV7_2_21_MG_FD_188632 | JGI IMG/M metagenome (GOLD analysis project Ga0255052, IMG submission 188632) | Seawater microbial communities from Jervis Inlet, British Columbia, Canada - JV7_2_21 | ecosystem: Environmental > Aquatic > Marine > Inlet | place: Canada: British Columbia | collected... | reverse complement strand
CCTGAAAAAACATCCAAGATCCTTCAGGCAGCCATTCGCACATACTGATGATGGAGGCCACCGATGCGCTTGGGCTCGATGACCCTCCCCTGCTCCAGCGGCTGGGTTGGCCTAAGGCAATAGAATCAACTTGGACGAATTTTCAGGACGGACAACGCTAGTATGAGTAACAACTGTTTCGACCTCCATACACAACGCGGCCCCACTTGCATCAAAGTCAGCACCGGCAATTGGGCCCATACTTCAAAGGAGAAAAATGCGCGGCAATCAAGCAGCTATCCCGACCGCATATATCGTCGATGATGACCCAGCAATTCGACGGGCAATGGGCTACCTGATGGCATCGGCCGGGATTCAATATCAGATATTCGATTCAGCGACTGAGTTCCTAACTCACTACTCACCAGACATGCTGGGATGCCTGGTGCTGGATATCCGTATGCCCGGCCTTAGTGGACTGGAATTGCAGGATGAACTGGCTGCAAGGGACGCGACTCTGCCAATCATCTTTATCACCGGGCATGGTGATGTTCCGATGGCCGTCAAAGCCATGCAAAAGGGTGCATTTGATTTCATTCAAAAGCCATTTCGCGATCAGCAGCTGCTCGAGCGAATCAGCGAAGCGATAAAGGCAAGCCAGCAGACACATACCGAGACTATTGAGCGCTCAACGGTTCTTAGTCAGTGGGAAACGCTGACAAGTCGTGAGAAGGAAGTCCTCGATCTTATTGTTACCGGTAAACCGAACAAAATCATTGCCTGGGAGTTGGGCATTAGTCGACGGACCGTGGAACTTCATTGGGCGCGTGTGATGGAGAAAATGTACGCCGCTTCTCTTGCGCATTTGGTTCGTTCGCACATGGAGCTATGAAGTCGATCGCGGCTAGCGGATCTGTAACTTCGTGCTGACAACGGGCATTACTAGACTCAAATTGGGCTGACTACCAGGGAGCAGGTCAGTGCAAAACCCGACAAAGCAAAACAATATGACTCCTTTCCAAAGGACGCCAAACAGTGCAGAGTTAATGACATTCGGATGAGCTGGCATGAAACGATATAAGCACTTAGCCCTCGCACCAGGTAGTAGTTTTGCCCCGTTCTATGAGCAGGCGGTTATTGCTGCGAAGAATGTGCTGGCAGACGGCTGGTCACTCGGGGCCGCCCTGTTCCGGGCGCCGCGGCGTGTCGGTGCCATCGCGCCGAGCGGGAAGGTACTCGCTGATGCCATGGCCAGGGAAATTCCTAGCGGTGATGGCATTGTCATTGAGCTCGGCGGCGGCACCGGTAGTGTCACTGCTGGATTACTGCGTGCCAGGATTGCTGCAAAACGGTTGGTGGTGGTCGAGCAGGACCCTCAGCTCTGTAACGTACTGCAGCGGCGGTTTCCGCAATGCACGGTGGTGTGCGGCGACGCCTATAACCTGCCGGCCTTATTAATCGCAATTGGCGCCGACGACCCAATAAAGGCGGTGGTGTCATGCCTGCCGATGCTTGCTATGAGCCTGACCGACCAGGACAACCTGCTCACGGTCGCTTGGTGTGTAACCGGGGGCCGCGGACCGGTGATCCAATTCACTTACGGCCTTCGCTGCCCGGTGCCGACTGCGCTGCTCGCAAAATTTGGCGCAAGAGCGCAACGCAGAGCCTGGATATGGCAGAACGTGCCACCAGCATCCGTGTGGCGCCTGGAGACTCACCCATCGGCCGCGGTCACTCGGGATTGCGATGTACCGAGCCAACCGCTGCCACGATTACAGCACGCTCATCGATGCGCCTCAAGGATTATGCATAAGCCAGCGGAATCTCGCGAGAGTAATTCCGCTACCTGATTCACGACTGTGACGGCTGCTTCGGTGCTTCGTTCAATCGAAGAGTCGGATCGCTTTGTATCAGGCAAATCCGTACTCCGGTGAAAGTTCCCAAGGCTAACGCAATTGCAGAATGCTGGGTACGCACCATCCGTACCGAGTGTCTGGATCATATGCCCATATTGAGCCGCCAGCCTCTGCAGCGATCAGTCAACGAATACACCGCCTATCACGATCGATGGCGACCACACAGAAGCCTTGGCCAAACTCCACCCTCCCCGCAAGTAAAAAAGTCAGCCAGAAGATCCTTTAGATGCATCTCCGCTGAGCCTGTCCTGGACAGCTTGCATCATGTATAGAATTGGGCTGCCTTAGCAACACCGATGGAGTTTTTGTGCCCTACAGGTGGACCGCCTCTTCCAGCTCACCGCCGAGCGAGAAGATCTCATTGGCAAAACTCAATACCAGCCGCCCGATCTCAGTGAGTTCCAGGTTTCGTGCGACCCGCGTGAACAGCTCCGCGCCAAGATAATCTTCCAGCAGGGCGAGCTGACCACTGATCGTCTGCGGCGTCAGGTGCAGCCGTTCGCTGGCACGCGCAACGCCACCTTCCCGGACCACCGCGCAAAAGTAGTGCAAATTTTTGTAGTCAATCATTAGCTTACCATTACTTCGTAATTTTCGACTAATATGCTCACTATAATCGACTTTTCTTGTCAATCGAACCTGCCTAGCATACCGATTCAAGAACCCAAAACAGATGGCAGCGGAGCACCCCATGCAGATCGTCATCCACGCACTCGACTTTTCGTTGACCGGTGCTTTACGCCTCCACGCCGAACAGCGCCTGCGTACTGTGCTGACCTGTCATGACGAATACATCCAGCAAGTGGTTATGCGACTGTCCGGCAACAGCGGTGCGCGCAGTGGAGTCGACAAGTGCTGCCACCTGCAGGTGCTGTTGGCCGGTCTGCCCGATGTGGTGGTTGAAGATGTCGACACCGATCTGTATGTCGCGATAGGCCGCACGGTGCATCGCGCCGGACGTACCATCAAGCGCCGGCTGGCGCGACGTCGCGACAAAGCTCGCACCGTTGTCTACCCGATACGGTATCAATTGCCGACCGATCCACAACTACTTGAACGAACGGACCGGAGCGTATTGATAAGTTAACTACTCCGCCTAGGCAAATTTGAGCAGACGTCGCCTATCACGCTGCAGCGTGATTCCAAGACGCAAAAGCTGTAGGGCGCAAAAAATCTATCCGGATAGAATTGACAGATGAATGCACCAACAGATCCTGTTATGTCGATCGCGATCGACGTAAGAAATGCTGCCACACTTTTGCCACAGTGCGAACGTTATCCAACGTGACTTAATGTGATTAAACGTGATCAAAAAACATCTTATGGGAATGTTTTATTTGGTGTTATTCTGTAAGATCTTAATTACAAACGGGTGTGGCATTGTATTCGGGAGGCAGGGGCCGCGTTGGTTACTGACCAGGTCGTCAACGATCAATGTCACGGAACCTGCTTGTCGCTGCGGGAAATTTGCGTGGTTCGGCGTTCTGCTTTCCCAGTACCGCGATATTAGTACTTCGTGTCGACGAGATATCCTGTGCGCCCAGGGCATGGCCAGCCATTGGGCATCTTGTGTTTGTTCAGCGTGTTTGACTGCTTTTTGCGGCGGAATTTCTTGTGGCAGTACATGCACTCGTATACATAGGTCGGGCCTGACGAGAATGAAGAACCGAATCCGCGCGATGCCTTGCGACGCTTCTGTCGTTTCGGCTCGCGCACTGTACCCAAGCCGAATCCCCCGTAGCCGCCTCCACTCGATGATGCTGACGAACGCTGCGTCGGCGGGATCGAGACTGGGCCGGAGGGCGTCAGCTCGACGGCATAGCGCGGCGTAAATACCTGACTGGTGGCTCGCGCGCCCTGGATGCGGTCCACCCGGTAGCTTCGATGCGCGTCTTTATCGACGCTCCAGGCATGCAGGATGATGTTGTCGTCCTTTGTTCGCCGGAGTGAATAAGGTTCGATGCGCCGAGTGCTGCCCTGATAGTCCAGATCGACGCAGAGCCGGTTCGTGGCGGCGAAGCGTATAACTTCGAGATGAGACTGCAAGGCGGGCCGCACTGGAAGGCGCAAAGTCCAATCGCGCAAAATGGTCTCGCCGGGAGTGGCGGCGTAGGAAGCCGGGATTTCCGGCGCGCGCCCGCCTTCGAGCCAACCGAAGAACTCCGGCACGGCGTCCCAGAACGACTCGACGGGCGGCAGCGCGGGTAACTGGTGGCGCAGCATATGCTCCCACCCCGCTTCAAGATCATTCCTGAACGGATCGAGATCGGCGGCCTTCGGCATCGTGATGCCCTTGAATTCGCATTTCTGCGAAAGTACGTCCAGCAATACCGACGCGGAAGGTCGCGCCTCGGTATTGCGATACAGGTTGATCACGTCATAGAGATCGCGCGGCCTCGTTCGCTCGGCAAGCGCACGGACCTTCTCGCCGAACGCTTCTTCATAGGCGTAGGTCTGGACCTCGATGCCGCCATCAGGCGCATCGCTGTACGGATGGAATATCGGGATGCACACCGGCGGCAGGACGATACACTCATCCGCTGTCAGGTCGAGCTTGATCCTTGGCCAGCCGCCGGTCGTCGGCGAAACCGGTCCTCGATAGCTGATCTTGCCCGCACAATTCTTGTTGCCGCGCGGGTTATCGTAGATATCGAAGTCCTGGCGGTCGGCGGGCAGTTCGAGGCCGCTTTGCTCATAGACCCATTCGCCGATCTCGGCGAAGACCTCCTTCAGGAATGTTTCGTCGAGATGAGATTCATCCTGTAGCGTAAAGTCGAGGTCTTCGGAAAAGCGGTAGGTCTCGAAGAAACACTTTTTGAGACAGGTGCCGCCTTTGAACACCCAACTATCGGCGATCCGCTTGTTGGTGAAGATGCCCGCGAGCAGCCAGCCGAGCGCGTAGTCTTTCTCGACGACATGTGGGTTGAGGTTGAGCTGCCCGGCGATACGGATGATTTCGGGCTTGCCAATCATCCGCGCGCGCGCTCTGCCCAGCTCTTCGGCACCCACAAGCGCCAGCGCGTAACGAGCTTCACGCAATCGAGCGCCGGATCGAGCTTCGCGTAACCTTTGGTTAGGCGGAGCTTGGCTGCGTCGATCAGCGCATTACCGTGCGGATTGCGCTCGGCGAGAAAGCCGAGCCGCTTAAACACCGCGCCATTGCCGAGACGGTTGGCGTAATCGATCAGCAGACGCGGATCGAAGTCCTTGCACTGCATGTACTGAGCGAAACAATCAGCGACGTGCTGGATGCCGCCGCCTGTTGCCGGATCATCCAGCATGTCGATGATCGTGCGGTGAATGTCCGAGACGGCGATCCGGGTCTGGCCGCGCCAGACGGTCTTGGTCCCGAACATCAGTTCCTCCTTGACGTGCTTGAGGGTAAAGACCGCACCCTGGCTTTCTACGGTTTTGTGCCGCACCGGACGGGCGGTAAAGACCAGAATATCCCGAAAGATCTGTTCGGTAAGATCCCAATGCTCGGCGGCGCTGCGCCCACCGATATAAGCTGGATCGAACAATGCCGGAACCAGAACCCATGGATCCTCAATGACCTGTTCAGAGTCGCGGAGTGCAAGCTGCACGGGGACATAAGTCCCCGGCCCGACGCGCCGGAGCCAACCCTGCCCTGCCCAGCGGGAAAGGAGCTTCGCCGCCCGTGTCCGGGACACGTTCAAGGTCGCCTCCACATCGTCGATGTGAACTACATCGCTCGCCGCGTTAATGACGGCGGCCAGCCTTGATTTCCCAGATTGGTGCAACGAATCATCCACAACTATATTATGACTGCCCTTTTTCCCCTAAATCGTGAATTTTCTGTGCAATAGAGTACTATATTACTATACTAGGTACACGATATTTCCTATATTTCGGGAATTTTCGAGCTGATGCAATAGCGCCCCGAATAGGAAGGCGACCGACCAGAAACGACCCGCTGTAGATACTCTGCCGATCATAGGTTTTGAAGGCATGCCCTGAGTAGGATCTAATTGAGGTCAAATATCTTGGATGATACGTCTAATATACTAGATACGATGTCCAAGTTAATTGACATAGAGGTATGTAGTGAACCTATCCGCTCGGGAAAATAGCATTGAGAACGCGCTGACCATCATCATCGTCCGGCATGGGTATGGCTGTGGTCGACTATTCGGCAGCGGGGCTGTAGCAGACGTCTTCAAGTCCGCCATGCAACTCCTTCTTTATCGCCAGGGGCTGTGAGTCGTGGCCCTTGCCAACGCCATTCGGCGGTATCGATTCCATCGCGGTGAGATGACGCAGAAGGAGCTGGCGGAACTCATCGGTGTAAGCCGTCAGACAATAATGGCGATCGAGGGCAATAAATACCCGCCCTCGTTGGAAGTGGCGTTCAGGATTGCCCACGTATTCTGTACTTCGATAGAAGACATATTCGTATACGAACACGATTATGACCCCGAACACGAATACAAAGACGGCCTGGTCGTGGAAGTCTCATTGGACGAGGACGGTCATGACGGCGGGCAATAGCCGATTGCCTTCTGTCACGACGTCGTTTTGTTGATTGGCTGAGCGATAGCTCTTGCACACAAGGCGGCTTCACGCTGTTTGATTGTTGCGAGAAACGACAGGACATGGGCATTGTACGCAAGTGCTCCTTGCTCGGGTGATAGCATTGCGACAGGCTATATAGTCGCGATGCTACGGTTTCCGACGGTTGCCGTCATGCAGCGGTAACAGTCGTCGTGCCAGGCGGACACATGGCACGACGGCAATGTGCTGCGAAGCGCCCGCGTCACTACCAAGAGCGAAGCGCTGTAGTGACGCGGCGCCCTGAGCCAGTCATGGCGAGGATTCCGCGGCCTTTCGGCAAGTTCTCGATAAGTGATACGGCACTGAACGGATCGGCGCACCGTTTCCAGAAAAAAGCCCTGCACCACTCTGCAGGGCTTTTCTATAGACATGCGGTGGTTTTTGTACTAGCGTGATTTGCATGATACGCAGCCGCTGCGGAAAAGCGGTACCCGGCAGGAGTTTCCTGCCCAGGGTCGAGGTCTGCTCTGCAGACTGATCGATTCCACGACGCATTAGCGTCGATCAACTCAGCTGAGCTTCAGGCTCAGCATCTTCGACATAGCTGAACTCAAGGTTCGGCATCTTCCACGCAACTGGACCTAAGGTCCAGGATCTTCAGCTGTGCGCCTTTGGTGCATCTTCGACCTATTCAAAAGGAGGTATTCGTAAACTCGTTATGAACCGGCCCTATGGGCCAACTGGTGGTCCCCGGTGGAACTTCACAAAGATCCCTGGCGAACCTGATTGAGGCTTCAGGCCTTACGGGACTGGTGTCCCATGACCTTTTCCGATCCTGGATCGGACCTCGTACGCCATAAGGCTGCGAGCTGGTCATCCAAACTCACCAACGAGGAACTATGCACCATGAAAGACCTGAACTACCAGTTAGGAAAGCTCTGCCGTGACAACCGTGACGGCGGCTTTTCCACACAGGCGACCCGGTCCCGGATATTGGACCTGATCGCGAATCAGCTGCGCGGGCTGGGCTACCGGCGCATGCAGCCGAGATCCCTGAAGCCGAAGCATGTGGATGCCCTGGTCGCTCATTGGCAGGACCAGGGCATCAGCGTCGGCACGCTGAAGAATCGCTTATCGACCCTTCGCTGGTGGGCGAAGAAAGTTAACAAACCCAGCATTATTGCCAAGGACAACAGTGTCTATGGCATTGGCAAGCGGGAATACGTGGCCAGGGAGTCCAAAGCGCGGGAGCTGGATGACAGGAAACTATCTGAAATCTCCGATCCCTATGTCCGAGTAAGCATACGCCTGCAGGCGGCCTTTGGATTAAGACGCGAGGAATCGATCAAGTTCAATGCGTCCTATGCCATACAGGACGATCACATCCGACTCAAATCAAGCTGGACCAAAGGCGGGCGCGCCAGAACCGTGCCGATCACGAACAATGATCAGCGCCGATTACTGGAGGAGGTTAAGATGCTGGCCAAGGGCGGATCCTTGATCCCGGCGCAACTCAATTACGTCCAGCAATTGCATCGCTACGAGCGACAGCTTCGCAATGTGGGTCTGTCCAAGCTCCACGGTCTGCGGCATGCCTACGCTCAGCGGCGCTATCAAGAACTGACCGGCTGGGCCGCACCGGTGGCCGGTGGCCCGACTTCGAAACAACTGACACCTGAGCAGCTCACGCTCGACCACGAATCACGAGCCACGATCAGCGGCGAATTAGGGCACGCTCGCGCGGCGATTTCTGCGGTGTATGTTGGTCGATGAAATCAGCAAGTGCATCCATCGTATTGCTACCACGATTGGTGCGCTTTCGGGATGCACCGGGCTATCTCGGCATGGATCGTAACCGCTTCAACGCGGAAGTCCGGCCCTTTCTCACCAACATTCCCATCGGCCAGCAGGGCATTGCTTTCGACCGGCTTGAACTCGACGCCTGGGTGGACGACTATGTGTCGTGCAACGGGCGTCCCGCGGCGAGGAGGAATAAGCCATGGGACGAGTAAGATCAGCCGGGCTCGTTAAGCGAGGAGATGTCTGGCACATCGATAAGACGATAGGAGGAAAACGCCTGTGCGAGAGCACAGGAGAAAGTGAGTTGAGCAAGGCGGAGCTTTATCTGGCCATGCGGATAGAGAGGGCCCGTCGGGCGTCGATTTACGGCGAAAGACCGAAGCGACTGTTTCGGGAGGCCGGCGAGCAATACCTGAGAGAGAACCAACACAAGAGACGACTCTATATCGACGAGCTACATCTGAAACAGCTCGATCCGTTTATAGGGGACCTGGATCTTCGCAGGGTTCACATGGGTACGCTGCACGGCTTCATCGAAGCCAGACGCGCTCAGGGCAGGCAGACGAAAACCATTAATCTGGCCCTGGGCACGGTGAGACACCTATTAAACCAAGCTGCTTCCGAGTGGCTGGATGAATGTGGCCTCACCTGGTTGGATCGACCGCCGAAAATCACGTTGCTCAAGGTGACCGATGCACGTAAGCCCTACCCGCTATCGTGGGAAGAGCAGACGAGGCTTTTCAAGAAGCTGCCTGACCATCTGGCCAGGATGGCGCTCTTTAAAGTCAACACCGGTTGCCGCGAGCGGGAAGTGTGTTCGCTTCAATGGGAATGGGAAGTGGAAGTACCGGAACTGGATACTTCCGTCTTCATTATCCCCGATGCGCTGGTCAAGAACGGCGAAGAACGACTGGTTGTGTTGAATCGTACCGCGATGTCAATCGTGAATGATGTGCGAGGAAAGCATCCAGAATATGTCTTTACCTATAACGGCAAGCGGATTCTGAAGATGAACAACACAGCGTGGCGGAATGGACGAGCAAAAGCGGGGTTACCGCAGGTCCGTGTGCATGATCTCAAGCATACATTTGGCCGCCGATTAAGGGCGGCCGGCGTATCGTTTGAGGACCGGCAGGATCTTCTGGGACACCGCTCGGGAAGGATCACAACCCACTACTCGGCAGCCGAATTAGGCAATTTGCTAGCGGCTGCAAACCGGGTGGTTGGGGAGAATTCACGCAATACTCCCGCACTGTTCGTTTTGAAGAAAAAAGCGGCTAACGCATGATGCACTAACCGCTTGATCTAACTTCAAAATTTGGCGCGCCCGGAGAGATTCGAACTCCCGACCGCTCGGTTCGTAGCCGAGTACTCTATCCAGCTGAGCTACGGGCGCTATGTTTGGTGGTCAATTATACAGACGCGCTGTACGACGGACGGCGAATTATATGGACAGGCGGCCCGGAATTCTAATTTTTTGGGCGAGGCGCCCGGAGCAATACCGCTCAGGAGCAGCTTTTGACCCTGCATAGAGCCATTGCCGTACACCTCTGGCGCATATTTCTGCCGGGTTGCCTGAACTGCCGGGATTCTGCCATCGGCAATTTTGACTGGCTGGCGCTGGCCGGCGTCGGAGAAAGTGTTTGATTTCTCGCGTTACGGTGAGCCCACGTCGGAATGACCGGCCACCTTCGCAGCCGAATCCAGTGCGATGCGGCTAATCAATTCCACATGCCCCGGTAGCTCACGATTTGCAAACGCCTTCTCTGAGTAGCGACTCCAAGCCACCAGGGCGTCGTCAGGCCGGCCAGCCGCGATATCACCGAGCATTGCAGCCGTGACGAGATAGTCGTGAAATATCAGGGGTGTGCCTATATCGTCTGCAAGCAGACGGCGCGCACCAGCTGACATCATCGCGGCATTGCGACGTGCCACAGAACGATACAAGTCTAGCCACAACAAAGTCTGCCTTTCTTTTTGTGCTGCACAATCTATATTCGCGATTGCGTCGACGAGCGACACGCCCTGGTCGGCATCCAGGAACGGTAATGTAACCGACATGATGTCATGGACCCAGAATGTTCGGAAGCGCCGCGAGTCCTGATCCCGAGCGCAGGTCTGCATCGCATTGCCAAGTAAGTCGGTCAGATACATCTTGTCAGGCCGCATGTATCTGCCACTACTACCTAATTCATCGGAAGAGGCCTTTTCAGCCAGCCTGCGGTATATCCAAAGTGCATTTTCATGATCTGTGACGCGCGAAAGAAACGAAACGCTGGTAAGTTCATCGTGGTTGAGTCGGTCGCCAGCCAGCATTTCGACCACCGGCAATGGTGGATGCATCAAGGAAACGAACATATTCGATTGCGAACCTTTGTAACGGGCCCGGCCCGCGTTCAAGTCGACGTACGGAAAGTAGTCGGAATTGCTTGGGATCCGTGAACGCTTCAGGTACGGGACAAGAGATTCGCGCTCGATCAGTTTTCTGACAACCATGTCACTTTCTGAATTCATGTCGAGTTTCACCAGCTCCTGCGCCATGCCGCTCGCAAACAGGGCCGACCAGTCCGGCTTTGGCAATTTGCCTTCATTTCTTGCAATAAGGAGGATGTTCGAACCGTCAGTCGTGTATATGACATAGTCCGAAAAATTTTCAGACAGTGCTTTAAGAATTGACTCGGCCAACTCATCATCGAATTCATAAAGCTGAATCCATTGGACAAACAGACCCTCGTCCTTGAGGTGGCGCTTTATCGTGCTGTAGAACTCCGTTGAAAAAAGGCTGGCAACGCCGCTAACCCAGGGATTCGATGGTTCCGCGATAATGATGTCGTATACACTGTTATGCAGCGAGAAAAATGTCTTTGCATCCTCTATATGTATTTCGCTGCGCGGATCCGTATAAGCGCGTTCCACGAAATCGCCATACCCGGTCGCGGCAGCGACAATTGCCGATTCAATTTCGATAGTGTCTATCTTTTCTATGCCATCGTGAGCAAGCATCACATGCGTGGTGAGGCCGGAGCCCATGCCGATGTTAGCGATCTGTTTGGCGTCAGGCATGTAAGCCAGCGGCAGAGTGCCAGCGACGACCATCGTGATCTCGTCAGTGCTGTACTGCGCCGATGGATTGAACTGAATTGATGCATCCGGCTTTCCATTGGTCGACAGGATCACCAGGCCGTTAGCACTTGCAAGCAGAGAGACACTTGCTGTCTTTCCGTCCTGATAAAAGATGATCTTGTCACCTGTCGCGCTATCCGTGGTTCCAGTTCGATAGACGCCGGAGACGAGCAGCAGTGGATCGAGAGTTGCCATCGCAATGGTCAGAACCAAAGCCCCGCATCCAACAAGGGCACCAGTGGTCAGGTCAATTGAACGTGTCCGCTCGACCGGCTCTTTGGACAGCAACACCAGCCCCAGACCAATATCGAGCATCGCACCAACAACTATTACCCCTTTGAGACCCAGGATTGGCAGACCGATATGCACCGCAACGAGTACACCCACAATGGCGCCGATGGTATTGGCTGCATAAATTTTCCCGATACTTCCTTCACCGTGGCCCTGACGTATCAGGACATAGGTGAATAGCGGCAGTGTCATGCCTGCCATGAACGTCGTCGGCAACATGACTGATAAAGCGATTGCGTGGCTTGCAAAGCTGAAGCTCGCGTAACCGGCATCCGTTGTATCGAGCGCCTTCAACAGCCATTCCATCCAGTGGAAGGACGCGACATATACGGGAATGGTCAGCAGCGCCAGAACGCCCATGATGAGCTGCACATAACCGGAAAAACGAACCGGGGAACCAATGCGATCGATACGTCGTTTGATCCAGAGACCGCCGAAGGCCAGACCGGTAATAAATGCGCTCAGCATCAGCTCAAACGAATGAGTCGTTGCGCCGAGAACCAGGCTCAGCATACGAATCCAGCTAATTTCGTAGATGAAGGACGCTGCTCCTGTGATGAACGCTGCGACAAGGAATATCTGCTTCAGCGACGATTTCTTGTCCGCGCTGTACTCGCTCTTTATCGGGGCTGTATTCGGCGAGGGATCAAGACGGACAAGTATCCACACAGTGAGCGCAAGAACGATATTGAGCAGACCCGCACTGAAGATCGTTCCCGGCAATCCGACGAGCCTGATCAGCCAGAATCCGCTCGCGAGAACACCAATTGCCGCACCGATGCTATTGGTGAAATACAGCATCGCAATGCTGCTGCCGGGCGTATCCGGAAAACGTCGAATAACTCCTGCACTCATCAATGGGAAGGTCATTCCCAGCAGAATCGACTGCGGCATGATCAAAAGACTGGCTGCCAGCCATTTCAGGATAGAACCAGCCGCCGGCGAACCGATTGATGGCAATACGGACGCATAGAAAACGTCGATCAGTGACGCAAAAAGGTCATGGAACAACAGTGCTGCCAGGCCGACGATGAGTTCAACGCCGGCATAAAATAGAAACGGCGACTTGCTCTTTGCTGAATATCGGCTGGCAAGCCACGATCCCAACGCCATGCCACCCATGAATATGATGAGTACCAGGGATTGCGCGTAGGCTGCGTGCCCCAGAAACAGCTTCAGGTAGTGCGACCAGATCGATTCGTAAATCAGCCCGGAAAAACCCGAGATCGCGAAAATCATGAAATACAAAGATCGTGGTGCGCTCAGCTTGAGCCCCCGGACGTGGGACGATTCTTGGTTTTCGAGCATGCCAGCTTCCCGTGATGGCGGATCGGCCAGATGAGATCACAAATTAGACATAAGATGTGTGATGCATGTCCAGGGAAAACGAGAATCGCTGCGGACTCAACTGAGTTGGCGGCCTGATCGTGTACAACTATCTGGATCTGGTGGAAAGGGGGATGGCTGGCACCCCTTCGGAGCGCTTCCGCTTCGGTACAGCGTCCAGATTTGCTCCTGCAAACTTGTCGAACAGGGCTCTCTTTTCAAGCTCTCTCCGCCAGAACCATAAAAGCCCCCGATTGGGGGCCTTTATGGTTCTGGCGGAGAGAGAGGGATTCGAACCCTCGAAGGGCTTCAAACCCTTACTCCCTTAGCAGGGGAGCGCTTTCAACCGCTCAGCCATCTCTCCTATTGGCCCGCCGGGAGCAACTTTGTACCAGCTTTTCGCCGACTACCAAAAACCAATCCGCTCCTGCCGCATTCTTGCATTCAGTCGCCGCGGGCGGATGGGGGAGCCGAATTATTACTTAGCGGGTGGTGCGAGGTAAAGATCAGTTCCAGGCTTATTGGTCCTGGCCCGGCGGTTTTTCAGCGTCTTCGGCGTGCTTTTCGTTCTGGATTCGTTCGTATATCTCTTCCCGATGGACGGGCACGTCCTTGGGGGCATTGATGCCGATGCGAACCTGGTTCCCTTTTACGCCTAATACGGTAATGGTGATATCGCTACCGATCATTACAGTCTCACCGGCGCGTCGCGTAAGGATCAGCATGACTTCCTACTCCTGCTTCGCGAGAGCTGGTCCCGCTTATTATTACGCCCGTTCTATCCCTTAGACGATCATAATTCTAGTCGATTTTACGGTCGCTTGCCCATCCGGGCGGGGCATATGGTGCCTCCGGACCTTATTTGTGATCGGCCTGGCTGTCAGGCCAATTGTTCCGCTACCCAGCCCGGGACGGAACCGAGCGCGGCATCAAGGGCTTCCGGTTTGCTGCCGCCCGCCTGCGCGAAATCAGGCCTGCCGCCGCCTTTGCCACCGACCTGCTCAGCAACCGGACGGATGACATCGCCGGCACGAATCCTGTCGACCGCGTCTTTGGTAACACCAGCGGCCAAACGAACCTTACCGTCGTCAACAGAACCCAGTACAACGACCGCACTTTCGAATTTGTCCTTGAATCGATCGACTGCATCGCGGAGCGTCTTCGCGTCGGCGCCATCCATACGTGTCGCGAGAACGTTCAGGCCACTTACGACGACGACATCCTCCTTGAAATCACCTGTTTTGCCACTAAAGAGCTTCTGCCTGGCCGCAACGAGCTCTTTTTCAAGCCCTTTCAGCCGGCGGAGAAGCTGTTCAACTCTTGCGGGCACCTCATCCCGTGGACTGCGCAACAACAGGGCAACGTCGTCCAGTGCCTGCTGATTCTCATTTATCCAGGCCATTGCCAGCTTGCCGCCGACGGCCTCTATACGACGAATGCCAGAAGCCACACCACCTTCTGACGTGATTTTGAAAACGCCAATGTCGCCCGTGCTGTTCACATGTGTACCGCCACACAACTCGACCGAGAAATCTCCCAAACGTAGCACACGAACTTCATCGTCGTACTTTTCGCCGAACAGAGCGATCGCGCCCGATGAAACTGCATCGTCATATTTCATCAGCCTGGTGTCGGCCGAAATATTCTTTCGGATCTCATCGTTTACAAGGGTTTCGATTTCATGAAGCTGTTCCGGCATTACCGGCTCATCATGCGAGAAGTCGAATCGCAGGCGATCCGGCGCCACGAGCGAGCCTTTCTGCTGAACATGGTCGCCCAAGACCTGCCTGAGTGCTGCATGCATCAGATGCGTTGCCGAGTGATGGAGAACAATGGCTTGCCGTCGCTCACCGTCGACTTTGGCTGTCACTTTGTCACCAGGTTTCAGTTCGCCCAGCTGTACTTTGCCGAAATGTACAATGGCTTTATCGACTTTTTGAGTGTCGGTAACTAAAAACGAGCCGTTGTCGGACTCGAGCACACCTGCATCGCCGACCTGGCCGCCGCTTTCTGCGTAGAAAGGTGTCGACTTGAGAATCACCGCACCCTCGTCCCCTTTGGAAAGTAAGTCCGCCGGTTCTTCGTCTTTGAGAACCGCACCTACCTCACTCACACCTTCAAGCTCTTCGTAGCCCGTGAAAGTCGTTCTTGTTACTTTTGCTGGATATGCGGTCAATTTCAGGGACGCGGTGTCAACCTTGATATTGAAGCTGCTGGCAGCTCTCGCCCGATCGCGCTGCGCACCCATTCGTTCCTCAAAACCTTTTTGATCGATCGTTAAACCACGTTCGCGTGCAATGTCGGCCGTAAGGTCCACAGGGAATCCGAAGGTGTCGTAGAGCTTGAATACGATATCGCCGGGAATCTCTTTGCCTTTGAGCTTTGATATTGCCGATTCCAGTATCTCCATTCCCTGATCGAGTGTTTCGGCAAATCGACGTTCCTCTTTTTCGAGAACTTTCTTGATATGTGCTTTTCCTTTGACAAGCTCGGGATAAGCATCACCCATCTCATTGCACAGGGGTTCAACAAGTTTGTGAAAGAACGTGGCATCGATACCAAGCTTTTTGCTGTGGCGGAGGGCACGCCGAATAATCCTGCGCAATACATATCCCCTGCCCTCGTTGCCCGGCAATACGCCGTCGACGATCAGGAATGCGCAGGCGCGAATGTGATCGGCGATGACGTTCAATGAATTCGAGCGGTCATTTTTTACGCCGAGAATTTTCGCCGTCGCGGCAATCAGGTTCGCGAACATGTCGATATCGTAGTTGCTATGTACACCCTGCAATACGGCAGCTGTTCGTTCGAGGCCCATTCCCGTATCGACCGACGGCTTTGGCAGCGGCGTCATCTCTCCGCTTGCAGCCCGGTCGAATTCCATGAAAACCAGGTTCCAGATCTCGACAAAGCGGTCACCATGTTCATCCGGCGACCCGGGCGGGCCGCCGGCAACATCCGGGCCGTGGTCGTAGAAGATTTCGCTGCATGGACCGCAGGGTCCTGTGTCGCCCATCGCCCAGAAATTGTCTTTAGCGCCCATTCGTGAGAAGCGATCGGGATCGATTTTGATGTCATGGAGCCAGATGTCTGCGGCTTCGTCATCTTCGTCGAAGACGGTGATCCACAGTCGCTCGGGAGGCAGGCCGAGATCCTCTGTCAGGAACTCCCACGCGAGTTTTATTGCCTCTTTTTTGAAATAGTCGCCGAAACTGAAGTTGCCGAGCATCTCGAAAAACGTGTGGTGCCTGCCTGTATAGCCAACGTTTTCGAGATCGTTGTGTTTGCCGCCGGCGCGGACGCAACGTTGCGACGTCGCCGCTCTCTTGTATTTTCGCTCGTCCAGACCTAGGAAAACGTCCTTGAATTGAACCATGCCGGCATTGGTAAAGAGCAAAGTCGGATCATTGCCCGGTACCAGCGGCGAACTCGGCACAAGCTCGTGGCCTCGCTCTCTGAAGAATTCCAGAAAGGCCTGACGCAACTCATTAGTTGTCATGGATTTCATCGAAAAAGTTTAGACCGGATGCGGCAAATCAACAGTCTTAGTGTAGCGGGATCAGCTAGCCATCACCACGCGGCGCAATCGCCGCCTGGATCTGGCCCGACTCAAAACCCCGGTATTGCAGGAAGCGCATCTGACGCGCCTTTTCTTTGAATTCGACTGGCAAGTCTGCGCCGAATTTTTTCTCCCTGGTTTGCCTGGCCAGAACCCTCCAGTCTTCGTCGCACTCCAATAAGAGCTCATCGATAAGGCCGGCTTCGAGCTTCCGCTCACCAAGATCAAGCCGAATTCGAACTGGCCCCTTACCCTGATTGATGCGCGACTGCATGAAGTTCTCGACAAAACGGCGATCGCACTGCAGGCCCTCGCAAGCCAGGCGATCGACGGCGACTCTCGCCGTCTCAGCACCAAATCCTGCGCCCTCGAGTTTGGCCTGGAGTTCGAGCCGGCCGTACTCGCGACGGGCCAGATAATCCATCGCCTTTTTGCGTGCCGCGCTCGGATCACAAAAAGGATCGTCCTCTCCGGGTGTGAAAAGGTCCTTGTTCAGCTCGTTGACGGAGTGAACTGTTTCAGACATCCAGGAACCCTCTACTTGCCTGTTTCGCAGTTGCGTTGCTGGCCCAGCCGCTCAAATAGCAGAGAGAGTTCTGCCACTCAGGCCTCTTTGGCGACAGCCTCCGCTTCTTCCGTATTGGCCGCTTGGCTTTGTTTCACTGTATCGGGAAGAAGCCTGGCACGAATTTGCTGCTCGATGTCGGCGGCCATGTCCGGATGCGTTTTCAGGAACTCGCGGACATTTTCCTTGCCCTGACCGATGCGGTCATTCTTGTAGCTGTACCAGGAACCGGCTTTGTCGATGATTCCCTGCTCGACACCGTGATCGATGATCTCGCCTTCACGGGAGATGCCCTCGCCGTAAAGGATCTCGAATTCAGCGGTTTTGAACGGGGGCGATACTTTGTTTTTGACGACTTTGACCCGGGTCAGGTTACCGATAATCTCGTCGCCTTTCTTGATCGCGCCGATGCGACGAATGTCGAGTCGAACCGACGCATAGAACTTGAGCGCGTTGCCTCCGGTCGTTGTCTCCGGGCTGCCGAACATGACGCCGATCTTCATGCGAATCTGGTTAATGAAAACCACCATCGTGTTCGAGCGGCTAATGTTGGCCGCCAGCTTACGAAGCGCTTGCGACATCAGCCTGGCCTGTAATCCCATATGTGAGTCACCCATCTCGCCTTCGATCTCGGCTTTGGGCGTAAGCGCCGCCACCGAATCGATGACGATGATGTCGATGGCACCGGATCGCACCAGCATGTCGGTGATTTCAAGCGCCTGCTCACCGGTATCGGGCTGGGATACGAGTAATTCATTGACATTGACGCCCAGTCTTTCGGCATAAGCCGGATCGAGCGCGTGCTCGGCGTCGACGAAAGCCGCAGTACCGCCCAGTTTCTGAGCCTCGGCGATGGCCTGCAGCATCATGGTCGTCTTGCCCGATGCCTCTGGTCCGTAGATCTCGATGACGCGGCCCCGGGGCAGCCCGCCAATACCCAGCGCAACATCGAGGCCGATCGAGCCGCTCGATACCACATCAATACCGCCTGCGCTGGCGGCGTCGCCCAGACGCATGACAGAGCCTTTTCCGAATTGTTTCTCAATCTGGCCAAGGGCTGCAGCCAGCGCTTTCTTGCGATTTTCATCCATTTTTTGTCGCCATAGAGGTGCCGAAAGAAGCCGCCATTATTCCATAAAAAC
>Ga0255052_10001384_pt1 | contig 18229 bp, 13 predicted proteins | sample JV7_2_21_MG_FD_188632 | JGI IMG/M metagenome (GOLD analysis project Ga0255052, IMG submission 188632) | Seawater microbial communities from Jervis Inlet, British Columbia, Canada - JV7_2_21 | ecosystem: Environmental > Aquatic > Marine > Inlet | place: Canada: British Columbia | collected... | reverse complement strand
GTCGAATTCTTCGATCGATGTTGTCTCGAGGAACATTATTGCGGGATCTCCGGCGGGCTGAGACGGTTAAAGATGGGCATTGTACCTAAGCGATTTCGTTGCGCCATGTCTTTTGCTGCTGGAGGAAAATGTATGGATTTTTTTCTCTAGCACCCGAGGAATAATGTCACCACCCGAAGCTAGGAAGCGAAAGATTCGACCACACGCGTCCATGCCCGGGCCAGGTTGCGAAGATTATAGCCACCGCCGCCTGTGGCGATGATACGGCCGCCGCAATGCCGGTCCGCCAGTTCGCACAGATCCGTGGCCGCCCTGGCGTGTGCCGCTTCCGTGTAACGCAGATGCGTTATCGGATCGCCTGCCAGGCTATCCGCGCCGCACTGAAAGATGATGAACTCGGGTGCGGCATCGTCGATATGGCTCACAACTCGTGCCCAGGCGACGTCGAACTCAGAATCCCCGGCGCCCGGCGGCATCGGTATATTGAGCTTCGTCCCTTTCGCCCTGCCTTTGCCGGTTTCCTCTGCGAAACCAGTGCCCGGATACAGGAACCGGCCATCTTCGTGTATGTCGGCAATAGTCAGATCCGGGTCGTCCTCGAAGCCGTAGAAAACCCCGTCACCATGATGCGCATCGATATCGACATAGGCGACTCGCTTCAGATCATGGTCTTGTCGCAGGTGTTCGACCGCAATGCCGCAATCGTTAAACACGCAGAATCCCGCTGCGTGACCCCGACCGGCGTGATGCAGCCCCGCGATCGGCACAAAGGCGCGATTGGACTCGCCCGCCATAATCGCATCGACGGCCGCCAGTGTTGCGCCGACGACGTCGGATGCGGTATCGAAAATGCCCGGGTATGCGGGCGTGTCTCCATCGTCAAGAAATCCTCTGCCCACCTGCGACATTTTCGACACGCGGTCGATGTATTCGGGTGTGTGGAACAGCGCGAGCTCAGCAACGCTGGCTCGGCGCGGGTCCGCATATTGAATTGCCGTGCCGAGCTGCGCATTTGCAAGCTCGGTTTGAAAAGCATCGTGCCTGTCAACTCCAAACGGGTGCTCGTCGCCGAAGCCATAGTTGGCCAGTGCATCTCCTTTGTAGACGAACATCGGTATATCTGTCACAGCTTTTCCAGAATTAGCTCATGCTGTTTTCTATTGCCGCAGCATACCGGATAATGCGCGCCTCAGTTTTTTATTGATGCCGGTGGTGAATATATTCACCACCGGCACCTTGATGGGTATGGCGCAATATATCTACACGATGAACGGGGTGGCCAAGATTGTGCCGCCCAAGCGATTCATCCTGAGAGACATATCCCTGAGTTTTTTCCCAGGCGCCAAAATCGGCGTGCTTGGCTTGAATGGCTCAGGCAAATCGACGCTTTTGAGAATCATGGCCGGCCTGGACAAGGAATACGATGGTCAGGCCCGCCCGCAAGCGGGCATCAACATCGGCTTCTTGCCCCAGGAGCCGGAACTCGACGAAACGAAAAACGTCAGGGAGAACGTCGAGGAAGGTATCGCCGAAACAAAGGCACTCCTGGACCGGTTTAACGAGATAAGCATGCAATTCGCCGAACCGATGGCCGATGACGCGATGACTGCCTTGCTCGAGGAACAGGGCGGATTGCAGGACGCCATTGATTCAGCCAACGCATGGGAACTGGATCGCAAGTTCGATGTCGCGGCAGACGCACTGCGGCTGCCACCCTGGGATGCCAGCGTCAGCAAACTGTCCGGCGGCGAACGGCGTCGCGTCGCGCTTTGCCGCCTGCTGCTTGCCGAGCCCGATATGTTGTTGCTCGATGAACCGACCAATCACCTCGATGCCGAGTCAGTCGCCTGGCTCGAACGTTTTCTTGAGGAATATCCCGGCACCGTCATCGCCGTCACGCACGATCGTTACTTCCTCGACAACGTCGCTGGCTGGATTCTCGAATTGGACCGTGGCTATGGTATTCCCTGGAAAGGGAATTACTCGTCCTGGCTGCAGCAAAAAGAGCAACGCCTTGCAGAGGAAGCGGCATCGGAGAAGGCGAGGCATAAAACCATTCAGGCAGAACTCGGATGGGTTCGGGCCAATCCGAAGGGTCGTCGCGCCAAGTCCAAGGCGCGCCTTAAGCAATTCGAAGAACTCTCGTCGCCAGCCTATCAGAAGCGGAACGAAACCAACGAGATCTACATTCCGCCGGGACCGCGTCTCGGCGATCTTGTCATCGAAGTCAAGAGCCTGACGAAAGGCTTCGGCGACCAGTTGCTGATGGACGATTTGAGTTTCACGTTGCCACCGGGCGGCATCGCCGGGATCATCGGACCGAACGGTGCAGGCAAAACGACGTTGTTTCGGATGATTGTCGGTACAGAACAACCCGATTCGGGATCGATACGCACAGGCGACAGCGTCACGGTGGCCAGTGTTGATCAGTCCCGCGACAGCCTGGTTGACAGCAACACGATCTGGGAGGAAATATCTGGCGGTCAGGACCTGGTGCAGGTCGGCAACTACGAGACACCATCACGCGCGTATGTCGGCAGGTTCAATTTCCGCGGCGCCGAGCAACAAAAGAAAATCGGCCTGCTGTCGGGCGGTGAGAGAAACCGCGTCCATTTGGCAAAGATGCTAAAGGGTGGTGGTAACCTGCTGTTACTCGACGAACCGACCAACGACCTCGATGTCGAAACCTTAAGGGCTTTGGAGCAGGCTTTGCTGGAATTCCCCGGATCTGCCGTTGTTATTTCACATGACCGCTGGTTCCTCGACCGGATAGCGACGCACATACTCGCGTTTGAAGGTGACAGCAAAGTCGTCTGGTTTTCCGGCAACTACTCGGAATATGAAGACGACCGGAAACGCCGCCTTGGCAGCGAGGCCGAGCGGCCGCACCGCATCAAATACAAGCGACTGAGCGCCTGATGAACCTGCTAATCGGAATCAGCCTGGCCTTTACGCTCTTCGCGTTTCTCTTCTTGATACGGGCGGTTCGCTGCACCCGGCGTGGTCGCATCCTCAGGGCGGGAGGGTCCGGCCTCAGTGGCGTCGTATCCGCGGTGTTGGCCGGCGCTGCTCTCCTGCTCGCGTTCAACTATTACAGCTATAGCCGCCTGGTTTCCGAAAAGGTAATTTCGAGTATCCAGTTCAGACAGATCGCGCCAGACGAATACGAGGCGCGGCTGATGATCAGCGGAGAACGAGACCGGTTCTACAGACTACGTGGCGACGAATGGCAGTTGGATGCGCGACTCATAAACTGGAAGCCACCTGCGACGGTCCTCGGCCTGGACCCTATTTATCGCCTGGAACGTTTGAGCGGCCGGTTTTCAGACATTGACCGTGAGCGGACTGCGGCTCGAAGCGTGCACGCCTTATCGCCGGAACCGTTTCTGGACGTCTGGACTATTGCCACGCAGTTTCCGCTGGCGGCGCCTGGCGTAGACGCCTACTACGGAACGGCGACCTATGTTCCAATGGCGGATGGCGCCCGTTTCGATGTCAGTCTGAGCCGGGATGCGCTGATTGCGCGACCCATCAATGATGCGGCAAGGGCGGCCGTCGGCCGCTGGGGAACTGTCCCCGAGTAGAAAGTGTCAGTAAGATGCAGACAGTGACAAAAGAAAAACCGATTTCCGAATTATGTTTAACTAAAGCGGCTGAAGTGGATACTGAGGATATACTGATAAGCTGCTGTCAGGCTTCACATTAAAGAAAGCCACCAGCAGCATAAGAAAAAGAACAATGGCAATCATAATAGAGCGGGACCAGGGACTTCAGCAGCAGACCGACGAGCAATTCGGTCTGGAGTGCCCGTATTGCGGCATCTATGCCCACATGACGTCGCAGTCCGTTCCTGACTTTGCGAATCTGCTGAAAGATAAGCCGAAGCACGTAGGACTCGTTTATCAATGCGATGCTTGCCATGCGCCGATATTTCTGCGATTCGCGGTCAAGGAATACCAAGAGGACGGTATCGAGCTGTACAGGAACTTCATCGAGCTCGAGAGACCAAAAGAAAAATTTTCGTTCTCCTATCTGCCGAAAGTCACGGAAATTCTCTTCCGGGAGGCGCTCGCCTGTTACTCGACCAATAATTTCAATGCATTTGCATCGATGTGCAGACGCACCGCGGTAAGTTCATTTCCGGCGATTGGCGATAACGGCAGACTCAAGGCATTTGACGAAGTCATGGCCGCACAGGACATCGCCGAGATCGATGACAACAGTTTCGCACCGATCAAGAAGATCCTGTTCGAATCGACCGAAGAAGAAGACCTGCCCATGCTCAATCGTGCACAGGCTGGCGTCTTGCTCGAAGTGCTCAAGGACATGTTGTATCAATGCTTCGTGCGCCGCGGAAAACTCACGCGTGCCATCAAAGTCAGGCAGTTTTTCGTCCAGGAGGGCAACAGCGGTCTAAGGCCGTCCGCCTGAGCTTGAGCGTTCAATCGGGGCTGAGGCCCCTCCCGCAAGCGCGTCCCGCAGCCCCCTCTAGGAAATCGCGACCCGGGCGTTTCTAAAAATTCGCATCCATGCTCCATCGTCACCCCAGTTATCCGGGTGCCACGAGTTTTGCGTCGTTCTCGCGACTCGTTCGGGGTGCGGCATCATGATAGTAACGCGGCCGTCTTCATTGCTGAGACCACAGATTCCATTTACAGAGCCGTTTGGGTTGCTCGGATAGGTCTGAGCAACGTTTCCATAATTATCAATGTAATGAAGTGCCACCAGTGTCTCTGCTACCGCCTGGTCGGTTGCGTTGAAGAAACTCGCTCGTCCTTCCCCATGCGACGTGGCGATCGGTAGTCGGCAACCTGCCATACCCGCCAAGAAAACGGATCGACTGTCACATATTTCAACGAGGCTGAACCTGGCCTCGAATTGCTCTGATTTGTTGCGGAGAAAGTTTGGCCAGTACGCTGAGCCGGGAATCAATTCCCGCAAGTGCGACAGCATCTGACAGCCGTTGCAAACTCCTAGAGCGAAACTATCGCCGCGCGCAAAAAATTCCGCGAATTGATCGCGCGTCTGTGAATGATTAAGAACGGATTTCGCCCAGCCGCCACCGGCACCGAGGACATCACCGAATGAGAATCCGCCACAGGCAACAATGCCCTGATAGTTTCCCAGTTCATCTCTGCCGTCGAAGAGGTCGCTCATGTGCACATCGATCGCGTCGAAGCCCGCACGCATGAAAACCGCTGCCATCTCGTACTGACTGTTTACCCCCTGCTCCCTGAGAATAGCAACTCGTGGTTTCTCGCCTCCAATCAGTGGGGCGGCGATATCTTCGGACGGATCGAAGTTGAGGCGAACATCCAACCCCGGATCTTTGCTGTCCAGTATGCGGTCAAACTCTTCCCGCGCCGTTTCAGGATTATCGCGGAGAGATTGCAGCCGGTAACTCGTCTCCGACCAGGCTCTCTGCATGCGAGTACGATCCATTCTGAAGACGACCTCGTCGTCGCTGCAAATGCTCAGTCGGTCGTCCGAATCGACATGTCCAATCACCATCCATGCGGAATCACACCTGTCCAGGACCGCCTGGGCTTCGCTCAGCTTGCTGTCAGCCACCTGTATTACTGCGCCGAGTTCCTCGTTGAATAATTGTGCCAGGATATCGTGGTCCGGCCCGGCCAGGCTTAGCGACGCCCCGAGCCGGCCGGCGAACATCATTTCGGCGACCGTGACCAGAAGGCCGCCATCCGAGCGGTCATGGTAAGCAAGGATCAACCGCTTTTCTCTGAGTTCTTGTATCGCCTGGAAAAAATTTCGAAGTCGCCGCGGGTGGTCGAGATCGGGTGTCTCGCCACCGTGGCGGCAAAAGGCTTGAGCCAGGCAGGACCCCCCGAGCCGCCTGACGCCCCCTCCCAGATCGACCAGCAACAGGTGGCTGGCTTCGTCGACACGCTGCAATTGTGGCGTCAGGTGGTGGCGAACGTCGCCAACCGGTGCAAACGCCGAGACGATCAAGGACACCGGTGCGACTACCTGGTATTCGCCATCCTCATCCTGCCATTGAGTTCGTAACGATAACGAGTCTTTGCCGACCGGAATCGCAATGCCGAGTTCGCGGCATAACTCGTGACTGACCGCTTTGACGGTATCGAACAGATTGGCGTCTTCGCCCGGGTGCCCGGCGGCTGCCATCCAGTTTGCGGAAAGTCGGATTTTGCTGATGTCGTCGATCGCGGCAGCGGCAATGTTAGTGACGGCTTCGCCAACCGCTATACGCCCGGATGCCGGTGCGTTTATCGTCGCAAGCGGCGTCCGCTCACCCATCGACATGGCCTCTCCGCTAATGCCCTCGAAACTGCTTGCCGTGATTGCTACATCACTGACGGGCACCTGCCATGGACCGACAAGCTGGTCTCTCACACAAAGACCGCCGACCGTTCGATCGCCGATGTGTATCAGGAATGATTTATCGGCCACTGCCGGGAATCGCAACACACGCAGTACGGCGTCTTCGAGTTCGATCCCTTCAATATCCAGTTCCCGTTGCAGGCGCGGCATGCGCATAACGTCGCGAGTCGTTTTCGGCATCTTGCCGAGCAACATTTGCATTGGCATGTCGACGCTGCGATTGCCGAACTCCCTGTCGGTAACAACTAATATCCGGTCATCGGTAAGAGTGCCAATCACCGCAATTGGGCAACGTTCGCGATTACACAAGTTCGAAAACTCGTCGATTCGTTCGTCGGCAATGACGAGGACGTACCGCTCCTGAGCTTCGTTACACCAAATACCCATTGGCGACATGCCCGGTTCGGCGTTCGGCACATCACGCAGTTCAACCCTCGCACCCAGGTGGCTATGGTCGACCGCCTCCGGCACTGCATTCGACAGACCGCCCGCACCCACGTCATGAATAAGCAGGATCGGGTTTGCTTCGCCCATCGCCCAGCACCGGTCGATTACCTCCTGGGCGCGGCGCTCGATTTCAGGATTGCCCCGCTGGACCGAGGCAAAGTCCAGGTCCTCGTGGCTGGCGCCGCTGGCGAGGCTCGACGCAGCCCCTCCACCCAGACCAATTAACATTGCGGGTCCCCCGATGACCACCAGCCTGGCGCCGACGGGCACATCGATCTTCAGTGCATGTTCTTCGCGAACATTGCCCACACCGCCGGCGATCATGATCGGCTTGTGGTAGCCGCGAATTTCGTTTTTCGTTGGGCCCGGCGCTTCAAACGTGCGGAAGTAACCGAGCAGGTTCGGCCGGCCAAACTCATTGTTAAAGGCGGCGCCTCCGATCGGGCCGTCGAGCATGATCTCCAACGGTGTAGCCATTCTGCCGGGATGAGCGAAGGTTCGTTCCCACGGCTGGGCGAAGCCGGGAATACGCAGGTGCGAAACTGTAAAGCCTGTCAGCCCGGCTTTCGGCTTGGCGCCCAGGCCGGTTGCGCCTTCATCGCGAATTTCTCCGCCTGATCCGGTTGCGGCGCCCGGGAACGGAGAAATCGCCGTCGGATGATTGTGGGTCTCCACTTTCATCACGATCTGGATCGGTTCATCGCTATAGCGATATTGCCGGTCGCTGCCGGGCATCAGGCGTTGCCCTCGCCAGCCCTCGATGACGGCGGCATTGTCGGAGTAGGCCGAGATGACGCCGTTGGGGCTCGCCTCGGTCGTGCTTCGAATCATGTCGAAGAGTTTCTGGTTTTGCGGCTCGCCATCGATGATCCAGTCAGCCCTGAAAATCTTGTGACGACAGTGCTCGGAATTCGCCTGGGCAAACATCATGAGTTCGGCGTCGGTGGGGTTACGCCGCAAATCTGCATAGTTGGTGTACAGATATTCGATTTCGTCGGCTGATAAAGCGAGACCGAGCTCGCTGTTTGCCCGGACAAGTGCATCCGGGCCTTCCTTCAGCAACGGAACCGTCGCAAGCGGCAACGGCGCATGCGTCTCGAACAACATTTCGGCCTGGTCACCGTTCTCGATAAGCGTTTCGGTCATGCGATCGAACAGGTGTCGGCGTACCGCGGCGAGACTCGCCTTGCCCGGGTCTGCTTCGAACTGCAGTCCATAACAGATGCCGCGCTCAATGCGCTCGATCTTATCCAGGCCGCAGGCATGCGCGATATCTGTAGCCTTGCTCGACCAGGGGGAGATCGTGCCCGGGCGGGGGACGGCAAAAAGTCGCCTGGCACTTGGTGGCAGCTGTGCGACCGGATCGCCAGAGAGCAACAAATCATCAAGGCACTTGCTGTGTTCCGCGCTCAGTGGTTCCGTGACACTGACGAAATAGGCATATCTTGCATGGATTTCGTCAATGCCCTGCGCGGACTGCCGCAAAACGGACAATAATTTGTTGAGCCGGAATTCCGATAGCGCGGACTGACCCGGCAACTCCAGCATTTTTATCGAAGTTTGAACCGGCAGATCAGTCGCAGGTTTGGACAAGCTGACGCAACCTTAATCGCTGCAGAGTGTTTGAAGAACCGGGATCATACCTGCTCCGCCTGCTACCCGTAAACGCAAGCGCGTGCCGCTAGCTGGATGATTCGCCACCCGGTGTGTAAACGGGGACGGGAAACTGTGCGACATTCCCGCCCTCCAGCTCGCTGATCTTGCTCGCGCCCTGCTTTTTGACCTCATCGATCCGAATGATGCTGTGCATCGGCAAATACGTTCTTTCGACGCCCGCAAATTCGGATTTAATCTTCTCCTCGGAGGGGTCGACGACGACCGAGCTGCGCTCGCCGAAAACGAGTTTCTCAACCTCGACAAATCCGAACAGGGCGCCGTGGCCGATGTTGCGGGAATAGATCTCGTACACCTTGCCCTGGCTCACGAAGATGATTTTATAGAGTCGTTTGCTGGCCATTGTAGGTCGTTTCGCGGGCTTTGACGTTGCCTAGGACGGGCCATTAGTTTACCCAATATTTTCTCGCAAAACTGTAGCTATCGAATCCCGTGAATATTTGTCATATATGGTCTATTTATCGTTTTTTTGGACCCCGCCAGGTGTCACGGTCAAATCGATTTATGTGAACTGCTTGGCAGCACCAAGTCACTGCTTCGCTGCACTATTTGGCTTAACTATTCCCCCGGGCTGGAAGCATTCCGGCGCCGGCGGACCTGTATGGACGAGTGATGCAATGCCACTGCGGCTGAAAGTAATAAGCGAACAAAAGGAACTCCTCGGGGAGGACTATGTCCGTGAGTTCGATGAAGAAGGCGGCACGATCGGCCGTTCGTTCGACAACGACTGGATCCTTCCCGATCCCGACCACTTTATCTCCGGAAAACATGCCACTGTCGATTTCCAGAGCGGCGCCTATTACCTTGCCGATGTCAGTACCAACGGCGTCTATGTCAATGATGCCGACGAGCCGCTTGGCAGGGGCAACCCGCGAAGGCTTTTCGATGGCGACGAGCTCCGCATGGGTGACTTCAAATTTGTGGTGGCGCTCGACGAAGGTCAGGACCTGGCGATGCCACCTGATCCACCCGCCTCTGTCGTGCCGGATCACATCGAACAACTCGTTCCCGAGGAAGCATTAAAGAGCATCATTCAACTCCTCGACGAGGAAGAGATTACCGGCGACGCGGCGTTCAAGTCCACACTGTTTGGCGGCCCCACCGAGGAGATTCAGGTCGAGGAGACGACGAGTGAAAAAGTCGTCGAGCAGGCGAAACCAGTCGCGCCACCTGAACCGCGGAAAGAAGTGGCGCCCGCAGACCTGTTGGATGCGTTGCTTGAGGGCGCAGGCATCAGCCGCTCTGAAATTCACCCGTCGGTCGATCCCGTCGAGGTAATGCGCAACGCAGGCCAGGTCCTTGGGGAATTTATCGCCGGTACGACAACATTGTTGAATTCCCGCACGAGTCTCAAGACCATATTCAAGCTCGATCAGACAGCCGTACAGCCGCGGCACAATAATCCGCTGAAATTATCCGAGAGCACCGAGGGCTTGATGAAACAATTGCTCATCGGTCGGGAAGGCGAATACCTTCGTCCGATCGATGCCGTCAAAGAGATCTGTCGCGACCTGATATTCCATCACGACGCTGTAGTCGCAGCCATGACTGTATCGTTTAACGAATTCGTCGGTCGTTTTGACCCGATTGAGTTGCAGGAAAATTTCGATATAACACTCAAGAAAAAGCCGTTGTTCAATGCACTGAATCAGCTCAGGTATTGGCAACTTTATTGTGTGCTCTACCCGATCATGACGCAGCGCGACTCGGGACAATTCCCACACGTGTTTGGCGAAGAGTTTGTCAAAGAGTACGAAAAGCAGATTGCCTATTTCAATCGCCTCGGGCACAGTCCCGGCGATAGCAAGCCGGTCCCGACTGTTAATGCCGTCGCTGACCCGCCGGCAAAAGATGAACCGCTCCAAGAGCAGTCAGCATTAGTGCAGGCCACTTCCAAGAATTGACGGGTCGTAATATTCGAAGGGGCCCGACAGGACCTCGCCGACGATGCCGGCGGTTCGATCTTAACGATTCATTCGATTGTCGATCAGATCATCCACTACCGTCGGATCTGCCAGCGTCGATGTGTCGCCAAGATCGCTATAGTCGTTCTCTGCAACTTTTCTCAGAATTCGCCGCATGATTTTTCCGGAGCGCGTCTTGGGCAATCCCGGCGCCCACTGAATCAGATCCGGCATCGCAATCGGGCCAATCTCCTTTCGCACCCACAGCTTGAGGTCGGCGAGCAGCTCGTCATCCGCAGCGACGCCTTGCATCGGCGTCACATACGCATAAATGCCCTGCCCTTTGATGGTATGCGGGTAGCCCACCACAGCAGCCTCTGCGACAGCCTTGTGCGCCACCAATGCACTCTCCACCTCCGCCGTACCCATCCGATGGCCGGATACATTCAGCACGTCATCGACGCGACCCGTGATCCAGTAATAACCATCCTCATCGCGCCGGACACCGTCCCCCGTGAAAAAGCGGCCCTCGAACGTTGAAAAATAGGTGTCGACAAAGCGCTGTTGATCGCCATAGACCGTGCGCATTTGTCCAGGCCAGCTATCGAGTATGACGAGATTGCCCTCCACCTCGCCTTCGAGAACGTTGCCATCGTCATCAACGATAGCGGCTTGGATGCCGAAAAAGGGTTTTGCCGCGGAGCCCGGCTTCATTGCCATTGCGCCGGGCAATGGACTGATCAGAATGCCGCCCGTCTCTGTTTGCCACCAGGTATCGACGATCGGGCAACGCTCATCGCCGACGACGTGGTAATACCACTCCCAGGCTTCGGGATTGATCGGCTCGCCGACGGTCCCCAGCAAACGCAGGCTCTTGCGCGACGTTCGCCTGACGGGTTCGTCGCCCTCGCGCATCAACGCCCTGAGCGCGGTCGGCGCCGTATAGCAAATATTGACCTGATGTTTGTCGCAGACCTCCCAGAAGCGGGAAGCAGACGGATAATTGGGCACACCCTCGAACATCAGCGTGATGGCGCCGTTGGCCAGCGGCCCATAGACGATATAGCTATGTCCTGTCACCCAGCCAACGTCTGCCGTGCACCAGTAAATATCCCCCGGGTGATAGTCAAAGACGTATTCATGTGTCAGTGCCGCATAGACGAGATAACCGCCGCTCGTATGCAGCACGCCTTTCGGCTTGCCGGTTGAACCCGACGTATAAAGTATGAACAACGGGTCCTCCGCGCCCATTTCCTCACAGGGGCAATCGTCATTCACCTGTTCTTCCAACTCGTGCAGCCAGGCGTCACGTTCGTCCACCCAGCCAATATCGGCCCCCGTGTTACGCACGACCAGAACCCTTTCAAGCGTCGTTACTCCGGGGTTTGCCGCCGCCGCATCCACATTGGCTTTCAGCGGAATCGCTTTTGCTCCGCGAACGCCCGCGTCTGCTGTGATAACGATATTCGATTCGCAATCGTGAATACGACCGGCGAGCGCATCCGGCGAGAATCCGCCGAAGACTACGGAATGCACAGCACCGATACGTGCACAAGCCAGCATGGCAATCGCAGTCTCCGGAATCATCGGCATGTAAATCGTAATTCGGTCGCCTTTTTTTGCGCCGAGTTTCTTCAGTGAATTTGCGAATCGGCAAACACGGCCGTGTAGCTCGCGGTACGTGATTTTGAGATCGCGAGCAGGGTCGTCCCCTTCCCAGATGATGGCGACATCGTCGCCTTTGCTCTCTAGATGACGGTCAACGCAGTTGTAACAGACGTTCAACGAGCCATCATAAAACCAGCGAATGCGGAGATCCTCCCGGTCAAACGAGACGTCTTTGACTTTCGTGAACGGTTTGATCCAATCGATGCGTTGCGCCTGCTCCGCCCAAAAGCCTTCGTTGTCGGTCACGGATTTTTTGTACATCTCCTCGTAACCGGCGGCATCGATTAAGGCGCGGCTGGCAGTTGCGGAATCGACAGCATAAGTCTTGGTCATCACGTCACCTTGTTATTCTGTTTATCTTCAATGCCGGTCGTCGCGAGCGATCTGTGCTACCGGGCTGATCTGATACGTTCCGCAATATCGAGAATCCGTTTCGCCTGCACCCAGTGGGGTCTGTCGATCATTTCGCCGTCCATGCCCACCGTCCCGGCCTTGGGATTTGCAGCAAACAACTCGACGATTCGTGTCGCGCGATCGAGTTCCTCGTTGCTCGGCATAAACGCTTCATTGATCGACTCGACTTGAGCCGGATGTATCGCAAGCATGCCCGAAAACCCGTCCCTGCGCGCATTCGCGGCGTATCGTGCCAGACCTTCGGTGTCCCGGAAATCGGTAAACACCGTATCGATCGCCGCTACGCTGGCTGCCGATGCTGCAAAGAGACAAAGCGACCTGGCCAGTTCATACGGCGGCAGCCAGTTGCCCTTCTTGTCACGGCAGCTCGTAGCGCCAACCGCGGTACTCAGGTCTTCCGCGCCCCAGGTCAGGCCTGCCAGTCGCGGCGTCGCATTAGCGTATTCATGCAAATGGAACAGTGCAGCCGGCCGCTCCGTGGCGATCGGCATAATTAAAGTCCGGCCCTGCGCCAGGTCGCTTTCCTGCTCGAATACATCGAGCAATTTCGCAAGTTGAATTATGTCCCTGGCGCTCTGCGGCTTGGGCAAGACAATGCCAGCAGGTCCTGCGGGCATCAGTTCACGTAAGTCGAGGAGCGCATCTTCGGTGTCGAGTGGATTAATACGGACCCAAAGATTGCGATCCGGGCGACTAGCGACAAAACGACTCGCTGTTTTTCGCGCGCCTGGCCGCTCGGAGCTCGCCACAGAATCTTCGAGATCGATGATGAGCGCATCGGCCTTCGAGTCCGCAGCCTTTTCGAGCTTGCGTTCGCTGTCGGCCGGGACGAAAAGAAAACTCCGGCTCACTTAGGCACTCTAAGCATCAGTGCCGATCTCTTGCATTCGCCCACCAGTTCGTCGTTTTGATTGAAGGCGCGATGAGCGAAAATCACAATGCCGTTGTCCGGCCTCGATTTGCTATCCCTTAGTTCCAGCACTTCAGTCTCGATGTGAATTGTGTCACCGGGGAAGAGCGGTTTCGGAAATCGCACTTCATCCCAACCCAGGTTGGCAACAGTGGTGCCGACCGTTGTGTCGCCGACCGATATGCCAACCATGAATGCCAACGTCAGACAACTGTTTATGATCGGCCTGCCAAATTCGGTGCCCTTCATATACTCGGCATCGATATGCAGCGGGGCGGGATTATGTGTCAGAGCACTGAACCACACATTGTCGGCTTCGAGAATCGTCCTGCGTATCGCGTGCTGGAATTTCTGTCCGACCGTGAATTCCTCAAAATATAGTCCTGGCATGCGTCGTTTCCGTTGTTGACCGTAAGCGCATGATAATGCCAGCCAGGCGGGAATAAAACTGGATATCAGGCGGGCGGTAACGACTCGACCAGTGCCTCCATGCGTCGAAGCAATGTTTTATCAGGAAGCTCACCGACCGCTGCACCCAGGTTATCCAGCATGTTTTTCGGTTTGCTGGTAGCCGGCGTTACTGCCGTGATGGCCGGGTGAGCAGCAACGTATTTGATGAAAAATTGCGCCCACGAATGTGCACCAAATTCTGTCGCCCACTCCGGCACTGTGCGACCCGTCACGCGACGCCACAAGCGCGTACGGCCGAACGGTACATAAGCTAAAACGGCGATGCCGCGGTCCTGTGCCAGCGGCAATATGATCTCGGCCGACTCGCGGTTATCCACCGCGTAATCCACGCCGATGAAATCGATCGGCTCTGCACGCATTACCTGTGCAAGGTCCGGATAGCGACTCGTCCTTGTTGATGTCGTCCCGATATACCGCACCCTGCCTTCATCCTTGAGCTCTTTCAGAATACCCAGTTGCGTGGGGATGTCGGCCAGATTATGCACCTGGATCAGATCAATCGGGTCTTTACCAATTCGCTGGAACGACCGCTCGATCTGTCCGCGTGCGGCGGCCGGGTCAGCCGAGCCACCGCCGCGACGGGCGACGTTGACTTTTGTAGCCCAAAAGACTTTTTGGCTTGCGTCGAGCTCCTGCACGATCTTGCCCGCGACTTCCTCGGACGCGCCGTAGCCCGGCGCCGTGTCGAAAACGCTGCCACCATTCTCGAAGAGGACGCGCAAGACGTCCTGCAATGCACTTACGTCACCGCTACGAGCGACCGATGAAAATGTCGCAGAACTGCCTAACCCCACAATCGGCAACTCCTCTCCCGAGGAGGGAATGGCTCGGGTGATGAGGTTCCCGCCCTCGAGCGCCTCCAGCAAACCGGGCTGCAGTGTTGAAGCAACGCAGGCCAGAGCCGGGTATTTGAGGCAATCGCGTCGTGTAATCATGCCGTGGGTCCTCATGTTTTGCCGAGAGAATCACTGCTCCGTTTGTGAAGAAAACGAAGCGTCCGGAAAAGTATCCGGAGGGTGGCAATCTGTATTTGCAGGTGAGTAAATGCACCCGCAAGAATAATAATAAGGCAAATACAAAATCCTGGCTATTTCGTTATTCGAGATTCGGCAAAGACACCTGGCTCGGGCCGGACCCCTGCCCGGACGCGACACTATCAGCTACGTTTGATCTGGCCTCCAGTGAGTGCGAAGAAAAACACCAAGGCATCGAGCCGTTGGCCGGCAAACACGCGCGGCGACTTTCGGTGCGAACCGCACACGACAACATGTTGCCCTTCGCCGAACGCACCGAGAAATATATTGATTCACAGGTCAGCGCGGCAATGGACCTTGAGGACCTCGATGAGGGATCCGGTTTTCGAGTAACCGTTTTGTACGATGAAAGCGGGCACATTGCGCTGGTCGATCAGGTCAATACCGATGTCGTCCGGCGACGGATGATCGAGGCAGTAAGTACGAATTCTTTTCAGTCAGGTCCCCGATAGACAGTTGAAACAACAGGTAGTAGTCTGCACACCGATCAAGCGCTGAGTTCGTCGATATCCCAAGGCATTACATTACGGCAGATTGAGGCTCGAATGCATCTCGTCAGCAATATCGGCACCACAGCTCTCGCGTTCGTCATCCTTTCAGTAACATCGGGGTGTGCGCCATCCGATAGTGTTTCAAGCTCAGACGACACCGATCAGGTCGGACGGACGTCGCCTCTCCTGCGATACGGTGATCTCACGCCGCGGCCCCGAAATATCAACGACGAAGCACTGCAGCTCGGCAATATCAACCAAAAACTGACCATGCTTGGCGATGGCACGGCGAAAACCTGGCGGAGTTCCATCGAATTCAAGGGCAGGAACTTCGATATTGTAATAAAGCCAGATGAAACGCTGACCTCTGAGAAACTCCGCAAAGATATTCCTGTTCACCGTGACAATCAGCGGGCCGATGCCGCCTACCATCTTAGTCGGTTCGTGAATCTCGTCGACACGCCGGAGCATGTCATCCGGGACGATGCTCCGCTTGATTCAGGCGGCTCCAGACGAGGAGGGGCAGGTGTACAGATTTTTATCGCTGACGCGCACGGCGCATCGCCCGAAGACGTCGTCGCGGTGGAGTCGACGGGCGCACTGCTCGGCGAGCTGGAAGACATCGCCGTCTTTGATGTCATCATTGGGAACCTGGACCGCCACGATAACAATTGGCTATTCCGCGACAATCCCCGACCTGGTCAACGGCATATTGTCGCGATCGACCATAGCCACGCTTTTCCGGTTTCTGATGTCGGCGGGGGGACGTATAACATGATTGTGCGTTACCTCAAGTCTGCGCATAAAGGTCGTATATCACAACGCAATCTGGAAAAGCTGCACTCGCTCGTATCGATGCGGGAACAAATCGATGAGGTACTTGGATTGAATCTCGAGGATGTGGCGATCGAGATGATATGGTCCCGCGTAGCACTGCTCAGGCAGAACGAACTGGTCTTTATCCCGTAGGCAACGGCAATGCGGCGATGGTTGAATTTGTCTCGCAGTTACCGTGGCGGCAACCTGGCGTCTTGGGCGCTCATTGTAACTTCACTTGGATTAGCAAGGCCCATACCGTGCTCGCGGCAACGTTCACCGGCGCATTCGCCACGTACTCGTTGCCCGCATCGATGGTGCTGCCGGTAATGCTGACCTCATCCCCGTCCACCGCATCCGTCTTGGCCGCCGTCGCGTCCACGTCACTGAAGATCGTCGCCTCCTCTGCCACCGTGCAGACGTCGAGTACACAGGCCGCCGTGCTGTTGTTGACCCTGAGCGTAGAAGCCTGGTACCCAAAAAGAGGATCCAGCAGGTCCTGCACACTCACATCCGACTGGGCTCCCCCCCGATTGTTGAAGTAGATCAAGAACTTCACCACTATCCCCTCCGGCACTGCATCGCCATCCGAGATGGGTGTTCCATCCGCCAGGAAAGCCCGTTTCACCAGGGTGTTGGGCCCCAGGAGGGTGATGGTCTTGTCATCCGTGGCCGTCACCACGTCATCGTTGTCGATCTCGAGTTCCAGATTGTCCACCGGTGATGCGGCGGTAAAGTTGGTGAACTGGGCACCTGACACGGAGATGCTTTGGCCTGCATTCAGGTCCCCGGTCATATTCACCACCATTATCCGACCGCCATCCTCGTAGGTCACCGTGGCAGAGGCCTTGCTCGGGTTCGAACCACCGATGACCACGACGGTGATCGAGGTATCCCAGGTCATGTTGAAGCCCACGGGAATGCGGATGCGGATGTCGTTTAACGCCGTGATTCTCGCGGCCACCGTATCGTCGGTAACCGTGAATGTGCTGCTGACCGTCGACGGATCGCCCACCTGGAAGACCTGATTCGCGATCGAGGAGATCGTCGGCGGCCCACCTGTGATTGAGATAGTTTTGGTGTCGGTGGCCGTCACCACATCGTCGTTGTTTGCCTCGAGCTCCAGATTGTCAGCCGCCGACCCGGCAGTGAAGCTGGCAAAACCGAGGCCGGACACCGTGATGTCGTCACCACTGATAAAATTGCCGGTGACATCGAGTAGCAGGGTCTTGCTGTCCTCATAGGTGACCGTGTTACTGACCTTACCAGCCGCGCCACCACCGATGGTCGCGGTGGTGTCCCCGGTATCCCAGCTCATATTAAAGCCCGCGGGAATGCGGATGCGGATGTCGTTGCTCGCCGTGATGGTTGGGGTGGTGCCGTCGATCAACGTAATCGTACTGATGGCGGTCACGGGATCCTGATAACTGAACACCTGGTTGATGGCCGAAAAAATCACAGGGTTCACGGAGGCATCGATCGTGATGGTCTTGTCATCGGTGGCCGAGACCACGTTATCGTCGTTGACCTCCAGCTCGAGATTGTCAGCAACCGATGTGTTCGTGAAGCTGGCGAAGCTCAGATCCGAGACTGTGATCTGGTCGCCGGCGGCGAAGTCCGAATCCACGTCAAGGACCAGTGTCTGACCGCCATCCTCGTAGCTGACCGTCCCCGAGACCTTGCCGACCTGCGGACCGCCGATGGTTGCGGTGGTGTCGGTGGTGTCCCAGGTCATGTTGAAGCTTGACGGGATGCGGATACGGATATCTTTTTTCTTCTTGATCGTCGGCGTCACCGCATCATCGGTGATCGTGATCGTACTGATCAGGGTATCCGGATCACCCACCATGAAGGTCTGGTTGGCTGCCGAGGAGATGTCGAGATCGACCAATACCGGCGCCTCCACGTTGTCGCTGAACTCAGAGGTGTCGTTGCTGGCATCCCTTGCCGTGGCCGTTATGTCGTCTCCCCCATTGAGCCCCGACGCCAGCACAGTGACCACGATCGTGCCGCCGGCGCCATTGCCGTCGCTGCCTG
>Ga0255052_10001382_pt1 | contig 18231 bp, 19 predicted proteins | sample JV7_2_21_MG_FD_188632 | JGI IMG/M metagenome (GOLD analysis project Ga0255052, IMG submission 188632) | Seawater microbial communities from Jervis Inlet, British Columbia, Canada - JV7_2_21 | ecosystem: Environmental > Aquatic > Marine > Inlet | place: Canada: British Columbia | collected... | reverse complement strand
ACCCGCTCTCGGATCGGGGATTTCCCCTACCACTTCTCGGCAGGTGAGGACGAATCTGAAGGCAGCTCCGCAAGTGCCGGGCCACCGGCCGAGAGGATCGAGCCGAGATGGGTGTGCAGGAGAAGACTGTAGATTGCGGCTGAAACTATCGGTCACCGTAATTGTTTTTGGCAGATATTGTCATTCATTGTTCTTATGGTAAGATATCAGGTGCTCGGCGCCGAATCGAAGCCATTCCTCAGGCCCGGCTGCTCGCCTTTGAGAACACGGGGCATGAAGTCTTCTATACAGTCAATCAGATCCTTATCGCCCTCGAAAGCCTTGACCCGATGCTTGTGTGCTTTGAGAGCGTCCACAATACGCTCTATGGTCATCTGGCCGATGCGCTCGCGGTTAGGGATCCCGAAGAGGTTGATGACGTTTTTCGAATCTCGATTGTAAACAATTGCAATTTTCATGCTGCATAAAATCACGCATTTATCCCGCCGCTTCCCGCATCGCCAGTTGGAATGGTTTCTCCAAAGCCTCCACGATCCACCTGAGAAAACGCACCGCGTCAGTTCCATCGATGATCCGGTGGTCATACGAGAGCGACAGCGGAAGAATCATGCGTCGTCGAAGTTCACCACCGATATACGCAGGTTGCTCGGTGGCCCGAGCCACACCCAGAATTGCCGTCTGCGGCCAATAGATGATCGGCGTAAAGCCCGTACCGCCAATGCCGCCAAGATTCGAGATCGTAAAATTGCCACCGGTCACCTCCTCAGGAGTCAGCTTGTTATTACGAGCCTTCTCGGCAAGGTCCGTTAGCTCGACCGACAACTGCAAAATGCTCTTCTTGTCCACGTCCCGTATGACCGGCACCAGCAGTCCGCGGTTCGTATCCACAGCCACACTGACGTGATAGTACTTCTTGAAAATAACTTCATTGCTCTGAGCATCTACGCTAGTGTTGAACTTCGGGAAGGCCTTAAGTGCTGAAGCAACGACTTTCAGCAGGATCGATGTTATAGTCAGCTTGCCTCCAGCTTGCTTGATGCGCTCTGCGTATTCCGCTCGGAACTGCTCAAGTCCCGTGATATCGGCTTGGTCATGTTGAGTAACGTGGGGTATGTTCGACCAAGAGCAACTTAGGGTCTCTGCAATCTTTTTGCGGGTGACGGTCATGGGCTGCCGTTCGACTTCGCCCCACCTGGCGAAATCAGGCAAAGGCTTGCTCATTCCGGCAGCACCGGTTGGCCTGCTACCGGCTAGGATACTCTTGGCATGGTTCTTCACGTCCTCTGCGGAAGTTCTTCCCCCCGGTTCGGTGCCGGCAACCTGGCCAATGTCGATTCCCAACTCACGGGCTAACCGGCGAACCGCCGGTGCGGCGGACACTGCTACGGCTGGGACTTGCTTTTTCTTCCTAGGGGGCTGTGCTCGCTCGGCTTTGGGAGCCGCAGCTTTTTCTTGTACGCGTAGCGGCGCCTCTTCCTTGGCCTTGGGCTGCTCGGTGATTTCGCCAGCAGCAGCCTTTTCTTCCACTGCAGGGGCCGGCTTTACCTGACCCGTCTTTTCCTCTTCTTGCTCAGCAGCGTCGGCATCAGTGTCGATCTTCACGATGACCTGCCCCACCTTGATCTCGTCTTCCTCGCTAACATTGATCTCGACCACCTTGCCGCTCACAGGCGACGGCACCTCGAAAGTCGCCTTTTCCGTCTCCAGCTCAAACAGGGGCTGCTCCTTTTCCACAACGTCCCCGGCCTTAACAAGAGTTGCTATGACCACGCCTGACTCAACATTTTCCGATATTTCCGGTAGCTTAACTTCCTCGATCACGCTCTTGCCTCTTGCTTAATACGGTTCAATTACTATGCATGGCTTGCGCATCTACACCGTAACAGGGCTTACTTTTTCAGGATCAATATCCAGATCCGTGACGGCTTTCTCGGTAACCTTTGGCTCCAAGCTGCCTTCGGCGACAAGCGCTTGCAGTGTCGCCATCGCGATGTGGCGGGCGTCAACTTCGAAATAATCGCGCAAAGCTTCCCTCGTATCGCTGCGACCGTAGCCGTCGGTTCCAAGGGCAACCAGTCGACCGGGAAGCCACTTCGCAATCGAACAAGGCAGGCTCTTGAGATAGTCGGATGCGGCTACGAAAACGCCCTCATCTTCTGAGAAACATCGCTGTAGATAGCACTTCTTCGGCTCGTCGCCAGGGTGCAGCATGTTCCAACGATCGGTCTTCAGTCCATCGGTGTACAGTTCCTTATAGCTCGTGACGCTCCAAACGTCGGCCGCTACTGAGTACCTGGATTCAAGAATCTCCGCTGCTTTTATCGTCTCGTTCAAGATCGTGCCGCTTCCCAACAGATGTGCCCTGGCCTTCGGGTGCTCGATCACTGGCGCCTTATATTTGTAGATTCCCTTGAGAATGCCATCCTCGACACCTTCCGGCATGGGTGGCATGGGATACAGCTCGTTCATCATGGTGATATAGTAGATCCAATTCTCCTGCTTCTCGTACATTCTATGTAGGCCGTCACGAACAATGACGGCCAACTCATAGGCGAAAGCCGGATCGTAAGCCTTAAGGTTCGGTACGGCATATGCAAAGTGATGGCTGTGCCCGTCCTGGTGTTGAAGCCCTTCCCCTGCCAGGGTGGTTCTGCCTGAAATGCCTCCCATCAAGAAGCCCCTGGCCTGAACATCGCCCGCCGCCCAGATCAAGTCGAACATCCTCTGATAGCCGAAAATGGAATAGAAGAGAAAGAATGGAATTGTATTTACCCCGTGCGTGGCATATGCCGTGCCTGCCGCGATAAACGATGACATTGAGCCTGCCTCCGTGATTCCTTCCTCCAGGATAGCTCCGTCTGTACGCTCGTTATAGAAGAGCAGACTCTCTTTGTCCACCGGTTCATATAATTGGCCCACGGCAGAGTATATCCCCACCTGCTTGAACAAGGCCTCCATTCCGAATGTCCGCGCTTCGTCCGGAACTATCGGCACGATCAGCTTGCCGATCTCCTTGTCCTTGAGCAACTTCGCCAGAAGCCGGACGAAAGCCATCGTAGTAGCGACAGAACGACCCTCGCTGCCCTTGAAGAATTCCTGGAACAAATCATCAGCAGGTATCTCGAGCGGCTTGTTCTCAACAACTCGGCTCGGGACGTATCCGCCGAGTCGATTCCTGCATTTGTGAAGATACCTTATCTCCTCACTTTCTTCATGGGGCTTGTAGAACGGAGCCTCCTGTACCTCTGCATCAGGCACGGGAATACCGAACCGACTGCGGAATTCCAGCAGCTCCTGTTCGTTCAGCTTCTTCTGCTGGTGCGTGACATTCCGACCTTCTCCGGCCTCGCCAAGACCGTAACCTTTGATTGTCTGCGCGAGAATTACCGTGGGCGAGCCCTTGTGCTCTACTGCAGTCTTGTACGCCGCATATACCTTGGCAGGGTCGTGTCCACCACGTTTTAGCTTCTCCAATTGCTCGTCGGAGTAGTTCTTGACCATATCGAGCAGTCGCCGGTCCTTGCCGAAAAAGTCTTTGCGTATGTACTCTCCGGCGGAAACTGCGTACTTCTGAAATTGGCCGTCCGGCAGCTCGTCCATGCGTTGGACGAGAACACCGTCCTTGTCTTTCTCCAGAAGGGGGTCCCACTCCGAACCCCAGATGACTTTGATCACGTTCCAACCGGCGCCTGCAAAGACAGCCTCCAATTCCTGGATGATCTTGCCATTGCCTCTAACCGGTCCGTCCAACCTTTGCAGGTTGCAGTTGATCACGAAGATCAGATTGTCCAACTTGTCCCGGCCGGCCAGGCCTATAGCACCGAGACTTTCGGGTTCGTCCGTCTCACCGTCGCCCAGGAAGGCCCATATCATCTGGTCGGACGGCTCGGCCAGCCCCCGGTTGTAGAGATAGCGGTTGAATCTCGCCTGATAGATGGCCATGATCGGCCCCAGTCCCATCGAGACTGTCGGGAACTGCCAGAATTCGCGCATGAGCCGTGGGTGGGGGTACGACGGCAGACCGCCTTGCGGCTCCAATTCTCTGCGAAAATTCTCCAGGTCAAAACCGGACAGACGGCCTTCAAGAAAAGCGCGTGCGTAGACGCCGGGAGAGGCATGACCTTGAAAGTATATAATGTCCCCGGGATGGCTGTCGTTCTTCGCCCTGAAGAAGTGGTTGAATCCGACCTCGAACAGCGCCGCAACGGAAGCATAAGTCGAGATATGCCCTCCTATCCCGCCGACCATCCGGTTGGCGCGCACGACCATCGCCATAGCATTCCACCGGATGATGCTCCGGATTCGGCGTTCCACATCCTGCCTGCCGGGATATGGCGGCTGTTTATCCAGCGGTATCGTGTTGACATAAGGTGTGGTTCTGCCGCGTTGGGGGCGTATGCCGTACTTGCAGGCATGTATCTGTAGCTGCTCAAGCAGATCACGGATCCCTTCCGCTCCCCGGTTCCGATACACCTCCTCGAGCGACTCAAGCCATTCGTCGTTTTCAAGCTCTATTTTCTTCTGATCGCTGTCAGCCATGATATCTCAATCTATTTTGAAGCATACCGCGCTTCTCGCCAAATCTCCATGCAAAAAAGGGCATGGTTCAATTATAGGTAACAGTTTTGCAGGATTCACGATGCTTGTGAAGTCGCAAACCACTTCAAACCCAACAGCCAAGGGGATAGTCTGAGTAGTTAAGCGCTGTTCAAAAAAAACGAGCGTCTGTCCAGAAGAAGCGCCGTATTTGCCTAAAAACATCCTCTCAAATGACTTTGTACTGAAGACAGCAACTCTCATAATGCCTCGCACATTCTGTTTCGATATTTCTTCTTCGAGCAGACTCTTCAGAAGCTCGCGCTATTTTCCGAGGACCTGCTAAATGTCCTCAGGATACTCATGTCCTGCAGTCAAAACAATCCATAATTATCAAGTCGATGTGTGGTGTTTGGTCTCTCCGGGTCAGTGTTTCACAACAAACCGTCCCAAGACATAGCAGAAGTTCTGATTATACATTCTGTCACAATCTGGTGATTCGTGCTCTGCCCGCCCATGGGCACTTACACGGACCGGTCCTTTAGGCAGTAGTACATCCTCGAAAGACCGTTGTCTATCCAGACCGGGCATTCCGGGCAATTGCAGCCACGCTTTTCAATGAGAGTTTCACTTGGCCCCCGTGCACAAAACAGCCCCTCTGATTTGCCTTTAGGATAGCTGGGACATGTCGAACAGTTGCCCTGCATGCATATTTTGAAGTTGTCTGGAATATCTTCGACGTTAGCCATTTTGACCACCTGCGTTCATTATGAATATTTCTCCTACAAGCCGATTATTCTTCTACGTCGCTATGAGGCCTGAGCTTGAAGTCCATTATCTTATCAACGCGAATCAGCAACCGCCTTTGGACTTGGGGCAACGGCGGCTCTCCTTCAAGCCCCTGAGCGTACCCATTAAGCACAGCTACATCCTTGGCCGTCTCCAACCGTCCAGTCAGTTGATAGCCCCTGTCGGATGCTCTGTCCCAGGCGACAACAGACACACCTGAGTTTTCCCGCAAATTGGCTATCGTGCCTGGGCAAAACCACTCTGTGATTGCCACCGCGCTCTGGCTCTCAATCTCGATCCGGCCTGCGGCAGCAACATGGGGCATTCCGTCGGGATCGGCCGTAGCAATGAGAACGTATCCTGCTTTTGTAACGTCAAGATCGGCCTTAAGTCTCAGGGCTATCTCGTGCGCTACGATGATCCCCCCTCTGGGAATCCCCAATACGACCGGCTGCTGACCACTGAACTTGTGTAACTGCCGCGCGAGTTGTTCACCAGCTTGTTTGCGGTCGTCAAACGGCTCACTACTGTCAGAGATAATTTGCACCACTGGCATATTTAGCTTTCACCAAAATGGAAATCCTCAAAAGACACAGGTACCTGCGACACAGCCGCCAGAGTATTCCGAGCCCGCTGTGACGGGTTCATCACATGATTCGTGCCGTTTTCCTGGTCCGTCACTGATGCTCAGCACCTGGTTGTCTTTTGAGCCATATCTGTAGATGGTAATTCCCTTGCATCGTAGCTTGTGGGCCGTGAGGTATATGTCTCGCACATCGTCAACCGTCGCATTATGAGACAGGTTTATCGTTTTAGACACAGCATTATCCGTATATCTTTGAAAGGCCGCCTGGATGCCCAGATGATCGGCGGGTTCCACGTCAAACGCGGTGACGAAAAGCCTTCTCAACTCTATTGGAATGCTGCTCATGTTTTGCAGAGACCCTTTTCTGGCGATCTCGCCGAGCAGGTGTCCCGAATAGACACCCGCCTCTCTGGCAGCCTCCTCGAATAGCGGGTTAACCTCGAACAGCTTCGCTCCAGAAAGGACGTTTCGTACGAAGCTGATAGCGAATAATGGCTCTATCCCGCTGGAGCATCCAGCAATAATGCTTATTGTTCCGGTCGGAGCAATTGTATTGACCGTTGCATTACGCAGCTTTAGACCGTCCTTGGCGTAAATGGATTTGGCGAAATTCGGAAATACCCCTCTGTGCTCCACTAATGCCGCCGAGGCTTTGAGGGACTCTTTGTGGATAAATCGCATTAGCCTCTTGGCGAAATCGACCGATTTCTGCGTGTTGTACGGAATGCCTAGCTTTATAAGCATATCGGCAAATCCCATGATGCCGAGCCCCACTTTGCGATTGGCGCGGGTGATTTCTTCTATCTGAGGCAGAGGATGTCGATTGACCTCAATCACGTCGTCTAAGAATCGAATACCCAAGACGACAGTCTGCCTCAACTTCTGCCAGTCTAATGAACCCCCATCGACCATCCGAGCAAGATTGATCGAAGCCAGATTGCAGCTCTCGAAGGGCAAAAGCGGCAGTTCCCCGCAAGGGTTTGTTGCTTCAATTTCACCGAGGTCTGGCGTGGGATTCTCTCTGTTTATCTCGTCGATGAACACAAGCCCCGGATCGCCGGTGCGCCAGGCAGCGTTGACAACAAGGTCAAAAAGAGATTTGCCTCGAACTCTCGCGGCCTTGCGACCCGTTCGTGGGTCTTTGAGGTCGAAGGCTCCATCATTTCGTACGGCCCCCATAAAGCGATCAGTTACCGCCACGGAAAGGTTGAAGTTATCAAAGCAGCCTTGTTGAGCTTTTGCCTCAATGAACTCAACGATGTCCGGATGGTCGATCCGCAGGATGCCCATATTTGCTCCTCTCCGACGGCCACCTTGCACGATCACTCCGGTGGCCTGATCGAAGATGCTCATAAATGACACCGGCCCTGAAGCCCTGCCTTTGGTCGGGGTTACAAGGGCTCCTTTGGGTCTGAGCTTCGAGAAGCTAAAGCCGGTGCCGCCGCCGGCCTGATGTATTCTGGCCATGTTCTTGAATCTGCTCAATATTGGGAATCCTGTTCTTGAATGATCGGAAAAGCTCCCCAAGGACGCAGCCTGTCACCTGACCTGATACAACCCGCGACTTTTCTTTATCTGCTGTAACTTCGAGCGAAGCTTTCTGAATCGCCTCTTCAATCTTGGCGCGGTCAAATCCAACAACGGACCCGTCACGTTTTCTTACCTTTTTGGGTAGCGATGATTCAGCCATATTACGGATCCTGCAGGCTCAAGATCCCTTTCAGCCTTTGACTACAGCTTAAGCGGTTTGCACAGGTTCTTTTCGCTCGCGGCTACGCGTCCACAGCTCTTACAAAAGAACTTGCCATCTCTTACAAGCTGCGTGTATTCATCGGAGTTGCTAACCTGAAAGCCCAGATTGTTCAAATAGCACAAGTGTTTGTCGTGCCCCGGATGGGGCATCTGAGATTTCGACATTTTCTATTCTCCTGAAAAACTAGCTCACCTGTTCTTTATTGTCGACAATGGTTTCCCCTGACGCGGGACATCGACTCGCCTGGTTATCTCAAGTTTTTGTTCTTCTACAATTTGACTGATTGCTTCTGAAGACAATGCTTGCAAAGCAGGGTCAACAAAATAGGCACTACCATCCTCGGCAAGTGCCCCGAATCCAGCTTCCGGATTGTCCGGAAAAGGAAGCTTGCGGACCACGACGATTGAAAAATCACTTCCACCTGAATCTTTCTTCGCTTTTGCAGGTCACATGACCCGCGAGTGTCCGGGCTTATATCTCGACCGGCGCGCAGAGGTTAATCTGCTTTCTCGCAGCCCTGCCGCACACTGCACAGAGATACTTCGCATCTTTGGCAAGCTGGCTGGCAGCCTTCATATTGCGCAGGGCAACCACATGACAAAGATGCTTGTCATGATTAGGACAGTCATTGGTCAGTTGGTATTTCTGCGCCTTGGTCGTTTTCTTCTGTATGGTCTTGTTGGCCATGTTCATACTCCTTTCTGATAATCATGTCTGAGTTGTGTCTACAGTGTTTTCGACAACCAGTATTATTTGCTGAGGGCTTGTTTTAGATCCATCGCATGCTCTTGCTCGGTGGCTAAGATGTTTCTTAGCTGCTGTGCCAAGGCAAATTCTTTGAGCTGTTCCGCCTGCTCGACTCTGACCTTATATCTCCTTATCGCATCCTCTTCGCCGTCGAGATCCTGCTGGAGCATTTCGTCATTGCATTTTGAAACGAGGATTTTACCTACATTAACACTTGGACTCCCACCGAGGTAGTCAATCTGGTCTGCCAGAATCATAGCGTGCTGAACTTCCTCGTTGGCGTGAATCTTAAGCTCCTTTATGACATCTCCGTAAGCAGCTCCGGTCATTACCGCCGCATGATTGATGTACTGTATCGCTGCCGAATACTCCAATTCCAAATGAAACACATTCGCCTTGCTCGCGGCGGTTGCAGTATTTACAGGAACCACAACTCATACCCGGATCCAGAAACACCTCATCGCCAACGGCGATGCCCGTTACATTCGGACCAGCGACAATCACAACACCTGAGGCATCGGAGCCAGGAATATGTGGCTTGGGCAGTGTGAGATCACGCCCGCCCTTTCTTACCCATGTGTCCAGATGATTCAGCCCGGCGGAATGGACTTTCAAAACAACTTCATCTCCAGTAAATTCAGGTTCAGGAACCTGTTCCACCCCCAGCCGGTCCGGTCCGCCGGGCTCTTGAATAACCGCTGCTTTCATCGTAAATGCCCCAAAGAAGTAACAACCATCGTCAAGAAAGGTTACGTTATTCCTTGACTGAAATTGCCTCAGTTGGGCAACTATACGCCGCTGCTTGACAGGTTTCCTCAAGCTCAGCCGGAACCGAATCCATCAATACTGTAACTGGATTCCCTTCATCGAGTTGAAAAACTTCAGGGCAATTGCTCACGCAAAGGCCGCTACGACAACAAAGATCTGGATCGACATAGACTTTCATTTCATTTTTCCTTTTATTCTGCGGTCTTTCCACAACAAACTGAATCTTGGAAAATCATATCAATGCTCTTTTGCATTTTTCACATTCTTTTAATCAGGACTCGACTGGCAAATCATGGCGCTGCCACTCTTCGAAGCCCCCTTCAAGCTCCATTACAGAGTAGTCGTGTTCAGCAAAATACCTCGCGGCAGCAGCGGCCAAATGACAGACCTGCGAGTAGCAGTAAATAATGTTGGTCTTCCCTTCGCTTAGGCCGGAAAAAGCGTTCCAATTTTCCTTGGGTACGCTGACCACACACAACGCATTCGCTAATCTGTTGCTTCAATTTCGGAGTCGGCTTCCCATATGCCATGGAGATTACATCGTCCAAAGGCACGTAACTTACCGTGCATATGATCCAATGACACACAAACTTTCATGACGGGGCATGTCCTCTGCGCTGTAAGGTCCAATCTGGCCAGATAGGTATGGTCCACATACAGCTCAATAAACTCAATGTGGTGGCCCGGCTCATTCGGATGCTCCAAAAGTTTGCCCACCTCTACTCTTACCTCAAAAGATTCACCTTTCTTGACGCTTTCGGGAGCGGTGATGACAGGCAAATGCTTTTTCTCCAGATCTGTCATGTTTTCGGCGTCTTTAACCACATTGACTCCACAAAACAGATCTTCTTCGCATTGAACTTCGGTTAGTGTTGGACTACTCATGCTAAACTCCTTTCTAAGTTTCTTTTACTTGCATGATACACCTCTTTTCAGACTATTTTAGGTTTGTCAGACTCGCACCCTTCCGCACGAAACGGTACTGTCTTGGATCATTAGTCTACCTTCCATAAGACACAAAACTTCCCAGGAGCAATAACAATCATCAAGACAATTCAAGTCATTCCTCAATTTAGTTAATCCCGACACAATCCGCCGCGCAAACCAGTTCCTCTCAAAAAATCTCAAGGTCTATGCTGACTGATATATTTGCTTCCGATCGTAAGCGGGCCCCATCCAGCTCTGCAAATCTACACTCGACCTCAAACGTATAGGCATCGCGGGCACCTGTTCCCCGAGAAGCTTCCAGTAAGTCTGTCCGACCTTTGGCCAGATCATCGACCTTCCATATTCGTATGCCCGTTTTTTCATTCTCGAAGACGTTGCGTTGTTGCTGAGGATCTCCACTACCGATCGAGCGAGATGTTCAGAATCGCCAAATCGCACTAACTTGCCCCGGCCCTGCGCCAACAATTCCTGAGCGGCCCAGTATGGAGTCGAAACGACTGCTCTACCTGTGCCCACCGCAAAGGCCAGTGTGCCGCTTGTTAGCTGCTCCTTATGCAAATATGGCGTAACGTAAATGTCGGCAGAACCAAGATACTGAAAAAGCTCTTCGTCGCTTACAAAGCGATTGTCGAAAATGACGTTCCTCTGCAATGCCAAATCCGCGACCATCTTTTCAAGCTCCAATTTATAAGACTGTCCTTCGCAACGCAGCACATCAGGATGTGTCGCACCCAGGACAATATAGAGAACTGACGGGTCGGCTTTGACTATCGCCGGCAAAGCCCGGAGCATAACCTCTATGCCTTTGTTCCTGCCTAGCAGGCCAAAAGTCAGGATTGTTTTTCGGCCGGCCATGCCTAACTTGCTCTTATAGTGATTGCTGTCGGCAAAAGGCAAATCTGGTATGCCATGCGGAATCAACTCTATCTTGCTCTCGGGTACGCCGTAAGTATTCTGCAACATCTTAATGCCACGTCTATTCATGACTATCACCTTGTCAGAAGCTTCGCAGACATCTACCAAGGAATAGAAATACTCGACCGAAGGTTTCTCGATGACTGTGTGCAACGTTGTTATCACGGGCTTGTTCAGCCTTTCGAGCAGAAGGCTCAGATATTCACCGCCATCGCCGCCAAACAATCCAAACTCGTGCTGGACAGACACAGCGTCAACATCACTGAAATTAATGTAGTCGGCTGCGCGGATGTAATCATACTTCACATTCCTGTGAATCGTGAGACCTACCGATTCGTCATACTCGAGTTCGTCCTCGCCATCCATGGCGACAATGACCGGGTCAAACTTTCCGCCCGAAGCCAGCTTGATATTCGCGATCAAGTCCGACGTGAAAGTCGCTATTCCACATTTTCTCGGCGCATAGGAAGAAACGAACGCCACTCCTTTGGCAGTCTCTCTCAACATCTGTGTACTCCTTTCAACTTTTATTGAAACAGCAGATCCGCAGCCCGATTGTCCGTATCAGGACTGTGAATGCTTCGGGTTCCGGCGTTTCGACTTATTGCACGATGGAGGTTCGATTGCTTCGCTGGCGTTAGGACTATCACTGCTGATAGAAGCTGCGCCAGACATCGCTCTCACCGCCTTGCTGTCGCTGACATAGATTTTTCCACTAAGCACCCGGCGGATTGCGGTAACGATCTTTTCGGCCGCCTCGTACTTCGCAATATATCCTGCAGCCCCGGCTCGAAGGGCAGGGTGGGCGTAGAGCAGCCCATCGTGCATGGAGAGTACTAGAACAATCAGATTTGGGCATCGCAATTTCATTTTTTCAGTAAGTTCAAGCCCGCTTGTTCCTTCCAGCGAAATATCCACGATGGCCAGGTCAAACTGCTGTTTCTCTAAGGCCTCCAGGGCCTGAATAGCATTCTCAGCCTCGGCAGAAACCATAAGGTCGCATTCCGCCTCGACAAGCCGTGTCAATCCCTGGCGCACGATGGCATGGTCATCAACAATCAAAATCCTGGTTTTGTTCTTATTCGTGTCGTCTTGTGCCTTGTTCATCATTTTCCCCGACTTTCTCTCTGTAATGAGACTCTCAATAAGTCTGTCAAGAGCCACATTCAACCGCCAATTAATACCGTACTTGCCCTCGTCAAGCTGCTGCCGAACGGCAAGGACTTTTTCGTGCCGAACTCTTGGTAGCGAAGCAATCTTTTTTGAGATCCGAGTAGTTGCTCTTAGCCGAATCTTATCCATATGCACACCGCCGATCGTAATCTCCAGCCGTAATCGACTCGTCCTTATGTCCGCTGGTCGGTAAAGACAATATTCTTGATCTATTGTGTCCATTAGTGGCTAACTAGTGTTCACTCGTCGTCGCCGTTGAAAAACATCTCATTACATGACTAATACCCCATTTGGCAGGTACAAATATATACACGTCATTCCTCCGCTCTGTACCAAGGTCGCCGGCAACACCTCCCTGTGCCACCGGTGAACTCAGTTCAGTAATAGGAGGACTATCACCTGCTGTTATGTACTCGACATCTTCTAACCCTGCTACTAAACTTGTCTATTCCAGTACTCAGAGTGCATACCCCGATAATATCAATAGGTTCATTCCTGTATATCGGAAGAGAGCCTGTTTTTGCTATCAGGTAGATTACTCTCGTTGGTATCGGGGAATTCCCTTTAGCGCTGGTCAGGAGGTGAAGAGAAGTCTGGAAAAAGGCTCCGGAAGCGTCCGGTCCGGAGGTGATAAGACCGGAGCAAAATAGATGTTGAAGATATGATGGCAGCTCGTGGTCAGGATTGCCGGTCGCTGGAACTATTCACCCATCGGATAGCGTGCTGAAGCAGCTCAGTAGCATCCGCCAGATTCAACTTTTCCTTGATACGTGCTCGGTAAGTCTCGATTGTCTTTATGCTCAAGTGCAGTCGCTCGGATACCTGGCGAGTTCCATAGCCCTTGCCGGCCAAATGAAACACCTCCAGCTCACGGTCGCTCAGACACTCTATGGGAGAAGTACTCATTTCGGTTTGGCCTGCGACCAATTTGCGCATCATTCTCGCAGTCATCTTATCACTGACGTATATCTCTCCGCTCAGGATCTTACGAATTGCCACAATCACGTTTTCCGTCGCTTCCTGCTTCATAATATAGCCCTTGGCCCCCGCTCTGAGAGCACGCTCAGCATACAGAGACTCATCGTGCATGGAAAGGGCCAGAACCGGCAAGTCGGGATACTGCGCATTGATATCCTTTATCAGTTCCATGCCGCTTGTTTCTTTAAGGGAAATATCGACTACAGCCATATTGGGAGTTAGTTCCCTTATGGCCCTCAGTGCCTCGTGAGAATCCTCAGCGTGTCCACAGACCGCAAGGTCGTTTTCGTGATTGATAAGCTCTGCAAGTCCCCTCCTGACAATAGGATGGTCATCGACAATAAGGATCTTGGTTTTGTTCTCCGCCGTTTTGTCTGGCTGTTTTTTTCGAGCCATAATTGCCTCCGCATTGTGGTTAGCGTGTCTTATTCGGAAACGAACAGGTCACTATTGTCCCGCCTTTGGCGGCCTTATGAATATCGAGTGAAGCACCGATTATATCGGCACGGTGATCCATAATTTGCAGTCCCATACCTGTGCCCCTTGCCTCGAACTCCTCTGGAAAATCCAGTCCGTCATTCTCAACCGTAAGGATAAACTCATCTCTCTTGCTAGCTAACTCTACCTGGATATTCTTTGCCTTGCCGTGCTTGATTGCATTAGTGATGGTCTCCTGAGTGATACGATAAATATGTACCGCCACTGAAGGATCGTCTATCTCGATGCGCTTGTCGTGCTTGAAGGTACAGCGGATATGAAACAGCTTCTCCATGCGTCCCGCGAGTTCCTGCAATGACGGCCCTATGCCGCCTTCCTCTAAACCTACAGGGTGCATCCCATAGGCAAGGTTTCGCGCCAGATCTATCGCTTGCTTGACAAGTTTTGTTATCTCAGCGACGTCAGGCGCTTCTTCTGCCGATCTGGCTGCAAGCTTCTTCTCTACTACCCTGGCCAGAAACGAAACACCCGTAAGCTGTTGCCCAAGGCTATCGTGCAACTCCTGCCCAAGCCGCCTCCGCTCACGCTCGCTAATTTCCAGAATCTCTTTTTCCAAACGTCTTCGCTCTTCGATCTCCTGCAGCAACTTCTCATTGGCTTGTGTCAGTTCTGCTGTACGTGTCTGGACTAACTCTTCCAGGTGGTGTCGATATTTCGTGATGTGTTCTTCGGCTTGCTTGCGTTCGGTAATATCAATACCATACACATTGGCATATCCGGCATCCATGACAGGCGCCATTATCAGAGAGAAGATTCTGTCGTTGCAGAGAGCTTCATGGTCTTCACTCACACCAGATTCAAGTATTCTCACAATGTACTGGTGCCAATGTCCGGGCGCCTGCTCGCCAACCTTGCAGCCCCAGTTTCCCAACAATTCGGAGCCGGCGGTGTTCGCATAAAGGACTGTGCTGTCTTTGGCGATACGCAGAACAGGGTTAGGATTCTCAGAAGGAAATCTTGCCAGGTTCTCGACCTCTTGCTCCGCTTTGATTCTTGCCATGCCTATGCCGATACTGGCGCCAATTTCCTCAAGAAAGCGAACCATCTCAGGTGTAAAACGCCCCCGGCGAGTATCATTGAGCTGCAGCAACCCTACTATCTCGTCCCCCGAACGCAGCGGAATCAGGGCTATTGATTCATAGCCTGCCTCATTACACCGGTTTCTTGTGGGAGTCTGGAGAGCCTCCGGCGACGTGCAAGCCAGCAGCTCTGTACTGCTGTTCGTCCAAAAACTTCCACCTTCGGCAGAAAATGGCAGAGTCGGGTCAACGCGACCAGACAGAACGTTGCCACACATGCACGCCATGACCGGACGTCCTTGCGAATCGTAGATCAGCCCGCCTGTTTCGTCGTAGCAACAGAGGTAATTCTCGGCTTTCACAAAATCATCCGAAAAACCATCTACTTCAAGATATGGAAAATCCTTGCCCTCGCGCTGGCGGATCCCCACAGCGTCGAAGCCGATGGCTTTTCTTACAAGTTTGAGGACATCACGAATCAAATCCACTCCTGCGTTTTTTCGATTCAGACACTCCAGGATTTGCCCGGCTAATTGCTGGCGCGCTTCCATGTCCTTGCGCTCGGTTATGTCGCGCCCGTAAAGGTTGACATAGTCAGCTCCGGCCACAGGAGCAACGACAAATGCAAATACCCTGCCCTTATGCTCTGCCTCCACCTTTACGCTCGAAACCGAGGCCAGAGCATCTGAAACTGCTTGGCGCCAGTTTGCCGGAATAACCTGACCTACTCGGCAGTCCCATTCAGCCAGAAATGATGCACTGGCATCATTGGCGTAAAGTAATATTCCGTCCCCGGCAACCCGAAGGACAGGGTTAGGATTTTCGGAGGGGAATTTCGCCAAGTTCTCTATTTTGGCATGTGCGGCCTTGCGTTCGGTGATGTTCCTCATCATAGCCCTAGCTTCCACGACTTTATCGTCCTGCGTATTAGGGACCGCACTTATCTCCACTGTGACTTGCTCGCCGTCCTTGCTAATCAGAGTTGTTTCGTATCTTTCAATGGCTTTTCCTTCTAAAACCTCTTGCAGTACTTCCTTTGCAGCTTTTCGGCGCTCAGGATGGATTATTTCCAATAAGGGTTTTCCGACATATTCCTCACGGCTGTATCCCATGGTTTCAAGCTCGACTTTGTTAGCGTCAATTATCCTACCATCACTGCCAACTATGTGAATCATGTCAAGCGCCTCATCGAAGAGGGTGCGGTACTTCCTTTCGGATTCGGCAAGGACCTCTCGGGCCTGTTTGAGTTCGGTGATGTCTTGAACAACCACATTTGTGCCAAGAATAACACCTTCTTCTGACTTTACGGGGTAGTAATTGACAATCCAACTGCGCTTTTCTTCGGGTCTACCTGGCAAGACGCCATCTACCTCAACGTTCAGAACAGGCTCTCCAGATTGTAAAACAGCTCGAAGGTCTGGTTCTGCTTTCTTCGCCAGTTCCGGAACGATTTCCCATACGGTTTGGCCAAGGTGTTCTGCGATCGGCTTTCCGTTTATGGAAGCCATATTTTCGTTTATTCGTATGTAACGCATCTTTGTATCAAGGAAACACAGGCCAACCGGAGATGTCTTATAGATGTTTTCCAATTCAATAAGTTGATCACTAAGCCGCTTTTCACTCTCCCTCTGTGCATTCTCCGCCTTCTTGCGCTCGGTGATGTCTCTGGCCACGCCTTGTGTCCCGACAATTCTACCAAGACTATCCGAATGGGGGAGAACATTCCAGGCCAGGGTTCTTGTACTGCCATTCTTGGTCTGCCATCTGTTCTCGTATTCCCAGAAATCACGCCCCTCATTAATAACTTCTGTATGTGACGTTTTTGTGGTTTGAATGTCGTCTGGATGCATAAAATCAAAAGCAGACCTGCCGATCATTTCTTCTTGCTCATAACCTAAAATATCTTTGACAGCGGGATTTACGAAGATGAATTTGCCCTCTTCATTCGCTTGAACTATTAGGTCCTTTGAGTTATTGACCAGATTCTTGTATTTTTCTTCGCTTTCTCTTACCTCTTCCTTCGCCTGTTTGTGCTCGGCACTTTCAATAAGTTCCCACTTAGCCTCGCGTTTAATCAGAGCAAACTGGTGGTTACTGACAACATCTATGATTTCCGAGGCCGTACATCTATCAAGGCAGTAGGTGCAAAAGGCCAACATTCGGTGTTTGCCTATAATGCTGTTTACAGATGCTTCATAATCGGCGAAGCCTCTCCAGTCCGTTTTCTCAAGCCAAAAAGTGTTCCCGGTAAGCCGAAGTCCACCAAATCCTTTCTCGAGAGCTTGCTCTTCTTTCTGCACCCAGCCCCGTAGCACCTCATCAGAATCAAAATGGCCGGACTTTGTGTACCATTGGGTGTAGTCAAGTATCTCTATCTGGTCTTTCTTGATATAATCATCTAAGTTGGCTACCTCCTTCCTTAGTGCGATCTCAGCGTCCTTGGCGTTTAGAGGCTCTGAAGTAATCCACATGCAGAATTCATTGTTTTCCAATCCCGACTTGAAGTAGGGCACCAGGATTTCTATCAAGTCCCGTTTCGTCTGGTAAAACTGACAAAAGTGGGTACCCCAGGAAACCTTGCCTATAATGTCGATTGCCGTTTCTCTCAATCCATATTCCATCGTGGTTATCCCCAAGACTGCTGCTGTCCGCGTTGATGGAGTAGTGTCGCCACAACTTGCCGGAAAAGAACCAATCTGTCACGCGGCTAGGATACCAAACTTGCTTGACCAATACAACAATCCGAGGTCCTTATTCCCTGTGCGAATTGTGGTCAACAATCAAACACGCGGCAAAAGTACAGAAAATCCACTTCCTTTTCCACCGTCTCAATCCACTCCTGAGCAATGGCTCCGATTCCTCGCCGAGCACCTGATATCTTACCAGGATAACAATGAATGACAATATCTGCCAAAAAAAATTACGGTGACCGATAGTTTCAGCCGCAATCTACGGCCTTCTCCTGCACACCCATCTCGGCTCGATCCTCTCGGCCGGTGGCCCGGCACTTGCGGAGCTGCCTTCAGATTCGTCCTCACCTGCCGAGAAGTGGTAGGGGAAATCCCCGATCCGAGAGCGGGTGCTTCACCGGATAACAAAAACAGGTTCTGCCCTGATTTACAGAAACCAGAGTTTCGCTACTATTGTGATTATTGGCTAGTGCTATTGAGAAGGAAAGTTTGCAGTGGTAAGAAATGAAAAGCACCGAAACTTGGGTGGTGAGCACTGTCCTCCTTCAAGCTGGGTTTGACGGTCGCAACGGATATGCAGACCGTCAGACCTGGCTGCAAATAAGCGCAGCTTCTTATAAGGTCCAAGAAGTAAAAAACAAGGACCCCATGTGTTTGGTGATTTGAATCGAGAGAGGTATGTTAGGACCGTGCACGAAATAGATTGGCGAATTTGAGGTCCAAGTTTGCCATAGATTTGGTCGCGATCGATTGAGCGGAGCCGGAGGCGTAGCTATTCTACGGTGAGGATTCCGCGATTGAGGAGCGGCCAAAGATATGGTGAAATTGGGC
>Ga0255052_10001380_pt1 | contig 18249 bp, 18 predicted proteins | sample JV7_2_21_MG_FD_188632 | JGI IMG/M metagenome (GOLD analysis project Ga0255052, IMG submission 188632) | Seawater microbial communities from Jervis Inlet, British Columbia, Canada - JV7_2_21 | ecosystem: Environmental > Aquatic > Marine > Inlet | place: Canada: British Columbia | collected... | reverse complement strand
ACGCCGCGGGCCCGTGCGGATCCCGATCTGGCTCGGCTGGATGCTCGCAGCGTCGGTCGAATTCGCCTTCGGGCTGATCGGCCGGAGTCCACCGATTACCCGGCGTTCCCTGAAGTTCTTTACCAACGACTCCGGGTTTACCTGCGCGAAAGCCGAGGCCATGCTCGGTTTTCGGCCCCGGTATGATCTGGCGGCCGGCCTCGCGGCGACTTACTTATGGTGGACTGCGCATCGAGCGCGTGCGGTGACACAAACGACGCCGGACGCCACGGTCGACCGTGGCTAACGGCGGGCATGTCCGCAAAGGTCATTCGCATGCGGAACGAGCCGGATGAAGATGCCGCCCGCGAATCGATTTCTGATAACTGAGTCGGAGCGGGATGACGGCGCGACTGACACTATGTGTCGACTGCTAGTAAGTCCCTGGTATCAAAGCATTATTTGTGAACACCGGCTGCATAACGGCCGATCGGGATGGTATAGACTTCAGCGCCATAGTCAATGCAGCAAACCGGACTTTTCCGGCTGACAGGCACGGCACGAGACGGAGAAAAACTCAGAGTCGATATGTGCGGAATATTTGGTACTTACTCGCCGGATGGCGCAAGGCGCGAGAGCCTCGAGCTCATGGGCCGGCTCATCTCCCATCGGGGGCCGGACGACGTCGGCATCCATATCGATGGGCCTGTGGGTGTTGGCAATCGGCGGCTCAGTATCATCGATCTCGAGCATGGGCATCAGCCAATCTCCAATGCTGACGACTCGACCTGGATCGTGTTTAACGGCGAAATCTATAACTATCGTGAAATTCGCAAGGTGCTTGTTGGGCGGGGTCATAAGTTCAAGACGCACTCCGACACCGAGGTAATCCTGCGCCTGTACGAGGAAAAAGGCATCCAATGCGTCAAGGATTTGGAGGGTATGTTTACGTTCGCGATCTGGGATAGCTGCCGGCGGCGGTTGTTTCTCGCGCGCGACAAACTTGGTCAGAAGCCTCTGTATTACTCGTACCGCGACGGCGTATTCCTGTTCGCATCGGAAATAAAGTCGGTGTTGTCGGCGTTGCCCGTTGCGGTGCAGCCGAACCCGGTGTCGATGCACCACTACCTGTCACTGCGCTTCGTGCCGCTGCCGAACACGATGTTCGATGGCATCCACAAGCTGTCGGCGGCGCACACGCTGATTCTGCAGAACGACAAGATCAGCATGGAGCGGTACTGGAAAATCAGTTACACGCCGAAGCTGAAGCTCGGTGTCCGCGAAAGCATCGAGGCGCTGGACGAGAAGTTGGGTGACGCCGTGGAGCGGACCCTGGTAGCCGACGTTCAGGTCGGTGCGTTGTTGAGCGGCGGGCTGGACTCGGGTCTCGTGACGGCGCTCGCCAGTATTCGCAGCGGTGCCAAGGTGTCCACGTTTTCGGTCGGTGTTGCCGAAGATGACTGGAGTGAGTTGCCGGCGGCTCGGGCTGTGGCTGCGAAATACGACACCGATCACCACGAGCTGGTCGTTAATCCGAACCCGACCGAGATCCTACCACGGCTGATCTGGCACCTCGATGAACCCAGCGACCCGTCTGCCGCGTGCAAGTACTTCGTTGCGCAGGAGGCGGCCCGATACGTCAAGGTTGTGCTCGGCGGCGACGGGGGCGACGAGATGCTGGGTGGCTACGACCGGTATGCCGGCAACCGTTTTATTCGCTATTACTGCCTACTGCCCAAAGTGCTGCGCCGGCAGATCACAAAGGCGATGGTCTCCCGGGTACCGGAGTCCTTTACATACAAGAGCGTCGCCTCCAAGTTCCGCTGGCTGGACCAGATGGTCAGCGCGACCGAGGACCGCCGCTACGCCGCGAGTGTTAATTTCTTTCGCTTCGACGACACGGCGAAGCGTGCGCTATATACACGCGAGTTCGATGCCGAGGTGACCGAACACGACTCGATCGGATATATCGCATCGGTCTTCAACGAGGCACCGGTCGATGATCTGATCGACAAAATGTTGTACACCGACGTCATGACGCAGATGGCCGAGCACGGCCTGATGATTGTCGACCGTACCACGATGTCGTTCGGGCTGGAGAGCCGTTCCCCGTTTCTCGATTCGGAACTCGTGGAGTTTTGCGCAAGCCTGCCGACGAACCTCAAGGTCCGCAACCATCGGCTGCGGTATATTCAGCGTGAGTTGGCACGCAAGTACCTGCCGTCACAGGTCGTCGCGCTTCGCAAACAGGGCTTCGGGTTGCCACTGGGATACTGGTTCAAGAGCGAACTCGGCGACTACGCGGAGGAAATGTTCCGTAACTCCACGCTGACCGAGGCAGGCTACATGAACGCGCACGGTATGCTGGATGTCCTGGACCAGCATCGCAACAAGGGCGTCGATCACAGTCACCGCTTGTGGATGCTCCTGAATCTCGAGATTTGGCACCGGATGTTTTTTACCAAAAACGGCCCGGACCTGGGCATGGAGCGCATACGGGAAACTGTTTTTGCGTAATCGACCGCGCGACTTCTTTTGGTGCGAATTAGATGCGAATCGTCGTAATGCTGAGGACTATCGATGAGAAGCAGGGTATCGGCGTAGTCGGTCAGAACCTGATGGATCACCGCTGCGGATCGCCAAAACGAATACGTGCTGATCTATCGGACCCGAAGATTCTTGGCCGTTACGCGCATTACGATCAAGTCAGCGAAAGACTCGTGACGGCGCCAAACTGTATTGGTAACAACTTCGCAGAACGCCGAATAGTTATGCTAGCAGCTTCTCACGTAGACGCTCGTAAGGTGTTTTTGCCATTCAGAGCAGCGTGAGGTCTGAGGAAGTTATGGAAGGCCTCCCAGTTACGTAAATTTCTAGCGAGGTCGACGTCGTCCTTGTAATCGATTAGTTGATAGAACTCGAGTTTTTCGGTCAAATGGGATCGTTCCACTTAACCGTTCGATCGCGGGGTAGCGGGATTGCTATAGGAGTGATTGATACCTTGGTCCATTAGGTGCCAGTGAAATTTCGCCTGGAATTCATGTCCATTGTCAGTACGGATCGTGCGCAGGCGAAACGTAAATTTCTCGATGACGTAATTGACAAACCGGATGGCATTTTCCTGCGTATGCTTTGGATAGATCTTCAGGGCCCGGATACGGGTTGCATCATGCATTGTGGTGCATTTGGTAACGCTTCAGCTTGTGGCCCAGTTTGTCTATGAAAGTCAGAAACTCAATGTCAACCAGTATCTGTCGGCCCGGTACTTGTTTATTGAAGTCGTGGTCAGTAGGGTTACTCGATGTCCGATACATCACAAGATAACCTGCCCCTGGTTGAACGCCTAAAGCGAGGCGGGTCTCCCTTTCGTCAATATCAAGACCTTTTCGTTGGGAGTCGTTCTTTCTGGCGCCTGATCGCCTATGACGCCATCTTCGGCTGGAGTGGCGTGATACCGGGCGCACTCGGATATTTCCTGCGCAAGAAATTGTACCCACGCATGTTGCGACACGTGGGATCGGGAGACCTTTTCGGGCGCAACATGACGATACGATCCCCCGGTCGCATCTCCCTTGGCGACAATGTCGCCTTCGATGATGGCACGGTGCTGGACGCAAAAGGCGAAGCAGGGGAGGGCATTTGTATCGGCAGTAACGTCTGGGTCGGCCGCAACACAATATTGACGAGCTTTAACGGCAGGATCCGAATTGGCGATCATGTCTCGATCGGACCATTCTGTACGCTGAATTCTCACAGCTTTATCGATATTGGTTCGAATGTCTCTATCAGTCCGTATTGTTCGATTCAACCGGGATCGAAAGACATTTCGGATACTGAAACTGCCCTGCTGCAGAAACCGCGGACTTCGAAAGGAAATCGGATCGGGGACAATGTGTGGATTGGTGCGGGCGTCGTTTTGCTCGATGGCGTGGAAATTGGGAACGACGTGGTGGTCGGCGCGGGAGCGGTTGTTACGAAGAGTATTTCTTCAAACACGATCGCCGTAGGCATTCCCGCAAAGGTTATCAAGACTCGGTAGTCTAGGTCAGATTATGCGAATCGCAATTTGTGTCAGGACTTGGGGAGAGATAGGGGGAATTGGCGTCTATACGCGACTGCTGCTTCCCAGGTTGCTCGATCTGGATCAGAGGAACGAATACATCATTTTCTACGAGAACCGAGCCCACATGGGAGAGTTCGAGGCCCGTGACAATGTACGCGAAGTCTACGTACCAACTTTTGGCAAGTTGGTCCAGATTCGCACATGGATTTGGGATCAGATGACTATGCCTTGGTACGCCAAGCGCGAAGGGGTGGACGTGATATTCCACATGAAGTTTGCCATTCCCCTGTTTACTAAGTGTAAGACGGTTATGGTCTTACACGGTACCGAGCGGTTTGTATATCCGGAATTCCATCAGAGAGGGGACCTCTGGTTCTTCCGGACGATCTACCCTCAGTATCTGAAGAGAGCTTCTGCCATTCTTGCGGACTCCGAAAATGCCCGCCGCGATGTTATCCAGAAGCTGAATCTGGCTCCGGACAAAGTAAAGACCGTTCACTTAGCCGGGGATCCAGCGTGCCGTATACTCCACGACGAAAAGCTGCTTGCCGAGACCAGAACGAAATACAAGCTGCCGGAGCGGTTTATCGTCTACGTTGGCCATATTTATCCGGGGAAAAACGTGGGCAGGCTTTTTAAGGCTTTTGCGACAGTACGAAAGGCCTATGATATCGAGCTTGTTATGGCCGGAGGTGTCCGATGGAGATACCAGGAAGATCTGGACTTGCTGGAGACCTTGGGCATACAGGACCAAGTCAAACGTCTCGGTTACGTCTCGGTTGAAGAAATTGTCGCCCTATACAATCTAGCGGAAATGACAGTATTCCCTTCCGTTTATGAGTGTTTCCCCGCCATCCCTCTAGATGCCAATGCCTGCGGATGTCCAGTGGTGACAAGTCGGACCGGCGGAACTCCCGAGAGCGCCGGTGACGCCGCCGAATACGTAGACCCTTTCAACACACAAGACATCGCTGATGCTATGTGTCGAGTGTTGTCCGATCCCAAGCTTCGAAGGGAACTTGTTGAAAAGGGATTCAGCAACGCACACCGATTCTCGTGGGAAAAGACGGCAAAAGAGACGCTGGCTGTCTTAGAGTCACTAAAAGCAGAACGGCTGCACTAAGAGACGTGTTAATGTCTGCCCCGCGTGGTTGCGGAATGACATGAAGGATCGAAAAAATGGATGGACTTGTGTTGGTAACGGGCGCAGAAGGATTTATCGGCAGCCATCTTGTTGAAGAGTTGGTCCAACATGGCAGATCGGTTCGGGCCTTGGTTTATTATAACTTTCGGAATAGTTGCGGTTGGCTAGAAACCTTACCGAATGAAGTGATGGCAAGTTTAGAAATCTTTCCAGCTGACATTCGTGACCCGTTCGCCATGCGGAAGGCCGTTAGCGGGTGTACAGTCGTCTTTCATCTTGCGGCTTTGATAGGTATTCCATATTCGTATGTAGCACCAGCGTCCTACGTGGAAACCAATGCCAAGGGCACGCTGAACGTTCTGCAAGCCTGTCTTGACGAGCGAATACATTTGCTTGTCCACACTTCCACATCTGAGAGCTATGGTACGGCTCAATATGTTCCTATGGATGAAAACCATCCATTGGTGGGTCAGTCACCTTATGCAGCCTCAAAAATAGCTGCAGATAAATTGACAGAGTCCTTTCACTTATCTTTCGGACTTCCCGTAGCCACAATTCGGCCTTTCAACACTTTCGGACCCCGCCAATCGAGCCGCGCGGTCATTCCCACCATTGCCGCCCAGGCTCTTTCCGGTGCCAATACGATTCGACTCGGCGCCCTAAGCCCTAAACGTGACTTAACGTACGTGAAAGACACGGTGCGAGCTTTTATGGCGATAGCTAATTCAAAACAGGCAATTGGCCGTGTCACAAATATTGGAAGTGGAGAAGCTATCAGCGTCGGTGACATTGCCAAGTTAATAGTAGAGATCTGCGGCTCTGACGCCAGCGTCGTTCTCGATAAGCAACGCTTACGTCCGGCGGCCAGCGAAGTACAACAGCTGGTCTGCGACAACAGATGGGCGATGGAGAACCTGGGTTGGCATCCCAAATACTCTTTACGGGAGGGTCTTGTGGAAACCGTCGCTTGGATTCGCGAGAATCTGCAGCACCACAAGGGGACTAACTACACTGTTTAGAAAATGGATTCTTGTCGCTGCTGTATTTGGAGGCAAGCACTTACCATTGGCGTAAATGAATGAATGGACCCTAAATGAAAGCCGTAATCCAAGCTGGCGGTAGGGGCACGCGATTGCGTCCTTATACACTCGTTCTTCCCAAGCCTTTGATGCCGGTTGGAGAATTGCCGGTTATTGAAATGCTCGTGAAATGGCTGCGGCGAAACGGGGTCGAAAAGACTTACATTACCATCGGCTACCTTGGCCACTTGATCCGGGCGCTCTGCGGTGACGGTAAACAGTGGGATATGGAGATTGTGTACAGTGAGGAATCCGAACCACTTGGCACGATCGGACCGCTGCTGCTTGTTCGTGAAGAACTTGATGAGACTTTCTTGGTACTCAATGGTGACCTGATTACCGATCTTGACATCCGGGCCTTTACGACTTTCCACCGGCAACACGGTGGAATCGTAACTGTCGGGGTAACAGAGAAAAAAATAGAAGTCGATCTAGGGGTGATAGAAGGAAAGGGAGATACAATAACAGGGTTCCGCGAGAAGCCAACGATGGACTTTCATGTGAGTATGGGAATGTACTGCATGGAGCCTGCGGTATTTGATCTTATTCCGGCGGGTGTGCCGTTCGGATTCGACAACTTGATGCACCTTATGCTCGAGCGAGGCTTACCTATACATATGTATAAGCATAAGGGTTTCTGGATGGATATTGGACGTGAGGAGGACTATGTACGTGCCCAAGAGATGTTCCAAAAAGGAAGTTCTTCTATCCTTGGCGCCTAGCCAAAGGGAATTGCGGAGGTGGTGATGATCGCGCTTGGAGATCCGGTTTTAGGAGAAGATGAAAAGCGCGCTCTGTGTTCCGTCATCGATAGCAATTGGATCACCATGGGTGATCGTGTTGCCGCGTTTGAGCAGGCCTTCGCCGAGCTGCACGAAGCCGAAGCGGCAGTGGCGGTGTCTTCCTGTACCGCCGGGCTGCACCTAAGCCTTAAAGCATTGGGTTTAGGTCCTGGTGACGAAGTTCTGGTCCCATCGCTGACATTTGTCGCTACGGTAAATGCGATCCTGTATGTGGGCGCTACCCCTGTATTCGTCGATATCGAAAACGTAAGGCTCCCGCATATGTCCCTTGCCGATGCAACGACCAAGTGCACTCCTAAGACCAAAGCAGTGCTGGTGATGCACTACGGGGGCTACATTGTCGATCTACTTAAATGGCGTTCCTTCGCTGATGACCGCCAGTTGCTACTCATTGAAGATGCCGCACACGCGCCTGGCCTTAATGATGTGGGGAAATGGAGTGACGCTGCGGTCTTTAGCTTCTTTGCCAACAAGAATATGACCACCGCAGAGGGCGGGATGGTCTTGGCGCGCGACAGCTCCGTTCGCGACCATGTCCGGCACATGCGAGCCCACGGGATGACGACCGGGACTTTGGATCGGCATCGTGGCCATGCGTACACCTATGACGTTACCATGCTCGGATACAACTACCGGATGGACGAGCTGCGCGGTGCCCTCGGCCTGGCACAGTTGTCTCGGCTCACCAAGTGGAATTCGCGTAGACGGGAACTTATAGATTACTACCGGCGTTCACTTGCGAAACTGGCACCCGAAATAGCCATTCCTTTCACACAGGAACATAAGACGGCGGCACACTTGATGCCGATTTTGCTGGGTAACGGTGTGGATCGCGTAGCCTTTATGCAGAGGCTACGACAAGCCGGCATTCAATGCAGTATCCACTATCCACCTGTTCATCTCTTCACTTATTATCAAGAACAATTCCCCGGTTCATCGCTTTCGCAAACCGAGCAATTCTTCGACCGCGAGGTGACTTTGCCATTACATGCAGCGTTAAAACAAACGGATATCGACGGCATAGTTAGAGTAATTCAGGAAGCGATTAGCACAATGTAATGCAAACGAGCAAGGATTTGCCCTGATGGCTATTAAGGCTTGGGACGGTTCAGGATTCAACGGGAAACAGATACGTGTGATGCATGAGAACGGAACGGTAGATATTCGTCCACACTCGATGAACCAACATAGCATTTCGATCTCGAGTCGGTTCATTGACTTCGTACGACCTGTGACGGCTCGCTCTTTCTGGGAGACCGATTTGCTGCTTCTGACTCGGGCGGGAGTTAGAGACTCTCACGACCTCCCAAATGGAGCGCCCATCTATGGTTGCGGGCCTCGCTTCGGTGAGGCACGGGCCTGTCGAGACCACCCCTCGCTGGCAGTGGCCTGCGTGGAACACGTCGACTGCCACGGAGGAGCGGAGCATTTCGGAACACGACGGTGGCACCGTGAGTTGGAGAGGCTGATAGCCGCGGCCCGACGCAGACAGCCTAGCGCAGGGTTTGAGACTGAGCCGGAGCAACGAAGAGCTATCTTGGACGATTCTGCGAATTCCAAGTCCCAGATCGAGCGGGGACTGCCTGGCAGAACCGTGCGACATTTCTCTTATGCCTGGTTTTACGGCTCGATCCTTGCAGCAACGCTGTCAGCTGACGCTGGCTACGTTTCCAATGCCTGGGGGAGCGTGCTTTCCCACTCTGTAACATACAAACATCTTCCGAGGCCATTTGCGGGCCTTTCTCCCGCTTGTCGCTGGTGGCGCCTTCCCGGCAAAGGACGGAAGCCACTTGGAGAGGTTATCCGGGGGATTGGCGCAGGCTGCCTAATCCCGTTCATCAACGCCGCTTCGTCAGGCAAATAGTAAGCTGGTACTATTATGGTGCTTCCAAATAAAGGGGAAATGGCTTCGAGAGGCGAAAGTGAGGTAGCCGCTCATCGGGATTCCATATTTGAGGTCCTTGCCGAAGAGTACTACTCAAAACCAGGGCAAGGCCTCGCAGGCTTGTATGACCTCGTGGCCTTCGATCTGGCAAACGATTTGGTAAGTTTTGACATCCGACAACCAGCACTGGACTTGGGGTGCGGGAATGGTGCATTCGGTTCTGCGTTCTGCCGGAGCTTGGGGTTTGATGGCTTTGACCTTGGGATGGACCTTAAGGCTCGGGATGTCCGAGAGGCAACGCGTCGAGGTCCTTATAAATTTACGCTTCAGTCGGATGCGCGAGTCATCCCGATTAAGACGGGGACAATCAGATTTATCCTTTCCCACGGTGTATTGTGCTGCATCCATCCAGGGCATGAACTCGCACTACTTGAAGTGGCAAGAATCCTCGAGACCGGCGGTCAGTTTGTCATGACCGTTCCTACCCCTGGGTGGACCTCCGCCTTATTTCCCACCCGCTTGTTCGAGTTCCTCGGGTTTCAGAAGTTAGCCAGGTTTTACTCAAGAAAGACGGACGAACGAAACGGACACCGGGTATTGCAAAATTTGGAAGCATGGCGGAAAGATCTTGAGAGTGTTGATCTGAAGATCGAAAGTTACATTCAGTTTACCACTAAAAGCGAAACTGCGTGGTGGGGCGTCTTGAATATGCGACCTTTCCAGGTATTCGCCGTCTTCAGGTATCTTCCGGGATTTATGCAACGTTTAGCGGTCGGTATCACGAAAAGACTGCTCAACTATGTTTCGACGCTAACGCATCCGGATGAGAAGGAGTGTGGTTTTCTCCTCATCGTCGCCAGAAAGGTCTAACCACGATGAACTGCGGCACGGCGGTTACGGATGCTTTGGCCTATTGAGCCTTGTCCTAGCAGTTTGCCAGGCACACCGGCCGTCGCTCTCATACAGACGTCTGCCCGCTAAAGCTCTATACAAAAGCGATCTTGGTATGGTTCGTCCGGAGGAGTCAGCATAGAGACTTCTTGTAGTTTAATTCATCTAGTGGCCAATCCAAATTCGCTTTGTTATAGCCGTCGAGCATTCGGCAAGAGGACCACTGTGGCTTGTGAGCCTCACGTGGCAGTAATGTAGGTAAAAACTGCGTAGACGGCGCAATTTTTAGGTCACAATGAGTTGGAGAGACAACGGTGCAAACCACGAATAACTATTTAAGTCTAAAGTTGCTATGTAGTTAGATCATGAAATAACGTGAACCATTCATGAGCATACTTGCCAATGCTAGCTGGTTGACAGGCACACGAATTGCCAGCGACCTCATCAGCGTACTACTTTTTGTCATACTGACACGCTATTTTGGCCCTGCAGGGATAGGCCAATACTCGTATGGCTTCGCAATTGCAGGGTTACTATATGCCTTTGTCTCTTTAGGGCTCCAAGACTACGCGATTCGGGAATCCTCTCTTCTATCTATTGAGGCACGGCGCATCCTCCTCGGTCGGTTACTTGGAACGCAGCTCGGTATCTTGGTGCTGGCGGTATTCGGGCTGTTTATTTTTTTGTTGATTACAAGGCCATCCGAGGAAATAGTTGCCATCATAATCCTGCTTTCAGGCTATCACGTAACATTGGCTTTCGCCCAAACACTTTTTGTCCCGGCCTACTCGCAACAGTCGATGGTCGGTCCAGCGGTCACGGAATTCGTCTGCCGTGTGAGTATTATTGGCGGAGCCATCATTCTACTTGCCGGCATGCATACCTCTTTGCCGATAGCGCTTATACCGTTCCCATTAGGCGGCTTGCTACTTGTTTCTCTCGCTGCCGCTTCAGCTAGACATCACAACGAGGGCTTGCATGTACGAATTGGTTGGATAGAGTCAACCATGATTTTTCGTTTGCTCTGGCCATTCACAGCGTCGTTAGTAATTGACTCGGTCTACTACCGTGCTGGCTTGATAATGTTGTTGTTGTTCATAGGTGACGCCACAGCAGGACTCTACGCCTCTAGCATCAAATTCCTTGAGGTTGGCACCGTACCTCTATTTTTTCTCGGCCTTGCGGTATACCCAACTCTAAGCGTACTCTTTAGACATAGTGACCAGACTAATCTGATAGAGGCTGTCGATAGTATTCTTCGGGCGACGCTGGTCGCTGGTGGATTACTCGCTTGGGCACTTTTTTTCTTGGTACCGCTAATCTTAGTTCCACTGTTCGGAGAACAGTTCACAGCTGGTGAGCCTGTGGTCCAAGCGCTCGCCATTGTCGGTGTATTATTCTCGATAGAGACCACCGCTGCTCGACTTCTGTTTGCGATGCATCTTCAGAACAAAATAGTCAAGCTCCGATTCTTGAGCCTAATCGTCCTTCTAGTCCTCAACTTGATATTGATTCCGCTAATTGGGATTTCTGGCGCTGTTATAGCTTGGATCGTAAGTAGTACTTGCGCACTCTTAATGTACTTCATCGCCATTCAAAGTCAGATAAAGATCGTGACGCTTGTTAAAACAGTCCTCTTATTTTCGACTCTCTTGTCAGTTGCATTTCTGACCGGTGTGTTCATGACTTGGGTAAGCTCTAACCCATGGCTGCCAAGCCTAACTTCGCTGGTGATGTTCGTTATCGTAATACTAGGCACATCCTTCCTACCCATCCGAAAACTTCTAAAAATGTAAGATTTGGAGTCCTGTTAGTAAAAGGCGATATTTGACGTGCCCCCGAGTTTAGGGCCGTCTACTTTTTAGTAAAGTCCCAAATTGACCCTCACCCCGTTTCCCGCCACCGGGTCCTGGAAAAACCTGGTTTCCTATTTGCTTTGAACCATCAGGTTGGACCTGTTTCAAAGCGTATTCTTGTGGCGTCATCCACTCGATCGCGGAATGGAACCGTACTTGATTATAGAACACTCGCCAGTCTTTAATCTTACTTATTGCGTCGCAGAGAGACATAAACAAATTGGCATTCAAACATTCTTGTCGTAGCCTCCCGTTGAACGATTCAACTGTTGAATTATCCGCTCGTTTACCGGGGCGCGAAAAATTGATTTCTACTCCGTTGTCGTAGGCCCGTCGATCCATCACTCGACCCGCCAATTCGCTGCCGTTATCTGTTTTCATTATTTCAGGCGTTCCCCGTTCCTGCTTGATTCGATCCAGTGCGACAGTGATGTCTTCTCAAGTGAGATTCTGACCAACGCGGATGCCCAAATACTCGTGTGTGTATAAACACCGTACAGGTCTGCCGTTGATTGGCGCCAAAACGCTGTTGCAGATCGTCGGCGCACTGAGTACAAGACGGTTTTGGGCGTCGCGGATCGTCTCGATGTCGGAAAGCGACCGTAGCTCGTTAAGCTTGAGACCGACCGCGTGCCGCCATGTTAGCGACGTGGGGGACGCGTGCTGTTATAGATTTGAGCCAATCGCTCGAGTAAGAGCTCGCGCAAGGGCCTTCTGCCGGTACCCGGCAGTCGCCAGATGTAGGTCGGTGAGAGCCGTGCCACCGGGAGGGGGCCATGAGTTCCCGCCACGAAATTGGGAAGCAAGCTTCCCCAGGCATTGGAAACGTAACCAGCCTCGGCCGACAGCGCTGCCGCCAGGGCGGACCCCTGGAACCACGGGTAACAGAAGTGCCGAACCGTCTTCGCCGGCAGACGTCGCTCGATCTCATGCTTCGAGTTCAAAAAGTCCTCTAGAATAGCCCTTCGTTGTTCTCCCGCGGATTCGAAGCCTGGCGCGGGATCTTTCTGTCTCGCCTCCACTAGCACCGCTCTCAAACCGCGACGCCAGTCCGATGTGCGGAAATAATCCGCTCCTCCAAAACGGTCCACGTGTTGTACACAGGCCTGTCGCACCGAACGGCTTTCGCGAAAGGCCGGCGCTTCCGCGAAGCGCGGCTTCCAACTATATAAAGGCGTGCCGTAAGGTAGGACAGGGGATCTCTTTAGTTGTCCATTTTCCTGAATCAGCGGTACTACAGAGGAATCATAATGCGAGATTACACTGGACTCATAGTACGAGCGGTTCAGCCCAGGCCGCACGAAGTCGATTACTTGGGGTCTTATCGAAATGCTGTGGTGATACATGGAATGTGATTGGAAATCCAAGATGCCACGTTCGTGCATCTCCCGTATTTGTTTCCAATTACACACATGTCCTTCATAGTGGTCTGCACCGACCGCTTCGTCGCCCTCCGAAACGATACCTGGCACGATATAAGCGACGGCGTTGAATCCATAACGTTGCAAAATTGGATACGCGACGGCATAGAGGCTCTTATGGCCGTCATCGAAAGTCAGCAACACTTCGCGTTGCTGCTCTAATGCGGGGTGAGTAATGCGCTCATAGTATTCATCTGCCGTCAGCGTTGTATATCCGTTGTGGGCGAGAAAAGCAACCACGGGTTCCAACGAACCGACTGATACGTCGTGAAATACGAAGACCGGAATCTGAGTCACAGTTTCTACACGATCGCTTAGAACGTAAGCTGGATACTGTCGTAGGAGAATTCCCCGAATTTCATTTCGATTCTTATCAATTATTCTTTGGATCCGCTCAATCAACGTCCGAATATTCACACAATCACCCTCATGATCTAGGAAGATCCTTATCTATATTGTCTCTCCCCAATCTCATTTTGCAAGCAGTCAGCCGGTGACTAGAATTGGCAAATATTCGCGCTCTCATTGACCAGTGGATTGTCGTTGTGTTTAAGAGCTAGCTAACGATGAGTTAGATGATCGAAATTCAGGGACCTTGTCAAAGTTTTATCTAATCCTGCCGTCTCGAACTGCACTACCTGTGAGGATGCGATCGTTAAGCCATCGACCGAACCAATCTGGTTCATAACTTTTGGGCAAGATATTGAGTATCGACCCTGCCTTCACCGCGAATATCTAGAATTCGTGTGCCTGGGGACAGCCAGCTGATTACCTGCTCTTTCGAAGCCTGTACGACCTTGATCGGATGCAACTTCAGCGTGTGATACAAGAAGTTCGGAGATACGCCGGTTAGTGAAAGTGCTCGATAGAGGTAGCGTCTGAGCTTTATACGCCGCAAGATCGGAACCCCTGTTGGAAGCTGAAACAGCATGTAGCCGTTCGGTCGTAGCACCCGGACAAATTCGCGTAAATACGCTCCTATTACATCTTTCTGAGGAATGTGCTGGAGAGTAACGTTTGAATAAATAAAATCGAACGTATTCTCCTCAAAGCACGAAAGATCAGATTGTTCGTTTAGAATAAACTGGCACTGTGGGTTATCAGCATGGTGTCGCTTGGCACGTGAGATCATTTCATCGGCGATATCAACACCGATGACATTTGTCCAGTATCTAGTCATTGCTGCAGTCAAGCGACCCACTCCACACCCAAAGTCCAGAGCTCGAGAAAACTGAACGTCTGCGGCGCTAACCTCTAAATACTTAATGACATCGTCGACTTCTCGCCGTCCACTTTCTAAGAGTTCATCCAAATTGTCACGTTGGCTTTCTTCGCTGCAAATCACCCAGAGAGGATCCAGCCTCGCTAGTTCATTCCAATCTTGTTGATGTCTCCTCATGTTCATCGGGAAAGCTCCTTGTTCTTGGGCTGCGGACTGCTGACCACACGTTCGATTGCTCCCACTACGCGTTTAATGTCTTTTTCCACCAATGCCGCGTGGAGCGGCAGTGTAACCTCGAGCGCACGGAAATGCTCTGTTTTGGGGGCCTATCAAATTACGCAAGCCATTTGGCTCTACTTCCGGTTCACTATGAGCTATCGTGACGGACAGGCTTGAGTCCTATGGAGCCGCATTCCGAGACCTGCGTCTCGGTCACGTCCACGAAACTGGACGTCGCTTCAATAATCGGGCCGAGAGTTCGCACGTTCTGATACGACGGCGAGAACGTTAGATGCAGTAATTTAAATCACAAGGATCCGCCCAGAGATTTCTCTCAGCTCACGGATCGATTGACAATCTGCTTAATGTCCACCGCCACCGCATCTCTCGCCGCACACTTCGTAGCTTCGGCAACCAAGCGATGGCGGAATGGCAAACCGTAACGACGGCAGCGTAAAACACTCTGGTTCTGAAATTCGTCGGCCTGGCTCAAGTTTAGTTGACAAGGCCCGAGCGAACGGCTAGCCATCTCGGTCAGCACTATAGTGAGTCCGCCGGATCGGTGCTGTGGCCGCGTCCGAAGGCGATTCGGAGAATGGGCTCGAGAACGGAGCTCCAGATTTCGTATCCTTGGACTGTCATGTGGAGCCCGTCTTCTGCGTAAAGCTCCGGACGCGGCAGTGCATCACGACCGATCAGCGGAGTGTCGATGTCGGCATAGAACAGCCGATCGTCAGACTCGCTGAACTTAGCCACCTTTTGGTTGGCCTCACGCATTTGATCCACAACGGCCCAACGGGCCAGGCTGGGTTTGATTGAAATGAAGACAATCCTGCACTCAGGCAGGCGACCGTGTACCGTTTGAACAAAATTCTGATAGTCCTCGATTACTCTCTCCGGCGTCTTACCGGATGCTACATCGTTGTCGCCGGCGTACAGCACAACCACACTGGGCTCATAGGGAAAGACGAGTCTGTCTGCGAAATGAATGGCATGGCTTATTTGGGAACCTCCCAAGCCTCGATTGACCACCGGATATCCAGGAAACGACAGCTCGAGCGACCACACGGCGATACTGGAGCTACCCACGAAGACGATACCTCCGTGTGGAGGGGGGTCGTCGCGATCTTGTTGGTCGAACTTCCTAAGATCCTTGGCCCATTGCAATTCCGAACAGCTCGTCGAGGTGACGACCGCCACACTGATGACTAACCAGATAATCAGCGAAACTCGAACACGACGTCGATCACGGCTACGTGTCATTCGGATCACCCCTCGCTCGACGGCACGTGCTCTTCGGCCAGCGTCGACAGATTGTTGATTCGTTTGTTTGTGATGAAGATCCTGTACCACACCTCAAGGTTCAACAGAATCCGCAAACGGTAACTGTGATTGATCCCCTTTTCTCGATGATCGGTCATGATGGACAGCGGACGGATACGGCTGAGGTATCCGTCGTCGGCAAGAGCGGATCGGGCGAACAGGCCCGCCATAAACTCACCCAGTGAACTCTTGAACCAGGAGCCAGACGCAGCCCGAATCCTTGCTTGCGGCGGGTTGCGACCTCTTGCGGGAGGTACCTTCGCGCCAGTTGCCGTCGCAAGGAGCGAATGCGGTGCCCACGCACCTTGAATTCCGTCGGCAGATTCGCACTGAACTCCGCCACTTTGCGATCGAAAAATGGCGAGCGGCTTTCGATACTGAACGCCATGCTGGTCCGATCGATGATCATGCATTCGCGCTCCGGAAGCTGGGTCATGACATTAGTGTACAACATCTTGTCCACCAGGTATTCGATCAGAGCGTTTCTAAGCACCGACGCGACATAGTCCGTCGAATTCGATTCCTTGACAAGGGCCTCGATGGTCGATGGGTAGAATCGTCGCTTGGTATCTTCATCGAATCGGAAGAAGTTGACACTCGCAGCATACGGTCGATCTTCCTCGTCGCGAGAACTGACGCCGCAGCCCCATGGGAAGCAGCCAGTAGTGACGCATCATCCGGTTACCCGTGTAGCGATCGTACCCTCCAATTATCTCATCGCCGCCGCCATCCAGCGCGACCTTGACGTGCTCGGCCGCCGCCCGGGCCAGGCAGTACTTGCATGTCGCGGGGGCATCCGAGGGCCCGTCGAGGTGCCAGATCAACGTCGGCGATACTACAAACAGAAAGCAGCATGACCCGGAACCTGATGAGCGAAAAGCCTCTCTTACTTCAGGCCACTCGTGGTCCGAAATCCTTTGACGACGTACAGGGCTTGCGATATTAAGCTACCTTCCATTACCGGAACTGGAACAGAGCACATACACGCAGGCGTTTCACGTTACTGGCTCGGATATTGCCGCAGGAAGATGAGGATCGACGAGTCGATCAGCTGAAGCTAATGTAGGTCCGGCCCCCTTCGGGGGCACAAGGAATCGCGTGGCGGTCCCGTCATGCCGCTTTGAGCGGCTCACAAAATAATGCCCCCGATTTTGCCGTGGGATACTTACTTTGTCATCCTTGTTGCGACGTTTGAGTAATCGATTTCTAAGCCCGATGAATTGAACGATATCGACACGAAGTTCACGCAGTGCCTCATCTTCAGCCCGCAGGGTTCGCATCACGGCAGTGATCGAGTCGTTCTTATGACACGAGGATGTGGCAAATCGCTGACATTGACTTGGGCTGGGTGAATGCTGGATATGCGCAAAGCTGTGCGATGCTCGACGAGGTGGTCGCATGACATCAGTTTTGCTGCGGTGCCGAATTCGGATCGCGCCGAGCTCGCCAAACCGATGATTTCACAGGCGTAATACGAACTGCCGAACGCTGGGAGCTGCAGCGGGAGCGGAAGAAGATCCGCGACCTGGAAAAGGAACTCAAGCGCAAGGAGAAGGCGCTGGCCGAGATGGCCGCCTTGCTAGTTCTGAAATAAAAGCCGGGCCATCTGGGGGGGGCGAGGGCGACTAATCGTGCCCGAGGACAGTCAGATGGCGATTAACTTCAGCGAAGAAGCCATCGCTGCCGGCGCCAGGCGTTGCAAGGCTTGTGCGGTGCTGGCAATCGATGTGCGCATGTTGCAACGCTGGAAGAAGGAGTTACAGGAGGAAAACAAGCTGGAAGATCAACGCAAGGTGGCGGCCGCGGAACGCGATACGCCATTCGCGACGCCACAACCAATCTCCAATAATTTCTTGCCTGCAGAGGCGTCGATATCTACGAAACGTGGAAGGTAATGTAACTCCTCGAACCGATGGGTCTCGATTTCCGAGAAAATATGGGAGTCCCTGCTTCACTTCGGGCGACCATCCAATCATGGATGTGGTTATTCCAAAAGTCACAAACTGCATCAAGGAGCTCAGTTGCTTCATTGGATATTTTTTCCCGTACCATACTACCCATATCAATGGCTCTCTTCTATGCTGAACGCTGTTCCTTGGAGTTACGCGTTGCACGATGAGCAGCTATTGTTTTTCCCTTCATTGATTGCGCGTAAAGATCGCTGATCTTATCGGCATATGCACTATCCGAAAACTCTTTTTCGGCGAACCCACGGGCATTCTCGGCGAGTGAGCGACACCTTTCTTTATTACTCAGAAGGCGAATAATGCCAGCGGCTAGTCCATTAACCGTTGGCGGCACTAGCTCCGCCGTGGTCTCCGACAGAGTTTGCGTATGAGTCCAGCGGTTCATTGCCACTATAGG
>Ga0255052_10001379_pt1 | contig 18261 bp, 17 predicted proteins | sample JV7_2_21_MG_FD_188632 | JGI IMG/M metagenome (GOLD analysis project Ga0255052, IMG submission 188632) | Seawater microbial communities from Jervis Inlet, British Columbia, Canada - JV7_2_21 | ecosystem: Environmental > Aquatic > Marine > Inlet | place: Canada: British Columbia | collected... | reverse complement strand
TTTTCTCCGTGTAAAAAATGTGGAGATGGTTGCAATCAAAAAGCGAGGCAAAAAGGGGGAATACGCCGGAGGTCCTATCGGATTCAAACTCGAAGCAATCGCACAACTCTATGAAGAGTGCCCAGTGAGTTTGATCGCAGCACGGACCATTACAGCAAATATTAATAGGCACTCTCCACAGATTCCTGATACTTTGCTCAAATATCAATACGCAGCATTTCAAACCGCATTTACAGTTTTGCCGTGACAGAGGCTACATCGCCGCAATTAACGGCAGCCCCGTTTACATCAGCCCCTTGCCGGTGAAAGCGGTGAAGTAGGGCGATTATATCGATTCTCTCAATGGAATATTGACATTCCTGGCTATTTCCTTTAAATAGAAAAAAAAATAGTAACTTTTTAGCCTCAGGAAAGGAGACAAGGAAAAATGACAAAAGCAGAATTAGTGGGAGTGATGGCCAAGGATGCCGGTATTTCAAAAGCGGCTGCAGCAATGGCATTGGGTTCGTTTACGACCAGTGTAACCAAGGCTTTGAAAAAGAAAGACGGCAAAGTGACGCTGGTGGGGTTTGGGACGTTTTCCAAGGTTCGTCGTAAAGCTCGAAAAGGGCGCAATCCGCAAACCGGAGAGAAGATCAAGATAAAAGCCAGAAATGCAGTAAAGTTCACCGCTGGCAAGAAACTCAAGGATGCCGTATAAAAGGAGAGCTATTCAATGAAAGAGTTATAAAAAGATCGCGAACATTGTCCACAGAACCTATAAAGAGGGCAAGATCAAACGTGCCGGCAAGGGGATCTATATATATTAAAGCCTGATCACCGAGCTTTACTACCATGATTCCTATCGGCTTTTAATACTTAATACGGATTTAATTTGAAAGCAGTGGTAAAATGACGCTTAGAAAAGCCCAAATTGTTGATCGGATCAGAGAAGAAACCGGCATGACAAGAAATGAATCTTTTGAAACTGTGGAATCCCTTTTGGATTTTATCAAACGAACCCTTGAATCCGGTGAGGATGTCCTGATCAGCGGTTTCGGAAAATTCTGTGTAAGGCAAAAGAGGGAACGCAGAGGCAGAAATCCCGCCACAGGTGATGAACTAATAATTGCTTCAAGAAAAATCGTGATGTTTCAGTGTTCCGGAAAATTGAGGGAAAAAATCAATGGGAAATGATCTGCATGTTCAGGCCCATTGATTGTTCTGATTATCGATTTGAAAGCATAAATTTTTTACTTGTGTTGCCTGCCTCATCATCCACCTCAACAAATTGTTGTTTTTCCAACGCCACCTTTATTGTTGCAGATGCCTATTTTTTTCATAACCGCGAAATGGGGTCAAACCTTGACGGGCTGTTGCCCAAACCCTATTCTTGTGTCTCTGCCGTGTTTTGATACAGAGACCGATCGGTAACTATTTGATTATATTGACAACGAATTCGGCTAAAATCACCGCTTACTTCTTTTTTTCGGTTCTCGGTTCGCCTCAGGCGAATCCGCACCAGCCTGCCTGTGCGTGCCGCACGCAGACAGGTCAACCATCAGGTTCAAGGCTTCTGTGGTTAAGCTCAATGCTCAAATCACATTCACCTTCTGGTCTCAAATGATAAAAATCGTTAAGAAAATGGTCTCCATATAGCCCATAAAAGCATTATACGGTCTATATACGGATAACTTTTGTCTTGACAAGCTGATAAATATTCATTATCTGTGGTTCACAGAAAGATCATTAAGCTATTTTATGGTCTATATGCGAACCAAAGGAAAAACGATGCCAAAGTCCATCACACGCACTTACTCACGCTATAGCCGCGATGCGGTTGCCTTGCTCGGCGCGTCGATCCGCGAATCGCGTAATGAGCGCAAGCTCACCGCTCAGGAATTGGCCGACCGCGCTGGTATTTCCAGAGGACTGCTGCAACGCATCGAAAAAGGCAACCTCAAATGCGAAATCGGAGCCGTGTTCGAAGTGGCAACCATTGTTGGCGTCAAGCTGTTTGATGCTGATGAAAGCACGCTGACGAAATACCTACGTCAAACCGAGGAAAAACTGACGCTCCTGCCAAAGTCTATTCGCAAGAAATCCAAAGCGGTACGCGATGACTTCTAAGACGGAGAAAGAAGCCTTTGTCTGGATATGGCTGCCGGGCGAAACCGAGCCTGTCGTGGCCGGACGGCTTGAAGCTGATAACGGCAATATCCTGTTCAACTACGGTAAAAGCTACTTGGGTCGTATCGGTGATAGCAAACCTGCGATTGCGATTTACGAACCCGAATTGCCGCTAAAGGCTGGGGTGCTGCCCTTGCCTGAGGGTTTGACCATGCCCGGCGGTATCAGGGATGCCGCGCCCGATGCGTGGGGCCGGCGTGTGATTATCAACAAAAAGTTGGGGCTTAAGGGCGCAGGAACAGATACAGCCGAGTTGGGTGAACTGACCTACTTGCTGGAGTCTGGCTCGGACCGGATCGGTGCGCTCGATTTTCAGCGCTCCTCTACAGAGTACGTCCCGCGTACCGCTAATAATGTCAGTATGGAAGAATTGATTGAATCTGCAGAACGGGTCGAAAAAGGCGTGCCCCTCACACCAGAGCTTGATCAGGCGCTGTTCCATGGCAGCTCTATTGGCGGCGCTCGTCCTAAAGCCTTAATTCAAGACCAAGGCAAAAAATACGTGGCCAAGTTTTCATCCAGCACCGATCTGTACAGCGTCGTTAAAGCTGAATTCATCGCCATGCGGTTGGCTGAATTGGCCGGGCTGAATGCTGCGCCAGTAAAGCTGGACAAAGCGGCAAACAAAGCCGTACTCTTGATCGAGCGCTTTGACCGCGTGCCAAAAGGTGACAAGTGGGCACGAAAGGCCATGGTCTCCGCTCTAACTCTGCTTCGCTTAGATGACATGATGGCGCGGTACGCCAGCTATGAAACGTTATCCGAAATTATCCGCCACCGTTTTACCGATCCGAAGCATACGCTGAAAGAGCTGTTCTCTCGGCTTGTCTTCAATATTCTGTGCAGCAATACCGACGATCATGCGCGAAACCATGCGGCCTTTTGGGACTGCAAAGCGCTGACCCTGACGCCTGCTTATGACATTTGTCCGCAAGGCCGCACAGGAAATGAGGCTTCACAGGCCATGCTCATATCTGGCGACAACAATCTGAGCCAACTCAAAACGTGCCTTGAGACCGCGCACAACTTCCTTCTTTCTGAGGAAGAAGCCCGCGAAACATTCGGTAACCTGACTGCCGCAATCGAACAGCATTGGGAAGCCGTCTGTGAAGAAGCTGAGTTGAATGAAGTGGATAAGAAACTTCTTTGGAGACGGCAGTTTCTAAACCCCTATTCGGCTGAGGAACCAACAGGGTCGGGCCACGCTAATCGATTGTAGACAACAGGGTCGGGCCAAGACAACTACACCTGATATTTTGGGAATAAGATGTTAATTGAAAAGACAACAGGGCCAGGTCTTGAATCTTGACAGAATTGCATAAAGGGGTCCCATTAAAGGGTGAGTCCCTCCAAAAAGACGGCGGGCAGGCAAAGAGAAAAAACACCTCTCCTATAAAATATATGGAAAGGAGGGCATTGTTTACAAATTGTACAAACTCAAACACTTTCACTCCGTCTTAATATCTGTACAATACCGGATGTCAGAAACATCGGCCTCAGATTTTGAATCTTGATAATACATAGGGATCTTCACGGGCAGTTGCTCAAACCTACATTTTAAATGTCACATTCCCACCCCTTTATTGACAAATCAAAACATCGTTCCGATATTAAGATATTCAAGGTAACATTAGAAAATCGTAATCAACTATCCTCTAGTATTATTAACGAAATTATAAAGTAAACAACATTTCAAATTTTTAGTGACTTTTTTTAACAGCCACGGAATTAGCAGGATAAGAAGTTGCTTTTTTCGAAGAGATTAGTATATTCGACAGCATGCGAAAGAGAGATATTCATGCGGCTATACGCGTTCTAAAAAGGGAAGTTGCCCAGTGGCGGGTGCCGGCTGTGGGGCATTTTACGCAGACACCCTTTATGGTACTCATTTCATGCATATTGTCGCTGCGAACCCAGGACAAGACCACGGATGCGGCCAGCAGGCGATTGTTCAAACTGGCGCGTACACCCAAAACCATGATCAGGCTTGATATAAAAACCATTGAAAAGACCATTTATCCGGTAGGATTTTATAAGAACAAGGCTGTAAACATCAAAAAGATTTGTGACCTGCTCTTATCTCAATACCAGGGAAGGGTACCTGATGATATCGACGAACTGTTGAAACTGCCCGGTGTTGGTCGAAAGACAGCCAATTTGGTGGTTACCCTGGGCTATAACAAGCCGGGCATCTGTGTGGACACCCATGTGCACCGGATTACCAACCGCTGGGGATATGTTCAAACCAAAACGCCGGAACAAACAGAGACAGCCCTGAGAAAAAAACTGCCCACCGACTACTGGATCGTTATAAACGACCTTTTGGTATCTTTCGGTCAAAATCTATGCAGACCGATTTCACCCTTTTGCAGTCAATGCAAAATCAAGCGTTACTGCGATCGCACGGGGGTGGAGGTTTCACGCTAAAAGGTCGGTTTTTTACCGGCTTGTCCGGGTAAGGGGGACTTTTCATGAAATTATTGGTGTTCAGTGATTTGCACAGTAATTTCCGGATGGCATCAAAGCTGGTAGCACTGTCCCAAGATGTGGACGTGGTGGTGGGCGCCGGTGATTTCTGCAATATGCGCCGGGGCCTGGAAGAAATCATCCGGGCTTTGTCAGGGATTAATAAACCTGCAGTACTAATCCCCGGAAACAGCGAATCCGACCAGGAGTTGATCAGTGCCTGCCGCGGGTGGAATCACGCCCGGGTCCTGCACGGCAGGCAGACGACCATCGATGGGGTTTCTTTTTACGGCATCGGGGGCGGCATACCCATCACCCCTTTTGGCTCCTGGAGCTATGATTTTACCGAAAAGGAGGCCTACGAGCTATTAGCCGATTGTCCGCCAGGCGGTGTGCTCGTCAGCCATTCTCCGCCCTTTGGATTCCTGGATATTTCTTCCGACGGCAGAAGTCTCGGCAGCAAAGCGGTCAGAGATACGATTGAACAAAAAAAGCCGGCCCTGATCGTCTGCGGACACATCCACGGAAGCGCCGGGCAAACCAAACGAATAAGGGAAACCACGGTGATCAACGCCGGCCCCAGGGGTATCATTTGGAATTTATAAATCGGACGTTTCTCTTCAGCTAATTGATGGGCCGTATGAACGATGGGGACATCTATGATTTTATGCCTTTCATTGAAGATTGTATGTGATATGTGTGAATTATGCCACGAAAAGTAACACTCACGGCTGAAATATGAAAACAACAGGTACCCATTAAAGGGCGACCCTGTTGGGTTTGCGTGATTTCATATACATAAAAAAAGATAATACGTCAGATATGAAAGTTGAAACCGATCTGAAAAAGATAAAGCAAACGTCCAGGAAGAAAGAGGACGAAAACTGGGAAAAAGATTTAAATAAATATGTTCCTTACAAAATCCACCTCTCTAATTATAATCTTGAAACACCTGAAGATTTCCACGAGAAAGATGGAAATGTGGTCAAATCTGTTTCAAGGTGAAATATTTCGATTTACACACGCGAGTATCTTCATTGTTCGCGCTAAACTGCAATAACCGAAATTTTATCTAATATGTGGCCGTAAAAAGGCGATTATGCGGAAGGTGTGGTGAGAAAATTTTGGGAGCTATGCGGTTGAACAAAGAACTGTCTCATCAGACCATAATTCAAGTGGAATTTTATAATTAGGTGTTTCTACTTTTTTATTCTCAATTTTACCAAAGTCTCCCATAAGATGTTTTATTTCTTCTGTTGGGAGTTCTTTAATTTCAGAATAGACAAGTCTGATAAAACGGTCATTAGACCTGCTGATATCTTGACCATCGCTTTCCCACCGTGAAATTGTGGCGTTGTCAACGCCAATAATTTCGGCAAGTTTTTTTGCGGCCATGCCCATATTTTTTCGTAAAAATCTGATCTCCTTCCCATTTAAGAGCGCTTTTTTCTTTATTATATCAAGCCCGATTACATTATGTAAGCTTGGCATAGCAGGTATATTAACGATCTTCTCCCCACAAGAGCATGTACAAATTTCAACTCCATCGAGAAAAATATTATCAAGGCCGCATTCTTTATAGTGATGAATCCCCTTTTTCCAATCTAATTCATTTTTACAAATTGGGCACCGCACAATATTTTTCCCCCTTACCGACCGATCATATTACCAAACAGTTATACACGAAATTATATTCTCTTCTAGACAAATGCCCACCACAACTTCAAGCTCCTCGCCCTCGATGTCTTTTCCCCTAACCTTTTACCAAAATATTAATACCCTATGTCAAGTTTTTTTGACGTAACGTCAAAAAATTAACGTTTAGTGAATATAAATTCTTGTTTTGTTTGTTATGAGGGAAATATCTTGTTTGGATTTAAAATTCCATTGGGATCAAACGCCTTTTTTATCTTTTTCATAAGCATCAGTTCAACCGGTCCGATCTCCTTTGCCATGTAAAGGGTCTTGGTAATACCGATCCCGTGTTCTCCGGAAATTGTTCCTCCCAGTTCAAGTGTATAGTCGAAGAGTGTTTCAAGCGCTGCGTTGGCCTTCTCCAGCGCCCCCTTGTTCTTCTTGTCCAACATGATGTTAAAATGAATGTTCCCATCGCCGGCATGTCCAAAACTGACCATCATAAGACCCGTTTCCGCCCTCAAGCGGTTTATCATCCGGACCATATCGGGTATTTTACTTCTGGGAACAACGATGTCTTCATTTAATTTATCAGGCCCATACTGGAACAGGGCAGGGGAAATTGATTTCCGTGCCTTCCAGAGACGATCGACTTCCTCTTGAGAACGGGCGACATCAACCCGAGTTGCCCCTCTTGATATACAAATCGTTTTCAACTCCTCGATTGTCATGTCGATATCATGGGGCTTTCCATCTACCTCGATGATGAGTAACGCATCGGCTTCGGTCGGCAACCCGATTTTCAGGTGGTTTTCAACACACCTTATCGAAGCATTATCCATAAATTCAATGGTGCGGGGAATGATGGAGCGTCTGATGATTTCGGACACCGTTTCTGCCGCTGTTTCCACTTGGGCGAAAACCGCTGACATAGTCCTTATCGCTTCAGGGAGGGGTAAAAGCCTCAGTGTCATGCGGGTTATGACCCCAAGGGTTCCTTCGGATCCAATTAGGAGTCGGGTAAGATCATAACCCACAACCCCCTTGGTCGTTTGCGTCCCGGTTGTGATAATTTCACCGGTCGGTATGACGGCTTCAACCCCCAAAACATAGTCTCGTGTGACACCATATTTAAGTGCCCGGGGTCCGCCCGCACACTCGGCGAGGTTCCCGCCTAAAGTTGAGAATTCAGAACTCGACGGATCGGGCGGGTAAAAAAGACCCTCCTTTTCTACCGCTCGATGGAAAGCCCCGGTTACAAGACCGGGTTCCACATGAGCAATCAAATTGTCTTTGTCAATATGATGAATGCGGTTAAAACGGGTCATTACTAGAACAACACCGCCGTTTACCGCCAGTGAACCTCCGGTCATCCCCGAGCCGCTGCCGCGCGGGATAACAAAGAAGCGATCTTCATTGGCGGTCTTCAGGATGCGGGATACTTCGTTGGTGTTTTGGGGGAATAAAATAGCGTCCGGCATATAGGCGTGCCCGGTCGCATCGTATGCATAGCAGACAAGATCTTCTTTTTTTCGGCTACAATGGGTATGGCCGACAATACCCTGAATTTTCTTAAAAGAGCTGTCTTCGATTGGACACCTCTTTATTTATTTTAAAGTCACGGATGGGCACTAGCTAATTTTGACATTTTTTTATCAAAAAAAAACTTTACTCCGGTACGACTTCAACCTCAATTACCGGCTCAACATCGGTATAAATTCGGATGGGGATTTGTTGGGTGCCGATCTTTTTAATCGGTTCTCTGAGCAAAACCATTCTTTTATCGACTTTAATGTCTTGTTTTTCAAGCGCCTTGATAATATCACGGGTCTTGACAGAACCATACAGGCGATCCCCTTCACTAACTTTTGCGGATATTTTGCACGATACACCATTCAACCGTGCGGCCATTTTTTCGGCAAATTCTTTTTCTTTAGCGATCTGAAGTTCAAATTTCTTTTTATCCTGCTCTAGGATTTTACGGTTTTGAGGTGTGGCAAGCACAGCCTTGTTTTGAGGTAAAAGATAGTTACGGGCATATCCATCTGCGACAGTCACCTCATTCCCGATAATCCCCAGGGAATCAATTGTCTCTTTTAAGATCACTTTCATTTTGGTCCTCCACTAAATTTTTATAGCATATATGTATCACATTTGTGGTTTTTATGTTTAGCTCTTATTTTTTTTTATACCCAGTCTTCGAAAATTCAGCCATGTATCAAAAAATCCAATACCAATGATAAGGAACAATATGATCTGCTGCAAGACAATAAGGGTGTATAAGAAAAGTCTGAGTATTCTGGAAAATTCCTTTTTTTCAAAATAAAACGACACAATGGCAATACCCTCAAAGAAATAGACGATCATCAATATGATCAAACCGTTAAGACCAAACATTTTAAGGGCTTTTGACGGTAGAAGAAGTGTCAGACCGCATCCGATGGCTCCCCACACGAGGAAATCCGGTGCCTTCCATAGGTTAAGAGAACCGAAATCAGAGAAAAAGAGCTTCCGGGATGTCAACATCGGTTTAGCGATCAGAAGATTCACCCATGCAACGAAGAGGGTAGAACCGATGACCAGCGAGGGAAAAATTCGTACGAGAACGTATTGAATGTTTTCCAAAGAATTTGATATTAAATGGATACTATCTTCTGATACCCCCATGTTTTTGTATATGGCCATCGTTAGTTGGAGGTTTTTTGCTACATAATCAGATATCAGTGCTTGAATACCGATCCGGGCCATACTACCGTGGAGAAGCAAGCCGAAGGTTCCGGTCAATAATATCGCGGAAACAGCATAACAGATCGTTTTTTCAACTGAAAGATTCATTTCAATCAACTCGCTCAAAACAAAACCGAGGAGCAGTAGTTCACCAAAAAACAGGATGTCGATTGATGCCCGGCCAAGGATAACAATCATTAATGCGATCGATGCAACGGGTATTATACTGCCGGTTGATCTACCCAGTTTTGAGCGATAGAAAAGAACAGGCAAAGGAAGCAGCAATGAACAAAAGAAACCGATGATCGGCATATAGATGGTCACTCCAAATATGACAATGGTTATGGCAATGCCACTGGCGATGTCTTTGGATATTTCCTTTTGCATTGTTTGAGGCGCCATGCTTTCATCCATTTTTGTCCATCAGTTATCTTTGCTGACTAGCTGTAGTCCAGTCTCCCGACAAAAGGCAGCAATGCTATTGTTCGAGCCCGCTTGATTGCTCGCGTAAGTGCACGCTGATGTTTCGCACAGGTTCCGGAAATCCTTCTCGGGATTATTTTTCCGCGTTCGGTAATAAAATATTGAAGTGACTTTGAGTCTTTGTAGTTTATAATCAGTTTGCTGTCTGCACAAAATCGACAGACTTTTCTTCGATGATATATTTTTTTCCTGACAGTGGGTCTTCTTCGATTGGATCGAAAATCTGCAACCATTTTACTCCTCCTCATCCTTTTTCTCAGTTTTTACTTTTTCAGTCTCCACAGCTTCTGATCCTGGGGCATCGAAAAGCACGGGATCTGAATCGGATTTGTCATCTTGATTTTTCTCAGTTTCTTCAACTGGGTCGGTCTCAGATTTTTCAGTCGGATCGGTCTCAGGTTTTTCAGCCGGATCGGTCTCAGGTTCTTCAACCGGTCCCGGTCCGGTCTCAGATTCTTCAACCAGGTCGGCAACCCGTTCTGCCTCGGCAATTTCTTCCTTTATGCGATCAATATCGGCCTCTTTTTCCAACAGAACCGTCATATATTTCAAGACCCTGTCATCTATCCGGGAAAATCGTTCTATTTCGTTGACAAGGGTACCTGTTCCGCAATAATCGAGACGGACATAATGGCCGCGAATTTTTTTCTTAATTTCGTAGGCGAGCTTTTTTATTCCCCATTCGTCAACGGCCACCATGAATCCGTTTTCTTTGGGGATGAGCTGGTTGATTTTTTCAAAGAGAGAAGCCCTTTTTTCATCGGAAATGTCGGGATCGGAAATAATGAATGTTTCGTATCTGTTCATTTAGCCTCCTTATGGATGTTAAAGCCCTGGAGTAATACCAGAGCAAGGATAATAAGAAAATAGTGCCAAAAACCCTTATATATAATTAACTAAAGATAATTTGTCAAGAAGGATCTGACCTAGAAAATATTTCAATTTTCTGAAAATCAATGCATAAAATTTGATATAAGTTGCTGAGTAAACTTACCAAGATCAAGAATGAAAAGCAAAAAAATAAGGTTTTTCTCCAATTTGGTTGAAGAAATAATTTATAGCCGCGGAGACAAAAGTCGGTTTCCGTCGGCGTGTGTCGAGTGCGTGTAACAAACGGGCGGCTATACTTTGAAAATATGGTATTTCTACTGTATGTTTCCGATGGTGAAAAGAGTTCGGGGGGCATAGGATTACTCCAACTATTTTGGAGATGATCTAAAAATATTAATATGCTAAAACAATGGATTGGACAAATAGTGAAAAAATATAGGGAGGTAGATTTATGGATACGAAAGATTTAAGGATAAATGGAGATCGTCTGAGAAATAAACTTGAAAAGATGGCGAAAATAGGTGCGACTTCAGCGGGAGGCGTAGAACGTCTAACTTTGACAGACACGGATAAGCAGGCCAGGGATCTTTTTGTCAAATGGCTAGAACGACTCGATCTTGAAGTCTGGATTGATGAGATGGGAAATATCTTTGGAAAACGGGTTGGAAAGAACGATGCCCTGACCCCTGTGATGAGTGGCTCCCATATTGATTCACAGCCAAAAGGGGGTCGCTTTGATGGAATTTTAGGGGTAATGGGTTCGCTTGAAGTGTTGCAGACCATTGACGAAAACAACATTGAAACCATGCGTCCCCTCGTCATCGTCAATTGGACCAATGAGGAGGGATCACGTTTCGCCCCTGCAATGGTCGGATCCGGTGTATGGGCCGGCGCTTTGGAAAGGGATTGGGTTTACAGTAGGATCGATCGAAATGGATATTTGTTTGTCGACGAGTTGGAGCGGATTGGGTATCGAGGGAATGTCCCTGCACGGAAATGGCCAGTCCATGCCTATTATGAATATCACATCGAACAGGGGCCGGTTCTTGAGCGAGAGGGAAATGTTGTCGGTGCACCAAAGGGGATTGTTTGTCTTCACTGGTACGACATCTATCTTCGAGGGGAAGCGAATCAGGTGGGGCCAACACCGATGGCCGGCCGGCACGATGCCCTTTGTGCCGCCGCTGAGATGATCCTCAAAGTCAATACCCTCCCTGAAAAAACAGACGGTGATCTGGTAGCAACCGTTGGAGAAATTCAGAATTATCCCAATTCCCGCAATATCATTCCCGACAAGGTCCATTTCACGGTGGATATTCGCTCTTGGGATGATCGGTTGGCACAACTAGCCTGGAATAGTCTTCGCAACAGTTTTGAAGAAATTGCCGACAGGAGGGGGTGCCCGATTCGTATTGAAGAGACTTGGCGTGTAGCGCATTCTCGGTTTGATGCTCAACTGGTACAAAGGGTGCTCGATGCAGCCCGGGACCTGGGTTATCCTGCCCTCCGCATGGTCAGCGGGGCAGGACATGATGCAAGCTATATGAATCAGTTTGCGCCCACGGCAATGATTTTCGTCCCGAGTATCGGTGGAAGAAGCCACGTAGAGTTGGAAAATACACTGTGGGAGGATTGTGAGGCGGGGGCAAATGTACTGCTTCGATCTATTTTGCAATCTGCGGCAGAAGCGTAATCCGCTTTTACTCAAGTTTCGCACCTGATATTTTAAGGAAAACCGCATCAGGCATAGGGTAAAAAGAAATTTTATTTACCCCACACCAGATGCTGCACCGTGCCCCATTGGGGGTGCGAAACTTGAGTTATTTAGCTTGAGTTTACGACTGCAAAAGGGTAATAACCACATTTTTGGTTGGAAACGGCGAATCTCCCACCCCATCGGATGTTCCGGATTTTTTCGAATAAGGAGTTGATAAGGAGTTGAAAATGAAAGCTGCATTAATACTCATTGATATTCAAAACGACTATTTTCCAGGCGGCCCTTTGGAACTAAAGGGGATAACTGAGGCTACCGAGAAGGCTGCAAATTTGCTCGGGTTGTTTCGTGCCAACCGATGGCCGACATTTCATATCCAGCATCTTGCTACAAAGGAGGATGCGTTCTGTTTTGCACCCAATACCACCGGTGTTGAGATTAATGACCGTGTTAAACCGCTTCCGGATGATATGGTGATACAAAAGCAATACGCGAACAGTTTTCGGGACACACCTCTCCTCGACAAGCTGAAGAGAGATGAAATCAAGCGTTTGGTAATTTGCGGCGCCATGAGCCATATGTGTGTGGATGCGACCACCCGGGCTGCTTTTGATTTGGGGTTTGATTGTATCGTCATCCACGATGCATGCGCCACCAGGGATCTCAAGTTCGCTGGTCAGGTGCTGCCGGCAGAGGCTGTCCATGGATCATTTATGGCTGCATTGTCCTCAGGGTATGCGAAGGTAATCGGTTTGAACGAATTTAAATCCGACATGCCGCCTTCGGAAAACCGGTAAAAGATCCAGGGCGATCGGACTACAGGCAGACGCAAGTGTTGATTTTCAGATAAAGGTTCAGGAAAAATTATCAAATATGATTGCAGAGATTCTTGCCACAGGTGACGAAATCCGATCCGGTGCTTTAATTGATAGCAACACCGCTCATATTGCACAGGAACTGGAAGTCGTCGGGGTAAAGGTCGTACGGCACAGCAGTGTAGGAGATGATGTTGAGATTATTGTATCGGTGTTGAATGAAATCGGACGCCGAGCTGATATTTGTGTCGTAACCGGCGGCCTCGGTCCGACCACCGACGATCTAACGACAGAGGCGGCTTCAAAAGCAGCGGGGGTCGAGCTCTTTCTCGATCAGACCGCCCTTGCTGCAATAAAAAATATTTTCAAAAAGCTAAATCGTCCGATGAATGATTCGAACATAAAGCAGGCCATTTTCCCGGTAGGCACCACACGTATGGATAATCCTGTCGGGACTGCACCTGGGTTTATGCTGAAAATAGATAAATGTTACTTTTTCTTTCTCCCTGGGGTGCCCGCTGAAATGCGGACCATGCTCTCAGATAAAGTGATCCCCATTATCAAAAAATTTCCCGGAAACAGAAAAGTCTGTCTCACGAATACCATATCAACCTTCGGTCTAACCGAGTCAGCGACGGGTGAACGGATTGCCGGTCTGGCTGAGGAGTTCCCAGGAATAAAGTTGGGTCTTCGGGCGAAATTCCCGGAAATTCATATTAAACTCTATGCTTATGGTGATGATCCGATCAGGCTTAATGAACTTTTAAGCAAAACTTCCGATTGGATTTTGGACAAGATGGGTAAAAGCGTTCTTTCGGTTACCGGAGATTCCATGGCTTCTGTCATTGGAGACCTCATCAAGAGGCAAAAATCTTCCATTGCAGTTGCAGAAAGCTGTACCGGAGGTCTTGTTGCTCATTGGCTGACTGATTCACCGGGTGCATCAGATTATTTCATTTTTTCAGGCGTGACATATTCGAATAGGGCAAAGATCGATCTTCTCGGTGTGTTGCCCGAAACCATTGAACGGTTCGGAGCCGTACATGAAGAGACCGCAAAAGAGATGGCAAAAGGCGTGCGCCGAATTGCCGGAGCTACCTATGGCCTTTCCATCAGCGGTATTGCGGGACCCGATGGCGGTACCGAAGCAAAACCTGTTGGAACCGTCTGCATCGGGCTTGCTGCACCGGATGGGGTTGAGGGACGTCGTTTCAATTTTTCTTTTGGGAAACGATCGATGAATAAGGTTATTTTTGCTGAAACCGCATTGGATCTGCTTCGGATAAAACTTTTAAAAGCGGGTCAAACAGAGACAATTTCTTAACGCGATGTCCACAAGAAGCGTTTTTCAAAGATGGTAAAATGTCGCTCAAAATCGGTATTGAACTTAGCAGTTTAAGAAAATATGGGGAGAAAGATAAAGATAGAGACAAGATCTGGCGCCAAGTAACACACTTGTCCTTACACCGGGGGCCTGGGGGGTTACGGAATTTGGGTGGGGGTGATAAGCTTTCAAAAATTAAGCGAATGGTTTTCAGAACAATGGAATTGGGGCTGCCAGCCGGCCGGGTGAGTGATTGGGCTTAGAGGAAAGCAAGGCTCCCTCTGGTTATTTAAAAGAAAAGGCGAATGGATTTTATTCTTGGTTTGAGTATATTGTATGGAGTGTTCAGGTTACGCTCATAGCTGCTCCATATGATATTACATATAATATCGATAAATTGAATATTTAATACTTTTGAGCTTTCCATTGGTTCGTATTGAACGACGGTTTTCGATTTGAGGTAAAACCAGAGCTTAATTTGTAAATACTCAACAAGGCTGTTTCCGCTTTTGACTTTGATGGATCTTTCATCGGGCAGAAGGGTTACTTCAGGATAGTGCTTGATTCTATCGGGCAGGGCCAGGCCAATCATGTAGTTATACAATTTGTTTGGGTCGTTCCGTATGTGCTTTTTAACGTTTGATTTTTTGACCGTAATGGCTAAAATTTTTATTTCCGGATGTCGAATTAACAGGTCTTTTGTTCGCCCGGCAAAATAAACTTTTTGGTCGAGGCTTAAATCCGTTCCTTTTAATTCACATCCTGGGGATTGGCCAAGTTTTTTATAGAATTTTTTGACGAGTCTTTTTGGTTGTGGGGTTAAATCTTTGGGGACAAGAAGGAAGGCAATTGTTAAATGTCGGCTTGACCCTTTTCCATGGCTTTTAAAGGTAAACCCGAGGTCTCCGCTTTCGTCAATGTATACGTTCATAAGAGGCTATAAAAAAAAGCGGACCCTGGGACCGGCATATTTATAATATGCTTATGAAACCCGAATGGGCGACACGGTTTACCCAGGATTTACCCGCTTATTTAAATATTATGATGAGATCTTTAACTTGTCAACATTTTTTTGTAATTAAAGATACAAACCGATTGAGAAACGAGCACAACTTTTGAGGTAAAAAAAGGAAAAAAACAGGGTTTAAAGCATGAAAAAAACGATCTGATTTACAGAAAAAAAACGAAGTTTTCTCCATATTTTTTCAACATTGCACTTTTCTGTAAATATGGTAGGGTCCAATATTCCTTTTAAACTGTCGCTTAAAATACGCCATTGAAATAAGTTCGATATCCTGACAACCCTAAATAGAGGCTGCTATGGAATGAACTTTGGAACCCCGCTTCTCAAATAGAGAGGTGGGGTTTTGTTGTTTGCACCATCGAGTTTATAACGATGGAAGATTAAGGCCGTTAATTAATATTCATTATCCGCTTAACGAATTATGGTGGGGGCCGTATATACATGCCAACCTGTAAAGATATCCAGTTTATGGATATCATGAATATTGTATGGTTATCCCGTTAGAGAAATCGCACAAAAATCAATATTTTACTTGTCAGGTTATTTTATGTTTAGGTGATTATACAGAAACTATATAATAACTTGGGCATGCTTAAAACAATACGATTATGGCAAAGGTCTTTAATTTAGCAGAGAAGTTTAAGATTGGTGGGTACTGGTGGTTACCAGGTACACCAGAAAAGAGGATATATGGGCAATTAATATACCGGCCAGAAAATGTGACAGAACTTGAGTTGGAAGGTTCTTTTAAAGAATCGTTAAAGGATACTTTTGAATATATATCATCTCCATTAATCTACGGTGAAACAACCAATGGGATTTCATGTACTCTGGTTGATGCACATGAAAAACCTCAAACAGTCCATTCATCAGGTAATATTGCAAGCATATTTTTTTGCAACAAACTTTTTATAGGAAAAGAGCTTTTAGATCCAGACAATGCATTATTTGAATCTGCACTCGTTCAATTTTCTGATTTCTCCACATGGCTTTCTCATAATCCCTTCAATGTGAAGTACCCGGACACTAAAAGTAGTAGACGAGTTTACAATGTTTCCTACACAATGCCAAATCTAATCACTACGCCTGTTAAAAGTATTAATGCTTCAATAAAATTCGAACCATCTATCACCTCAGGAGGTGAAAACCAAGCACACAAATTAGTTCATAGTGATGAAATTAGATTTATACCAAAGAGAAAAAGAGATCTTAAATGGTATTTGGACATTATTCAAAAATTTAGAATATTTCTTAGTATGTTAATTGGTGAACCAGTGAATCCAATCTCAATTCGACTTTGCACTAAAAGGCGCAAATTGCCACATTTAGGCAACAAATTGTACCGAGAGTACCTCGATTTCTGTGCACCTCACTATCAATCAAGAAAAAGGAGGCAGTTACATTATCCTGACATATTATTTCCTTACCCTTTGATCCAAAAGGACTTTGGTAAACATCTGAGCAATTGGTATTTAAAATCAGGTGAATTAAAGACCTCTTTTCAACTTTATTTCGGAGTTCTCCTCCAAACAGATATGCCATTGGAATTTAGATATTTAGCTTTAATACAAGCCATCGAGTCTTACCAGCGATTAAAAAAGCCTAATAGGTACATGTCCCCCCGGGCTTATGAGCCTATTAAAAGTAGGCTTATAAAGGCAATTTCGGATACCGTAACATCTGATCATAGGGCCGCCCTAAAGGCACGGATAAAATACGGTTATGAATACTCACTGAGAAAACGACTTAATATCATTTTGACTTTAATCCCGAAAAGTTTACAAAAGAAAATAACCAATAATGATCCAAAATTCGTAGATAAGGTTGTTACAACACGGAACTATCTGACACACCGTGATGATTCCGATAAGATAAATGTTCTTGATACAAAGGGCATTTTACACGCTTCGGAGAGCCTTAAGTTATTGTTGTTGATTCTTTTTCTGGTTGAAATAGAAGTCGATGCCATGAAAATAGAACATGTTATCTTAACAAATTGGAGATTTAGAAGCATCCAAAGAGTTAAATAAATGTCCAACCAGTCGCTTCACCTGAAAGCGAGTGCCTGCGGCTTCGCTTCAGGTTAGCTTCGCGTTAGCCCTACATGACAAACAGATTGCCAGGAAGCAGAAAGAGCGAACGACTTCCTTGGCGGTCATAGAAAATGAATTAAGAACTGGAGAAATAAATGGCAAAAGCCAAAAAGAATAATAACACCGACCTGCCTGCGCCAAGCGAAGCGCGGCAGGCAGGAGAACCGATTGAAAAACAGCTTTGGAAAGCAGCGGATAAGCTCAGAAAAAATATTGACGCCGCGGAATATAAACACATTGTTCTGGGTTTGATATTTCTCAAATACATTTCTGATGCTTTTGAAGAATTATTTGACAAGCTGAAAAAAGGTGAATGTGAATATGCCGGGGCAGATCCCGAAGACAGGGACGAATACAAGGCAGAAAATGTCTTTTTTGTGCCTGGAAAAGCCCGGTGGTCTTACCTGCAATCCAAAGCCAAGTTGCCGGAAATCGGTAAAGTGGTTGACAGTGCCATGGATGCCATTGAAAAGGAAAACCCCTCACTTCGGAACGTTTTGCCAAAAGTGTTTGCCAGAGGCAACCTTGACCCCACCAGTCTTGGCGGTTTGATTGACCTTGTGGGAAACATTGCTCTGGGTGATGCCAAAGCGCGAAGCGCCGATGTGCTGGGGCATGTGTTTGAATATTTCCTTGGCGAATTTGCTCTGGCAGAGGGGAAAAAGGGCGGTCAGTTCTATACTCCCCGAAGCGTTGTTGAACTGCTGGTGGATATGCTGGAGCCATATAAAGGCAGGATATTTGATCCCTGTTGTGGTTCCGGAGGCATGTTTGTCCAGTCGGAAAAATTTGTCGCCGACCATCAGGGCAGAGTGAATGACATTTCCATATATGGACAGGAGAGCAACCAGACCACCTGGCGGTTGGCAAAGATGAATCTCGCGATTCGGAGCATCGACAGTTCCCAGGTGCAATGGAACAACGAAGGTTCTTTTTTAAATGACGCACACAAGGATCTGAAAGCCTCTTTTGTGATTGCC